>Ga0183098_10369_pt1 | contig 104725 bp, 101 predicted proteins | sample BioMet9_FD_128884 | JGI IMG/M metagenome (GOLD analysis project Ga0183098, IMG submission 128884) | Microbial communities from bioreactor (seeded with sewage sludge) at Lawrence Berkeley National Lab, California, USA - Biofuel... | ecosystem: Engineered > Bioreactor > Anaerobic > Unclassified ...
ACACTTAACTTATCCTGTAGAATATCGCTTTTTTCTTGATCTTGAATGTATTTCTTTATAGTATCTTCATTCAATCCTACCGTACTGACATAATACCCCTCTGACCAGAAATGTCTGTTCCCAAATTGCTGTCCAAACTTTTTTCCACTCGTTTATAGCCATTTCCGGTCATTTCCGCTCGGTTTTCCTTACTCTTTGACACTCTTTGAAGCACTGTTTCCACGTGTTCCACGTCTGACTGTGGTAATCTATGTGGTCAAAAACCATTGTGGTGCAAGGGGTTAATCTGCCCGTATAACTAAATAATGGTAATCGAAGTTGTCAAAACACTTCTTTCCGCAAAGTTGGTATTTTTAACCAACTCTGGGCGGGAAGCGTTTTGCGTTTCAGCTATTTGTCTCTGGTCGGTCGAATTGTAACTCTGCGGCCGAGGCTATGCAAGGATTATCTACCGGGCAGAGCGCTCAAAATTTGCGGGGCTGTAAACAAAGAATAAACAGTCTGCATGCCGTTCTCCGTAAACGCTGAAGTGCTGCGTACAGTGTTCATTCTAATAGGTCAGCTAAGATATACTCGCCACGTTGAATATACATTATGGATTTCGTGTCAAAGTGTACAGTTTTCGTAAAGAGGACATAACGGTGTTCCACGGCAGATCTGATGCATAGGAAAACTTCTTCTGGTAGGCGTTCCACAGTTTTTGCATAGTCGCGTCACGCTCTACCTCATCAAATACAAGGGCTGCATTATTTAAGTTGGCCCTTGTCCCTCTTTTACTGGCAGTTGCCTGTAATGCCTGCTGCAAAACGCGCCCGTCCAAACGCTCACCATGCAGCTCCAGCAAAATGTGAATATCATAGAAATCTCGCATTCGGGTGTTGGTGACGGTTCTGGTAATCACCGTTTCCAGTTTTTCAGCCAGAACAGTTTCAAGATTATATGCCCACACCTCAATGGAGCGATCCTCCAGCATCAGGCGAAAACGGTATCGTATCTCGCGGGGCGTGATGGCATCACCTGTAGAGATGTCAATTTTCAGCGGTGTAATCACATGGTCAAATTCGGTTTCCAGACTTACACGAACACCAGGGTAATCCGCATCGTCCATGATTTCTGAAATCTGTTTAATACGAAAGCTCACACCATCATCCAGAGGAATGGAAATAATGCTGACAACCATGTCTTCAACATCTTTCACGGACACAGTCGCACCCTTAACCGTGGCATCCATATCCATGGTGGAACGTGCATCCAGCCCCACCATAGCAGCCACCAGCATACCGCCTTTGAGAATAAATATGTCCCGATACTCAGAAAGAGAAATGCGCTCTAAAAAGCTCTCCATCATATAGTTTCGCAAGAGAATTTGTGCGTCAGCGGCGTTTTTTCGGGACAGGTTTCGAATTAAATTCTTGAGCTGCCTTGCAGTTTGAATCATAATAGAACCTCCAAATATCGCCGTAACACTTTTTCTACGCGGAACTGTGCTGCGTACCGCATCAGAGTACTCAGATTTTTGTCGGTTCGTTTCGCATATCGTTTCAAAGCGTCCTGAAATGTCTGCACTTCCATATCGTTCCGACACCGAATCAAATCACAGATCGTGCGTTCCATATCGTAGGTCGGTACGGTATGCCCAAAAGGCGTTTTGCCACTGGTAATGCCGATGGGGTACAACTCCTTTTTCACTGTATAAACGGTAATTCCGTCCGCTTTTAATCGTGTCGGGCTATATCCTCTTTGAACCGAAACGGAATAAGGCGACGGCTCGCGGTCAGTCAGGTCATGGAAGAACAGTGCACTTTCATGGGAGAACACTGCCTGTACACAGCGCAGGTGCAGCAGATACATTCCATCGACCCATGCGTCTCTGGAAACATAGATTCCATGTGCAGCCTGCTCTAAATCGTTTTGTCTGATATATTGGTAAAACACCGGCTTGGGAAAGCCTGCGGCAATCACAGCCGAAGTTTGGAGAATCCCATCACCTTCGGCAAGCAGTTTGTCAAGCTGCTCTTGTCTATTCATTCAGATCACTTCCTTTGGTGCTACAATTATAATCCAATGTAGCACCAAAGTAAACATAAAAATTGAAAAAGAGATGCATACAAATCCACCCTACGTACCCGCTCTTGTTCACCAATAAGTTCAAGACCTAACCGGCTGTGAACAAAGGAAAAGCCGCTATAGACTACCTGATAAGCCTGAAATCTTTAAGATTGTCGTCAAATATTCTAACTATACTTACAATCATTGCTGAAAGTGTTGAAGATTTGCGCCCTAAAATTCTATCACAGGTGGTTCTTAATCATGTATTGATGTTTGCTTTTCTGGCCTGTGACATCAGCTGACGGACAGGAAGCAAATACAGCTTGCCGTCCTTAATGAAATTACTGCCGCACTGGCGGAACTCAAACTTCACACCCTGCCGCAGGCACTGCTCCCGCACATCTAAGACCCAAGCATAGTCCAGGGGTCTTGCATTTTGGTCGGACTCGCCGCCTACCACCACAAGCTCCACGCCGTCCAGATGTCGTTCGATGTCCATCGCCTCCAGCATCGGCTGAAGAATGATGTTTTTATGAACAATGGGCAGCGTATCAAAGAGCGTCAGCCGCTTATCTGCCTCCGCCTGATTTTCTACCGTGCAGCCCACGGTCACATTCTCGTAGCCGTCGCCCCAGTCGTCGGGGACGCAGTCCACTAAGCGCTCAATGCGTTTCGTCAGAAAGAGGAACCGCAGGTCAGACCGATCTCGCATCATGCGCCAGCACTCAACCCGCCACTCATCCGCGTCGGGCAGCAGGAAATCGGACGAAAAGCAGAGATAGACCGTTTCTCCGCTTTTCATCTTGTATTCGCCCTTTTTGTCGCCCCGCTTATACCGCTCTACGGGCGCACAGAAGTTGTCCGCTTTCGTCACCACATTCGTGTCCACGCCCCGCCGGGTGTCCCCCTTGTGGATGTAACAAAACCGACAGCCCTCGCTGTATTTGTGGCAGCCCCGCCACGGATTCCACATCGCCATGAAAAACCTCCTGCGTCTATATGCCCAGCTCGTCCATTATTTTCTCAAATTTCTTTTCCGACTGGATCTCGTGGGTCAGAAAAGCGCCGTTGTAGTAGAGCGCGAAGGTGGTGAACGGCGACGGCGCGCTCTGCGCCTGCTCCGCGGTTTCGATGTGAATCGCCTGAAGCGGCACGTTTCTTACCTTGGCAACCTGCTCTAAAAGCGGGACATACTTTGCCGTAAAGGGGCATTGGCTGGTGTAATAGAGCGTAAACCCCTCGGGCATTTCCGTGTGCTGCGGCTCCCCCACCTGCGGGCGGAAGGACGGCTTTTCCCCGTCCACTTCAAAGGGCAGCGCCAGCAGCTCAAAATAGGGCGGCGCGGAATCCACTGCCTCAAAGCCCTTGTGCTTGAGATATTTGGGGTCGGCAAGAAAGCCCAGCTTCTTCGGCGACGACAGGATCACAAGCCCCTTTTTGCCCTTTGCCCGACTGTCCCGGATGCATTCGTCCAGCAGAAGATTGGAGTAGCCGTGCCCCTTAAACTGCCCAGACACCCACAGGCAGTCGATATACATGTAACCGTCCCCGCGGATGGGCGCCCACGCCTTTTCTGCCGGGAGGTACTCAACGAAGCACTTTCCCCGAACGTCGCCCTTCAAAAAGACGAGGCCGTCGTCCAGCCGGTCGCTCAGCCACGCCTTCTTGGACGATACCTGCGGGTCTTTCTCATTGGAGATTGCGCAGCAGATGTGCTCCTTGGCAAGGTTTTCTTTGGTGATTTGAATCAGTTCCATGGTTGCTCCTCCTTTACGATGAATTGAGTTTGCTTACAGCCAAACCGCCCAGTCGCCGTAGTCAAACGTGCCGCTGCCGTGATGCAGCTTGCCCTCAGCGTCAAGCTCGCGGAATGCGTCCCGCATACGAATCAAAATCTCGGGCTGGATATCCAGCGTGTGGTGGGCGGGAAACACCTGTTTCACCGGCAGCACCGCGACTTTTTCAAGGCTTTTAAGATACGCCTGCGGGTCGGTGGAGGGATCGTAGGCAAAGAGCGTGTCCTTATAGACCAGGTCGCCGGTGAACAGATACCCTGTCGCGTCTTCCCAGAAGCACATATGTCCGGGGGAGTGCCCCGGTGTGTGGAGCACGGTGATTTCCCTCCCGCCAAGGTCGACGGTATCGCCGTCATGGAGCACCCGCGTCGGCGTTCCCTGAAAGAACTGGTAAGTAGCCACATCGTAGCCATTCGGCAGGTCACAGCGGTCAACCACCATGCAGTGAATTGTCTCCATGCTCAGGGGAAACTCGCCGGAAAGCCAGTTCAACTCCGCTTCATGGGCGTAGAAGTCGGAGTAATATTTGTGGCCACCGATATGATCCCAGTGGATGTGTGTGGCGACCGCCGTCACCGGCTTGTCCGTCAGCTTTTTTACCTCCGCTGAAATGTCGCAGATGCCAAGTCCTGTGTCAATGAGCAGCACCCGGTCGTCTCCCTCCAGCAGATAGCAATGGGTCTCCTCCCAGTGGCGGTATTCGCTGATGATGTGCGTCTTTTCATCAATCTGGTCGATGGTGAACCATGGTTTCATATGATAACCCCCTCGCAGTGGTCGATTTCATGCTGAATAATCTGAGCTGTCCAGCCGGTGAAGGTCTTGATACGAACCTGAAAATCCCGGTTCTGCCAGCGTACCTTGATGGACTTCCAGCGCCGCGCCTTGCGTGTGCCGATTAGCGACAGACAGCCCTCCTCGGCGTCATAAGGTTGGTTTTTTTTGATGATTTCAGGATTGAACATCACCATGTATTCACCGTCATTATCAATGGCGATGATGCGCTTGGAAATGCCGATCATATTCGCCGCCATGCCCACGCAGCCGTCCTTGTGGGCGATCAGCGTCTCCAGCAGGTCGTCCGCCACCGGAATGTCCGCCTGTGTCACAGGCTCCGAGATCTGCTTCAAAAAGTCCTCATCTCTCATGATTTCACATACCATTATTCATCGCTCCTTTTGTGTTGCCAAAAAGTCTGCCTTTTGATAGAACCCTTTGCAATTTCGATTCAACATGGGTGAGCTGACGGTGATCGCAAACTCCTCCACGGAGGAGAAAAGCGCCGCCACACATAAAATCACGCCGGACGCGGTCAGCCCCAGCGCCGCGTACAAAATCGGGAATGCAAAGATCAGCGCACCTGTCGCCTTATTCGCATAAGTGTGCAGGGCGGAAAACGTGCGGTATTTTATAAAGCCCACGCCATACCCTGCAAGCCGCACCACCGCAATGCACCCGGCGCATACCCAGAGCCATGCGGGAAGCTGAACATTTCGCAAAACCACAACGGCAATTGCCGCCGCAAAGACCAGATCGGCGGTACTGTCCAGCGTTGCGCCGACATCGCTCTGAATGTGCAGGGCGCGGGCAACCGGGCCGTCCAATAAATCGCTGGCCCCACCGCCCAGATAACAGACCCAAAACACGGGAGAAAACGGGGCTGCCAGCACCATTCCCACGGCAAACAGAAACCGCGAGGCGGTCAGTATATTCGCAATATAGTTCATCACTGACAACAATTTCGAACGGTACGCTCGGATAGATCCCATTGTTTTGCGATTTCCGCTACCGAACGGCACTTCATACTATATTATGTAGATTTGAAGTGTCCGGGAATTCCGGACACTTCAAATTTTGTGAGATGTCTTGTCCGCCGTAGATTACCATATCGAACTAAGATGTCTGGAAATTCTTTCCCAATTTTCGTCGCATTTGATTGCAACTATTCGCCAACGGGTATATAATAAATAAAATGATGAATTATCGGCAAAGCCGTTGAAAGACGGCGACGCAAAGCTACGAGGGCCTTCCAACGTCAGGTGGCCGCCAGCTGCGCCCCAGGCATACGCCCTACGAAAGTAGGGCTTTTTTGCATTTTGACATGAGGCGTGAAATTATGGATTATATTTCAATCACCGAGGCCGCAGATAAATGGGGCATTACCCGCCGCCGTGTGTAGGTACTCTGTGCTCAAAATCGCATTCCGGGGCTGACGAAGTTTGGCAAAGCCTGGGCCATTCCGAAGGATGCGGATAAGCCAGCGGATGCAAGAAAGCAAAAAAGGAATCCAGCATGAATAAGGCAATGTACCATTATATATACGATGAAGAGACCGGCAGCCTCCTGCTGAACGATAAAGCCTCTTTGATGTCCAAGGAACCAAGACCTGTCTATGCACAGGAGCTTGATTTTCTCGGTGTTGATACGATTTGGGATCATGTGGAACAGCAGGAACTGCCTTATATGTGGGCAGAATGCAATCATTATATTTATAAGGACAAAAACATATTTAACGACTACCTAAAAATGGTTATAAAAGTATCGCCATCTTAAGGTAAAGCACATATTGAGAACCCGCTTGTGACGCAAGCAGTGATATGTTGCACAGCTTTTAAATCCAGCAAACTTGAAGGTTGGGGGATGGAATATCCGATGAGTCAGGAAAAAAATGAGCTGAAACCAGCGGAAGCGGAAGTAAACTATAACGTAGTAAATTTAAAATGGCTTAGGCGGCAAAACCTCCCCTATGTTTTGATTTGGATTCTTTATTACGCCTGGATCATTGCTTTTGCAACATGGTGGACAGCTTCCCCTCTCACTGAAAATGTCTTCAGTACGCAATTGCGTGAACTGATGCACTCGATTACTTTGGTCTCCTCCGCAGCCTTTGTATTTATCATCCGAAAAGAATGGTTCGTGAAAACTGCCCGTATCGGAGCAGTCCTGATTATCATCGGCATGAGCGTCTTTTTTACGGTTCCGAATGCAAATGTTCAGACTTTGTCGGCCGTCATAAGCTCGATTGCTATGGGCTGCGTCAACATCAGCATTTTGATCCCTTATGTCTTTTTGCTCAACAATACCGAAAAGCTTTATGCAGTCGTAGGCAGCAACCTTCTGATACAGTTGCTCTCATTGTTTCTGGAACTCAATACGCAAAGAAGCATTGAGTGGGTTCTCTCCGCCGTGATCCTCGCCGTTTCTCTGGGCACCATTGCTTTTTTCAGGAAGAATGACATTGTAGAATATATTCATGTGCCGAAGCCGGATCAGCCTCATTTTCAACGGAGGATCTATCTTTCCCTGCTTTTTAACTGTGCCGTCGCGATTTTGTGCAAGGGCGTGGGCAAGGGTATTCTCAACGTAGTGGCGGAAACCGTCGGTGCCTCCGTTTTAACGTGGTATTACATCGGGGGCTTGGCGGGATGTCTCCTCTATGTCCTGATTTACACCTTTACGAGGAAAGCGTATATCTGGCTCGGAAACATGACCTTCGCCAGTGTGGCGATCAGCTTCATGCTCAACGCCTTTCTCGACCACATTCCGGGGCTCACTGTTCCATTTGCTGCTTTGCTCGGGCTTGGCAGCACGATGGGAATGATTAATATGTATTATATACTGGGCGTGATCGGGAAGAAATACGACAGCATGCGATATGTGAGGCTGTATATTCTGTTTATCGGCCTCTTTGGCGGGGGATCAGGAATTGCCGTGGGGACTCTTATCAGCATGGGCGGAACCCTGGAGCTTTCCGTTTTCGCCTCCATCTTTTCTGTTGTGGTCATGATCGCTTTTATGTTTATATCCCCCATTATGGAGCGCGCGGAATATGTCAACGTTTGGGGACTTGATTCCCAGCAGGCTGAGGTAGACAATGAGCAGCTTCACGCTTTCCAGAAATACCGATTGAGCAGAAGAGAGATTCAGGTGTGCAAACTGCTTTTGCAGGGATATACCATGCGCCAGATATCAGGCATCCTTTCCATTGCTTATCCGACAGTGAATACCTATTGCACCAGCATTTATCGAAAAACGAAAATCAACAGCCGTACCGAACTGCTGCAGGTTTTTAAGGACTATATAAATAACTAACGTAAATATAGCTGAAAGCTACGCCTCATTAGTTCTAATGAGGCGTAGCTTTTTTGCGGTCATGCGTGTTAATGAATAGGCAGCAGGAATTTTTTTATGCAGAATGACAGTACAAAAAACAATTCAGATAGGAGAATCAAAATGGCAAATGATTTGTTTGGCGGACTCATGAAAGGGCTTTCCGGTTTTATGCCGCAGGATGATCCGGACGTGAAGCTGATGAGCGCGCAATCGGATCTCAGCGATCTGCAGCAGCAGGAAACCGCAATTTACGCCGACATAGGCAGGCAGTCGCTGGCCCAGTTTAAGGGCCGTTTCCCCGAGTTAGAGAGTAGGCTTCAGTTGGTGCAGACGAATATTGCAGAGTCCCAGGCCCAGCTGGAAGCGGTTCAAGCGGAAAAGAAACAAAAGGAGCAGGCAGAACAGCGAACGGAGCAGCAGTGCGTCTGCCCCCAATGCGGTTACCGCAATTTGGAGGGCGTAAAGTTCTGTCAGGAGTGCGGCGTGAAGCTTGGCGTATTCAATTGCCCAAAGTGCGGCGCGGTTTTGGTGCCCGGCACACGCTTTTGCGGTGAATGCGGTGCAAAGCAGGAGGTATGAGCATGGCGAGCTACAAACAGCCCTGCATCCACTGCGGAACCTTTATTGAGTCGGATTCACGTTTTTGCCCCGCCTGTCAAAGCGGAAGCCCTTTTGGGTATCTCTGCCCCACCTGCCTGCGCCCCATCCAAAAAGGCCAATCTGTCTGCTCCAGCTGCGGCAGGCCGCTTGCTGTTCCTTGTCCCAACTGTGGAGAACAGACTTTCGTACAGGACAGATGCGAGCAATGCGGTGGAACACTGATGATTCGCTGCCCAAATCCGCGCTGCGGCGCACCGCAATTTTTTGGAAACACGAAATGCACTGCCTGCGGGAAAAAAATCGAATTAAGGAAGAAATGAGGGTACTACCTATGCTGCAATCTTTCACCAGGAATTTTGAAGACAACTCCACGGAAGCCGGATTCCAGTTCACTTTCTACTGTGACCTGTGTCAAGACGGTTTTAAAAGCAGCTTCGTGGAATCCGAGACTTATAAAAAGAACAGAGGATTGAGTGGCCTTGCGCGCGGGGTTGGCGCTCTGGGGGGCTTCTTCGGCGGCAAATTGAGCGACCTCGCCTACTCACTGGAACGCGGCGGAGATATCCTTTCCGAGCGATTTGACGGTATGAGCCCCGAATGGCAGAAGGAGCATGAGAAGGCTTTTGAAAGAGCCCAAAATGAAGTACAGCGGCATTTTCACCGCTGCCACGGCTGTCATCAGTGGGTGTGTGATTCCTGCTACAACGAAGATGAAACGCTCTGCACCGACTGCGCGCCCCGGCAGGAGGTGGCGGTGGCGAAAGCGCGGGCAGAGGCCATGCGCCGCAATATCGACGAGGTAGCCGAAACCGCTACCGTCTGGAAAGGGAAGCTGGAAAGCAAGACGGTGGTCTGCCCCTCCTGCGGAAAGCCTGCCGGATCGGGTCAATTCTGCAGCAACTGCGGCGCATCTTTGGCACTGGCAGTTTGTCCCGTGTGTGGTGAAAAAAACGCGCAGGGAGTACGCTTTTGCAATCACTGTGGAGCGTCCATGAGTGCGCCCGTCCAGCACAAGTGCAAGAATTGCGGAGCAGAAAACCCTCCCGGAACGAAATTCTGCGGCAGCTGCGGAAGCCAACTGCAGACTTGAATGCGCTGTTGACAAGCATCGGCGGCCGTTTCGGCGGAAAGTATATTGCTTCTTCATATACAGCATTTGGGAGATGAAAGAATGGCATTATTTGAAAAGCTTAAAAAACGGGGCGCTTTCGGTCAGCGGCGAACTGTTAAAAAAGAGATTGACTCGCCGCATGAAACAGACGAAAACAGCAATCCCCCTTCTTTTGCAGGCACACCCGGAATAGCAGAAGAGGAAAAACGAGAGCGGATTTCTCAGCTTACCCCCCGTGAATATGAGCTGTACCTCCTTCTTTTGGAAGGATTCACCTTAAAAGAATCCGCGAAACAGCTTTTGGTAAAATACTCCACAGCAAATACTCATATGACGGACATCTACAAAAAATTGGGTGTCAGATCCAGGGCGGAGCTGATTATCAACTACCGCAATATCAACGGAAAAGGCACACAGGCGCCATGACAGACAAAATGGCCCTGAAAACCTACGTAAGACTGCTGGCTGATCAAACATTGAAACGATGGAGGTAATGATGATGACCGAGCAAAAAGACAATTTTGAAAATCAAGAAGCGGTAACGGGATCGGGAGCTGCACAGATTCAGGAAGACACCTATCCCGCGGAGGACATTGAAAAAGGTAAGACCATGGCAGGACTTTCCTATTTGCTTTTTTTCCTGCCGCTGGTGGCTTGCCCTGAATCCAAGTATGCAAAATTTCACGCCAATCAGTCTTTACTGTTGCTGATCACAGCCATAGTGGGGGATGTAATCTTGGGGGTCATCCCTGTTGTCGGGTGGATGCTGATGCCGATTTTCGGGGTGGTTGTTCTGGCGCTGGGTATTATTGGCCTCATCAATGGATTTGGAGGGAAAGCAAAACGACTGCCTCTGATCGGAAGGTTTACCATTCTGAAATAAGGCGGAACTTCCATCTGAGTGAGATGGATCATATTTTCATCATAAAACGTTAGGAGGATCTGTATGAAGAAATTGATAGGTTGCTTTTTAATATTTATACTGCTTTTATCGCTCGCCGGGTGCGGAGTGAAAGAGAATTTGGAGCAAAAAGCCGGAGAGGCGCTCGCGGAGAATATGCTTGAGGACGCCGGCGGCGGTGATGTGGATATTGATGGAGACAAAGTGACCATCACGGGTGAGAACGGCGAAAAACTCACAACGGGCGGCAACGAGTGGCCAAAATCCGATCTGGCGAAAAGCGTTCCGGAGTTCAAAGAAGGAAAGATCACCGCTGTCTTGGACAGCTCCGATTATGTCATGGTATCGCTGGAATCGGTGAAAGAAGCCGATGCCGCAGCCTATTATGAAATCGTAAAAGAAGAATTTACACAGGAACCTTTTGAAGCAAACGCCGATGGCAGTATTTCTTTTGGAGCGACAAACGCAGACGGGATTGGCGTGACTCTCCAATATACAGAAGAAACCTTTACGATCACTGTTTCAAAGCCCGTTCAATAACGTTGTTTTAATTTTGGGGAGGTTCTTATGAAAAAATCTTTAACGCTGATTTTAACATTCATGATTGCTGCTTCATTATGCGCCTGCGGGCAAAAAGGCTTGGGACCTTCGCCGGAAGCCTCCGGCCAGTCTACATCCGCTCCGAATACTGAATCGGGGGGATCGGGCAGCGAAACCGGAGAGGGCGCGGCATCTCAACAGAAACAAGCGGACACCGTGACAGTTGAGATTACGCCACCCGAAGGATGGACAAAAAATGAAGACTCGGTTCTGCCGGTTCACTACATGAAAGGCACTGCAAGCTTTATGGTGAAAGCAGAACCTTTCTCCGGCACCACCTTGGATGATGTGGTGAAGGAGGCGCTTGAAATTTACAAAAAATCCTTTGATAACGTCAGCGTTCAGGGAGAGGTTGAGGCGCTCACGGTGGATGAAAAGGATGCCAGATCGCTGACCTTCACCTGCTCTGTCAGTAATATAAACATGAAGTATCTGTATGTCTATCTCTTTGCTGCGGACAAAACCTATGTAATTACCTTCGGCGATAGTGCAGAGAGCTTTGATTCTCTTTCTGCCGACTATACGGCCATTTTAAGCAATATCAAATTCAAGGTACAGTAGTAACTGGAGGCGGTGTTTATGAGAAAGAAAGTTTTGATGGGGTTTTTCCCTCTTGCGCTATGCCTGCTTCTGCTTTTGACCGGCTGTGAGCAGCCCGGTCCCGGCATAGGCTCTATGCAGGTCAGTCCCTCTCAAGCGCCGCCGAGCAGCAATCTGCCTGTAAGTCAAAAGTCCGGTAATACGGCATTCGTATTTGATGCCAGCATCATAGACCCGCAGAACATGGCTCCAACCTTTGAACCGGGCGTCTGCAAGATGTTGGCCGCCTTTCTAAAAGAAGCCGACGGATACAGCGGAGATGTTGAGATCACCCGTAAATTTCCACAGGGCTATGATGAAGCCTCACAAAAAAAGCAGCCGGACGGATATATCGTGCTCTCCTACAAAAGCACATTTTCCCATCCATCGCCTGGAGAGGTGCGGACAGAAGCAAAAGCCGCCTTGGATAAACTGGCGGAAAACGACATGGGGCAACGGTTTTACGGTACACTTCTCACACTCGTCCGACAGGAACAGTATACCGTTACCAGTACCTTCGATTTTGGAATTCCTTATAATTTTTTGAAAAAGAATGCCGGGGTACAGGAGATTCCCTATCTTCTAAGCGTAACTGATAATCACGCAAAACTCTATCTGTACTTTCACAAGCTCAGTGTGACTGCTGTGGAAGGTGAAATGAAAAACCTGCCTGCCGCTTCCCTGCTTCCGGCAAAAACAGATGCGGCGTACTTATCTATCAATGACAAAGGGCTTAGTCCTGAGGCAAAGAAACTGCAGGATCGTTGGCAGATGCTGTTCCTTGGCAAAAAGGATGGGGACTCTTTTGCCGGCAATCTGTATTTATCCCGTATCGAGGAAAAGGTCGGCGCATATCCGGGGGCTGCATCCCTGACAGGGAACTGCAGCGTATTTGAAACTCCGCTCCAATTGCACTTTCTGCCGTTTGACGAGGCGGCCTATCGAAAGGCCGGAGGCCAAATGGGAAGTATGCAGACTTCATCCCTATCGCATATGGCGGCGGTAAACTGCGAGGGCAATAACCTATTGTTTACGGCTGCCGGTGATACCGTTTTCGTTGAACTGCCGGGAAGCAGCTTTGGGGGCGTATTAGAGGGAAAGCTCACTGGAAGCGGTGGGCAAACCGAGCGCGTTTATGAGGAGAGCCTTGCCTTATGCCGCGCGGAGTATGCTTATTCCACCGCACCGCAGCCGGAAGGCAGCGATAATTGGACGGAAGCTGCGCGTCAAGGCACCCAAATGACGGGAATTACGCTGACAGAGGATGCGCTTAACAGGATTGCGAGGGCGAGTGGCTTTGCAACCGAACTGGAGGGCCAATGTCTGTGGCTCCCAAATGGCTTCATACCCTTAACTGCACCTTTCGACTGCTATGAGCAGAATGTACTCACGAATCCGACTTTCAGTTATACCGAAGACGGGTTATGGCTGGATAAAATCGGTCCATTGTATCGCCAGCATTTTTCAGGAATGCGAGACTTTTCCGTAAAGGAGGGCGAGTACGGCGGCCACTACTCTATGGAGATTGTATTCAGCTACGGCGTCAAAACGATCTACATTGAGCTGTGTGACGGCAATGCCGGTACGGATGTAACAGTCATGATGTTTGGACAATAGCATCAATAAAAAACAGGATAGGAATGACGCCATGAAAAAATCAGCCGTACTGCTCTTATTGCTTGTGCTGCTCACAGGCTGCGGAACTGGCAATTCTACGCCAATGCCCGATTCCTCTTCCGCGCAAGAGGAATCGATTCACATCCAGCCTGAGGAACTTCTGCTTTCGGTTGGAGAGACTGCCTCCCTTGTATGCCAAAATGCATCAGAACAATCTGTTACGGATGTTCATTGGACAATTGAGGACGAGAATGTTGCCACCATCTCGAGCGATGGCACAGTGACCGCTGTTGAAAAAGGCCAAACGACAGCCACCGCCAAGCGGAATGGTGCCTTCGGTGTACAGGCGAGTTGCCCTATCACAATTCAGGCGCAAAAAATGTTCGCTTCCGACGGAGCAAAGATAGAGATCAGCGATAAAATGGAAAATGTCACCGCACAGGATGGCACCAATTGTACGATGACTTTTGAAATGCAGGCGGAAAGGATCAATAACGTTTTCAAAGGTCAGGCAATGTTTCAGTCCATCGGAGTCAAGCAATCCGATGGCAGCATGCCTGCCGCCGGAATGCTTCAGCTTGTATCAAAAGTGGAATTTACTCTTGAACCGGCCGATTCCGAAAAACCGTCTCCCGACAATGGAATCGATCTGGCGCCGCTCGTCAAGGTGGATTATCGCGGAAAAGGAACCTTCCGCTTTATTATGACCGATGTGGGGTTTATGGCGCTGGAGACGGAAGTAACTGAGGATGATATGGTTCTTGACATCCCATTTGAAGTCACTGTGACGGGAGATAAAGTTGGAATTCTCTTTAACACGCCAGATGGACAACTGCTCAACTTTCAAGGAAAGTTACTGCAATAGCCTCTCTTTTCCCGGCTCTGATGCGGAAACCATGGTTGCACCTAATACAATTCTTGATTATTTTTTTCATCAGTCTATTTGTAATGCTCCCTCAAAGTAAAATTGCAGACTTTTAGGCGGTTTTAAGAGTCAACTTGCAAATTTTTCGAACTCAACGCAAAAGGCACAGAACCGGAGCCATCACTCCATTTCTGTGCCTTTCGTCTGTTATACGCTTTTGAGTTTTCCGGCTTGCGGGTCACGGGGTTCAGCCCGTACCAACTGCCGCGCCGTGCGGCGTTCCTCTTTTGCTGCTCCCTCTTGGAGAGCTTCTCAAAGGGAATGAATTTTTCCATCGTGATTCTCCTTTCGTGGATGGGTGTAGCCGATGATAGCAGAAACGCAGCCGCTTGTCAAACGCCGCGTTTGAACGCCACCGTCTGCGCCTTCCTGGAGATTTTGCCAACCTCGTAACCGTAGGCGGGCAATTCCTTCTTGAAGATCAGAAAGGCGTGGTCGATGGGAAAGCCCAGGATCTCCTCAATCTCGGCGTAGGTCAGCGCGAAGCTGTCCTCCGTACGCCCGCCGATTGCCTTCCAAAGCGGCTCATATTTACTCATTCTCCGTCCCCTCCGACCTGTTGTTATACCAAGTGATATAGATATGCCCAACAGCAAACACGACGCCGAATGCCGTCAGCAGCCAATGCCGAAAAATAACGCCCCGCAGAATGAAGATGGTACTGGGCAAGATCGCCAGCCACAATGCGGCAGGCAGCGACGGCCTGCGAAAATAGACCGCCCAAAGAACGAAATAAGCCAAAAGCAGCGCAGGAAGCAAAAACAGCCAGATCACAAGCTCCTCCGGGGACTTGAAGCCGAACTCCCACACGAAAAGCGGAAAGACCATCATCGCCATGGAGCCGTACCGACCAATCTGCTCCAGAATGAGCATCGGCTTGCAGAAGCATTTATTTTCTATAGGAGGATTGTGCCGTACGTAAATCAAGTTGGGAATCATCATCAGTGCGACGATGAGAAAACCTGTCAGATTCAGAAAACCAAACTGCATACGACCACCCCCTTGTGAAACTATCATAGCACGAAAATAAGAGATCGTCATGCTTTTCTGAAGCCATTACAGCATCCTGAACCCCCTGCCCCTCGGCTTTTGTTGCCAACCCTCACGCAAGGGGTTATACTGAAAACATTATTGAAGCAGCGGACGGAGAACACAAAATGAGAGAAGTTGACCCAAAAACCACCAACCGCGCCATGAGCTACGAATATTACATCGACGCGCCCATGCCCATGGTCACCATCTTCAAAACGATGGATGTGACGCATCTTGTAAGACTCACAAAAAAGGACTATTCCTTCAACATGCTCATGTGCTGGTGCATTGCCCGCGCCGCGCAGAGCGTTCCGGAATTTTATCTGCTGCCCGTGGGCAAGAAGCTGATGCAGTACGATAGTTTGGGCGTCAATGTGATCGTCAAAAACAAGCGCGGCGAACTGAGCACCTGTGACATCCCGTTTTGCGGTGAATTGGAGGAATTTGCCCGCACCTATTCGGAGCTGACGGAGCGCTGCCGGGAAAGCTGCGAGAACTACGAGCTGCCTGATCGCATGATCGTCGGCACCTCTGCGCTGGTTAATTACGATCTGGACGGTGTGGCGAACTTTTACAGCGGCATCTTCAACAATCCCAAGCCGAAGCTCCGCCCCACCACCCAAGCAAATTATGAGAGCCGCATCCGCCTGCACATTGTGCCGGAGATCGGCAAAATCCCGCTGAACAAGCTGACGCAAAACGACCTGCAGCAGTTTTACGCACGGCTTAAAAAGACCGGCCGCCTGCGCTTCACCGACCAAAACGGTGAGGGGCTGTCCGACCGAATGGTGAGAATGTGCCACGCCGTATGCCGCACCGCACTGGAAAAAGCGATGCAGGATGGCCTCATCCGCACCAACCCCGCCATCGGCTGTAAGCTGCCGCCCAAGAAAGCGAGGGAGATGCAGGTGCTGGATCGGGAGGAGCTGCAGCGGTTTTTCATCCAAGCCCAGGCAGAGGGCTACTACGAACTGTTCCTGCTGGATCTCGCCACCGGCCTGCGGCGGGGTGAGCTGATGGCGCTCCAGTGGGACGATCTGGACTTCAAGACCGGCGTGCTGAGTATAAACAAGCAGATCTGCGACGTGAAGGGTGAGCTACAGCTCAGCACGCCGAAAACCAAGACCTCCATCCGCAAGCTGGCTATGCCGCCTGCGGTGGTGTCGGTACTGAAGGAGTATAGGGCAACGGTGAACTCCCGGTGGATGTTTCCCTCGCCGGTAAAGGCAGACTGCCCCATGACCCCCTGTGCGGTGCGCAAGCGGCTCCAGAAAATTTTGGAGCACGCAGAATGCAAGCATGTGCGCTTCCACGATTTAAGGCACACTTTTGCCACCCTGTCCCTGCAAAACGGCATGGATGTAAAGACGCTCTCCGCCATGCTGGGTCATGTGTCGGCGGCCACCACGCTGGACATCTACACCCATATCACGGACGATATGCGTCAATCCGCCGCCGCCAACATCGACCGGGGCATTGGTAAAGTGGAGCAGCAGGAGGATTCGACGGCTGTACCCGCTCGGCCGGAAAAGCCAAGGATGACTGACTTCAAGCCTTACCGCGGCAGCATGCGCAAGCCCGGCACTGGCTGTATCAGCGAGATCAACGACCATCTGTTTGAGGGGCGCTACTCACCGGTGTGGCCTGACGGCAAGAAGCACGCCAGGAATGTATACGCCAAAACGCGTGAGGAATGCGAGGAGAAGCTAAAAAAGCTGATCGTGCAGATGAAAAAGGAAATTGCAGCCGCCAAAGCCGATAAGAACTCAGATAGCATTCTGGATGGAATGAGTAAAAAGGAGAAAGCCATCGCCGCCTATCTGCGCGCCAACCCGCAGGTCACGAACAAGGCTTTGATTGCCACGGAATCCGGCATCAGCCGCAGCACAGTGGTAAAATACTACGACGAGATACGGCGGACGATGGCGGCAAAATAGATAAGAAAAGCAAAATCAGTGGGCCAAAACGGCCCACTGATTTGTATCTGTGCTGATGTCCACAGTACCGCATAGAAAAAATAGGACTTTTCAGTGATGGGCAACCCGGCAAGTGATCAAAATGGTCACTTGCCGGGTTTAGAGTATAAACAAACTACGCATCTTGATAAACGGAAATTTTGAAATCCGAACTGTCCCCCAAAAAAGCAGAGCAGTTTTACACTTTCTTCCGCGTTAAGAAAACTCCAGCAATTGCTCCAATCAGGATAATCGGTGCTAATCTGACAAACAGCCATTCAAATGCGTGAAAAGCTGCTCCGGCAACGGCGGTTTCAGGGTCATGATAATTCCAACCCAAGTAGGAACTATTCAATACAATCAAGACCGCAAAAATCATTACGATGACCGCACACAATGAGATAAGTAGCCAATGAAGTGTTTTTCGTCTTGTGGTTTTCCTTTGTGCAAGCTGTAAGTTTATAATCTCCAGTTTTTCTGAAATTGCTTTTAAGTCATCAACTTTTGACTCAATAACAGCTTCTCCAAGCAAAGTGCTTACGGGTGTTTCAAGCACTTCCGATATGGAGATTAACATTTCAGAATCAGGAACTGACAATCCTTGCTCCCATTTAGAGATTGTTTGTCGCACCACATTCAGCTTGATAGCAAGTTCTTCTTGCGAAAGTCCTTTTGATTTTCTGATTGCTTTAATGTTTTCGTTTAACATTAGAGATAACCTTCTTTCAGTCGTTATCACTATTGTATGAGAACCTGCCCGTTGCTACAAGCAACGCATATTAACATTCAAGTTTTATAGTCGTGGTATGACGTTGGGTATGTTGGTGAGGAAGAACTAAAGCCTGGTAGATTGTTCTCGGCATCATCTATTTATCCAACAAAAAGACAAATCCCGATTTATCGAGCTTCGGCTAATGGTACGAACCTATCATTGGACAAGCTGCGTATAATTGCTATCACCTGCAACAAAACAGCCGCGTGGAGAATCCACACGGCTGGCGATGCAGGCACATGGCCTACCGTTAATTTATTATAGGGCAATATGGTGCAAATTACAAGGAAACATCAAACCGGCGTAAATTCAAGAATTGCGCCGCAATAAACAAAGAATAAGGCGGATTTAGAGTACACGGCGGCGCTGCCGGCATATATGGAAAATTGAACTTTTTATAAGGAAAAGCCTCTGAAATCAACTGATTTCAGAGGCTTTTGGTCCGAGTGACAGGGTTCGAACCTGCGGCCTGATGGTCCCAAACCACCCGCGCTACCAACTGCGCTACACCCGGATATTTACTTTTTCGGTTTCTGGAAATTTCACTGTCTGTGGTCAAAGCTGTGGTCAAATGCAATTTTGGGGTACTTTTCGATGGGTGGTAAAATCCCACAATCGCCCGCGTTACAAGGGCTTCCGGCGTTTCGGTTTTACTCGGCTCGGATACCGGCACGGCACTCCCAAACCACCCGCGCTACCAACTGCGCTACACCCGGTTATTCGGTTTTTCTATTTTAGCACAAACTCTCCGCAAAGCAAAGAGTTTTCCGAGCATGGTCGGCAGCGATCTCGAGGCGGTTCCCAGCAAGCATGAAAGCATCTGAGCCGTCTGCTTTTCCTGATTCTCTCCGACACATGCAGCCCCCAAAAGATCCGGAGTGTACTCTCCCGCAGCAATCGCCGCAGGAGAGTATCAGTTCATGCGTCAGCCTGCGTTCCTTTGCAGAGCTTCATCCCAGCGATGGTCATGGCAAACACAAACCAGAAAATGCTCATCACCCGCGGATAGTTCCACAGATAGTCGGCCAGGCCGCAAACCATTGCTCCGCTCAAGGCTGCCGCGCCTGCGGCAGTGATCGTGCGTGCCGCAGAATCCGGACAGTGCCGCACGGCCCGAGCGGCATTTTTGATATTCCAGAACATGGAACCCACAAAACCCACAAAGCCCAGTATGCCAGCCTCAATCCACACCTCAAGATAGATATTGTGCGCATGAACAAAGGGCGCCTCCGCGTGGTAGAGGTTGTGATCCGAAATATACTGCTGCACCGCCGCTGTTCCCAGGCCCGCTCCCGAAAGCGGGGACTGGCGGATGGTCGCCAGCGCAGCCTGATACAGCGGTATCCGGCTGGCCGTGGAGCTGTCGGAGGTGTTCGTAATCGTCAGAATGCGGTTCCAGATTGTGGAGGGCAGCAGCGGGATGCACAGCAGACACAGCACAATGAATGCGGGGATCAGCTTCGGCTTCCAGAGAAACACAAAAACAACTGCAGCCACGGCCAGTCCCACCCAGCTGGCGCGGGAATACGTCATGCCCAGAGCAGCAACGCCCACGACAAACACTCCGCAGGCAGCCAAGCCGGGCAGCCAATGATGCGCGGTCAGAATCAGCGCCACCACCAGCGGCAGAAGAAGGATTAAAACCTCCGCAAAGGTATTGGGATTGTCAAAATAGGATTCCACACGTCCGGGCATTCCCTCATTAACGGTGGTATCCACGAAGGAAGTATTCACCTCGACGCCCTGAATGCGCTGGTATACAGCATACAGCGAAGAAACCAGCACCGCGAGGGCGCCGGAGGCCGCCAACCGCTTCAGATCCTGCGTGCTGCGGACGGCGCTGACAGTAATCAGCACACACAGAAGGCAGACGGCATGGTACATCAGAAAGCGGCCAGACAGAGACGGATAGGCTGACAGAGGTACGGCAAGACAGGCTGCTCCAAACATCAGCGCCGGATAGAAACCAGCCGATTTCAGATCCAGCCGCGCCCGCTCCTCCCGCATCCCGCGGATATAAAACAGCGCCAGCAGCAGGCAATAGCCCACCATATTGTAGGCATTGTTCCAATAGGAAAACGGAATGACCCAGAGCAGCAAAATCACCCACGACTGGGCAATGGCCGTCTCAGCGCCCATCTCAAAGGCAAGGGAGGCAAACCAGCTGCCGTCAAAGGCCCTGCGGAAGGTCAGATACAGCTTGTGCAGCAGCCAGCCCGGCAGATTTATCAGAAAGCTCAGCCCGCGGCAAAGCAGGCTGTCCTGCCACGACCGGGCAACGACCCCTTCCCTGCACAGCACGCGCAAAATCACCGATGTATCGATCTGACGGCTGCACCAGCGTCCTGCTGCAGCAAGGCAGCGGCGCAGCACGCTCTCCTCATAAACGCTGCAGAGGGCTGCCCACAGACGGTATAAATTACTTTCCCGGATGTCGCACATGAAAATGGTTTCCTCGTTTCTCTGTATAAATCAAAGGCGGTTCTTCAGCCGGTACAGCTGTGTCAGCAGGAAGAAATGCCCGCCCCGAATCAGCCGTGCCGCAATCTGTTTGTTGGGGCTCAGGCCCTCGGGGTCCAGTTCGGCGATGGCCTTGGCAAACTGGGGCTGGCTGCAGAGCGCCTCAATGGTCTTCTGCTTCTCCTGCAAAGGCTTTGGATTGCTCTTGGCATACTCGTTGCCCACCGCGATCAGAAGCCCGGCCCAGTTCGTGTTTTCACGCCACTGGGGCCGTGCGCCCTCCAGATCGTACTTCCGCACCAGCGTCTCCTTGCGGGCCATAAAGTTTCCGAACACCTGCTGAAAATCCGCCATATACTTATGGGTAACGGAGCCGGGATTCTGCAGATACCGGTACAGAGGCTCCTCCACCGCAGCCAGTTTCCGGGCGCAGCAGAAATATTCCATAAGGAACAGTTCGTCCTCCAGATAGGCGCCGTCAAAGGTGATCTTATTCTCCCGAATGATGGCGGCAAAATAGAGAAACCGCCAGATAAAGCCATTGAACACCGGCTGCTTCAGCCGATCTCCCAACAGCGGATACACAATGTTCTCCCGGATGCCCTGCGGATCATACACGCCGGCGCGAAGCGCCTTTTCCGGCTGCTTTTGTCCGTCGGGCCACAGGTTCAGGTGGGCGCAGACCACGCTGTCGGCCCCGGACTGGGCCCGCGCGTTCCAAAGCGTCTCCAGGCAGCGTGGCTCGTAGCGGTCATCCACGTCCAAAAATGCGATATACTCGCCCTTCGCCTGCGCAAGCCCAAGATTCCGGGCAGTGCTGACGCCTCCGTTTTCCTTGTGGAAAACCCGGATGCGGTCATCGGCCGCGGCACACTCATCGCAAAGCCGGGGCGTCTGGTCACGGCTGCCGTCGTCTATCAGCAGCAGCTCCCAATCCTCAAAGGTCTGCATTTGAACGCTCCCGATGCAGTCCTTCAGGTAATTTTCGGCGTTATAGGCGGGAACGATCACCGAAATGCCGGGCATACTATCCCTCCTTTGCGGTCTCGCATAACTCAAAGTATTGTACCGCATCCGGCACGGAAGGTCAAGGTGCAGGGCGGATTAAAAAAATCAGGCGGAAAGCAGATGCTTTCCGCCTGACAATGCTGCCGGCAATCCCGGAGTGCGATCAGCCCGCCTGCACGGCGCTCTTCAGAGCCTCGGCACGGTCGGTATCCTCCCAGCGAACGCCCAGATCGGTCCGGCCCATATGGCCGTATGCGGCCAGCTGACGATAGATGGGCTTGCGCAGATCCAGATCGTGGATGATGGCGGAGGGGCGCAGATCAAAGACCTTGCGGACGGCCTTCTCCAGCCGGTCATCGCTGACGGTGCCGGTGCCGAAGGTATCCACCGTGATGGACACGGGCTGTGCAACGCCGATGGCATAGGCCAGCTCCACCTGGCAGCGGCGGGCAAGGCCCGCGGCCACGATGTTCTTGGCGACGTAGCGGGCGGCATAGGCCGCGCTGCGGTCAACCTTGGTGGGATCCTTGCCGGAGAAGCAGCCGCCGCCGTGAGGAGCGCTGCCGCCGTACGTATCGACAATGATCTTACGGCCGGTGAGACCCACGTCTGCCGCAGGTCCGCCCTTGACGAATCGGCCGGTGGGATTGACGTAGTATTTGGTGTTTTCGTCCAACATATTGGCAGGAATGACCGATTTAATGACCTCTTCGATCATATCCTTGCGGATCTGCTCCAGAGACACGTCCGGATCATGCTGGGTGGAGATGACCACCGTGTCCACACGGACAGGCTTGTTGTTCTCATCGTACTCCACGGTGACCTGGCTCTTGCCATCGGGACGCAGATACTTGATCTGGCCGGACTTGCGGACCTCAGTCAGCCGCTTGGCCAGCTTCTGGGCCATGGACAGCGGGTAGGGCATCAGCTCGGGAGTCTCGTCGCAGGCATAGCCGAACATCATGCCCTGATCGCCGGCGCCGTTGGAGAACTCGCTCTCCTGACTCTCCTTGTTCTCCAGAGACTTATCGACGCCCATGGCAATGTCGCCGGACTGCTCGTCGATGGAGGTGATGACGGCGCAGGAATCGCCGTCAAAACCGCTCTCGGCGGTATAGCCGATGTCCTTGACCACCTGACGGGCCAGCTTGGGGATGTCCACATAGCAGGAGGTGGTGATCTCGCCCATGACATGGATCATGCCGGTGCAGGCCGTGGTTTCGCAGGCCACGCGGCCCATGGGGTCCTCTGCCAGGATGGCGTCCAGCACAGCGTCGGAAACCTGGTCGCAGAGCTTGTCGGGATGTCCCTCGGTTACGGATTCGGAAGTGAATAAGTAGTGTCTTGCCATAATGATTCTCCTTTTCTTTTCCCTTACGGAGCGGTACAGAAAATGCGCGCTTCGACGACGAAGCGCGCAAAAATGACCTTTTTGCTCCTCATCTGTCGGTATCCGTCGGATTTGGCACCTTACAAAGCAGGTTGCCGTGGCTTCACAGGGCCGTTCCCTCCGCCACTCTTGATAAGGGATTTTTAATTGTAGGCCTATCATAACAGGTCGTTTCAAAAAGCGCAATATACACATTTTCTTCTGTGTCTAACGCAACAGAACATCATAATATATCCACAATTTATAAATTGGACATGACTTTTTGCGCCGGGGCGGGTATAATGCCAACAGTATTAATCTTGGGAGGGTCTGATTTGAAAAAGCTCAACGATGCCGTGGACCGGTTCTGTTACCGTCATCCCCGATTCGGCATCCCCGATCTGATGCGCTATATCGTCATCGGAAATGTTGCCGTCTATCTGCTGGCCGTGTTCTCCAATTCGGCGGCTGTCTCGTTTCTGGCGCTGGACTGGAGCGCCGTCCTTCACGGCGAGGTCTGGCGGCTGGTCACGTTCCCCTTTGTCTCCGGCTATTCCAGCATCCGGGACGTCTTCTGGCTGATCATGTTCCTCTACTTCTATTACTGGATCGGAAGTGCGCTGGAGCGGGAGTGGGGGTCCGCCAAATTCACGCTGTATTACGTGTCCGGTTTGGTGCTGACCGCATTGGTAGCCGCGGTGCTCTCCGCCGTCAGCGGCGGAACCTTCACGCTCTACGGCACCAGCTATGTCAACCTGTCCATGTTCTTCGCCTTCGCCATGCTCTACCCGGATATGCAGATACTGCTGTTCTTCATTTTTCCCGTCAAGGTCAAGTGGCTGGCATGGTTTGACGCCGCCTTCTTCGGCTGGAACATTCTCAGCTCTCTGCTGTCCTTCAACCCGCTGGGCGCCTTGCTGCCGGTGGCCGCTCTGCTCAATTTCTTCGTCTTTTTCTGGCCGGAGCTTTCCGGGTACATTCGCCGCAACCGCAGTTATGCGCACAGGCAATCCGCCCCTCAGTCCATCCACTTCAAAAAGGCCGTGCGCCAGCAGCAAAAGAAGGCGGAGGAGCAGGGCTATCATCACAAGTGCTGCGTCTGCGGACGCACAGATGCCGACTACCCCGATCTGCAGTTCCGTTACTGCTCCAAGTGCGCAGGCTACCACTGCTTCTGCGAGGACCACATCTACAACCACGTCCACTTTACGGAGTGACCGCCCTCCCTGCACGGCGGCGGGCCTCGCCTTTATAAAGACACGTTTGCCGAGTCCCGGCGCAGGCCTGACCCGCGCCGGGACTCGGTAATTTTGTCGTATATATTATCTGTTTATGTCATTATAGGCGTCAAATTCAGCTATTCATCCCTCCTACCCGAACAGCAGGAGGCGGTCTCCCCCCTGTCCCTGCGGTCCGGGGAAACATCGGGCCGGGAGATTTTCACCCCTTCTCCCGCCAAAAAAACAGGGACGGCGCCGCAGCGCCGTCCCTGTTTCATCGCGGTGAGTTTCGCATCATTCAGGGCATTCCCCCGGAGAATCAATCCCACAGAAGCGTGGCAAAATAGTCCTCCGGCGTTTCCGCCCGGCGAAGCATTTTCACCGAGCCGTCCTCCCGCAGCAGCAGCTCCGCCGAGCGGAGCTTACCGTTGTAGTTGTAGCCCATGGAAAAACCGTGGGCACCGGTGTCATGGATGACCAGCAGGTCTCCCCTGTCGATTTTCGGCAGCATCCGGTCCACGGCGAATTTGTCGTTGTTCTCGCAGAGTCCGCCGGTGACATCGTATTTGTGGTCGCAGGGTTCACTCTCCTTGCCCATGACGGTAATGTGATGGTAAGCGCCGTACATGGCGGGGCGCATCAGGTTGCAGGCGCAGGCATCCACACCGATGTATTCCTTGTAAATGTGCTTTTCGTGGATAGCGGTGGTCACCAGATGGCCATAGGGAGCCAGCATAAAGCGCCCCATCTCGGTGTACAGGGCCACATCGTCCATACCGGCGGGCACCAGAATTTCCTCATATGCCTTCCGCACGCCCTCGCCGATAACGGCAATGTCATTGGCGGGCTGCTCGGGCCGGTAGGGGATGCCCACGCCGCCGGAGAGGTTGATAAAGGTCACGTGGCAGCCGGTCTCCCGCTGCAGATCCACGGCCAGCTGGAAAAGAATCTTCGCCAGCGCGGGATAATACTCGTTGGACAGGGTGTTTGAGGCAAGAAACGCATGGATGCCAAATTCCTCCGCGCCCTTCTCCCGCAGGCGGCGATAGGCCTCGGCGATCTGGGGCCGGGTCATGCCGTACTTGGCGTCTCCTGGATTGTCCATCACCTGAAAGCCTTCCCGCGTCTCGCCCAGCGTGAAGGTTCCGCCGGGATTGTAGCGGCAGCAGATTTTTTTGGGAATGCGGCCGATGGACTGCTCCAGAAAGTCCACCATGGTCAGATCGTCCAGATTGATGATGGCATTCAGCCGGTCGGCCAGCCTGTATTCCTCCGCCGGGGTGTCATTGGAGGAAAACATGATGTTCTCGCCGGTACAGCCGATGCGCTCCGCCAGCATCAGCTCCGTCAGGGAGGAGCAGTCGCAGCCGCAGCCCTCTTCGTGCAGGATTTTCAGAATACCGGGAGTGGGCGTGGCCTTGACGGCAAAATATTCCCGATAGCCGGGATTCCATGCGAACGCCTTCCGCAGCCGGCGCGCGTTCTCCCGAATCCCCCTCTCATCATACAGGTGGAATGGAGTGGGATAGGTACGAACGATCTCCTCCAGCTGCGCTTTTGTTGCAAACGGCGTCTTCATGGCTCTGCCACCGGCCTTTCTCTTTGTTCAGATGTTCCCTATTGTAGAAGCGGACGGTTCCGCTGTCAAGATTTTTGGGGAAAAACGGCAGATTCCTCTACACGCCTTCGGATATTCTCCGTTTTTTGTGGACTTTTCCATGCCCTGGAGACAGAAAAGTGCCCCTTGATTTTGCTGGTCAGGACTCTTACAATAGCAATATCCTTTGAGAAAAATAACGGAGGTATCTGTCATGAGCAAAATTGTGGTAAACGCCGTGGGCGACCAGTGCCCCATCCCCGTGGTCAAGGCCACCCGCGCGCTTCGTGAAATGCGGGAGAGCGGCACGCTGGAGGTCCATGTGGACAACGAGATCGCGGTCCAGAATCTGCAGCGGATGGCCTCCGGTCATCACCTGCCCGTCCGCTCCGAGAGACTGGACGAGAAGCATTTCGTGGTAACGCTGGACGTGGCCGATCCCTCTGCCGCTCCGGCGGAGGAGCCGCCCATGGTCTGCACGCCGGACGTCCGGGGCAGCTTTGTGGTGGCCGTGGACACTCAGTTCATGGGCCGCGGCGACGACGCTCTGGGCAAAACGCTGATGAAGGGCTTTCTTTACGCCGTGAGCCAGCTGCCCCAGCTTCCCTCCTCCATTCTCTTTTACAACGGCGGCGCCCACCTGACGGTGGAGGGCTCCGACTCTCTGGAGGATCTCAAAAGCATGGACGCGCAGGGCGTGGAAATCCTGACCTGCGGCACCTGCCTCAACTTCTACGGCCTGACGGACAAGCTGGCCGTGGGCGGCGTCACGAATATGTACTCCATCGTGGAAAAGCTGGCGGGGGCCTCCAAGGTCATCAAGCCGTGATCTATCTGGACAACGCAGCCACAACGCTGTACAAGCCGCCTCAGGTGGCGCAGGCCGTGCTGTCCGCCATGGAAAATTTCGGAAACTGCGGCCGCGGCACCTATGAGGAGGCGCTGGATGCCGCCCGGGTGATTTACGATGCCCGCGTGCGTCTGGCGCGGCTGATGGGCTGTCCCCGCGCGGATCACGTCTGCTTCACCGCCAACTCCACGGAGGCGCTGAACATCGCCGTGGCAGGGCTGTTCGGCCCCGGAGACCACGTGATTTCCACCGATCTGGAACACAACTCCGTCCTGCGTCCCCTTTATCGGCTGGCATCCCAGGGCGGACAGGTGGATTTCGTCCCCGCCGACCGGCAGGGGCGCATTGATCTCCGGGATTTTGAACGGCTGATGACGCCCGGCACCCGCGGGGTGGTCTGCACCCACGCCTCCAACCTCATCGGCGACGCGGTGGACATTGGGCGCATCGGCGCGCTCTGCCGCGAGCGGGGTGCCCTGCTGATCGTGGACGCCTCCCAGTCCGCCGGAGTGCTTGACATCGACATGGAGCGGCAGAACATCGACGTGGTCTGCTTTACCGGACACAAAAGTCTGCTGGGCCCGCAGGGCACCGGCGGACTGTGCGTCCGTCCGGGCGTGGAGATCCGCCCGTGGAAGGTCGGCGGCACCGGCGTGCAGAGCTACTCGGAAACGCAGCCCGCCGAATACCCCACCCGGCTGGAGGCCGGCACCCTGAACAGCCACGGCCTCGCCGGGCTGCGGGCGGCCCTTGCCTTCCTGGAGGAGACGGGCACGGCTCCCATCCACGCCCGCGAGGCCGCGCTGGCGGACCGCTTTTACCGGCAGGTGCGGGACATCCCCGGCGTCACGCTTTACGGCAATTACCAGCAGGAGCAGCGGGCGCCCATTGTCACGCTGAATCTGGGCGACATCGACTCCGGTGAGGTTTCGTCGGAGCTGTCGGAGCGGTGGGGCATCGCCACCCGTCCCGGCGCCCACTGCGCTCCCCGGCTGCACCGGGCGCTGGGCACACAGGCCCAGGGAGCCGTACGGTTTTCGTGGTCCTTCTACAATACGGAGGACGAGACCGACAAGGCCGCGGAGGCCATCCGCACACTGGCCGGGGAGGTACTCTGAGATGCGGGAGCGCCAGAACAGGTTCGTGGTAACCTTCCGCACCACCACGGGGGCCATGGCCATGGAGCAGCTCTGCCATGCGGCGGGACTGCCGGGCCGGCTGATCCCGGTGCCCCGCGCCGTCACCGCCGGATGCGGCATGTGCTGGTCCGCGCCGCCCGAAAGCCGGGACGCGCTGGAGGAACTGGTCATGCGGGAGCATCTGGACGTGGACGGACTGTATGAGCTGCTGCTCTGAGAGCGGCCTGCCGACTGAGTGAAAGGATGGTTTCCTGCCATGGCAGCCAACTGTGAAGAGTGCGTCCACTACGACTACGACGCCGAGGAGGACGTCTGGTTCTGCAATATGGATCTGGACGAGGACGAGATGGAGCGGTTTCTGCGCAGCGCAGCGGATCGCTGCCCCTTTTACCGCCGCGGCGACGACTATGCCTCCGCCCGGAGGCAGTGACGCCGCCGTCCGCCGTGAATGAAAAAGCCGGCGTCATTCCGACGCCGGCTCCTCTGTATCCCCCGCATCCTCCAGCAGCCGCATGACCGAGACCTCATAGGCCGTGCGCTCCTCCGGGCCGCCGGGCGTCACCTTGGTGTAGACCCGGCTCTGGACGCGGCCCTCCAGCCGGACGAAGCCGCCCACGGCGCGGCGGCTGAGGCGGGCCGCCAGCTGTCCCCACGCGATCACAGGCAGGTAGTCCGCCCGGCCATAGCGCCGCGGCACCGCCAGCATCAGGTCGCAGATGCAGCGCCCCAGCGGCGTGCGCCGGAGGATCGGCGGCTTGCACAGCGTTCCGGCCAAAACGATGCGGTTTTCCGCGCCGTCTGCCGCCGGCTCCAGCGATTGGGCAAACACCGCCAGCACCAGCCGGCTGCCCTGTCCGCTCTTGTTGTTGAAGGACCGCAGCTGTCCCATCACCCGCAGCAGCGCCCCCGGGCGCGCCTCGGCCAGCTGTTCTTCTCCGGCCAAAACCGGCAGCAGATCAGCCTGCCCGGACAGGCGGGGCACCTGCAGGATCAGCCGGTAAAACCGGCAGCCGTGATTCTCGTGGGAAAACGCGGGAGCCGACCGGACCGTTCCGATAAGCTCCGCCTCATTGCAGGAGAGTTCATTCATCATGTTGCTGCACCTCTGCCGTACGTACTGCGCCCCTGGGGGCGGAGGCCGGCGGAATCGCCGGGCCACGCTACATGATATGAACGGCCCGTCCGCGATAGACCTCCCCCTTCCAAAAAACAGACGACAGGAGGTTCCCCATGGCAAACATTCTGACCTATCTGGACTGGCGCGGCGATCTGACGCTGGACCGCTCTCCCTTCTGCGAGGTGGACAACCTGATTCTCTCGGAGCTGTCCTATCTGGATTTTTCGGGCATCGTCCCGCCTCCCGGAGAGGGCAGCCTGCCGCTGGCCGAGGCGGCGGAGGCGTTTTTCCGCCGGGCCGGGCGGCCCAGCGGGAAGATCGACATGGGCGTTCTGGTTCCCGACGCCATCCCCGTCCTGCTGGAGAAGATGGCATCTGCTCCCCGCTTTGAAGCCATGGCTCTCAGCGGCTTTGTCAGCACGCTGGACGTGGAGCGGTCGGAGCAGTTCGCGGCCCTGAGCGCGGATCTGGGAGACGGCTCCGTATACCTCTCCTACCGGGGCACCGACGACACCATTGCCGGCTGGAAGGAGGACTTTCTCATCGGCTGTATGCCGGAGGTCCCCGCGCAGAAGAAAGCCGTGCAGTATCTGACGGAGGCGGCCCGCCTGTTTCCCCGCAAACGCCTGATCCCCGGCGGCCACTCCAAGGGCGGAAATCTGGCGGCCTATGCCGCAGTCTTTGCCCCCGCCGCCGTGCAGCGGCGCATCTCCTCCGTGTGGTCCAACGACGGGCCGGGGTTCCACAGCAGCGTTCTGACCTCTCCGGGGCATCAGCGGGTGGAGGACCGCATCCGCTCCATCGTGCCCAAGTCCTCGGTTGTGGGAATGCTGCTGGAGCATGAAGAGCACTACTCCGTGGTGGACAGTACGCAGGTGGGGCTGCTGCAGCACGACGGCTTTTCGTGGGAGGTCATGGGCGATCACTTCGTCACTCTGCGGGAAGTCTCCCGGCAGGGCTACGTCAACGAGCGGGCCATGAAGGACTGGGTCAGCGCCCTTTCCCAGCCCGAAAAGGAAAAGTTTGTGGACGGACTGTTCGAGGTGCTCACCGCCTCCGGCGCATCCACCGTGTCGGAGCTGAAGGAGAACGGTTTCCGCTCCGCCGCCGCCATGGTCAGGGCCATGAAGAATATGGAAAAGGACACGCGGGACGCGCTGGTCTACGCCGTAAAGCTGCTGGTGCGCAGCAATCTGCGCGCCACGCTGGAGGATTTTCAGGCACAGGGCAGCGAGGCCGCCGCCCGGCTGCTGGCGCCGCGGGAGCAGAAGTGACCGCGTCTGCGCAGGCAAAAGGGGTTCCCGGCCAAAACCGGGAACCCCTTTTTGATTTCAAGCTGCTCAGAAATCGGCGCTGCCCACCGTCCGGGGATGGGGCAGAACATCGCGGATGTTGCTGACACCCGTGAGATACATGACCATACGCTCGAAGCCCAGGCCAAAGCCCGCGTGCTTGCAGGAGCCGTAGCGCCGCAGGTCCAGATACCACCAGTAATCCTCCGTGCGCATCCCCAGCTCCCTGATGCGGTTCTCCAGCAGATCCAGCCGCTCCTCGCGCTGAGAGCCGCCGATGATCTCGCCGATGCCCGGCACCAGACAATCCGCCGCCGCGACGGTCTTTCCGTCGTCGTTCATGCGCATATAGAACGCCTTGATCTCCTTGGGGTAGTCCGTGACAAATACGGGGCGCTTGTAGACCTGCTCCGTCAGGAAACGCTCATGCTCCGTCTGGAGATCGGTGCCCCAGTCCACCTTATAGTCAAAGCGGTCGTTGTTCTTCTTCAGGATCTCCACCGCCTCGGTATAGGTGACGCGGCCGAAGTCGGAGCTGGCCACGTGGTTCAGCCGGTCAACGAGGCCCTTGTCCACGAACTGATTGAAGAACGCCATCTCGTCGGGGCAGCGCTCCATGGTGCGCCGGATGATGAACTTGATCATGGCCTCCGCCACGTCCATGTCGCCCTTGAGATCGGTAAAGGCCATCTCGGGCTCGATCATCCAGAACTCGGCGGCGTGGCGCTGCGTGTTGGAATTCTCCGCCCGGAAAGTGGGGCCGAAGGTATACACATCGCCGAAAGCCATGGCGAAGTTCTCAGCGTTCAGCTGGCCGGAGACGGTGAGGTTGGCGGGCTTTCCGAAGAAATCCTGCGTGTAGTCCACGGAGCCGTCATCCTTCCGGGGAGGATGGTCGATGTCCAGCGTGGTGACCTTGAACATCTCGCCTGCGCCCTCGCAGTCGGAGGCCGTGATGATGGGGGTGTGCACATAGACAAAGCCGCGCTGCTGGAAGAACTCGTGAATGGCGAAGGCCGCCACGCTCCGCACCCGGAAGGTTGCGGAAAACAGGTTCGTCCGGGGCCGCAGATGCTGAATGGTGCGCAGGTACTCCACCGTGTGGCGCTTCTTCTGCAGGGGATACTCCGGCGTGGAGGGGCCCGCCACCTCAATGGAGACCGCCTTGACCTCCAGCGGCTGCTGCGCCTCGGGCGTCAGCTCCACAGTTCCGTTGACAATCAGCGCCGCGCCCACATTTTGCGCGGCAATCTCCTTATAATTGGACAGCGTGCCCGCGTCCATGACGACCTGCAGATTTTTGAAGCAGGAGCCGTCGTTCAGTTCAACAAAGCCAAAGGTCTTGAGGTCGCGGATCGTGCGGGCCCAGCCGCTGACCGTGACCTGTGCGCCGTCCAGCTGCTGCCCGTCGGCGTAAATCGCCGCAATTTTCATCTCACTCATTGTTTTTTCACCTGTCTTTTTGTTTTTGCGGAACACCGCGCAAACCTTTCCGTCTGCACAATATTAGTTGATTATATTCCTTTTTTCCCATCTTGACAAGAGCGGCGTGCAGGTCTGTGGGAACATTTCCGGAATATGGGAACTTTTTCTCAGGGGCCCCGTCCAACGGAACAAAGGCTCCCAAAAGATGAAAGGAGAAATCATGATGAAACGAATTCTCTGCGGGCTGCTGTGCCTCCTGGCGCTGACTGCCCTCACGCTGCCCGCCCTGGCGGCCGACAGCAAGGCCTATACCATCACCGTCTCAGGTCGGGCGGTGGATACCTCCGGCCTGCCCTGTGCCGCCTACCGGCAGGGCGACGTGACCATGGTGCCGCTGCGGGCCATCGCGGAAGCGCTGGGGTATGACGTAGAGTGGGTATCCAAAACCCGCGAGATCACGGTGGATGACTCCATCCAGCAGGCCGTGCTGAAAAGCGGGTCCTCTGCCGCGCACTTCAATGGGAAGCTGCAGGTCATCAACCTCAGCCGGGATGAGGAGCTGTCGTCGCCGGCGGTAATCCTGCAGGGGCATACGTATGTGCCGCTGGAATTTTTCCAGAACTTTTTCAACGACACCGCTGTCAGCGGCACGGCCATCACCGTCTCCCCCTCCGTCTGTTATCTTGACGATGCGGTAAACTCCGCCGCGTAAGGGCTGCCGGCTTCGCGCAGGGCAGCACCTCTGCCCTTTGAATCAGGACTTCCGGTAAGCCGGGCTGCCGGACGCATCCGCCGCAGGGTGCGTCCGGCAGTTTTGTAATTTTCTGCAATTTTCTCTGTGTATTTTTGTGTACTTATACAAAGATGGGCAGGTGCATGGCCAACACATCAAAAACAGATTGACTTTTTCGCAAAAATTTATAAACTTATGATTAGCGAATAAATTTATGTTTAGGCGGTGAGCTCATGACCCAGCGGGAACGGCAGCTTTTGAACTGGATTGAGGAAAATCCGCTGATCTCCCAGCAGGAACTGGCAGAGAAGGCGGGCATTACCCGATCCAGCGTGGCGGTTCACATCTCCAATCTGATGAAAAAGGGCTATATCACCGGCAAGGGCTACATCGTCCATACCGCACCCTACGTCACCGTCATAGGCGGCGTCAACATGGACATCGGCGGCTGGCCTGCCGAGGTGCCCGTGGCGCGGGACTCCAATCCGGGGCAGGTCCGCATGAGTCTGGGCGGCGTCGGCAGAAACATGGCCCACAACATGAGTCTGCTGGGGCTGGACGTGCGGATGGTGACGGCCTTCGGCGACGACATGAACGCCCAGAAGATCGCGGCCTCCTGCGGCGAGCTGGGCATCGACATCGCCCAGTCCCCCATCATCCCCGGCGGTCGGACCTCCACCTATCTGTTCATCACCGATGAAAAAGGCGACATGGCGCTGGCCGTCTCCGACATGGACATTTACGATCACCTGACGCCGCAGGTTCTTTCCGGCCGCAAAAAGCTGCTGGACGGCAGTCAGGTCGTCGTGATCGACACCAACATCCCCGCCGAGAGCATTGCATGGCTGGCGGACAACTGCCACACGCCCATTTTCGCGGACCCGGTCTCAACGGCCAAGGCCGCACGGCTGAAGCCGATTTTGGGCAAGCTCCACACACTGAAGCCCAACCGCATCGAGGCAGAGCTGCTCTCCGGCGTTCCCATTACCGACGAGGCCAGTCTCCGCCGGGCTGCCGACGCTCTGCTGGACACCGGCCTGCGGCGGGTATTCATCTCTCTGGGCGGCGACGGTGTCTATGCCGCGGATCACACTGGCGGCGTACACCTGCCTGTGATTCCCGGCCAGATGCGCAATACCACGGGCTGCGGAGACGCGTTTATGGCCGCCATCACGTGGGCCTATCTGCGGGGCACCGATCTGCGGGACACGGCGCAGGCCGGCCTCGCCGCCGCCTCCATTGCCATGGAGGGCGCAGAAACCATCAACCCCGCCATGAGCGAGGACGCTCTGCTGATCCGGCTCGCCGAACAGTGAGTATCCTTGTCCGTCGCTCCGGCACACACCGAACACATTCCCATACACATTAAAATATATGGAGGAATCATTATGCTGAACAAATATCTGGATATTGCCCCCGAAGTCAAAAAGGCTCTGGACGAAGGCCGCCCTGTGGTGGCTCTGGAGTCCACCATCATCTCCCACGGTATGCCCTATCCCCAGAACGTGGAGACCGCTCTGAATGTGGAGAAGCTCATCCGGGAAAACGGCGCAGTCCCCGCCACCATCGCCGTAATCGGCGGCCGCCTGAAGGCCGGCCTCTCCCCTGAGGAAATCGACTATCTGGGCAAAACCGGCACCAAGGTTCCCAAGGCCTCCCGCCGCGACCTGCCCATTCTGGTGGCCGAGGGCCGCGACGGCGCCACCACCGTCACCACCACCATGATTATCGCCCATCTGGCCGGCATCCGCGTATTCGCCACCGGCGGCGTCGGCGGCGTGCACCGCGGTGCGGAGACCACCATGGACATCTCCGCCGATCTGGAGGAGCTGGCCCACACCCCGGTGATGGTCATCTGCGCCGGCGCCAAGTCCATTCTGGATCTGGGCCTGACGCTGGAATATCTGGAGACCCACGGCGTACCCGTCATCGGCTACGGCACCGGTGAACTCCCGGCCTTCTACACCCGCAAGTCCGGCTTTAAGGTGGACTACGAGCTGGATACGCCGGAGGAACTGGCCAAGGCCTTCTATGTCAAGCAGGACATGGGTCTGGGCGGCGGCATGCTGGTGACCAACCCGATCCCTGAGGAGTACTCCATGGATCACGAGGTCATCAACAAGGCCATCGACGAGGCCATCGCGGAGTCCAAAAAGCTGGGCATCCACGGCAAGGATACCACCCCCTTCCTGCTGGCAAAGATCAAGGACCTCACCGGCGGAGACTCGCTGGCCAGCAACATCCAGCTGGTCTACAACAATGCCCGTCTGGCAGCCAAGACCGCCGCGGAGCTGTGCCGTCTGGAAAACGCCTGAGCGTTGTCTCCCGCAGGGATTGCACAGCGGCAAAAAAGCTGTTAAAATAAGCTGGCCGGGATTTTCCGGCCAGCTTATTTACATAGGAGGCTCCAATGGCTCAATTTTACGCGGTCTGGCCCTCGGCGCTGCCGGAGGGGATGGGCTGGAAGGTTCTGGCGATCTGGCTGGTCATCATCAATCTGGCCGCCTTCCTGACCTTCGGCATCGACAAGTGGAAGGCAAAACGCAAGGAACACAAGGAAACGGTTCGCCGGATCCCGGAGAAGAATCTTTTTCTGCTGGCCCTGCTGGGCGGCAGCATCGGCGCGCTGCTGGGCATGAAGGTGTGGCACCACAAAACGCTGCACACCTCCTTCCGCGTCGGCATCCCCCTGATCCTGCTGGCACAGGTGCTGATCCCGGCCGGGATCTGCCTTTACCGATATTTCGCGGGATAAAAGACCGTCCGCCCCTGAGGGCGGGCGGTCTTTTTTTCATCAGTCCTGCGCGGAGGGCACCGACAGGATCGCCCCGCCGTACCGGTCGGCCCGCTGCCCGTCCACCAGATAGGATACCTCCCCCACCGTGGACAGAGAGCGCAGGGACCGGGACAGCGATTCAATGGCCAGCTGCAGATTGGCGTCGGACGCGATATTTTTCAGTGCCGAGGAGGGCAGGTTCACATAGCAGATGTCGCCCTCCGTCCAGACGGACTGCACGGCGAAGCCCGCCGGCAGGGTGGCGGACAGCTTCTTGTCCTCCGGTCCCTTCTGCAGAGCGGCCACCACCGCCTCCACCTGCGTATCGCCCTCGTACAGATCCAGCACGCGCTTTTCCGGACTCAAAGCCCCTCCCTCGCTGCGGAAATAGAGAGACACGCCCACAGTGCCCACCACATCCTCCGTACTGGAGCGCAGCACGTCGGCGGCGGAAAAATTCTGCGTGTCCCGATAGGCCAGTTCCTGTCCGCGGACGGTGACGGAAACCGTATGCACGCCTGTCAGCTGGGTCACGGTCAGAGCGATGCAGTAATCCGCCAGCGTCAGCGCCACGCCGGACAGCGTGCCGTAGGGCGAGGTCACGTCCACGGTGGCGTGTCCGCTCTTGAGGCTGACGGACAGCAGCTGGGTGCCCATGGGAAAGGGGCTGTCCAGCGTCGCGTCGGTGGGCCCGTCCAGCAGGCGGGTCATCAGGGCGGTGGCCAGCTTCACCGCGTCCCCGTTTTCGTCCCTTTGGACGTCCGAGGCCTGTGCCTTCACTGCGTCGCCGCCATGGGCGCTGTCCAGGTCCTTCACCGTATAGTAGAGCTGATAGCAGTCCTCCGCCGCCTCGCTCTGCGCCTGCACATAGGCGCAGCCAGCAGAGGTCCCAATCAGCAAAACTGCCGCCAGCAGAACGGATGTCAGCTTCTTCATGCGGACTCCCCTCCCACTCCGCAGGCGGGCCAGCAGACGGTGAACACAGAGCCGCCTCCGACCCGGTTGGCCGCCGTGACGGCGCCGCCCCGCTTTTTCACGGTATCGCTGACGATGGACAGGCCCAGACCCGTGCCGCCGGCGGCGCGGGAGCGCGCTTTGTCCACCCGGTAAAATCGCTCGAAGATGCGGGGAATGTCCTCCTCGGGAATCCCCACGCCGTTGTCCGCCACTGTCAGAAGCACCTGATCCTCCCGCGCCGACAGGGAAACTTCCACGCCTCCGCCGGGGCCGGTATACTTCACGGCATTGTCCACCAGATTGTAGATCACCTGATGAATCTCGTCCCGCGTAGCCAGCACCCAGCACTCTCCTTCGGTGAAGGAGGCCACCGCCACCTGTTTTTCCTCGGCGATCAGCTCCATCATCCGGAGTACCTGCCGCAGCACGGGGCGGACATCCACAGGCTCCGCCGGAGCCATCACGTTGCTGTCCAGCCGCGTCAGGCGCAGCAGGTCCTCGGTGATGCGGCTCAGCCGCTCCGCCTCGGCCCCGATGTCCGCCACAAATTCACGGGCGGTGGCCGGATCAATGTTGTCCGTCTGCAGAATGGAATCCGTCAGCAGCCGGATGGCCGAAAGCGGCGTTTTCAGCTCATGAGACGCGTCAGACACAAAGCGGCGGCGGGACTCCTCGGTGGTCTGCAGCCGATCCGTCAGGCTGTTGAACTCCTCGCCGATCTGGGCGATCTCGTCGTGGCCGCGAACCACGGCCCGGCGGCTGTATGCGCCCTCCCGCACCTGGCGGATGGCCTCCAGCAGCTCCCGGATCTGGCCGGTCAGAGCGCGGGACATGATGGTGGAAAAGACCAGCACCAGCCCCACGATCATCACGGAAAGCCGCTGGATATTGCTCTGGAATCCCTCCAGCAGCGCGGCCTGCTCCGTATCATATTCATAGGCATAGACCGCGCCGATGATGCGGTTCTGATACAGCACCGGCGAAGCGCAGCGGCTGCGGAAGGCGCTGCTGCGATAGTTGCAGGTAAACACGTCGCTGCCGGTAAGAGCCTGCACGATCTCGGAATAAACGGCGTACTGACCCACGGCACTCCCGGTTTCCCGCGTGTCGTAAAGAATGCGGCCTGCCGAATCCGTCACCAAAATACGGCTGGCGCCGGTGTTCTCCGCCACCGTCAGCGCCTGCGACACGTTCTCCGCGGTCAGCCGGTCCAGTCCGCTGAGGGAGGAGACCAGCATGGAGACGCTGCTCTGCATGGCGGCGGACTTGGAGCGGAACACCAGATTTTCAGACACCAGCAGCGGGTACGTGTTCAGCAGCACCAGCACCGCGCCGATAATCAGCACGTAGCTCAGGCCGAACTTTGTCCGCAGGCTGGCGATCCTCATGATTCCCTTAGCCTTTGAAATAGTAGCCCACTCCCCACTTGGTCAGAATATACTCCGGCTCCGCCGGATGGTTCTCCAGCTTCTCCCGCAGGCGGCGGATATGCACATCCACGGTGCGGTAGTCCCCGCCGTAGGAGTAGCCCCAGACCACGTTCATCAGATTTTCCCGGCTGTAGACCCGCCGGGGATTGCGCATCAAAAGCTCGATGAGGTCGTATTCCTTGGCGGTGAGCTCCACTGGCTGCCCGGCCTTCTCCGCCGTGCGCTCGTCGGTATTCAGGGAGATGTCCCCCGCGGTCAGGACGGTCCCGGCGGACCGCTGGGTCCCGGTGGCCCGGCGCAGCAGCGCCCGGACCCGGGCCTTCAGCTCCAGAATGTTGAAGGGCTTGGTCAGATAGTCGTCCGCGCCGGACTCAAAGCCCATCAGCTTGTCCGCGTCCTCGCTTTTGGCCGTCAGCATGATGACGGGCACATTGGAAAATTCCCGGATGTGCATGCACGCCTCGATGCCGTCCATCTCCGGCATCATCACGTCCAGAATGATGAGGTCGAACCGCCCGTTCCGGGCCAGCTCCACCGCGGCGGCGCCATCGTAGGCGCACTCCACCTCGTAGCCCTCGTTCTCCAGGTTGAATTTCATGCCCTTGACCAGCAGCTTCTCGTCGTCCACTACCAAAATTCTCATGATGTTTCCTCCTTCACCGTGATCTGTCCGGCGATCTCGGAAAACTTCCCCTCGCCGATGCCCTTGACCTTTCGGATGTCCTCCGTGCTTTGGAATTTGCCGTGGGCTTCCCGGTAGGCCACGACGCGCTCCGCCAGCACATTTCCGATGCCCGGCAGCGCGGCCAGCTCGTCCGCCCCGGCGGTATTGATGTTCAGCTTCGGCGCCGCAGGCGGCACCACCTCCGACGAAGCGGCCGCATACTGGGTCTCCACCCTGACGCCGCGGCCCTCCAGACCATCCCGGCTGTGCAGTCCCAACAGCAGGCAGAGGAAAATGACGCCCGCAGCCATCAGGATCCGCTCTGTTTTCGTAAATTTTCCCTGCATATCAGCGGTTGAACTCCCGTTCTCTTTTTGCTATACTAAACGTGTATGTCGAAACACGCCGCTTATTTGCGCTGCATGAACATAACTCTATTGCAGAGTATAACATAGATTGTGAGAGATGAACATGAAAACTCGCCGCTTTTTATCCGCTTTTTTGCTGCTGTGCCTGATTTTCAGCCTCTGCGCCACCCCCCTTGCGCTGGCTGACGAAACCGCGTCCAAGGAGGTCCCGGACCCCGCCATTCAGGCGAAGGCCGCCCTGCTGGTCGATCAAAAGACCGGCACCGTTCTCTATCAGAAGGACATCCACAAGCAGCTGTATCCCGCCAGCCTGACGAAGATCATGACGTGTCTGCTGGTGCTGCAGGCGGTGGACGCGGGAACGCTGAAGCTGGACCAGCAGATCACCGCTCCCGCCGCCGCGTACAGCGGTCTGGATGAGGACGGTTCCACCGCCAACATCAAGGAAGGCGAAATTCTGACGGTGGAGCAGCTGCTCTACTGCCTTATGGTTGTCTCCGCCAACGAGTCGGCCAACATTCTGGCCGTCACGGTGGGCGGCTCCATCAGCGATTTCGTGGACATGATGAACGCCGAGGCCGAAAAGCTGGGCTGCAAGGACACCCATTTCGCCAACCCCATCGGCCTGCAGGACACGCAGCACTATACCTCCGCGTGGGACCTGTACCTGATTGCCAAAGAGGCGCTGAACTACGACGAGTTCATGACCATCTGCGACACCGCGGACATTGTGCTTCCGGCCACCAATCTCTCCAAGGAGCGGCATCTCTATTCCACCAACTATCTGCTGTCCTCCTTCCGGGCTACCGGATACATCGACAAGGACGCCCACGGCATCAAGACCGGCTCCACCTCCGACGCGGGCCACTGCCTCGTCTCCACCGCCTCCCGCGGCGGTCTGAGCTTCATCAGCGTGGTGCTGGGCGCGGAAAAAGTGACGCTGCCCTCCGGCAAAACGCAGGTGCAGAGTTTTTCCGAGACCTCCCGGCTCTTTGACTGGGGCTTCGACAATTTCACCTATCAGACCGTCCTGTCCCCCAACGACATGCTGGGCAGCATGGAGGTCACGCTCTCCAAGGATGTCGACTACGTCTCCCTCCACCCCGAGGCCGAGGTGACGGTGTTGATGCCCAAGGTGCTGAAGCCGGAGGATCTGACGCGGACGCTGCGCTTCACCGCCAAAACCACGGAGGCTCCGGTGAAAAAGGGCGAAAAGCTGGGTGAGGTTCAGCTGAGCTACGGCAAGACCGTCTACGCCACGGCGCCGCTGGTGGCCTTCAACGATGTGGCCGCCTCCCGGTCTCTGGTGCTGATGAACGATGTGAAGCAGTTCTTCGACAAAACGCTGGTGCGGGTGATCTGCGCCGTGGTGCTGATCCTGCTGGCGGCGCTGGTGGTCTGGAAGCTCACCATAGGCCGCCGCCGCTACCGCTACGGCAAGAGCGTCAAACAGCCGCAGGGCTATCGCGGCAGACGCAAGCGGTTTTGAGCCGCTGCCGGACATATGACAAAGGCCGGGGGATTTTCCCCCGGCCTTTTGCTTACACCTCGGTATACAGCTCCTCAAACGGCCGGCGGTCTCCGTGGAGCCGGCTGGGGTGAGCGCCCTCTGCGGGATAGCCCAGCGGCAGCAGCGCCACGGGGGTCAGCCCCTTCAGCTCCGGGAACTCCGTCAAAAGCGCCTCCGGATTGAACACGCCCACGTACGTGGTGCCGAGGCCCAGATCCGCCGCCTGCAGCATCATGTGGGCCGCCGTGATGGCCGCATCGATCTCGCCGTGGTTCTTGTTGTCGTATTCGGTGCGTTTCCAGGCTCTCTGGGCATCGTACGCCACCACCAGAATCAGCGGCGCGCCGAAATTGAAGGGGGTGCAGCGGTGCAGGCGCTCCTTTGCCCCGGCGCTTTTCACCACAAGTATGTGCTGGGGCTGCATGTTGTGGGCCGTGGGAGCCGCCTGTGCCGCCCGCAGGATCAGCCGCAGCTTTTCCTCCTCCACGGGTTGATCGCTGAACTTCCGCAGGGAATAGCGCGCCAGTGCCAACTGTTCAAAATCCATGAAATCTGCTCCTCTCTTTTGTATGCCTGATAGAAAAAGTGTACCACCCGGCGGCCGGTTTCGCAACTACCAGATTCGCTGTCCGTCCCGGCGGCGATAGCCCGCCCGCGGCGGAACCACGCCGCGCGTCCCCTCGAACTCCACGAATTTCAAAGCGTAGAGATCGCCGGTGACATAGCGCCCCTGATCGGGCTGATAGAGAACCAGATAATCGTTGCCAATGCTGTGCAGGAAACCCTCCCACGAAACCGGATTCTGGGTGCCCACCAGAAACGTGGCCACCACGTAATGGCCGATATTCTTCGCCAGCAGGGCTCTCAGCGATCCCTGCGCGGCCTCCTCCACGGTCACGGGGTTCTCCACCGCGTCCGGCGTCAGTCCGGTGGCAAACGTCAGATCGCCGGTTCCTCCGGCTTCTGCCGGATCGGTCTCTCCGCTGTAGGAGGGCAGGCGGCTTCGCTCCGCCGCAGCCCCGATTCGCGGCTGTCCCCCGGCCGCTGGCTGCTGTAAATGCACCATAACACACCTCTCAAGTCCTGTAATATGCGTCGGTTGGATTGTAAAAGCAATGGTCGCCGATGCGCGTCTGAAAATAGCCCACGTCGGACGGAAAATTGGAGCGGCAATTCGGCGAGAACGGGTTGTAGAACCAAAGCGATTCCGCCACATCCGGCAGGCGGTTCCCCGCGATGGCCCAGTCCGCGATCTCGTAGTGAAGCTCCGTAGGCTCCATATTGTAAATGTTTTGGGGATTGTAGACGCCGTTTTCCGTCTCGCTGGCACATACGAACTGGTACCGCTGATAAATGATTTTCCGGATGCTGCCCTGCCCTACCCGCGCGTACTCGCCGCCCCTGGCGTGGACCCGGTTCATCACCACCCCCGCCACCGCCTTCATGCCGTCGTCTCCCTCTCCGCCCGCCTCGCATTCAATCAGGCGCGCCAGCAGCTCCCGGTCTGAATAGGCCATATCGATCACTCCTGTCGCTGCTCCATCCTATGCGCCGCCCCGCCGGACGGCGACCGGAATCCGCACAGAAAAAAGAACAAAGGCGGACCGGTCGGTCCGCCTTTGCAGTGTCGTTATGCGTCCTTTTTTTCCGCCTGCTGCTTTTGCAGGATTTCTTCCAGCCCGACAGCCAGCTGATCGGGGCAGGAGGTGTCCTTCATGCCGCAGTGGATGCCCCGCAGTCTCGCGATGGCCTCCTCCGCGCTCATTCCCTTCACCAGCCGGGCAATGCCCTGCAGATTTCCGCTGCAGCCGCCGACTGTGGAGAGCTCCTGAATCGTATTCTGACCGTCCAGCTCCACCGTCATCTGCTGGCTGCAAACCCCCTCGGGGGTAAAGGTATACTTCATGCTTGTTCGCCGCTCCTTTTGGGTTAAAAATTTCTTTACCCAACATAGCATATCCCGGCGAAAAAAACAAGCGGACAAGCCTCACACGGCCGCACAGATCTGATTTTTGCGCTCCAGCACCAGCCGATCCGCGATCATGGCAATGAACTCCGAGTTGGTGGGCTTGCCCTTGGTGTTGGAGACCGTGTAGCCGAAAAACTTCTGCAGCGTCTCCAGATCACCCCGGTCCCACGCCACCTCAATGGCGTGGCGGATGGCCCGCTCCACTCTGGACGGCGTGGTGGAAAACCGCCGCGCCACCTCGGGATAGAGCACCTTGGTCACCGCGTTGATGACGTCCATATCGTCCACCGCGATCATGATCGCCTCCCGCAGATACTGGTACCCCTTGATGTGGGCGGGAACGCCGATCTCATGAATGATGGAGGTCACCATGCCCTTCAGTTCCGCGGGATGGCCGGTCTCCGCCGGAGCCTTCACCGCCGCGCGCATCCGGTCCAGCAGGGAGTTCTCCTCACACGGCTTTGGGAAAAAATAAAAGGCCCCCAGCTCCATGGCAGCCGTCACCGTCCTGTCGCTGCAAAACGCAGAGATCAGGATGACCTGCGGCCCTCCCTGACGAGGCAGCCGCTTCATCACGCCGAACCCGTCCAATCCCGGCAGCACCACATCCATCAGCAGCAGATCGGGATGCTGCTCCTCGCAGATGCGCAGCGCCTCCTGCCCGTCTCCCACTGTGCCTGCTATCGAAAATTCATCAGTTTTCTCAATCGCATCCCGCAGAAAACCACGGAAATCCTCATTGGCATCCGCCAGTACAACCTTGGCTCTCTTTTCCATTCTTCCTTCCCTGTCCTTCATGATTAGATTTCATTCTACCGACTGCTGGTACTTTTGCGACGGATTTTTGAAGCTTCAAATCACGTTTTCTATAAATTATCATAAACGGACAGGATTTGCAATCAGAATCTGTAAATTGTTTCCAATAATCGTTCGACGTTTTTTGCCATTTCCCTTTTTGCGGCATCACATTGCCGGTGCGGAAATACCTGCGCGGCAGTCTGTTTGATGCACGGCGTGATTCTTTTTCCGCAGTGAGGTCAACCTTTCCGGCCTTCCCCCGCATTTCCAGACGGCCCCCTTCTCCCGCCGTCCGGCGATCTCCCTTCCGGGTATTCCGCACCCGCTGACCGGCGGTCGGAGCCCCCGCCGTTCCGCTGCAGGAGACGGCCGCGGCATTTCCCTTCCACACTGGAAAATTTCTACAGTCTTTGCCCAAAAGCCCCGAGTTTCCTGTTGAATTTCACGGTGGAATGCTCTATCATAGAAAATAATACCAACAAAAAACCTGCGGTTTTTCTTCTCCCGGATCGCCGGGCTTCATCCGCAGAAAGGAGCCATCCATATGGACAGAGAGGCTTGCATCCGCGCCGGCATCGACTACGACGAGGGCGTGGCCCGATTTGTGGGACGGGCGGATATGTACGAGAAATTTCTGGCGCAGTTTCCTGAGGATCCCGGCTTTTCGGCGTTGGATGAGGCCATGGGCAGCGGCGACGTGTCCGCCGCTTTTCAGGCTGCTCACAGTCTGAAGGGCGTGTCCGGCAATCTGAGCGTCAACAACCTTTATCACAGCCTGATTCCCTTTGTCAATGCTCTGCGGGGCGCGGGAGACCTGCCCCTGGCCAAAACGCTTTACCCTCCCGTGGAGGAAGCGTACCGCACAGCCATCCAGTGCATCCGGGAGCAGCGCGGCTGAGCCTGCCCCCCGCGAACATACGCGCGGTGAAAAGCCGCGTCTTGTGCCGTTCTCCGGTTCAGAGGAATTTCCTGCGCGCCGTTCCCGCCGGATCGGCCGCAGAACGCGGAAGGAACGCCGATGGAAAACAAGCGGGATCTGATATTGATTGTGGACGACCAGGAGATCAACCGGGTCGTCCTGCGGGGCATTTTTGAGAATACCTACCGCCTTTTGGAGGCGGAAAACGGCCAGCAGGCTCTGCTGCTCATCAGCCAGTATCACGACCGGCTGGCGGCAGTGCTGCTGGACATTGTCATGCCCGTGATGGACGGCTATCAGGTCATGGAGGAGGCCGGGCGGCGCGGATTGCTGAAGGATCTGCCGGTGGTAGTAATCACCGCTGAAAATTCAGCGGAGAATGAAATGCGCGTCTTTGACCTCGGCGCCTCCGACATCATCGCCAAGCCCTTTGAGCCCCACGTTGTGCTGCGGCGGGTGCGGAACATCGTGGATCTGAACCTGCGCACGCTTCATCAGGACGAGCTGATTGAGCAGCAGGCCGCCAGGCTGCGGGAGTCCAACGCCGTCATGATCGATGCCCTGTCCTCCATCATCGAGTACCGCTCACTGGAGACCGGCCAGCACATCCGCCGCATCGGTCTGTTTACCCGCACACTGCTGGAGGACGCCGCCAAGACCTGCCCGGAATACCTGCTGGACAGCCGCGCCCTGGAGATGATCGCCAGCGCGGCCTCCCTTCACGACATCGGCAAGATCGCCATTCCCGACGCCATTCTCAACAAGCCCGGCAGGCTGACGCCGGAGGAGCGCGCCATCATGGAAACCCACGCGGCCAAGGGCGCCGAAATGCTGACGACTCTGAACCGGATGGGCGATCAGGAATATCTGCGCTACGCTTACAACATCTGCCGCTATCATCACGAACGATGGGACGGCAGGGGCTATCCCGACGGACTGAAGGGCGACGCCATCCCTCTCTGCGCACAGGCAGTGGGCATCGCCGACTGTTACGACGCTCTGACAAATGACCGTGTTTATAAAAAGGCCATCCCGCCGCGTCAGGCGGTAAACATGATTCTCAACGGGGAGTGCGGCATGTTCTCGCCCCGCCTGATGGAAAGCCTGAAGCACGTGGAAGGCACCTTCGCCCGCCTCACGGAAAAGTACATAGACACCGTTTCCGCTGAGGGCAGGAAGTCTGCGCCCGCGCCTGCAGTGACCGGAAAGGACGAAAACCTGCTGGACACCGGCGAAATGGCCCAGATGAAATACTATACTCTCCTCCGCCAGCTGGACTCCACCGTGATGGAGGTGGACTTTCTCACCGGCATTTATCACGTGGTCTATCTGGCGGGCGAGGATTTTCGTGCGCTCTGCTCCGGCGCCACCTTCGAGGACGCCTACCGCGGCTTCGTAAAATACTCCGTACACCCCGACGATCGGGCGGAACTGCTGGACACCATGGACAGGTATGTCTCCGAGCTGTTCAGTGAGGGCCTGATGCGCAGGGCACGGAGTTACCGGGTGTTTTCCGCCTCGGCTCAGCAGTATGTCCGCTGCCGGGCCACGCTTCTGCGGGTGGATACCGGACTGCCCCACCAGCGCAGGGGTCTGATCCTCTGGCAGCCGGAAATCAGTTCGCATCCCGGCTGGAGGCCCGAGAACGAGGAGCAGGCCACGGCGCGCCTGCTGCAAAACGCCATCGGCAGCGTACAGCGCTGCCGCATGGACAAATTCTTCACGCTGGACAGCCCTTCGGAACGTCTTCTGTCTTTTTTGGGCTATACCGCCGAGGAGATGGAGAGCCGTTTCCAGAACCGCTACCTCAACCTGATCTATCCGGCGGATCGAAGCGAAGCCATCCGTCAGGTCCGCAGTCAGCTGAACAAAGGCAACACGGTGGAGCTGGAATACCGTCTGATGGCAAAGGACGGCCGGAACATCTGGGTGCTGGACAAGACCATCAGCATTATCGGCGAGGACGGAGAGCAGTATCTCTACTACATTCTCATTGATATCACCCAGTCCCGTCAGACTCAGCGGGAGCTGCGGCGCCTCACGGAGCGCTGCCGCATCCTGATGGAGCAGACCAGTGACATCATTTTCGAGTGGGATGTGGAGGGGGACGTTCTGGACCTGTCCCGCAGCTGGCGGGACAAATTCGGGTACACGCCTATCCGGGAGAATGCCTCGAAAAATCTCGTCAACGCATCCCACCTGCACCCGGACGACATTGCGCAGCTCAGCCGCATATTCAGTGGATTACACGACAGCAAGCCTCTGCAAACCGATCTGGAACTGCGCATTGCCGACGCCGAAGGCCGTTATCGCCTCTGCCGCATTCGTCAAGCGCCTCAGTGCGGTGAAAACGGGCAGATCGCCAGCGTGATCGGCGTGATCTCAGTCTCGGACGCAGAGGAACCGTCTGCATCCGGAGCGGTCTGTGAGGGCCGCGGAGATTCGGAGCAGAACTGAGCGACAGACGCAGGGCCATTTTGCGGCCCTCTGCATGGCATAGGAGGTACGTGCTTGGGCAAACAAAACAGCATTCGCAAGATCGCCAGAACCATGCTGATCGTTCTGGTGGTTTGTCTGTGCGCGCTGCTGGCCATGTTTTACTCCCTGCTGCGCCAATATCGGCAGAACAGCGCCTATAGCAGCGCCTCCCATCTGGTTGAGATCAACCGGCAGGGCAAGGTCAACATTCAGGCGTTTTTGCAGCGGGATCGCAGCGTTGCCCTGGAGCTGGCCCACGAAATAGAAATCGGCGATGCCGGCACCCCCGAAAAGCTGTTCGCCAGCATGGAATTTTATCAGACCACCTGGGGCGAGGACGACATTTACGTCTATACAGAAAACGGCCAGTGCCTGAACCGGAGAGGCATCGTGCAGAGCAGCGGTTCCGCCTCCCGGGCGGCCTCCGCAACCGTTCAGGACGGGTCGAGATTCTCCGTTGTCAGAGCGCAGACAGAATACTCCGTGGCGGTGGACACCGCCATGCAGCTTCAGGGGTCCCGCATCGTGGCCGTCTCCGTGGTTCACAGGCTGGACCGGCTCATCAGCGACATGGGGCTGGAATCCTTCGAGGGAAAGGGCACCACCTACCTGACCCGGCAGAACGGCGTGCGTATCTGCCAGTCGGACAACGCCGATGCAGCCACGGTATACAATCTGCTCTCTGTTTTCGACGCGGGAACGCTGACGGATCTGACCGGCTCCGGCGCCTCCATTTCCGAAAATATGGCCTCGGGCACCGAGGGGGCATTTTTGTTCCGCTCCGCGTCCGGGCTTGTTCAATATGTGGTTCTGACCCCGGTGGATTTCTCGGGAGAAACGCTGTACCTGTTCACCATCGTCCCGCAGAGCATCGTCAACGCCACCATGAATCAGTATTCCCGCGACGTGATGCTGCTCTCCGTCGGAGTGATGCTGCTCACCGTTCTGCTGTTCATCAGCTTTTTCCAGCTGTTTCTGCGCAAGTCCCGCCGGTATGATGCCGACCTCCGCTCCCGCGAGCGGCTGTTCGACCTGCTGTCGGGCGAGACCCGAAACGCCTTCTTCCTGCTGGAGGAGGATCAGCCCCGGCCCGAGTACGCCTCGTCCAACCTGACAGAAATTCTGGGAGAGGATGTCCGCCAGCTCTGCCGCTCCGGCACGGGCTACCGTCTCTCCGGCAGCAAGTCCAGCGGAGACAGTCTTGCCCTGCAGGAAATCAACGCCGCCCTGGCGGGCTGGGACGGACGCCGGGAGTTTTCCAGCGATTACCTGCCCTGCACGGAACGGGGTGAGCAGCAGTACCTGCGCCTGTTCCTCTACCCCTCCGTCTCCCGCCCCGGCGAGTTCATCGGAATGGTGCAGGACGCCACGCAGGAGTTCCGGCGGGAGCGCCGTCTGCAGGATGCGCTGACGCTGGCGGACAGCGCAAACCGGGCCAAGACCCGTTTCCTCTCCAGCGTGTCCCACGATATTCGCACGCCTCTGAACGCCATCATCAATATGACCCGTTTCCTGCAAAACGATCTGGGCGATCCCCAGAAGGCCACCCGTCAGCTGCAGGTGATTCAGCAGTCCTCGGAGCATCTGCTGCATTTGATCAACAACGTGCTGGACCTCTCCCGCATTGAAAGCGGCAAGCTCTCCTTCACCAATGCGCCCTTCCTGATGAGCGAGGCGCTGAACGGAGTCCGCAGCATCGTGGAGCCGCTGTGCGCCGCCAAAAGGCAGACGTTCCGTGTCTCCTTCTCTGTCCAGCACCCCGCGCTGAACGGGGACGTGCTGCGGCTGAACCAGATTCTCATCAACCTTCTGAACAACGCCGTGAAATTTACGCCGGAAGGCGGCAGCATCGACTTCGCCGTCACGGAGCTGCCTTCCATCAAGCCGGAGGAGCTGCCCTTCCGCTTCGTCGTCCGGGACAGCGGCATCGGCATTCCCGCCGACAAGCTGTCCTCCATTTTCGACCCGTTTTCCCGCGTGGACAGCCGGGCAGTTCAGGAAACCGAGGGAAGCGGGCTGGGACTGGCCATCACCAAACGCTTTGTGGACGCGCTGGGCGGCAGCATTCGGGTTGAGAGCGTCGTAGGGCAGGGCTCCGTTTTTACTGTGGAGCTGACCTATGCGGCGGATGTCTCCGGTTCTTTGGAGCCGTCGCTTCTCTCCCGGGGGCCGGTCAGCCGGTTCACCCACACCCGCGCCCTGCTGGCTGAGGACAACGCCATCAATGTGGAGATCGCCACCATTCTTCTCGGAGAGCTCGGCATCGAGGTGGAATCTGTGGGCGATGGAAAGCAGGCGGCGGAAAAGTTCGCCGAAAACCCTCCCGGCTATTATCAGGTCGTGTACATGGACATTCAAATGCCCGTGATGGACGGCTACGAGGCCACCCGCGCCATTCGCGCCATGGAACGATCCGACAGTCAGACCGTTCCCATCATCGCCATGACCGCCAATGCCTTTGCCGAGGATATCGAACGAGCCCGTTCCGCCGGCATGAATGCGCACATATCCAAACCGGTGGACCCGACAGAACTGTACCGGGTCACGGCGCGGGTTCTGCGCTGATTGGACATTCATGAAAGTGAGGCAGGTATGAAAAAAGCATGGGCCCTCTGTCTGGCGGCCGGGGTGACCGCCTCGCTGCTGACAGGCTGCGGCAGCAGCGTCCCCGCCGGCGCTTACAGTGACGAGCTTCTGTCCGCGTCTCCGCCGGGAGATGGCAAGGTGACTCTCACCCTTCGGGCGGAATACAACGTCAACAACGACGCAATCGTCTCCGCGCTGGAAAAGCAGTTCCCCGATGTCAATTTTGTACCGGTTTTCCACTGCTCGCAGGAAACGCAGTATGAGCTGCGTCAGTCCCTTGAACACAGCAGCGCCGAGGACATCATCATTTCCCCCAACATGAAGGCCATTTCGGATATTGCGCCGGATTACCTGCTGGATCTCTCCGCGGAGGACTGCACCGGAAACTATATTGGTTCGGCTCTGGAGGCCTGCCAGATCAACGGCAAGCTGTACGACCTGCCCGGTCCCTCCTCCGTGTACGGCATTATTTACGACAAGACGCTGTTTGCTGAAAAGGGCTGGTCCGTTCCTCACAGCTATGACGAACTCGCCGCCCTGTGCAAAACCGCCGATGCCTCCGGCATCCGCGGCTTCCAGCCCACCTGCAAATATGCCCGGCAGGCTCAGCTGGTTTTCACCATGTTCAGCTATGCCCAGACCTTCGGCGGCGTGGACAACTACCGCTGGCTGCTGAACTATCAGTCCGGCGCCGTGCCCTCCGCTCAGCAGCTGGCCCCGGCGCTGGAGCGATACCAGCAGCTTCACGCCGACGGGCTGATCCTTCCGGGCGACTTCGACGTGCAGCCCGGCAACCGCAGTTCCATGCTCTATAAGGATCACACCTGCGCCATGATTATCGAAACCGAACAGGCCGAGCTGTACGCGCAGCAGGCCGGCTCCGATCATCAGTTCGGCATTCTCCCCTTCTGGTGCGGCAACGGGCCGGACGACGACTATCTGATGTCACAGCCCAGCTGGTACATCGGCCTGAACCGCGCTCTCGCCGACAAGGGCAGCGAGAGCAAGCTGGCTGCCGCCAAAGAAGCCCTGCGCTACATCAGCACGCCGGAGGGGCAGGAGGCCATCAGCGGCGGGACCATGACGCAGATTTCCAACGTGCAGGACGTCCCGTATACGGAAACGCCCTTCAATGCGGGCGTGCAGGACACCATCCGCAAGGGCCATCTGGTGCCCGAGGTGGATCTGATGGTCTCCGGCAACAACAACGCCGCGGAGAAGGCGCTGCAGGCCGACTTGCGCAAGCTGCTGGAAGGGACCATGACCGCCGGGGAGCTGACAGCGGACGTAGACGCCGCCCGGGACAAAGCTCTCTCGGCGGGGGTGATCCGCGGCAGCCGGGTGGGCGAGGCCAAAACCGATTTTACCCGGCTGCAGACAGGCCTGTTCATTGCGGACGCCCTGCGGCAGAAAGCCGGAGCGGACATTGGCCTGTGCCTTGTGGGTACGGTGCGCTGCGGCATGGTTGGCCGCATCTATGCCGGCGATCTCTATGATGCCGACGTCGTCTCCCTCTCCCTCTCCGTGGGTACCACAGGCAAGGACCCCAACGACAAAAAGCTGTGGCTGGTGTCCATGTCCGGTCAGGAAATCCTGGAGCTTCTGAAGATGGGCTATGCCACCGACCTGAGCGACGGAATGCCCGGCATGTCGTATTACACCGCCTCCGGGCTCAAGATTCGTTTTGCCCCGTGGAAGGAGGACAAGCTGGTTTCCGTTCAGTTGTCGGACGGCGGCAAGCTCCAGCCGGACGGCACCTATACCGTGGCGCTGTGGGGCTGGCCCTTTGAGACGCCCTGCCCCGGCACCGTGGAAAAAGTCTTTGACGACTCCTGCGATGAGATTCTCTCCGCAGCCATCCAAACAGCCAGCCCCCTTCAGCCGTTCAGCGACGAACGGTTCCAGCTGGTGTACTAACGCAAAAAAATCCGCCCGGCTATGCCGGACGGATTTTTTAATGCTGCAGATTACTGCTCGCCGGCCGTCTCCTTTTTCCGGAGGACGATCACGCCGGCTGCGGAAACAGAGGCCAGAAGGAACCAGACGAGACCCATATCACCGGTGGCAGGAGGCGTGGAAGCCAGCGCCACAGGGGGCTCCTGAATGTCCTCTGTCGTCTCAGGCTGCTCCGGCACCGTGGTTGTCGTCCCGGTCACAGGCAGTTCAGCCAGAGGAACCTCCGGGGTCGTAATATCGGTGACGGGAGTGGTGGGAGTAGTCGATGCGGCGGGAGTAGCGGGGGTAGTAGTATCGCCGGTATCGGTGGGAGTAGCGGGGGTAGTGGTATCGCCGGTATCGGTGGGAGTAGTGGGGGTAGTGGTATCGCCGGTATCAGTAGGAGTAGTGGGGGTGGTGGTATCGCCGGTATCGGTGGGAGTAGCGGGGGTAGTAGTATCGCCGGTATCGGTGGGGGTGCTGGGGGCGGTCGGAACCAGGCCTCCGATGTCATGAATGATTACATGGCTAATATCATGGATTTTGGTACCCTTTCCGCCGGCACCTGACTGGGCATGCGTAACACTCTTGGCGATATATGTCTTTCCGGCATACAAGATTCCATCAGGCACCGTATAAGTAATGTAGCCATCGGAAGCCTTGACAACGATACTCCCTACATAAATATCCTTGTCCGTGGTAATCTGCGCGTAAGTATTGGCTTCAATCCCATCAGCAGTGTAATTACTGATTGTGATGGTTGCTCCGTTGTAATTTCCGGAATAAGGGGGATTCCATTCGTGGGTGTTGAATACTGTTTCACCAGAGCTATTATCGTTTCCACCGGAATAGGTTCCGTCCGTCAGCCACACTTGATTGTCCTCGGCAAAGGCGGTGACGCTGAGGACGCCCAGAGCCAGACTCAGCACCATCAGCAGGGAAAACAGTCGTCTCATTTTTTTCATTGTAAATGCTCCTTTCGGTTTTGGAGAGCCCCGGACCGGTGGTCCGCTCTCTCCCGCAGCACATTTTCTTTTATGAGAACAGCATAACAAACGGCGGTTACAGAACCGGGTACAAAATTCATTTTGTCGTTCAAAATTTCAAAAAAATTTATATAATTCTGGATGGCGCTTTTTGGGCGTTTTTCACAACGAATGCGGCATATGACAGCTATGCTCCCACACCGGGCAAAACGCAGGCGGCGCAGTCCGACGGTTGCCCGTCGGACTGCGCCGCACGATTTTCCCCGCCGTTTTCAGCCAGCTTTTTCCACGGCGGCAAGATTGGCCGCTTTCAGCATATTTTCGATAAAAATTCCATACCCTGTAGTTGGATCGTTCAAAAGCACATGGGTCACGGCGCCCACCAGCTTTCCATTTTGCAGGACCGGCGACCCGGACATTCCCTGCACGATGCCGCCGGTCTGCGCCAGCAGCTCCGGATCCGTCACGGTGATCAGCATATTCCGCCCATCCGGGCTGTCGCTGAGAATTTTCGTAATCTTCACCGCATAGTCCCGAACCTCGTCGCCGGAAACATTGGTTCTGACCACTGCGGGGCCCACAGTTACTTCGTCATCCCGCGCCACAGGCACGGCCTCGCCCTGAGCAAAGGCGCCGCCGTTGTCCAGCGTTCCGAACACGCCCTCCTCTGTATTGGCGCAGAGCTCTCCCAGTTCCTCTGTCAGTGTAAAATCGCCCCGCAGCTCACCCGCGCTGCCCGCCTCGCCCTTCTTGACCGCCTTCACGCGGGACGGCAGAATGGAGCCGGATGAGAAGGGCATCAGCTTTGCGGTGTCCGTATCCGTGATGCCGTGGCCCAGCGCGCCGAACACGCCGGTGGCCGGATCATAAAAGGTCACGGTGCCGATTCCGGCCATGCTGTCCCGGATCCATGCCCCCACTGCCCAAACGCCCTGCTGATTTTTTTCAGGCGTCACCGTCAGCGTCCTGATCGCGTCGTCCCGCCGGACTTGCAGCGCCAGAGGCTTTCCCCCGGCTTCCTGCAGCAGTTGTTGAAATTCCTCGCTGGAGGTGACCGCAGCGCCGCCGCACCGGGCAATGATGTCCCCCTTGGCCAGTCCCGCCTGCTTCGCCGGAGAGTTTCCCTCCGTCAATCCCACCACCAGCACACCCCGGGCGAACAGCTTAATTCCTGCGGTGTGGCCCACCGGCACCAGCTTCCGGGCGGAAATCAGCGGCGGCTCAGCAGCCGGGCGCTCCTGCGCCCCGGCCCTGCCGGTCAGCGCCGGAAAGAGAAACAACGCGGACAGGCAGAGCGCCGCGCCGCCCCGCAGCCGCCCCTTTCTTTTGAAAAACAGGCCCATACATGAGATCACTCCTTTCCTTCCATACCGGCAAAATTTCGCCGGCAGAGTTATGGTGTGCGGAACGGAGCGAAAAACGGGGTGCAAATTTCGCCAGCCAATCCAGCCCACTTTCTGACAGAGCCGGGACAGCTGAAAAAACAAAACCCCGCAGACAATGTCTGCGGGGTTTTCCTGTACTTTCCGGAAATCAGTCGCGCTTCTGGAAAATTTTGAAAATGTCCTCAAAGGGATCGTCGTCCTCGGGCTTGGGATCGTCCTTCACATCCAGCACGGTCGGCTCCTGCACATTGCTCTCAGGATGGAACTCCGGTTCTGCGGACGCAGGCGCCCCAGCGGGGGCCGCCTTCTGTTCAGCAGGCGCTGCCGGAGCCTTGCGCGCAGGCGCCGGGGCAGGCGCGGTGAAGGGGTCCTCTTCGTCCTCTTCCTTCTTGTCGAAGCCGGTGGCAATGACGGTCACGCGGATCTCGTCGTCCAGCGTCTCGTCGAAGGTGGCGCCGAAAATGGTCAGCGCGTCGGGGGAGACGGCCTGCTGCACCAGAGATGCCGCCTGCTCGACCTCCTCCAGTCCGATGTCCACGGAACCGGTGACGTTGATGAGGACGCCGTGAGCGCCGTCGATGGACGTCTCCAGCAGAGGGCTGGAAATGGCCATCCGTGCGGCCTCCTCGGCCTTGCCCTTGCCCGCCGCACGGCCGACGCCCATGTGGGCCAGGCCGGCGTTCTTCATGATGGCGGTGACGTCTGCAAAATCCAGATTGATGAAGCCGGTGTCCCGGATCAGATCGGAGATAGACTGCACCGCCTGACGCAGCACATCGTCTGCGATTTCAAACGCGTTGGCAAAGGTGATCTTCTGATCGGTGGCGTGCTTCAGCCGCTCATTGGGAATGATGACCAGAGAATCCACCTTGTCCTGGAGCTCGGCGATGCCGCGCTCGGCCTGCTGCATCCGGCGGCGGCCCTCAAAACCGAAGGGCTTCGTCACCACAGCGACCGTCAGAATGGCCATTTCCTTGGCGATTTCCGCCACAATGGGCGCGCCGCCGGTGCCGGTGCCGCCGCCCATACCGGCGGTGATGAACACCATGTCGGTGTTCTCCAGCGCTTTGGCGATCTGGCTGCGGCTCTCCTCCGCGGATTTGCGGCCCACCTCGGGATCGGAACCTGCGCCCTGACCGTGTGTCAGCTTTTCGCCGATCTGGATCTTATACGTGGCGCTGGACACGTTCAGCGCCTGCTTGTCCGTATTCACCGCCACGAATTCCACGCCCTTCGTGCCGGATTTCACCATGCGGTTGACCACGTTGTTTCCGCCGCCGCCCACGCCGATTACCTTAATGTTGACGACGGTATCGGGGCCGGTCTCCAATCCGAATGCCATAGTGGTTCCTCCTACTATCAGTTGTATAAAAGGGAGCTTGCATCCCTACAATTTCCCAAAATACTGTATTCTTGCTTATTGTATGCCACTTTCGGGCTCAGGTCAAGTATTCCGGTATTTTTTTGCCGTGCCTTTTTTACAGGAACACAGAGGGCGGAAAACCGCCCTCTGTGAAAGGCGCCGGTTACGACGGCAAAACATGGGCTTCGCCGTCCTTCGTCAGATCGATGGTACCGGTCTCGTTGGTCTCCAGCGTGTCCACCACCTTGGCCAGATAGGCAGTCAGGTAGGGATAGTCGCCGCCGTAGGGCATGACCACGGAAAACCGTCCCGCATAGTCCATGGTCAGCTCCGTGGTGCTGCCCAGATGGATCGCGTTCACCTGCGCCAGCATTTCGCCGCTCTGCAGGGCAGACAGCAGGCTCAGCAGACTGGTCTGCTGGGTCTTGTGGTCGGTGGACAGCGCGATCTGCGAGCCCACGGAGGGAGCCAGCAGCTCGCAGCCGTCCAGCACGGGCAGGGCCGCAGCATCCGCCGGCTTGCAGCTGCCCACGATTTTTCCGCTGGGGCTCACCAGCCACACCGTGCCGTCCTGCGTGGCGGCGAAGGTGGCGGAGCACTCCGTCACCGAGATGATGAGCTGATCCGGCAGCTTGCGGTTGATGCGGACATTTTCGATGTACGGCAGCTTCTTGATGAGCCGGTTGGCCACGTCAAACTTGTTCAGCAGAAACAGGTTGTCGCCCTTGCTGACACCGCTGGCCTCCAGAATCTGCTCCTCGGAGTACTCCTTCTCGCCGCTCACTTCAATGGTATTCACCTTGAAGAACAGGGTCAGAGCCACCACGATCACCGCGCAGATGGCCAAAATGGACAGCAGCTTGTAGAGGAAGGTAAACCTTCCCCGCCTGCGCCGTCGATTGGAACTTCTGCGTCTGGCCATTTCGCGTCTCCTATCTGTCCCCTCGGATCACGTCCGCGCCCAACTGGCGCAGATCCCGGATCAGGTCCTCATATCCACGTTCAATATGTCCGGCGTCCCGGATCTCGCTGCGCCCCTCAGCACCCAGCGCGGCGATCACCAGCGCGGCCCCGCCCCGCAGATCCGCCGCCTCCATCCGCGCACCCCGGAGGCGCTCCACGCCCGTCACCACGGCCACCCGCCCGGATACCCGGACGCGGGCCCCCATGCGGGTCATCTCGCCCGCATGGCGGTAACGATTCTCAAAAATGCGTTCCTCAAATACCGTGGTTCCGTCACTTTTCAGCAGCGCCGCCATAGCCGCCGCCTGCGCATCCGTGGGAAAACCCGGATAGGCGGCGGTGCGCACCGGGCCAACGGCCCGAAGCCTTCCGCCGCAGCGGAGCGTAATGGCTTCCGGCTCCGCCTCCACGCGGCAGCCGCTCTCCCGCAGCATCGCGGCAACGGCGGCCAGCTGGCGCTGACGGGCGCCCAGCAGGCGAATCTCTCCCCCCGCGGCGGCCGCCGCGCAGAGATAAGTGGCCGCCACAATGCGGTCCGGCATGATCGTATAATGGCAGCCATGCAGCGAAGCGCCGCCCTCCACCGTGATTACCGGGCTGCCCGCGCCCGTCACGCGGGCGCCGCAGGCACGCAGAAACCCCTGCAGATCCGCAATCTCCGGCTCCCGCGCGGCATTGACAATCCGGGTGACGCCCTGCGCACCGCAGCCTGCCAGCATCAGGTTTTCCGTGGCCCCCACCGAGGGAAGGCCCAGCACCACGTCGCGGCCCCGAAGCCGCTCTGCCCGGCAGCGCAGGATGCCGCCGCTCTCGTCGATCGCGGCCCCCAGCTGACGCAGTCCCGCCAGATGCAGGTCGATGGGCCTGGGCCCCAGCTCACAGCCGCCGGGAGCGCTGAGCACCGCCTGACCGCACCGGGCCAGAATGGCGCCTGAAAAAACCACAGAGGAGCGCATTTCCCGCATCAGGGTTTCGGGAATTTCCCAGCCGGTCAGCCCGGCGGTGTTCACCGTCAGTGCCCCGTCCTGCCAGCGGGCCTCGCAGCCCAGTCCCCGCAGAATTTCCACGGAGGCGTCCACGTCCCGCAGATGCGGGCAGTTGTGCAGGACGCTCTCTCCCCTGTTCAGCACTGCGGCGGCCAGAATCGGCAGCACGCTGTTTTTTGCGCCCTGTACCGTCAGTTCACCGGAGAGCGGGCGCCCGCCCTCCACCAGAAAACGACTCATATGGTCCCCTCCGCATCTGATTTCCCTCGACGGTCCATCGTATGCGGCAGGACAGCGCAGTGGTTACCGGCAGATTTCCTGCACGGTGCGATAGATGCGCTCCGTGGCGTCCCGGATGCCCAGAGACGCCATAGCGGCGGCCATCGCCTCCCGCCGGGCCGGATCGCGGAGAATGGAGGTGCTGAGCCGGAACAGCTCCTGTCCGGTGGAATCCTTTTCCAGCAGCACCGCAGCGCCCCCCGCCTGCTCCAGCACCCGCGCGTTTTTCTCCTGATGGTTGTTGGTCACATAGGGGGACGGCACGATCAGGGCCGGAATGCCCAGCGCCGTCAGCTCGCTGATGGTGGAGGCCCCCGCCCGGCAGATCACCAGATCGGCGGCGCGCATCACCGGCGCCATGTCGTAGATGTACTCCCGCACCTGAAGGGCGGGATGCTGCGCAAGGTCTACCCCACGCGCCTGCAGCGCCGCCAGCAGCGCCGCATAGCCGGAGGCTCCCGCGCCGTGAATGTGATGAAACGGCTCGTGTTCGGCCTCCAGCGCCAGAAAATCGACCATTTCCGCGTTCATGCCGGAGGCGCCCAGCGAGCCCCAGAAGGACACGATCAGGGGCCGGTCGTCGGTCAGGCCCAGCTTAGCGCGGGCCTCCGCTCTGGTCATGGAAAAGAAATCCCCCCGCACCGGCGTACCGGTGACCACCACCCGATCGGGGTGCTTGTAGTGCTGGCGGCAGGACTCAAAGCCCACCATGATGCGGTCCGCAAACGGCTCCAGCAGCTCGGTGGTCAGGCCGGGCACCATGTTGGATTCATGCACCGCCGTGGGAATACCGGACCGGGACGCCGCCTTCACCATGGGATAGCTGGCATAGCCGCCGGTGCCGATCACCACGTCGGGCCGGAACTCCTTCAGGATGGCCCGCGCCTCGCGGGGCGCACGCACCAGATTATACGCTGAGATCAGGTTGTGGCGCAGCTCCGCGGGCTTCGCCGAGCGGTGAAAGCTGGAGATGTGAACCGTGCGGAAATCATAGCCCGCCTTGGGGATCAAATCCTTCTCCAGCCCGCGCTCCGCTCCCACAAAGAGGAACCGGGTCTCCGGGTCTTTTTCGTGCATCAGCTGCGCCAGAGCAATGGCGGGATTCACATGCCCCGCCGTACCGCCGCAGGTGAAGATCACGCGGCGCAGAGAGTGGTCGTTCATGGTATCAACTCGACTTTATCAGAATTTTTGGCACCCCGTGCCCGTTGTCCGCCGTTTCCCGATGATAGGGGACAAGCCCACCTCCGCGGACCGGCGCCCGCGCCGTCATCCGCTTTTGGTGGGCTTCATTTGTCGCGAGACCGACAACACAATGCCCATCTCCGCCAACTGCAGAGACAGGGCCGTGCCGCCATAGCTGAAAAACGGGAGGGAGATGCCGGTGGCCGGCAGCAAGCCCGTGACCACGCCGATGTTCAGGAACACCTGCAGGGCCACCAGCGTAATCACACCCACCACCAGCAGAGAACCAAAGCGGTCTCGGGAGTGCAGCGCGATCCAGTAGCCCCGAAGGATCAGGGCCGCGAACAGCAGCATGATCAGCGCCGCGCCGATAAGGCCCAGTTCCTCGCAGACGATGGAGAAGATAAAATCGTTGTGCTCCTCCGGCAGAAACAGGAACTTCTGTCGGCTTTTGCCCAGCCCGGTGCCCAGCAGGCCGCCGGACCCGATGGCCAGCAGCGACTGAACCATCTGGTACCCGTCGCCCCGGGCGTCCAGCCACGGATTTTCCCACATGGCCAGACGGGAACCGCCGTAGGAAATCACGCCGCTGAGCATCAGGAACAGGCCGCCTCCGGCCACCCCCAGCGCTCCCAGCACCCAGCCCCAGTTGATGCCGCCCACCAGCATGATGACGGCTCCGGTGCCCAGAATCAGCACCGTGCCGGACAGGTGAGGCTCCATCAGCATGAGACCGGCGATGACCATGAGGATGATTCCGTAGGGCAGGATCCCGTAGCGGAAGCTCTGCATCTTGTCCTTTTTGCGGGAGATGTCATTGGCGAAATACAGCACGACGCCCAGCTTGGCAATCTCCGAGGGCTGGAAGGTCAGCAGCTCGCCGATGCCGATCCAGCGGCGGGCGTTGTTGCGCACCTGCCCGATACCGGGCACCAGCACCAGCATCAGCAGCACGATGGAGAGCATCAGCAGCGGCTTTGCCAGACCCCGGAACCGCTGATAGTTGATCTTGCTGATGACCATCATGGCGGCAATGCCCATGATGGCGAACACGCCCTGACGGATGAGATAGTAGGCGGGGTTCAGATCCTTGTAATACGCGCGGGGGAAGCTGGCGGAGAACAGCATGATGAGCCCGATGGCCGTCAGCAGCAGCACCAGCAGGAAAAAGGGCAAATCAATGGGCCCTTTGGCCAGTTCGCGGCTCTCGGCCTCCTTGACGGCCTGACGCTCCCGGCGCTCCTGCCGGGCCAGGGCCTCCTGTCTTGTCATCGGTTCTCCCCCCTTCCGTCGGAATTTGACCGGCTCAGTACCGGCCGCAGACGCCGAAATACGCCAGCAGACTGCACACGGCTGTCACGGCCGCAAACACCGTCACGATCTTCGCCTCGCTCCAGCCGGACAGCTCCAGATGGTGGTGCAGAGGCGCCATTTTGAAAAACCGCTTGCCGTGAGTCGCCTTGAAATAGGCCACCTGAATGATGTCGGACAGCGTCTCCAGAATGTAAATGATGCCCACAGGGATCAGCACCAGCGGCATATCCAGTGCAAAGGCCAGCGCCGCCACGGCGCCGCCCAGAAACAGGCTGCCGGTGTCTCCCATGAATACCTTGGCCGGATGGTGGTTGTAGACGAAGAAGGCAGCCAGACCGCCGGCCAGCGCCGCCGGAAACAGCGGCAGCACGGCCAGCTGCCACATGGCGGAGGTCACGGTGAAGAACACCATGACCACAAAGGTCACGCTGCACGCCAGTCCGTCCACGCCGTCGGTGAGATTCACCGCATTGACGGCGCCCACGATCACGAAGGCGGCAAAAATCAGATACACGATCCAGTTCACATGGAAGGACACGTTGAAAAACGGGACGTACAGGCTGTCGGTCAGCAGGCCCTCATAGCGCATCAGGCACAAAAACGCCACCGCCGCGGCCAGCTGCATCACGAACTTCTGCTTGGCGGTGAGCCCCTCGTTCTGATGGCGGGTCACCTTGCGGTAATCGTCCACAAAACCGATGAGCCCGAACACCAGCGCGAACAGGTACACGTACAGGTGCGCAAATTCACCGGAGAGCATCTGCTTCCACCCCAGAAGCAGAATCGTCACGCCGGTTCCCACGATGAACATGATGCCGCCCATCGCCGGCGTGCCCGCCTTGGAGGCGTGCCACGTAGGTCCGTCCTCCCGGATGCTCTGTCCCGCCTTCAGCTTGCGGAGCTCCGGAATCAAAAATCTTCCGATCACCAGCGTCAGCACAAAGCCGATCACCAGCGATGCCACTATGGTCCAGTCCATGCTTTTTTCTCCCTCTTGCCGGCTCACACCCGCCGGCGCTTTCGTAATCCGCCGATCTCTCAGCTCTTTTTTGCCAGCCAGTCGGCCACAATCTCCCGTTCATCCATGTGGTGCTTGACGGTGCCGACAATCTGATACGTCTCATGGCCCTTGCCGCACAGGACGATCACGTCGTCCTTCTCCGCGTGATCCATGGCCCAGTGGATGGCCTCCACCCGGTTTTCCACCACCACGTAGGGGGTATCCGTTCCCTCCATGCCGACCAGAATGTCCCGGATGATGTCGCCGGGGACCTCGGTGCGGGGATTATCAGAGGTCACCACCACAAAGTCCGCGATGTCCGCCGCAATCCTGCCCATCTTGGGGCGCTTGGTCTTATCCCGGTCTCCGCCGGCGCCAAACACGGCCACCGTGCGGCCCTTGGCAAAGCCCTTCACAGAGGAAAGCACATTGGAAAGTCCGTCCGGCGAATGGGCGTAGTCGATGAGAATGGTGTAGTCCTTTCCGGGGGTGGGCACCACCTCGACCCGACCCTTGACATGGGGCACGGCGGCCAGAATCCGGGCGCTCTCCTCCAACGGAACGCCCAGCTGAAGCGCGGCGCCCAGTACGTCCAGAGTATTATATACCATAAACTTGCCGGGAATGCCAACTTTTATGGGAACACGCTGCTCTTTCGTCACGGCTGTGAAGGCCGTGCAGTCTGCGCCCAGCTGAACGTCCTCCGCCCGCAGATCCGCCTCCGTCCGCTCGGCGTAGGAATATCTGCGGCAGGAAGCACCCTTCAGCAGCCGCTCCGTCCACGGATCGTCCGCGTTGACCACGCCTACCTCGCAGTTCTGAAACAGGATGGCCTTGGCGTCGCAGTATGCCTCCATGGTCTTGTGGAAATCCAGATGGTCCTGCGTCAGATTGGTGAAGATGCCGGTCTTGAAGTGAACGCCGTAGAGGCGGTCTTCATACAGTGCGTGGGAGGAGGCCTCCATGACCACGTGGGTGCAGCCCGCGTCCCGCATCCGGGCAAACAGCTTCTGAACCTCAAAGGATTCCGGCGTGGTGCGCTCCGTGGGAAGCGCCTCGCCGCCGATCATGTTCTGGTTGGTGCCGATCAGGCCCACCCGTGCGCCCAGCGCCTGCTCCAGAATCGCCTTGAGAAGATAGGTGGTGGTGGTCTTGCCGTTGGTGCCCGTCACCGCCGTCATCACCATGGAATCCGCCGGATGGCCGAACCAGTTGGCCGACAGTATCGCCAGCGCCCGGCGGGAATCTTTGGTCAGGATATAGGGCAGGCCGTCCGCATCCCGCTGGCACAGCACCGCCGCGGCGCCCGCCTGCCGGGCGCGTTCGATATAATCGTGGCCGTCGGAGGTGTAGCCCACCACCGCCACAAACAGATCGCCATGCTTTGTGGTGCGGGAGTCATAGCTGATGCCGGTGATCTCCAGCTCCGGATTGGCTGTGCTCTCCAGCACGGGAACGCCGGCCAGTACGTCTTTCAGTTTCATCAAGAATCGCCCCTTCATTTTGGTTTGGCACCCGTTCTCTGCCGGGTTCGTCACTTGGTATTATAAGCAATAATTTTTGCTTAGTATACCCGATAATGTGCCGCAAACCTTGCAGAAAGTGTCAGACCGTCAATCCAGAACGGAACTGTCGCCGAAGCGCACCGTCACGACGGTGCCGGCCTTCACCTCGGTGCCCGCCGCCTCGGACTGGGACAGGGCGTGGACGTTGCCGGAGGAGGAGGTCGTTGTGCCGGCCACCTTCATGATGAGACCGGCGTTGGTGAGAGCCTTGTTGGCGGCCTCCGCGCTCATGCCCACCACATTGGGGACGGTACTGGGGGTATTGGGCTTCTCCGCGCCCAGATAGAGGACGATGGTGGCGCTGCCGGGCACGATGGCGCCGCCCGCAGGCGTCTGATCCGTCACCGTGGCGCCGCTGCCTACGGTTTTGCAGGCAAAGCCCGCGCTGGTGAGCTTGGTCTTGGCCTCCTCCAGCGTGGAGCCCACGCAGTTGGGTACGGTGGCGTCGGCGCCGGTAATCTGCTCGGAGGAATAATCCGGCTCAATGCCGAGGTAGGGCAGAATCTCGCTCATGACGGCGCTGGAGGTAGGAGCCACCATGTTGCCGCCGGAGACGTAGGTTCCCGTGGTACGGCTGGGGGTGTCCATGGTGATGAGCATGATGATCTGCGGATCGTCCGCCGGTGCAAAGCACATGAAGGAAACCACCACGTCCTTGTTCTTGTTGCCGGTCTTGTCGGCGGTGCCGGTCTTGCCGCCGATGCGGTAGCCCGCCACCTGACCGTTTTTGCCGGTGCCGGACGCCACCACGTACTCCAGACACTCCCGGACCTCCGAGGAGGTCTCCTCGCTGATGACCTGACGGACGGGAGTGGAGTCGTGCTGGGAGACGACGTTCCCGGAGTCGTCCAGCACCTGCTCCACCAGATAGGGCGTGTACAGGTAGCCGCCGTTGATGGTGGCCGCCTGCGCGCGGATCAGCTGAAGCGGGGTGACGGTAAAGGTCTGGCCGAAGGCGTAGGACGCCAGCGAAACCACGTTGGAGCTGAAGTCCTTCTCGCTGGCGAAGATGCCGATGGCCTCGCCGCCCTCGTCGATTCCGGTGGACTCCATGAGGCCGAAGGCCTTCAGATATTTATAATAGGTGGAGGTGCCGGTCTTCAGGCCCATGGTGATGAAGGCCGGGTTGCAGGAGTTTCCGGTGGCCACCTTCAGCGTCTCGCTGCCGTGGCCGGAGTGGTTGGAGCAGTAGATGGGCTTTGACCAGCCCGGCACGCGGATGGAGCCGGAGCAGTAGAAGGTGGTGTTCATGTTCACGACGCCCTCCTCCAGCGCGGTGGAGAGGGTGATGGGCTTGAAGGTGGAGCCCGGCTCGTAGGTATCGTTGATGCACTTGTTGCGCCACTGTCTGTACTGGGCGGCGGAGACGGCGTCCGCCTTTTGCTGGGCATAATCCGAGGCGTTCTTGTCCAGACCGTTCAGCGTGGTCTGCAGGGATGCCGCCAGCTTGGGATCATAGATGGTGCTGTAATTGTTCAGATCATAGGTGGGATAGGAGGCCATGGCCAGAATCGCCCCGGAGTTCACGTTCATCACGATGCCGGTGGCGCCGTTCTTGGCGTCGAATTTGTTGACCATCTCCTCGATGCCCTTTTCCAGATAGTACTGGACGTTGGTATCCAGCGTGGTCACCAGGCTGTCGCCGTTCTTGGCGTCGTAATACTGCTCATACTGATAGAGCAGCTCCTTGCCGGCGCCGTTCTTGGCGGTGATGGTCAGGCCGGAGGTGCCCTCCAGCACGTCGTCGTACTGAGATTCCAGGCCGTAGGAGCCCTGATTGTCGGCGTTGACAAAGCCGATCACCTGCGCCGCCAGCGTGCTGTAGGGGTAATAGCGTTTGGAATCCGCGTTGAGGAAAATCCCCTGCAGTTTTTTGTACTTCCCGCTGGCGTCAGGCGCAATGGCCTTGCCCTGATCGTCGATCTCGCCGTTGATGAACTTGCGCACCTGATCCGCCACGTCCTGATCGGCGCGGCGCTTGATTTCCTCGTACTGGGAGTTGGTGCGCTCCATCTTTTTGAGAATGGTGTCCTCATCCACCTCCAGAATGCGGCTGAGGCCCCGCGCGATGTACGCCCCGTCCTCCTTGTTGTCCGTGATCTCCTTGGGAGAGATGAACACGGTCTCCGCCGTGGCGGAGATGGCCAGCGGCGTGCTGTTCCGGTCGTATATGGTCCCCCGCGAGGCCGTCACCACGGTGCTGCGGGTCTGCTGCGCCACGGCCTTTTCCTGCAGGTCCTCGTGCCGGATGATCTGCAGATCGTACAGCTTCAGCAGCAGGATGGCGAAGGTGGCCACGCCGAACAGCAGCATCATCAGCACCGTCCGGCTGCGGATAACCTGATTGGCCCGCCGGGCCGCGTCGCTTTTTCTTCTCTGACGATCTGCCATTGAATCATTTCCCTCCATCAGCCGGGGCCCGCCTGTGCGCGGGCATCCCTTTGACACATCAGGGAGTAAGAAGTCACCTTCTTACTCCCCTCTTGCAATACCATATGACGGGCCTCACTCGAAATATTCCACCACTGTATAAACGCCGTGATGCAGAGAGGTCAGAAGCCGGTTCAGCACGTTGGGGTCCTTCTGCTGATACACCACCGCGCTGTCTCCCTTGGAGAGATCCACGTAGTAGACCTGACTGCTGCTGGGCTTTGTCATCCCGGCGGCCTCCGCGGCCTCCTTCACGGTGCTGAGATCGTACATCTTTTCATACTGGGCTGTCAGCGTTACGTTCTCCGTCTCCAGCGCCGTAAGCTGGCTCTGCAGATCCACCACGGAGGAGGAAATCTGCGTGAGCTGCACATAGCTCATCAGCACCAGCACGGCCAGCGCCGCCACAGCGAAAAAGCCCGCCACGGCCACAAACGAAACGTGCTGGCGCTCCCGCACCTGCACATGAGAGATACTCCGCACCCGCGGCGCAGCCGCCTCGCGCCGGGCCGGCGCCTCGCCGGCGTGATTCAGCTCATGCTCCCGAACCTCCCGGTCCAGATCAAAAGCCAGATCGCCGACGACCGCTCCACCCCGGTGGTAGCGCAGTTCCCGTGTCGTCGCAGACATTGCAGTTCCTCCCTCTTTCGTAGCTTACAGATCAAACCCGTCGCATTTCTCGGCCACCCGGAGCTTCGCGCTCCGCGCCCGTGGATTTTCCGCCAGCTCCGCATCTCCCGACACGATGGGCTTGCGGGTGACGAGCCGCATTTTGGGTTTCTTCCCGCATACACATACGGGGAATTCCGGCGGGCACGTACAGCCCGTGGCCAGCCGCTGCAGGGTTTTCTTTACGATCCGGTCCTCCAGCGAATGGAAAGTGATAACCGCCAGCCGTCCGCCGGGGTTCAGGCCGTCCGCCGCCGCCTCCAGCATGGGCTCCAGCGCGTCCAGCTCCCCGTTCACCGCAATGCGGATGGCCTGAAAGCTGCGCTTGGCCGGATGCTGCTTTTCTCTCAGCGCCGGGGCAGGCATGGCGCCCTTGATAACGTCCACCAGTTCCAGTGTGGTTTCAATGGGGGCCGTCTCCCTGCGTCGGACGATGGCCCGTGCAATGCGTGGTGCGTACCGCTCCTCCCCGTACTCCCGGAGAATCCGGCACAGCTCTTCCTCGCTCCACTCGTTGACCACGCCCCGCGCGGTCAGCGGAGATGCCGCATCCATGCGCATATCCAGCGGCGCGTCGTGCATATAGGAAAAGCCGCGGCTGGGATCGTCCAGCTGGGGCGAAGACACGCCCAGGTCGAACAGCATCCCGTCCGCTCCGTCCAGTCCGTTCTCCCGCAGGATCACGTCCAGGGCGGCAAAGTTGCCATGGACCAGCGTCACCCGGTCCATCCACGGGGCCAGCCGCTCCCGTGCAGCGTCGATGGCCTCCTGATCGCGGTCAATACACACAAGCCGGCCGGTTGTCAGCCGCCGGGCAATCTCTCTTGAGTGCCCTGCCCGCCCAAGTGTACCGTCAATATACGTTCCGTCCGGCCGAATCTGCAGCGCTTCGATGCACTCGTTCAGAAGGACGGGTTTGTGCTGATACTCCATCGTTTACTCCCGGCGGCCCTTGTCCCTGTGGGAACGGGCCAGCGCATCCATTGAGAAGGTGAAGTTGTCGCTCTCCAGAAGCTGATTCTCCCGCTCGGTCCACGTTTTCTCATCCCAGATCTCGGCGAAGGAGTTCATGCCCACGATGGTTGCGCTTTTCTTCAGTTTGGCATACTGACGGAGGTTGGCGGGAATCAGGATGCGCCCCTGTCCGTCCGGCTCGCACTTGACGGCATTGGCGAACAGCAGGCTCAGCGCGCGGGCCTCCGAGTAGGAGAGGTCGTCGCTCTCCTCGGAGATCTGATCCCACTTGACCTGCGGATAAACCGTCAGGCAATGCTCCGCTCCAATGGTGATATAAAAGGGATTTCCCAGCTCCTCCCGCATGGAGGCGGGAATGACGAGACGGCCCTTGGCGTCCAGACTGTTATTGGATTTTCCAAGCAGCCGCGCCATCGCCGTCCCCCCTTTTTACGGAAAATTGGGTGGGAAATGGCACTCGTCTACCATCTTGTGGAACTTCGTGGCACTTTTCCCCACCTGCAACTTTGAGTATATGCAAAAAACTGAGGAATTGCAAGGCTTTTTTTGCGACGCGAACCATGGCAAATGTGCCAAAGTTGAGTGAAAAACAACAAAAAACGCAATTTTAAAACAAACGTTCGATTTTCATGGGGTTGGTTGTCATAAAATCGCAGAAGCACCCGGCACAACATCTTGTGCCGGGTGCTTCGTTTTTTATTATATCGTCCCAAATATTGATTTTACAAAAAAAGTTCCATCGAAAATTTCGTCGCTTTCAACAAACTTTTTTTGATTTTTTAGTCTTTGTCACCGGAGGCGTCGGTTTTCTGTCCACCGTCCGGCGCGTTGGCTGCAGCCAGCTTCTCCCGCTGCTCCTGCAGTTTCGCCGCAGAGGCGCCGCGGAAACGCACGCGGGACTGCTTCACCTCGTCCAGTGCCATCTGGACAGCCTCCTCGGTGCGTGCAAGGGCATCCTCCGTATATTCGTTGGTGACCTGGTACATCTGGCGGCAGCGTTCCTCCGCATGAGCGATCATGCTCTGGGCCTTCTGCTTGGCGGCGGTGAGCACCTCGCTGTCGGAGACCTTGGCCTTGGCCTCAAGGTCGGCCTGGCGCATCATGCGGTCCACGTCGCGCTTGGCATCCTCCACGAACTTGTCGCGAGCGGCCAGAAGCTCCTGCGCGCGCTTGATTTCGATGGGCAGCTGCGCCCGCAGCTCGTCCAGCAGATCCAGCAGCTCGTCCCGGTCCACCGTACACATGCCGTGTTTGAGCGTGGCCCCCTTAGCGCTGTCGATCTTTTCAAAAATCATGTCGATCAGCCGATTGACATCGTTGATATCACTGTTTGCCATGCTGTTCTTCTTCCTTTCTGAATTCCCGGACCAGAGGCAGAATCGAAGCCGGGAGATATTTTTCCAGCGGCTGCCGGTACCGGATCATCTCCCGTACCATAGAGGAGCTGAAATGCTGGTATTCCGGCGCTGCGGGCAGCAGCACCGTCTCCAGTCCCTCACAGATGCCCCGGTTGATCAGGGCCATCTGATATTCCACGTCGAAATCAGTGACATTCCGCACCCCGCGGACGATCACTCCCCCCCGGTCCCGCGCGAAGTCCGCCAGCAGGCCCGGCCACAGCTCAGCCTCCACATGAGGCAGCTCCGCCACCGCCGTGCGCACCATCAGCAGCTTCTGCTCCGGTGTGAACATCTGGCTGCGCTTTTCCGCATTGGGCACCACGCACACGCAGACCCGGTCGAAGCAGTCCGCCGCACGGCGGATCACATCCAGATGGCCCAGCGTGATGGGGTCGAAGGTCCCGGAACAGATCGCAGTTCTCATGAGTTGGTGTCCTCGCTTTTTTCGTCCCCCGCCCGTCGGTAGATCGTCAGCGCGATCTTTCCGTAGCGGTAGGTGCGGGATATCCCATAGGGGGCGGACAGGGCCGGCAGCTTCCGATCCGCCGGACTTTCCGCAACAATTATACCATGGGGAGAAAGAATGTCAAACTTTGCAATATGCGCCAGCGCAGGCTCCAGCAGTCCCGCCGCGTACGGCGGGTCCAGAAAGATCAGATCGTATTTTTCCCGCAGGGTGTGCAGGAACTCCATGGAGTCCCCGGAGACCACCCGGGCCCGGTCGCTGAGGCCGGTGAGCTTCAGATTTTCCCGGATCAGGCCCACGGCGTCCGCCCGGTGGTCCACAAAGGTAGCCGCGGCCGCCCCCCGGGACAGGCACTCGATGCCCAGCTGGCCGGTTCCGGCGAACAGATCCAGCACCCGGCGGCCCTCAATTTCAAACTGGATGGAGCTGAACAGCCCCTCCTTCACCCGGTCGGTGGTGGGGCGGGTCTCCATCCCCTCCAGCTCCTTCAGCTTTCGCCCACGGGCGGTTCCCGTTATGACGCGCATGGCGGATTCTCCTTTCTCCGCTCCCTGCCGCGCAGCAGGGCGGACAACAGATACAGCGCCACTCCGGTCCAGACGAAGCCGAACAGGATGGCATGGGTCGCGGTAAAGTCCTCGCCGTACAGCAGCACCGAGATCAGCAGCTGCAGGGTTGGATTGACATACATCAGAATGCCGGACACCGACAGAGGCGTGGTTTTCAGCCCGTGGGAGTAGAGCAGCAGCGGCACCGTGGTCGCGATGCCGGACGCGGGCAGCAGCAGCCACTGGGCTCCGTGAAGCACGCCGACGGCACCCGCGCCCCGCGCCTCGGCCGCGATCATGAAGATCAGCGCCGCAGGGGTGAGAAACAACGTCTCAATAAAAGTGGAGATGCCGGCCTCCGCCCGGACGTTCTTTTTCACCGCGCCGTAGAAGGCGAAGCTGGCTCCGATCATGATCGCCAGCCACGGAAACTGCCGGCAGCGGATGATCACTGTGATCAGCCCGGCGAAGGTCACGGCCACGGAGAGCCACTGCAGCCGGGTCAGCTTCTCCTGAAACAGCAGCGTCCCCAAAAAGATCACCATGATGGGATTCATGTAGTAGGCAAGGCTGGCATCCAGCATATGGCTGCTGTTCACCGCCCAGATGTACAGACCCCAGTTGACGCAGATGCAGGCGCCGGACAGCAGCAGACGGCGCCGCTCGCTCCGATCCCGCAGAACCGCCGCGGCCTCCCGCAGCCGTCTCTGCCCTGCCAGCACCGCCGTCAGGAACACCAGCGACCACACAATCCGGGCCGCCAGCACATAGGCCGAATTGACCGAGGAGAGCGTCTTCCAGAAAACTGGGAGGAGACCCCACAGAATATAACAGCCCAGTACGCACAAAGGTCCCCTTTTCATCTTCTTACGCTCGCTTTCCCTCACAATCGGGTTTTGTTCATTCTAAGGCAAAGCGCCGCCGATTTCAATAGTTATCGGCCAAAGGGGGCAATTCTTTTTTCACTTGTACTTTTCCTGAGAATCGTATATAATAAACTCCTGAATGTATGGATTTTCGGAAGGCTCCTTCCTACTCCCTCCATTTCCGAGAAAGCGAGGATGTTCTCAATGATTCAATATAAGTCCGATCAGGGCGAGATTTCTGTCAGCAGCGCGGTCTTTTCCAACATTACCGGCATGGCCGCCACCAACTGCTACGGCGTCAAGGGCATGGCCTACCGCTCTATGACGGACGGTCTGGTCCATCTGCTGCGCCGCGAGGCTATGAGCAAGGGCGTCAGCATCACCTATCACGACGACGACACCATTTCCATCGAGCTCCACATCATTGTGGAAAACGGCGTGAACCTCCCTGCGGTCTGCCGCTCCATCATGAACGAGGTGCGGTACGTGGTCACCAAAAATACCGGCGTGGAAGTCAAATCCGTTGACGTCTGTGTCGATTCCATGACCCTGTAAGGGAGGATTGCCACCAATGAATAAGGAAATCACCGGCGCACTGTTCAAGCAGATGGTGCTTCACGGCGCGGCCTGCATCACCCGCGAGAAACAGTCCATCAACGATTTAAACGTCTTCCCTGTTCCCGACGGCGACACCGGCACCAATATGTCCATGACCATCGGTACCGCTGTTGCCGAACTGCGCAAGTCGGAGCCCGCCTCCGTGGATCAGGCCGCCTCCGTCACCGCCTCCGCCCTGCTGCGGGGCGCCCGCGGAAACTCCGGCGTCATCCTCTCCCTGCTGTTCCGTGGCATCTCCAAGGGCCTCAAGGGCCGGGAGACCGCGGATGCCGCGGTTTTTGCCGCCGCCATGCAGGAGGGCGTCTCCTCCGCCTACAAGGCCGTTATGAAGCCCGCGGAGGGCACCGTGCTGACCGTCTCCCGTCTGGCTGCCAAGCGCGCCGTGGAAGCGGCCGCCGCCTCCCCCGATCTGGAGGTCGTGCTGGACGAAGCCATTCAGGAGGGCCGCGGGGCGCTGGCGCAGACCATTGAGATGAACCCCGTGCTGAAGAAGGCCGGCGTCGTGGATGCCGGCGGCAAGGGCTTTCTCATCATTCTGGAGGGAATGCTGGCCGAGCTTCGCGGCGAGCCCATCCCCGAAACGGGGGATGAACCCGTGAAAGAGGAAAAAGCCAACTTCGGCGTCTTTTCAGCCGAAGAAATCACCTTTGCCTTCGATACGGTGTTCATTGTGCGCCGGACTGTGGACAAATCGCTGGAGCCCCTGCGCACCTATCTCAGCAGCATCGGCGACAGTCTGGTGATCGGCGAGGACGACGAGGCCTTCAAGGTTCACGTCCACACCAACATCCCCGGCAGCGCCCTCAGCGAGGCCCAGAAGTACGGCACGCTGGAGCTGGCCAAGATTGAGAATATGCGCACGCAGTACGACGACGTGGCTGCCGGCAAGAAGGCCCAGATCGTCGACGATCTGGAGGAGGACGAGGCCGCTCCCGCAGTGGCCGCGCCGGAGAAGAAGTTCGGCTTTCTCTCCGTCTGCGCCGGCGACGGGCTGGCCTCCCTGTTCCGGGATTTGGGCGCCGACGGCGTGGTATCCGGCGGGCAGACCATGAATCCCTCCACCGAGAGCATTCTCGAGGGTGTGAACCGCATCCCCGCGGAGACTGTGTTCGTTCTGCCCAACAACGGCAACATCATTATGGCCGCCCAGCAGTGCGACGCCCTGACGGAGAAACACGTGGTGGTCATTCCCTCCAAGACCGTGCCGCAGGGCATCACCGCCCTGATGAACGCCGACTTCGACTCCGAGGACGAGCAGGCCCTGACCGACGCCATGACGGAGGCCCTGTCCACCGTCACCACCGCGCAGATCACCTATGCCGCCCGCAATTCCGATTTCGACGGCTTCGACATCCGCGAGGGCGACTATCTGGCGCTGGAGGAGGGAAAGCTGTTCGGCACCGACGCCGACCTGAACGTGCTGCTGGGTAAGCTGGCACAGGACGCCGTGAGCCGCGGGGCCTCCTTCATCTCCCTGTATTTTGGGCAGGATGTGACGCAGGAGGACGCCGAAAAAGCCGGCCAGCTGTTCCGGGACGCCTGCCCCGGTGCGGAGGTCTCCGTTCTCTCCGGCGGGCAGCCGGTGTACTACTACATCGTGTCCATGGAGTGACCGTCTCTCCCCGCACATGAAAAGCATTTCGACCAATGAATAGCTGCGCCTCCGGGGCTGGCTCCTGCCAGCCCCGGAGGCTTTTTTATCATATCGCCCGCAGCGGCATTTTCCGTCGGCGGAAACGGCGTTCCCGGCTATCCTCCGCAGGGGCCCGGTTCTTTGGACAGTTCCCCGTAAAGCCGCAGCAGCTGCCTGCCCATCCGGGGGATGCTGCGCTGCTCGGCAGTGCTCCGTCCGCAGCGGGTAAGATCCTCCGCCCGGCCGGACAGGATTGCCTCCGTTTTCCGGCGGAAAGACAGGGGATCATGGGCCTTGTACACGTTCCTCCCGTCCTGCAGCCACCCCTCATAAACCGGAATATCCCGCACCAGCACGGGGATGGAACAGGCCAGCGCCTCCAGCACAACGATGCCCTCCGTCTCCTCCCGGCTCATAAAACAGAACAGATCGCAGCCGCAGTAGGCGTCCCGCAGTTCCTCCCTGCCCACATAGCCGGGAAAGGAGAGATTGGCCGGGGCGTCTGCTATGGCATCCCGCACCTCCCGGGGAATCAGGTTCAGGTTCGTATAGCCGAACCAGAAAAACCGAACCTGCGGCATGGAGCGCGCCAATTCTATGTACTCCAGAATGCCCTTGCGCACGATGTAGTGCCCCACGGATACGACCGCCTGTTCCCCCTCCCGAAGCCCGTATTTTTCGCGGAAGGCCGCGCGATATTCCGTGCGGAACTGAAAAAAGTCCGTGTCGATGCCGTTGGAGAGCGCGTAGATCGGTTTCCGGATCCCATAGCTCTCCAGCAGTGCCTTTGAATACTCTGTCGGCGTGATGATGGCATCACCGGCGGAATAGCACAGCCTGATCCACCGCTTGAACAGCGGCGAGAGCGTATTGGACAGCCGGAAGGAGTTTTTGAAATCCTCCATGGTGGAATGTCCGTAGCAGATCACCTTCTGCCCCCGCAGCCTCGCCGTCAGAGCGGCGGCCAGCGAGTCCGGAAACACGGTGTTGATGTGGACAAACGCGGCGTCCCTGCTGTTTTGATAGGTGACCTCGGCGCCGACGCTTTCCAGCATGGCCGCCTGATGGTGCAGCGCCTGCCCGACGCCGCTCTTTTCAACCAGCCGGAGAGAACCGGCATACAATCTGACTTTCATGACATCAGCCTCCCATCAGCGCCGGTATTCTGGTAAAAACGGCCATGAGCCCCATACTGTACAGGGCGATGGCCAACGGCTTCCCCAGCAGGATGATCGCAGTGAAGCGGGGAAGCGTCATCTCTGTGGTGCCCGCCAGATAACACAAAAAATCATCCGGCGCCACCGGCAGAAAAATTGCCAGCGCGAACATTTTTGCGAACCGATCTTTTTCCGAAGTCCATTTTTCGTATTTTTCAATCAGTTTTTCACTGAACAAGCAGCGCAGGACGGGCTTTCCCCAGTATTTTGCCACAAGAAAGGCCATGACCGATCCCGCGCAGATGCCGATATAGCTGCAGAGGAATCCCTTCCACGCGCCGAACAGCAAAACCCCCGCCAGGCACCCAAGTCCTCCCGGCAGCACCGGCACGACCACCTGTACCGCCTGAAATGCGATGAATATGGCGGCGCCCGCGATTCCGAAGCCGGCGATGCAGCTTTGCAGCCTGTCCTGCGAGGAAAAGATGCCGGCCCTCCACCCGTACAGGCAGAGTACGAGGGAAAGGACCAGCCCCGCCGCCGAGAGAAGTCTGACGGCCGTTTGCATAGTTTTCTGTTTCATGGCTGCTCCTTCCATGCAGGCCGGATTCACAGCCTCAGGCCCCGTCGGGTCTGCAGACAGGTGGCCGCGCGATTCCCGCCGAAAAAGGCGGCGCCTCCAATCAGAATGCCGAGTACAATTCCGCCCAATATGTCGCTGGGAAAATGAACATACAGGTACAGCCGCGAAAAGGCGATGAGCGCAGCTATCGGGATGGCCGCCCAGCCGAACCTGTGGTTCGTCATGGTCAGAATGGTCGCTCCGATGGTGGAGGAAAGCGTATGCCCGGATGGGAAGGAATAGTCCGTCGGACTGGCAATGAGAAGCTGTACGCTGGAATCCAGCCAGCAGGGGCGGGGACGGGCGATCCAGTTTTTCAGGAGGACATTTCCCGTGAGAACGCCCAGCGCCAGCCCCGCCAGCAGAATCAGACCGTATCTTCTGTATTTTCTGGTACACAGCAGCACGGCCGCCGCCAGAATCCAGATCGCGCCGCCGCTGCCCAGCAGGGAGAGTTTCGGCATGAGAAAATCCAGAGCTCCGCAGGCAAACGTGCTGTGGATCCAGCGCAGGACAGACCAGTCAATGTTCATCATTCCGCTCCTCCCTCATCCTTTGCGCCCGCCTCTCCGGCGGCGATCTTTTTCCGCAGCAGCTCCAGTCCCAGAAGCACACCGATTCCGATGACAAAGCCCGGAACCTCGAACGTGGAAACGCTCAGCCCAGGCACCGGCGAGGAGAGCGTCGTCGGCCCCATCACAATGGCATAGAGCGAGCCCAGCATCAGTCCGAGAATCAGATAAACCATCTCGCTGCGGTGTCTGTGCAGGGCGTTGCGGATCACATGGATGAAAACCGCCACACCGGCAAGAATGCCGAGGCCCAGAGCCATCAGTCCCGGCAGCACCGCAAAACGGAAGCCCATGAATTGTTTCAGGGCCTGAATGGCGGGCAGGTAGACGCCGGCGATCAGAAGCACGGTCGAACCGGAAATTCCGGGCAGCACCATGGCTGCAATGGCCACCATGCCAGAGAGAAAGATATAGGCAAAATGCAGCGGCTGGAGCCGCAGAAAATCCAGTGCGCCCAGCGCGCCCGAGCCGGAGCGCAGCAGGGAGAGCGCCGCCACCAGCGCCGCGCCGAGAACGGCGTAGGGAAGGTTTTCCCACTTTCCCCGCAGGAAGGGTTTCTCGGCGGTGATGATGAACGGGATGGAGGCGGCGGTGAGTCCGAGGAAAACGGAGCTCATGAAATAGATGTTCCTGACGAACAGGCTGGACAGCAGCAAAACGCAGACGCCCATGCCCACGCACCAGCCCGTGCCCAGTTTCATCAGATAGAGGACCGCCTGCCGGCGCTTGTCTGCCTCCCTTCCGAACAAGTTGTGCAGAGCGTCAATAAAGCGGTCGTAAAAGCCAAGAATGAATGCGATGGTTCCGCCCGACACACCGGGTACGCTGTCTGCGATGGCCATGCACAGGCCGTCCAATGCTGTCACGATCATGGAAATCTCCTTTGCAGTTTATCCGCCGCGGGCAAGTTCGGCCCGCGCAGTGTTTTCTTCTCTCCGGCCCGCGCAGCCGCAGGCCGGAGGAGCGGCAGTGCGTCAGCCTTCCGCCGGCGGTGCGGCAAGCGTACCGGCGGCGCGCCTGAGCGATGCGCCGGCAAAAAATTTTTACAGCGGCGGCAAGCCCCGTCCCAACCGCAGACGGACTGCCGGAACCGCAGCGCCGCTGACGGCCTGCCTATACCAATCCGCCGTGATAGGTATGCGCATAAGCAGCCGCCTCCTTCCAGCATTGCGGGCTTTCAGTCACGGGCACGGCACAGCGCAGGCTCCCCCGCAGCAGGCCTTCGCAGACGCCGATGATGTACCGGCAGTCCGTCTCCATTCCCCGCGGCTCGTTGCTGTACGCCCGGTGGCTCTCGGCGAAAAAGGCGGCAAGGGCGCGCGGCTGCGCCGCCTCCGTCCCCGCGGGGCCTCTGGCCAGTTCCCCGGCAAAAACGGCGTGCAGCTTCTGCTCATAAACCACGTGCCGGGCAAGGCTGTCCGGCCAGAACGTATTGTGAGGCCAGGTAAACGCGTCCGCTGCGTAGTGGAGCATCGTGCCCAGCGCAAAATAGTCCCACGGCGTGCAGAGCCCCTCCGCCTCAATCTCCGCCATTTCCTTTGACAGATGGGCAAAGGAATTCTCCGCGTGATGCCCCCGGAATTTTTGACCCGCCCGCATACCCCGCAGGTAAGTCGCCGCGTTGCAGTCCGGTTCGACGCAGCCTGCCAGAAACGCGCGTCTGTGGGCACTCAGTTCCTCGCTGCCCGCAAAATCCAGTAAAAAATATCCCAATACGAGATGATCCCGCGTCTGCATGACAAACGCCCCTTTCGTATTCGCTGATCCAAGCATAGGGCGCGGCCATAAAACGCAAATAAAAATGAAATAAACTGGAGATAAACTGTGGAATTTTATCGGCAGTTTATCTTTCGCCCTTGAGCGTGTGATATGATGGGAGCATCAAAGTTCGGAGGAACCGCCTATGACCATCAAAAAACGGCTTGCCATCTCCAATGTGCTGATGATTCTGGTCCCTGTCGCCATTACGCTGCTGATCGCCGCGGGCTGCGTGGGGGTTATCTGGTTTCAGATCGCCCATGGCACGGGCCTCGGTTTTGAGGACAGCGAGTCCTTTTATCAGGCAAGCACCGGGATCTCCGATCTTGCAGCCGATGCGCTGAAGTCCCCAAAGCGATCAGATCAGGTGGAGGCACTGAAGACGCTCAGCAGCTTTCTGGACCGCGGCGCGATGTCTCTGGTGGTGACTGCGGACGGCGAGGAGTTCTACCGGTACGGAGAGGCGCAAAACGCCCGGCTTGAGAAAGCGGCGCTGGCGCTGGGCGGCGAGGGAACGGTTTCTGCTGGCAGCGACAGCCTGCATATCCGCCCCCAGACGGTCCACGGCAAGCAGTATGAAATTTTTCTGTACGGAACGCAGCGGGAGCTGTCGTACTCAAATCTCAAGACGGCGGCGATTCTTGCGGGCAGCGTCCTGCTCCTTGCCATCCTGCTCTCCGTGATCTTCACAGACCGCTTCCTGACCCGGTTTGTCGTGCGCCATGTGGAGCAGCCGCTGGAGCTGCTGTCCAACGGAGTACGGCAGATCAGCGAGGGAAGTCTGGACTATCGTCTGGAATACAGCGGAAAGGACGAGTTCCTTCCCGTGTGCCAGGACTTCAACGACATGGCCCGCCGCCTGCGGGAGTCGGTGGAACGCTCCCGCCGGGAGGAGGAGAGCCGCAGGGAGCTGATGGCGGGCATCTCCCACGATCTCCGCTCGCCCCTCACCTCCATTCAGGCCTATGTTGAGGGTCTTCTGGACGGTGTCGCCTCCACCCCGGAGATGCAGCGAAAGTATCTGACCACCGTAAAAATCAGGGCGGAGGAGCTGGAACGCATGGTGGAACGGATTCTGACCTATTCCAGAATGGAGCTGGAGGAAACGCCGCGGGACGTAAAGCTCCTGCCGCTGGACGAATATCTGCGCTCGGAGATCGGTGAGGTGTCGGCAGACTACGCCGGGCGCGGACTGGACATCACCGCCCGGCTGGAGCCCTTCACTGCGGCCGCGGACCCGGCGGAACTGCGCCAGATTTTGCTCAATATTGCGGACAACAGCCTCAAGTACAAGGTCAAGGCCCGCGCGGCCCTGTGCGTCCGGCTTCAGGATAACGGCGAGACCGGCACGCTGTCCTTTGCGGACGACGGCCCCGGCGTGCCGGAAGCTTCGCTGCCAAAGCTGTTCGACGAGTTCTATCGCGGGGACGCCTCCCGCAGCGACCGCGCCAAGGGCAGCGGTCTGGGCCTCGCCATCGTGGCAAAGGCGGCAAGGCGCATGGGCGGCTCCGTTCGCGCGGAGCGGAACGGGGACGAGGGGCTCTCCATCATTCTGACCATTCCGAAGGGAGGCGATGCAGATGCCGAAAATTCTGATAATTGAGGACGATCCGGATATTGCCGGCATTGAGCGGGACTATCTGGAACTGGAAAACTGCGGAGTGGACATCGCCCCGGACGGCGTGAGCGGCGTGCAGAAAGGTCTGAACGGGGGGTATGACCTCATCCTTCTGGATCTGATGCTGCCGGGAATGGACGGCTTCTCCGTTTGCCGCCGGCTGCGTGAGGCGCTGGACATTCCCATTCTGATGGTGACGGCGCGGCGGGAGGATATTGACAAAATCCGCGGTCTCGGACTCGGCGCCGACGATTATATCGAAAAGCCCTTCTCCCCCGGCGTGCTCGTAGCCCGGATCAAGGCGCATCTGGCCCGTTACCGCCGGCTCACCGGCGGAGATGAGGGAAAAAGCGAGATCGCGCTGGGCAGTATCCGCGTCAATACCAGCACTCATCGCGTCTATGTGGAGGACCGCGAGGTAGAGCTGAAAAACAAGGAATACGAGCTGCTGCTTTTCCTGATGCTGAACGTGGACGCCGTATTCAGCCGGGAGCAGCTCTATGAGCGCATCTGGGGGCTGGACGCCATGGGCGACAACGCCACCGTGGTGGTACACATCAACCGGCTGAGGGAAAAAGTCGAGCGGGACCCTTCAAATCCGAGGCACATTCAGACCGTGTGGGGCGCGGGATACCGTTTCCGGGCATGAGGCCGGAAACCTTGCAGAATCGTAAAATTTGTCCGGCGCTATTGACAGGTGAAAAAGATGTAGTATCATCTAATCCGTGATTAGTTGATGCTACATCTTTTTCAGGAGGCGGCCATGGACCTTACAAAGCGGGAGATCACCAAGATCGCGCGGGAGGTGAGCAAGTTCACCGTCCGCTCCCTCCGTGCCGACGGGATCGGGACAGGGGAATTCGACGTGATCCACGCAATCCGGAAAAATCCCGGAATCACGCAGGCGGGCATATGCCGGATCACCGGTCTGGACAAGGGCGCGGTGGCGCGGCAGACGGCGAATCTGGAGGCCAAGGGGTATCTCATTCGGAAGGAGAACGCCGCGGACGGGCGCAGCCAGCTGCTGTTCGCCACCGAGAAGGCAGAGCTTCTGAAAAACTCCAAGGCGCATATTGAAGCCCTGTTCTACGAGTGGCTGCTGGAAGCCCTGCCGAGCGCCGACCGGCAGGAATTTGCCCGGCTGCTGGACATTTTATACCGTCGCTGCAAGGCGGAAAGCAAATCCGAATTTTCCGAAATGAGCACGTTCCTGAGGGGAGTTGGACAGGATGAAGACTGATCGGAAGGAAAAACTGTCGCAGGCGATGCTGTTTATTTTGCTGTTCGGCGTTGTGAGCCTGTTTTCGGACATGACTCACGAGGGCGCGAGCAGCATCCGCGGCGCGTATCTGTCGCTGCTGGGCGCCTCCGCCGGAACCATCGGCTTCATTTCGGGACTGGGTGAACTGGTCGGCTACTCCATGCGCTATGTGTTCGGCAGACTGACCGACAAGACAAAGAGCTATTGGCCCATGACCATCGCCGGCTACGTTCTGGATGTGCTGGCGGTGCCCGCGCTGGCGCTGGTTGGGGCTCACGGCTGGGTTCTGGCCTGCGGCCTGCTGGTCATTCAGCGCATGGGCAAGGCGATCAAAAAGCCCGCCAAGGATACGATCATGTCCTTCGCCGCCTCGCAGGAGGGCGTGGGCAAGAGCTTCGGCATTCAGGAGGTGCTGGATCAGATCGGCGCGTTTCTGGGGCCGGTGCTGCTGTACCTTGTGATGCTGTTCAAGACCAGCGGCACAACCTACGAAATCTATTCGGCCTGCTTTGCGGTGCTGGCGATTCCCGGCGCGATCACGCTGATCCTGCTGCTGATCACAAAGCGGAAATTCCCCAATCCCGAGCATTTTGAGCCGGAGCCCAAGGAGTACGTGCCCTTCAGAATGAAGCGGGAATTTATCCTTTACATTGCGGGCATCAGCCTCTTTGCGTTCGGTTTCATCGACTATTCCATCATCATCATGCACGTCTCCAACACCTATGCGGGTCTCTCCTCCGGTCTGGCGCAGACCTCGTCCCTTGTGAACAGCGGCACGCTGCCTCTGCTGTATGCCGGCGCAATGCTGGTGGACGCCGTCTCGGCCCTGATTTTCGGTCTGCTCTATGACAAAAAGGGCGTGCAGGCTCTGGTGTGGTCAACAATCATTTCGGCCCCCTTCGCCATTTTCGTGTTCGGCTTCCACTCGATTTCCATGGTGCTGCTGGGCATCGCTCTCTGGGGCGTGGGAATGGGCGCGCAGGAATCCATTCTCAAGGCAGCCGTCACCAGCATGGTTCCCAAAACGAGCCGCGCCACGGGCTACGGCATTTTCGAGTGCTCCTTCGGCGTGTTCTGGTTCCTGGGGAGCTGGCTTCTGGGGGTGCTGTACGATGTGAGCATTCCCGCCATGATCGCGGTTTCCGTGGCCGCGCAGCTGGCGGCGATCCCGCTGTATATCGGCTCCGCAAAGCAGAGAACGTCCGCAGGCGAGTAATTTCCCGGGGACGGTGCCTCCGTCCATTCCCGGACAGACAAGGGGCCGGTAAAGGAACGTCCGCGGCCTTTGCGCAGGACCCACCGCACTATGGAAAGGGCTGTTCAGATGAGTTTTGTAAAAAAGTTGCCTGCCGTCCTCCTGTGCGTCCTCGCAGCCGCGTCTCTTGCGGCCTGCGGCAGCAGGGACGCCGCCGCGCCGTCCGGTTCCGCGGCCCTCGGGCAGCTCGCCAACCCCTTTACGGACTACAAAACGCTGGCGGAGGCGGAGAAAGCCTCCGGCATCAGCATCTCCGCGCCCGTCTCCATCGCAGGCGGGTTCTCCGGCAGCGCATACCGTGCAATGGGCACCGACATGATCGAGGTCATCTACAGCGACGGAACGGAGGAAAACGAGATCCGCATCCGCAAGGCCCCGGGGACGGACGACATCAGCGGCGATTACAACGACTACCCCGAGACGGACACCCTGTCCGCCGACGGCCTGACGGTCACGGTACGGGGCAGCAAGGGGATCGTTCATGTCGCCGTCTGGACAAACGGGGACGACACCTTCGCCATCGACGCCTCCGGCGCAGGGCTCTCCCGGGACGCCGCAGTCTCTCTGGCCCGGTCCGTCCGCTGAGCAGTTTGGGGAGCAGCGGTTTGCCCGCCGGCTCCGGGCAAAACAGGCACAGCCGCGCATGGCAGATTCCATGCGCGGCTGTGCTGTATTTATGGAAAGGCAATACTATGCGGCGTTCAGGAGAGTTGCTTTCCGCTGCCCACCTCAAAGTGATAGCGGACAATGCCGAGATCCACCATGGAATAAAAGCCGCCGAGAGATTTTGCCTCCGCGTGATCGCCGGAAAGGGTAATCAAAAATTTCTGCTGGTTGGTAGCGGTGGGAGCCAGCATCGCGGCCTCCATACCGGCCCGGAACCAGTCCGGCATGGGACCGTCCGTCCTGCAGAGCGATTCCATGGATTTGGAGAGATGCGGAACGCCCTGGGAGGCGCCATAGCCGAGGGCGAGGACGCAGACCAGCTTTTCTCCGTCGGCAAGGACGCAGTGTTTTTTGACCGTGCCTCTGGAAACGCTCATGGCGACCCAGCAGGTGTTGAGCCCCAGCGTCTGGGCCAGAAGCGCAAGGCGCTCGCCGCAGTAGCCCACCTGCTCCTCCAGTCTGCTGTCCTTGGGGCCGATCAGCGCAATATAATTTTGCACGCCGCTGAATTTGCCGTAGTGGGCCATCATGCCGTCAAAGGCGCGGGGCTCGTCGGTCACCAGCTGAATGGAAAGCCCGCTTTCCCTGTTGCAGTCGTCGATCTCCGTCTTCAGGCGGGCCACCGCCTCCGCCGGGATTTTCCTCTCCGTATAGCTGCGCACCGAATGGCGCGCATGAATAGCCTCCAGAATCGTCATACTGTCTCTGCCTCCTGTATGTCAATAATTTTGCGCTGCTCCGCCGGGTCATGGGCCGCCAGCACCCCGATACACCTCGGGTCCCGCCGCATGATCTGTACCCACGCCAGAGATTCCCGCATCGCGGCCTGATCGTAAACCGGCCCCGGCAGCCGCAAGCGCTCCCACGAATCGCGGTTATAGCCCGTGTCCCCGACGATCAGTACGAAACCGTTTTCGCCGGACACCCGAATGCTCACCGACCCCTGCGTGTGCCCGGGCGTCAGCAGGACCGCAACGCTGCCGTCGCCCCAGACATCCCACGCTTTCCCGAACGGCGCGCCGGGATCGTCCGCCAGCGGCATCTGACCGATGGGGATTCCCCTCCACGGGCGTCTGGCGTATCGCACCTGCCCGGAGTGAATGGCCGCCCATTCCTCAGAACTGACCAGAATTTTCTTTGCGTCTCTCACCAGCCGCAGGCCGGAATCGTGGTCAATGTCCATATGGGTCATAAGAACATAGCTGAGATCCTTCGGCGCAAGCCCCACAGCGGCCAGCTGCTCGTCCGCGGCCGCGCCCTCGGGCAGCCGCGGCTTGGAGGCAAACCACATGGGAAAAGTCAGCGTCCGGATGGGATGGAGCCGCACGGCGCTGTCCCAGCCGGTGTCGACAAGGATATTCCCCCGCGGGTGCTCGATCAGGAACGCCTTGACCGGCAGCCAGATCCGCCGCTTCGCACTGCGGAACAGCCCGGTGTAGGCGACTGCGTTCCGCGAGATGCCGCGATCGGGCACGGCGGGGTCCACGCCCACCTCACCGCAGGTCAGCGCACGAATGCGGATCATGGTCGCTCATCCTCCCGCAGCCGCGGATACTCATTCTCCGCGGCGCATCTCACCACGCTGTCCACATGGTCGATCAGCGTCTTCAGGCCGCTCCAGCAGCCCCTGTCGGCATCCGGGTAATAGAAGTTCATCGTGCCGGCACGGTGCATGCGGATCAGTCCCGCGTCCTGCAAAATTTTCAGATGATGGGAAACGGCCGGGCGGGAGAGGTGCGTCCTCGCCGTAATCTCCGGGACCCGCATGCCGATTTTTTCATGCTCCAGCAGAGCGATTAAAATTTGCTGCCTCGTCTCGTCGCCCAGCGCGAGAAAAATTCTGCGATTGCTTTGAAACTCCTCGGACAGCTTTTGCCTTTGCACCGCGCACTCGTCCATTCCTCCGCCTCCTCGCTTTGGTTCTTTCGTTTAAACCATTATACGCGCAATTCTGAAGAGCGGCGCATCGGGAAAGAAAATCGAGACGATTGTCTGTCTGCGGCTCCCCGCTCCCTGCGGAACAGCCCGACGGGTCTCACCGCTCCGCGCGTCCGCCCGATCCTTCGCTGCGGCAGGCATCTGCCTGTTTTTGCGTATTCATGCTCCTGTACTGCCGGGGCGTGCAGGTATAATACCGTCTGAACATCTTGGAAAAATTGCTGGGGCTGTCAAATCCGCAGTCCGCGGCTATCTCGGCCACACTGCCGGAGGGATTCTGCAGCAGGGCCTCGGCTCCCCGCATCACCCGATATTTCAGCAGGTACTGCACGGGGGAAATCTGAATGGTGCGCCCGAAGCAGCGCAGGCACTCCCGCTCGCCGATGTCGGCGGATTTCGCGATTTCCGTCAGGGACAGCGGGTCCCGGTATCTTTTCCGGATAAAATCCAGCATTTTTTGAATACGGAGATCGTCCTGTCCCATGGAGGCCGCGCCGCCCGCAATCGAGTCCGCAAAACGCAGATACAGGGCATAGCAAATGCCGGACAGCTTGTCCCGAACCGTAAACTCAAAGCCCGGCTCGTCCTGAGACAATGCCTCAAAAGCGCGCACAAACGCGTCGATTTCCCCGCGATTCTCCGTGCGGTCGAACAGAACGCCGCGAAAGGCGCCGCAGGCCGTCAGGGGAGTGAGGTACTTTTTTGCGTAGACCGACTCCTTGCTCCCCGTCAGCAAAAGGGGGCTGAACACGATGGAATGCAGCTCGCACCGGGGCTGCGCCCATGCGCCGTGCAGAATTTTGGAATTGACGATCATGCAGTCGCCTGCGGAAAGCAGATATTCCTCCGCGGGAATCTGCACCCGCAGCGAGCCCGATGCGGCATACAGGATTTCCAGCTCCTCATGCCAGTGCCATGGGACCTCGTCTCCGGGTCGGTCTATATGCTCCTCCGAATATGCGGCACAGGGAAAATCCAGGGTGCCGTGGGGCAAAAGCTCTCTCCCCTCCGGGTCCAGATTCAGCCCGCATACCTGCAATCCCATTGAATACGCCTCCTGACAGTCGGTTTTATGATAGTATAAGTCTGTAATCGAATTGAATCAACAAAAATAAGGCGGTATTCTTTTAGTAATGAATGTTTCAGGAGGAAAACCATGGCCCAGCTGCTATTAGCGATCATCTACCTCGCCTTCATCAGTCTGGGGCTGCCGGACTCCCTGCTCGGCTCCGCGTGGCCCGCCATGTATCATGAATTCGGAACGCCGGTATCATACGCGGGCATCCTCTCCATGATTATTGCCGCGGGTACGATCATCTCCAGTCTGCAGAGTGACCGGCTCACCAGACGTCTGGGAACCGGAGCGGTCACTGCGATCAGCGTCGGAACCACGGCTCTGGCTCTGTTTGGGTTCTCCGCCAGCCACTCCTTCCGGCTGCTGTGTCTCTGGGCGATTCCCTACGGTCTCGGGGCAGGAAGCGTAGACGCCGCGCTGAACAACTACGTGGCGCTGCATTACGCGAGCCGCCACATGAGCTGGCTGCACTGTATGTGGGGCGTCGGCGCATCCCTCGGCCCGTATATCATGAGCTATGCCCTCACCGCCGGACAGGGCTGGAACGCAGGCTACCGCACCATCGCGCTTCTGCAGGTTGGGCTGACGGCCGTACTGGCCGCAAGCTTTCCGCTCTGGAAAAAGCGCGGAGCCGCCGGAATCCCGGAGAGACCGGCAGGAAGGGCGCTTCCGCTGAAGGAGGTCGTCCGTATCCCCGGCGGCAGGGAGGTCATGGCCTCCTTCTTCTGCTACTGCGCCCTGGAGCAGACAGCAAGTCTGTGGAGCAGCAGTTACCTCGCGCTGCACAACGGCTTTTCCCCGGAGGCAGCCGCCCGCTTCGCCAGTCTGTTTTTCCTCGGCATCACCGCCGGGCGGGCCGTCAGCGGCTTTCTGACGCTGGTGCTGAATGACGACAGGATGGTGCGCCTTGGGCAGCTTCTGATCCTGGCGGGCATCTGTGCGCTGGCCTGTCCCGGTGACGCCTTGGCAAAGGGGGGTCTGCTTCTCGTCGGCCTTGGCTGCGCGCCCATCTACCCCAGCATGATTCACGCCACTCCGGCGCGATTCGGTGCGAAGCAGTCGCAGGCAGTCATCGGCATTCAGATGGCCAGCGCCTATGTGGGCACCTGCGCGATGCCGCCGCTGTTTGGACTGATCGCGCAGCATATCGGCATCGCATGGCTGCCCGCTTTTCTGTGCCTGCTTCTGGTTTTTCTGTTTCTGCTGTATGGAAGGGCCGTCCGAAGGACAAGACCGATCCGGACGGACCGGCAGGACGCGCCGGGGACTTCTGCATAACAGAGAGCCGATCATTAAAAAGCAGTCCGCCGATGGGCGGACTGCTTTTTTCCCGTTTGCCTTTTTCCATGCCCGCTTCAGCGCAATGCCGGCGGAAAGCCGCGGCAAAGCTGATTCCGCAGCCGTGTAAACGGTTTTGGACCGTCTCCACTGCCCTGTCGGGCGCCGACGGCTCCAGGCAGGCTCCCGCGGCGGGGCGCCGGGGCCTATCCCTGCTGCTCCTTCCCCCAACGATAAAGCTCTTTCAGCGCGGGCATCAGTGATTTTCCCCGCTCTGTCAGGGAGTACTCCACAGACGGCGGAATTGTATTGTGGTTCAGCCGCCGTACCATGCCGGATTCCTCCAGCTCCCGCAGACATCTGGTCAGCATCGTGTTGGTAATGGGGGCGACCATGCGCTTCAGTTCATTGTAGTGCAGCGACCCGCACTCGAAAACATTCCACAGAATGGGTATCTTCCATTTCTGCCCGATGATGTTCATGGTATATACAATGGGGCAAATCTGTTCGCAGTGAGTATCCTGCTCGACAGGTCTGGCAGTTGTGTTCATAATTCCTCCGTCAATAGAATTCAGGGAACAAAAATGTGCGTACTTGTGAAAAAGTTCTTTTTTATACTACAATAAAAAAGAACGGAAATCAAACGCAGAAAAGGATGGTTTACTATGAAAATAATTGCTGTGAACGGGAGCCCCAGAAAAAACTGGAACACGGATATTCTGCTGCACAAGGCGTTGGAGGGCGCAGAAAGCGCCAGCGCCCAGACGGAGCTGATCCAGCTCTACGATCTGGACTACAAGGGCTGCCGAAGCTGCATGGCCTGCAATCTGGCAGGCGGAAAAAGCTATGGCCGCTGCGCCGTCAACGACGGTCTGAAGCCCGTTTTTGAGAAAATTGAAAAGAGTGACGGGCTGATTCTCGGTTCTCCGATTTACTGGGGAGACGTCTCCGCCATGATGCGGGCGTTTCTGGAGCGGCTGCTGTTCCAGTACACGAATTTCGACGATGGAAGCTCCCTCTTTGCAGGTCACCTGAAAACCGGCTTCATTTATACCATGAACGCTCCCGCAGGTTATATGAATGAGCTGTACAAGAAGTATGCGGATTTTCTCAGGATGTATTTTGAGTATACAGGCACGGTGGAGTGTTCGGAAACACTGCAGGTGGAAGATTATGCAAAATATCATCTCGGCTTTTTCGATGGAGAACAGCGCAGGCATCGAAGGGAAACCGTTTTCCCGGAGGATTGCCGGAAGGCCTTCGATCTGGGCAAAGCAATCGCGGGCAGATAATTTTTGTGCAGGAAGGCGGCTATGCGTCATCACAATTTGTGACCGCTTCCGTACAGGCGGCAAGGTAATGCGTTCTCACAGAAACTCAACCTCGCAGGGCCTGAACGCCGCACAGGGGTCATCCGTGCAAAGCGGCGCCGCATGAAGGAACATGATCGAAGACACGCATTCAAAGGCCGCAGAGCGACATCCACGCTGCCGGACGGCGGCTATGTCATTCTTGAACGGGCCCGCTGAGGAAATGGCGCAGGCTCCGCTGTGTGCCCTGTCCGGCTCCGCAAAAGCGGCTTCACGGGTGGAAAGGCCATTGCGAAAGAATCCACTACTTCTCGCCGGCATCTTGCCCGTTATGCCGTCGCTCCGCAGGGGAACCGTGGCCGGCGCTGCTCTGCCTCTCCGGGAGAGGCAGAGCAGATGGGCCGGAGTTTCCTGGGCAGCCTGTTCCGCCATGATTTTCCGCCCCTGCGGACAGCGGTTCGTGGAGTTTTACCCCAAAAACGTGAAACAGGAAAGCCTGTCTGTCAGAATGGTTGACTCTTCCCGGCACATGGGCGTTTCCGTGCACATTCCGACCAACGGCATGAAAAGCATGGAATTTTGCCGTGCAGAGCGGAAGAAATACTGACACAAATGGAATCAGTCTTTCCCGGGCCGCGAAACTTTTTTCCATCGCCAGCTGCACATTCCGGTTAACGTGTGCTCCTTCTTCCCGGCAGTGCTTTGCCTCACGCCTGAATCCCACCGCAAAACAACGCCGCGGCGACTGCTTTCGCAGCCCCGCGGCGTTGCTTTTTTGCCTGTCCTGAGCTATCTCTATTGTGTGTTTTCGTGCCGGGACTTCGCGGTTCCGCGCTTACGACGCCAGGCTGCACCGCACCACCACGCGCCTTGCGCCTCCAATGGTGCAGGTGAACAGCGTCAGGTCCCAGTCCCCTGCCGTCATGCCCTGGATGTCCTTGCCCGCAAGCGTCTCCACGCTGGAGACCGTATAGCGGTACACGTACCCGTCCGCATCCGTGAAGCAGACCTCATCCCCGGAGCTGAGCAGCTTCAGGTTGCCAAAATGCCGTTTGTAGTTGTGCCCCGCGATAATCAGGTCCCCTGTCTGGACAGAGCCCTGATAGCAGCACGGTGCCTTGCGCAGCAGCGGATAGCTCCATGTGCTGTTGACAGGCAGCGAAAGATTCAGCGCGGGAATGGTAAGCAGCCCGATGTAGTGCTTTCCGTCGATTTGAACGGTCTGGAGGGTCGTTGCCGGAGACTGGGACGACGCTGAGACGGAGGCATCCGTTCCGCGCTCCGGAAGGATTGCCTCCAGCTGCTTTGCGGTGCGGGACGCAGATCGATCCGCGTTCCGTTCGCTCAGAAGGTTGTATCCGGTCAGTATCAGGGCAGCGCACAGAAGAACCCCGCTCAGGCACAGCAGCAGGGTTCCCCGTCTTTTACGATTCACGGTCGTCTCCGCCTCTCCTCCGCCAGCCGGCGGCAAACGCAGCCAGACCGGCCACCGCCAGCACCGGCACCGGCCACCAGAGCTGCCCGGTCTGCGGGAGCTTCCCGGACTTGGGAGTAGGTGAGCCGGGGATCGTCGTCCCCGTGTCGGGCTTGCCCGGTGTGGGCGTCGGCGGAGTCACGCCTCCTGTGGGCGTAGGCGTCTCGGGAATGTTGGTGGTGCTCTGATTCGTAATGGTCAAAACCGTCCCGTCCGTGGTGTAGGACACTGTGTAGCCGTCCGGCACGTCGGTCTCCAGAACGGACCAGGTGTTGTTTCCGGGCAGACCTGTCCAGTGAAAGCGCCAGTTGTTCTCCTCCGTCAGCGTCTGTCTGTCATAGGACTTGTCATCCCGCAGCAGCGTCACGGAGATGGACGCGGGACGCTTCTGACTCTCCTCGTCGTTCCAGATCTTCAGAACCGTCACCTCAGTGGTGGAGCTCCCGCCCCCGCCGTCGGAGTGGGTCGCAGTCCCCTTGGGCGCGGCCGTCACGCTGTACTGGACGTTTCCGTCGGACTCCCAATGAGGCAGAGCCAGCAAATCCGGGGCAAAGTGATATGTGGTCTGGCCGCTGCTCACCGATTCAAACACGGCGAGATACAGTCCGACCGGCAAATCCGCAAAGGCGATGGTGCCGGTGCTGTCGGCACTTCCCTGCCGCTCCGGCGTAAGCTTGTTCACGTCGGCGGAGGCGTAGACCGCCAGCGAATCGGCAGCGGTCTGCCACTGGGTGTCCGTCTTCAGGCCGCTGAGCTGCACCTGTGCGCCGGAAAAGCTGTCGGTGAGCGTGAAGGCAGTACCGTTCAGGTCGGCAACCCGGTACAGCTTACACACGACGCCGGACACCGGGCTGCCCTCCGCGGAGCAGGTCAGCGTCAGGGAGCAGGTGCGCTGGGCCGCGAAGGCCGGCATTGTCAGCAGCAGCGCAAGCGCGCAGAGCAGCACCGGGACCCACGCGTGTTTTCTCATCTTCATGGCAGCAAATCGCCTCCCTTGGTTTTTTTCTTTCCCGGCCGCGTGCGAACCAGCAAAACGATAAACAGAATCAGCAGAACCGGAACGGCCAGTGCGGACGCCACAAGCATGGGGTCCGCGGCCTCCGCGTCCGCGTCCACCGACGACGCGGCGGTCATGGACGCGGTGTAGGGGACTCTGTGTCCCCGGATCAGCAGCCGCTGGGTATTGATGCCGTAAGGCGTGCAGGTCACCAGCGTGCAATAGTCCTCTCCGGCGGTGATCCCCAGTGCGTCAATCTCATCAGGATCTACGATCAGAATCTGATCCACCTCGTAGGCCAGTGTCTCGTCCAGAACATGGAGGAGGAACACGTCCCCCTTCTGCAGCTGATCCAGATCGGTGAAGAGCCGGGACGACGGCAGCCCCCGGTGGCCGGAAAGGACGCAGTGGGTGCTCGCGCCGCCCACCGGCAGAGAGGAGCCGGGCAGATGTCCGGCGCCAACCGCAAGCACCTCGTCCGAGACGCCGTGGTAGATGGGCAGAGATACGCCGATGGAGGAGATCTCGATGGACCCCATGATCCCGCTTCCCGTGGGGTCCAGCAGGCGGTCGTAGGCAGCCTGCTGCGCGTCGCTGAGCACGAACGAGGTCGGGGCAGAGGACAGCTCCGCGTTATAGGCCTCAGCTGCCCTGCGCATCGCGGCAGAATCGTCAGAGGAGATTTCCGCAACCGCCTTTTCGTACGCCGCAACGGCGCGGGTCTGATGGCGTTCGTTGACATCGCTGCTGATCACAGGATACAGCAGCAGGGACAGACCTACCAGAAACACGATGCACAAAACGGCTGTTGACTTGTGTTTTCTCATAGGGCTCTCCTCACCGCTGCGCGCCGCGGGGCACAGGGCCCCGCGGCAGCGCGGTCATTCGGGAACGGATTACTTCTCCTGGCCGGAGGTCTTGCGCTTGGCGATGAACACCACTGCGGCGGCCAGCATCAGCGTGATGCCGCCGTAAGTGAAAATCTTCGTGCCGATGCCGCCGGTGCTGGGCAGCGTGGAGCCGGAGGCATTTTCGATTGTCGCTGCGTCAGCGGCTGTGCCGCCGTTGAGGCTGACCTGGACGGCGGTGAGCTGGTCGTTGGTACCCGCAGCATGGCCGTCAACATAGGCCGTTGTATTATAGGTCGGAATTACAGCAACTTTCTGCGCGGTGGTGAGCTTGTTGTAGCCTGCTGGAGCCGTGATCTCGACGAGGTAATAGGTGCCCTGGTCGAGACCCTTCAGGGCATATTTTGCGCTGGCATCTGCGGCGAGCTCATAGGTGCTTCCCGTGGCCGTGCCGCTCTTGTCGTAGGTATAGACGCCGTCGGCGCCGGTGAATTTCAGTGCCGCGCTGAAATCGGGGCTCGTCGCGGATGCCGCCGTATCAGCGGCAGTCTTGTCAGTAAACAGCGCAAAGGTGGCGCCGGAAAGAGATGTGGTCGTGCCCTTGATAACCTTATTCACAGGAAGATTGAAGGTAAAGACCACCACTTCGTCCTTGGGGGTCGTGCCGGTGTCCGGCGTGCCGGAGCCGGAGTTGTTGGGGTTGTTGGAATAGGTCAGGGTCACGTCATTGGGGTTTCCGGGGTTGCCAATGGCGGCACCGGTGTTGAGCGTCGCGCTGTACTCGACGACGATATAGCCGCCCGCTTTCACGTCGGTGACAGTCTTCAGGTTACTAAACGCCACCGTGAGACTTTGCGCGCCGGAGGACAGCGTATAACTCTTGGAATCAATCTGCGTTCCGCCTGCGCCGACGGCAGTATTGCTGTTCACGGCCAGCATACTCGTGCCGGTGGCGTAATAGACCTTTACGGTGCTGGCGTCCAGGGTCAGGCTGTTGGAAAGGGTATCGTTGAACTGATAGGTGTAGGTTTTGTAATTCGACATATCGGGCACAAGGCCGACCAGACGGAAGGGCACGCTGTCGCCGATGCTGTAGTCGGCGGCATCGTTCCATGTATTGGCATAGCCAGCGGCGTTATTTTCCTGAACTTTCTTGGTGACGGCCGGCACGTCGGTCTTGGCATTAACCGTCACATCACCCACGACCTGGAGCATATACTTCGTGAAGGAGGCTGCGCCGGTGGTGGTGTCTTCACTCACGAAATAATAGCCGTCGGCCAGGGCAGAGATGACATAGTCATAGGCCGTGCCATTTGTCAGGGCGCTGGTCCCGGAGACGGTACCTGACAGATTTTTGGCCACTACGGCTGCAAACGCGTCTGTTACTTCCGCACTCGCGCCGGACATCGCCTGGGCGACATCCGCAGCTGTGGTGCACTCGGTGAATTTGGTACCGACAGTCGTGTCGGCTTTCAGCGCGGTAAGGAGCGCGTCGCCGTTGACGCCGTCGCCCCAGGTAATGTTGGAGAGTTTTTTGGAAGTATCATCGTAGGTTCCTGCAAACACCTGATAGGCCTGGTAAGTATGTCCGCTCGTCTTGGAGTGGATGGTGATGGTATGCGCCCCCGCCGCTGCGAAGACCGACACGGACAGAGCCAGCATCAGAGCCAGCGCCATCAGCAGTGAGGTTATGCGTCTGATAGGTTTCATTTTTGTTCTTCCTTTCCATATTTCATCGATCAGGTTTTTGATTGTTTCATTTCAGCATTTCGCCATCGCGTCGGCAGCTCCTTTCATTGCGGTCCCGCTTCCGCCGCAAAATAAGGATGACGGAGACGCACAGCATTGCAGAGCCCGCCGCCGTGAACGGCACTGCACCCGGTCCGCCGGTGGACGGCAGCGCGTAGTGCACTGTCGGGGTGCCGGTATTTTTGACGGTGATCGTGCCGTAGGAAATGCCCCCGTTGTTGTCGTAGCTGACGGTATAGCCTTCCTCGCCCACGGTCTCCTTGACGGTGTATTTGGCGCTCGGATCAAGGCCCTTCCAGAGATTTGCCCAGTTGTTGCCCGCATTAAGCGTCACGGCGTCTCCGCATGCTGCTCCGTTCTTATACATCTGCACTGTCACACCGGTGTGGGCATTGGGATCAGTGGTGCCGTCCGGTGCCAGCCAGACCTTTTTTACCTCAATGGAGTTGCGGGTATCCGTAATGTACGCCGCGCCGCCGTTGAGCAGAAAATAATGCACGCTGTCGGCTCCGGCCGCGGTCACCGTGCCCGCCATTGCAGCGGTCAGCGTTTCGGTTGTGTAGCCGTCAGGACCCCAGACAAAGCAATACGGTGAGGAATTCAGCGCAAAGCCGTCCGGTGCAGCCTCCTCCACCAGTCTGTACAAAACGAGCGCCGGCTTCACATCTGCATCTGCCGTGCCTCCGTCAAGGCGGAAGGTACCTTTGCTGTCTGTCGTGTAGGTTCCGACGCTGGTCCAACCGGAATTCTCCCAGCGGTCAAGCCGGAACACTGCGTCCGGAAGTGTACTGGCATTGTCGGCTGCGTCCACCTTGTAGATTGTCAGGATCTGCTGGTCCGCCGTAGCAGACGACTCGCTGACCTTGACTTCAATTTGATTCTTATCGGATCCTTTGCCCACGCCGGTCAGGGTCGCCGTGTTGGTCAGCGTCGTCGCCGAACCGGTCTGTTTGATGTAGTACTGATACTGGAGCACGACGGCCTGCGAATCCGGGATCGTGAACGTGGTCTGCTGCTTGACGGCGTCATAGCTGTAAGAGACACTGGAATTGTCCAGCTGCGCGCCCTCGGCATTGTCGGCCGTCGCGTCATACTTATAGAGTCTGACGGAGCCCTGCACAAGATGGAGATCCTCCACATCCGCTGCCGTATAGGTCATGGTGTCCGTGAGAGTCAGCTTGTCGGCGTTGGGGAGCAGGTCCGCTCCGCCGGGATTCAGAACGACACGATAAGTCACGATGTTGGTGGGAACAGTCGTGCCGTCGCCCCGCTCCGCCGTCTTTGACACGATCTTATGCGTCACATTCGTCGTCTGGCTGACCGACGTATCGCCCATCCTCGCGGTATTGACATAGGACGCTGTGCCGCTTTTCTGGTCCGTGATCCGGACGGCGTAATAAACAGCCATGCCGTTTGAGCCGTACTGATCGTCGATCGTGATTGTCAGCGTCGTGGTACCGTCTTCATTTTGAACGGTGCTCACCTGATGATGTACAATGTTCTTTGCATAAATTTGCGTACTGCCAATCCAGATATTGTCAGGCTGATAATATTCGTTGTTGTTGTAGTAGAATTTAAGCTGGAAGGAACTTTCATCAAATGTCGTTCCGGCGGGGAGCATGTCCGTAATGGTGATGGGCCCCGACGCGCTGTGGTCCGTATTCACAAGCAGTCGGTAATAGAGTTTGCCGCCGGCTTTGTCGTAATCCACGCTGACGGGTGCATCCGTATAGTTCCCCGACTGGTTTCTGCCTTGCTTGGCAATGGTCGCAGTCCTTGTGTGAGAATGACTGGCCGTGGATTCCTCGTAAGTGTTGCTGTAACCATAGCGGCCTGTGTTGGCATAGGACCGGCTTCCGCCCACGCTGATATCGCTGTAATCTGCATAGGTGCCGTAGGTAACGGTGATTGTTTTAAACTCGGACTGCGGAATTGCCCTCAAAAATCTGACTGTAAATGTGGTGGCCTTGCCGCCCGCGTCCTTCAGTGCCTGTACACTGTCGTACGATTCTGTATATTCTTTCCCGTCGAAATAATAGAGCCCAACGTCATAATCAGTATTTTCCGTGAGTGTCCGGGTATTTCCGGCGCTGTCTGTGCCCGTCACGGTGACAAACGCCGTGTCAGGCGTCATCAGCAGCTTCCCGCTCTGGTGATCCAGAAAATCCTGATAGAAATAGTCTGTCGTGATCCCGTCGGCAGGCACCACAAGCGTTGCGGACCATGTATACGCAGCGCCGTCCTTGCCGGTGACGGGCGTTTCGGAGACAAACTGTTTGGTGACATGACCAGTGCCTGTGACGTTGATCTCTCCGCTTTCGGCCGTATGTGTCTGGCCGTCCTTTGTCAGAGTCGCACTGTTGGCGTACTTCTTGGCGCCGATGGTGCTGGTGTCGACCGCCGTGCTGTAGGTGATTATGTACGTATTGTAGTCGTCGCTCTGGAATGTATACGGCAGATGAATGGTCCCGCTGCCGCCGATCTTCGGCGTCACGCTTACGCTGTCAATCTGCTGTGTAGTACCGTCCGGATTTGTCAGGACATCGCTGAGTGTGAAACCGTTCAGATTCGTCTTTCCATCGTTCACTGTGATCGTCCAGTTGATCGTTCCGGTCTTCTCGTCATAGCTTCCATACTTTTTGATCAGGTCCAGCCAAACGTAGTCCTGTGTCGTTTTGGTATCGCCCCCGCTCGTAGCGGTCACGTTGTTATTCACGGATTTTCCAGTATCGGCGGAGGCGCTCCAGTCCGGCGTCGCGGTGTAGGTGATGGTGTATTGCCCGCCGGCAGTCAACTGCGGCAGATTGAGGATGGAAACGGAGTCACCTGCAAAAGAGAGACTGTATTTGGATGTGTCCACGACGTTTCCATCCGTGTCCTTGACCACGAAACTGTCCGTGTCGTAACTCACATTATTGGCAGTCATCGTGTCAGTGATGTTCACCGTTCCCGCCGTGCCCTTAACCGTGTAAGCGGTGACGGTATAATGGATCTTGCCGTCCTTCACGGTGGTAATGTCGTGGGTCTTGCTAACATTCAGATCAGTGGTTGCCTCTGTCTTGGGTTCGACCGTGAGTGTGCTGGCACCAATGTTGTACGACTTGCTCCCCGTACCGCCGCTGCTGCTGGCTGAACCGTCCACCTGAATTGTGCCGCTGAGGATGCCGGTCGGGTCATAGGTCTCGTTGAAATTGATGGTAACCGCGCCATCCGTCGTAATCTGATAGGTCCCGATGGCATCACTGGTTCCGGTCTTGAACACGGTGCCAGACTGCAGTTTGCTGATGGAAAAGCCTGCCGGGAGCTGATAGGTCAGGGTCTTCTGCGTGGAACTGAGTTGATTGGCTCCCACTGTGTAGCTGATGGCTATTTTAACGCTGTCGCCGTCTACAACCGTAACGGCCGTATCCGTATTCCCGTTGATGGTCACGTGGGTGATGAAGGGATCCAGCGACGTCGTCGTGTCGCTCTGGGCGGTGAGCAGACTGTCCGCCGCCGCGCTCTCCGCGCTCTCGGACCAGGTCAGCGTCAGGGACTCCCCTGCGGACTGGTCGGTCAGCCGGGTCTGAGCCTCCTCCAGCGTTGCGCCGGAGACCGCGCGCAGTACCGCCGTGGACCCGGAGGCCGCGGACGCATAGACCGCCGCCGCCTTCATGGTCTGCCCGGAGGTCGATGCCGCTGTCTTTGCCGCCGGAGTCTTCTCCGCCGCAGCGGCAGGCTCTGTCTCTGCGGGGACGGATTCGGGCGTCCTTTCTGCAGACGCGTCCGCCGTGTCTGCGCTTTCCGCGCTGTCCGACGCTGCGGAGGACGCGGCCGCATCCAGTCCGGCGCACTTCGTCTCCGCAGAGGTCTGTGTCTCCGGGGCCGCTGTCCCGGCATCGTTGGTCTGGGAAGACGCGGCTGCCGTCTTGTCTTCTGCCGCAGCCGTGTCGGTTTTCTCCGTGTCTGCGGATCCGGCAGCGCTCTGCGCATTTTCGGCGGTTCCGGTGTTCTTCTCGGTCTCGCTTTGGGTCGTGTCGGCTGCCGGAGACGATGCGAAGTTCAGGGAAAACGCCGTCTTTTCACCGGCGTCCAGACTGAACCAGTACTCCGTTCCCGCGGTGTCCGCGCACTCATGGAGGACGACCTTGTCCCCCGATGACGTGCTGATCTGCGCCTGCTCGCCGGCGAATGTGTACTCCTCGGACAGGCGGGCCGCCCCGTCTCTGGGGGAGATCAGGAAAATCGTTTTCTGATCGGCGTCAGCCGCAGCCGAAACCGCAACCGCGGCACTTTCGCCGGGCTTCACCTCGGGACGGCTGCTCTGCAGCGATACCGTGGATCCTCCCATGCTGATGCCCGGAAGCATCATGGCTACGAATACGCACAGCGCCGTGCCTGCCCCCAGCAGACCGACCGTCCGTCTTTTTCCGCACTGTCTGCGGTGTTCTTTTACGTACGGAAGGATCCGCTCATCAAAGTCATCTGTTTTCAATGGGTCTCCCTCCTTTCCTGTCTGTCATGTTTTCAGATTGCCCCCAGCCTGCCGAACGGCCAGATGCGCAGGATTACTTTTCCGGCCACGGCCTTTTCGGAGATGCAGCCAATGGCGGTCGTGCGGCTGTCCACCGACACCTTCCGGTTGTCGCCCAGAACAAAAATCCGGCCGTCAGGCACCTGCTCGGGAAACTGCACGTCGCAGATGCCCCGGCTCTTGGATTGGAGATATGGTTCGTCCAGCGGCGTTCCGTTAACCGTCACGGTGCCGTCCTCCCCCACATCCACCTGATCGCCGGGCTCCGCGATCACGCGCTTGAGCAGAATCTTGTTGTCGTAATAAAAGGCGATCACGTCCCCGGAGCGGAAGCCGGTCTTTTTGACGGCCAGCAGAATCTCCCCGGAGTGGAGCGTGGGCTCCATGCTGTCTCCCTGAACCTTCAGTACCGAGAGAAACAGCGAGGAGCACAGAATCGCAGCGGCCGCCACTACAATCAGGACCCACACCGTGCCGCTTACGGCGCGGCGGCGGCTGCGGGCCTTGCTTCTGCTCGCCAGCTCGCGGTCCAGATCCTCAAGACTGGGACGCGGTACCTTCTGATTCGTCATCTTCGCGCTTCACTCCCGTACTCGGCAGATGCATATCAATTCCGCCGGAGGCCAGCATCTCTTTCAGCCCCTGATGGCTCCTGTAAACCGCCTCCAGCTTCTCCTGAAGCGCGGCCCAATAGGCGTTGGCCCTCTGGCGGCTCTCCTCCTCGATTTTTCTGCCTGCCTCCTCGGATGCCCGCACCTGCGCGTCTGCCTTCTCTCTGGCCTCGGCCAGAATTCGATCCGTCTCCGCGTCCAGCCCCTCCTGCTTCTCCCGCACCTCCGCGAGGTACTGGTCTGCGGCGGCCTGTGCGGTCTCAAAGACCTGATGGAGCTGCATGGACGCCTGCGCGATGGAGCCGCATTTTTCAAGCCGGATCCGCCGGTCCTCCAGCTGGCGCTTCTGCTCCGCCGCCTGCTGTTTGACCTGCTGCAGCTCCCGCTCCTGATCCCGTATAATCGCCAGAAGCTCCGTTTTGCTCAGGTGTCTGATCTCCTTGTCCGTCATAGATACGCGTTCCTCCAAAATAAGAAAAAGTGATTATATCGGCCGGATTTTCCGGAATTCCCGTTTTTTTCCAACGATAGTATTATACTACTCGCTCTGTTTTCGGCAGCGGCGGGTTCTTCACAAAACGCGTCGAATTTTTCACAGAACGGTTCACACAGCAAAAATGCGCACAGCCGGAAAACGCCTGTCGGCGTCTCGCGTCTGTGCGCTGCAAAATCGAGCCGGAGGCCCCCTGACGGGGCCGGCCCCTCACACCGCCATGCATACTGTTCGGTACACGGCGGTTCAATTACATGAGTGCAAATGTCGAAGCCGCTCGTACTGAGCCGGAAAATCACAGTATCCGGCCGGTACGGGCCTTTCCTTTGCTCCGGAATCGGACTGCTCTGGCGGAATTCCGGCAGATGGACTGCGGCTGCTCCCGGCTGACGCTTCCTGCTGCCCTGCGCCGGTTGCTCATCACCTGCCTGCTGCCGGGCACGGGAGACGGCCGTCGCCCTGCTCAGCGATCCATGGTATCCCGGTTCAGAGTTTCTTCGGCAGCGGGATCAGCAGGCGCGCATGGAATACCCCCTCCGACGCCGCGCAGTCCAGCGTGGCCTGATGCGCCTGCGCAAAGGCCAGCACGCTGCGCAGTCCGTAGCCGTGGCCCTCTCCCTGCTGCAAAACGGGGAGCCCGGTGCTCGGAGAAAATTTGAGCATGCCGCAGTAGGCGTTGTCCACCCGCAAAAACACCTGTCCCTTCACGGGCTGCACGGAAACGCGGATGAAGCGCTTTCCGCGCTCCGGGACCCGCTCGGCCGCGTTGTACGCGTTTTCCAGCAGGTTCAGCACAATCGTCCCGAATTCCAGCTCTTTGGCCTCGGGCAGCGGCGGAATGTCGGCGGAGCACTCGAAGCGGATCTGCCGCTCCTCCGCCCGCTGCGCGGTGCTGTTCAGGACCCAGTTCAGTGCGGTATCCGCGCACCAGCGGCGTTCCACCGTGGCGTCCAACTGCGCGTTAACCCGGGCAACCATCTCGCGGACCGCCTCCGTGTTTCCCTCGCTGAGATAATACTGCACCAGATTCGCCCGGTGACGGATATCATGCCGGATCACCGCAAGGGCCTCCTGCTCCTTCGCCGTCCTCTCGATCTGCTGCTTCAGGCCGTGGGCGTAAGCGTTCAGGATCTCATTGTTGGCCCTGAGCCAGTTGTCCCGCTCCTGTGCGCGCAGCAGCTCCATGACCAGCCGGTAGGACAGAAACAGCAGCACCAGCAGCATGGCCGAGATCGGGCGGCAGGCCGGATCCGTGAAAATATTGCCCGGCCAGATGCTGGAGGCAAAAATGGCGAAAAAACAGGTGAGCGGAATGAAGCAGAGCCTGGCGCGGCCCTTTCGGTCCGCCAGAAGCTCCGTCAGCGGCGTTTGTTTGTTGTGGCTGTAAAAAACGGCGACCGTGCAGGCGTTGAAGCCGGCCTGTCCTGTCAGCGCCAGGGCAGGGTTCCCCACCCACCAGTAGATCAGCGAGCCGAGGATGATGGACGACAGGGCGCAGGTGCAGGCCGACAGCCCCACGAACAGCGACCTGGAGTCCCGGTGCTCCCCCAGCAGCATGGCCGTGCAGAGGGTAATCAGCATCTCTGCGGCCAGCACCGCCATGCCCCGCGCGTCGATGGACTGAGTGATATGCCTGCAGATAAATGCCTCCAGAAAGCCCGTCAGTCCGTAGCTCACCAGAACGATGGCCGCCGACGCGGCCCGGCCGTAGCGATGGGGCAGAAACAGCCACAAAAATCCAAGCAGAAACGCCGACGCGACCCGCAGCGGAACGAAAAGGGGTGCCTCACTCATTCCTGTCCGCCTTCCTCCCGCGACAAAAACCGCAGATAGTCCCGGTTCACGCCGGCGCTGAAGCTCCGGCTGACGGAAATCTCCCGGCCGTTGTCCATCATCAGAACGCCCGGCTGCAGCACGTGGATATACCGCATGTTTACATAATATGACTTGTGAGGCCGGGTAAAATCAGGGTCCTCCGGAAGCGGCGCCACCGCCTCCTCAAAGGTCCCGCGGATACTGACGCTCCGCACTGCCGCGCCGCTGCAGAGGGTGTAGATCGCAGCCCGGTATTTGTTCTCCACGAGGACGATCTCCTTTCCGGGCAGGCTGACCAGTCCCTCCCGCGTCTTGACCGTGTAGTTCTTCCCCGCGTCGGTGTCCAGAAGCGAGAAGGCAAAATCCAGCGCGGAAAAAAGTTCCTGCCGGGCGATCGGCTTGACCAGATAGCGCAGGGCGTGGTTCTGAAAGGCGCTGAGCGCGTATTCTCCGGAGGAGGTCGTGTAGATAATCGGCACGTCCCCGCTTCTCTTCCGGATCTCTGTCCCCAATTCGATCCCGTCGATCCCGGGCATCAGGATGTCCAGCAGATAGAGGGAGAACTCCTCTCCCCCCTCCAGCGCATCCTTCATCGCCTGGGAACTGTTGAACGCGTGAAGCGCTCCGCCCAGCTCCGGGCGGCCGTTCAGATACTCCCGGACCTGGTTGGTTAAAAGCCACAGATCCAGCGGGTCATTGTCGCAGATCGCGATGGTGTTCACGTTTCCGAATCTCCTCTGCCGCAGAGTGCCCGCCGCCTCCAAAAGGGATGTCTCAGCGGACAATCCGCCGCGGGGAGCGTCTTCCCGCGGTGGTTCTTTGCAAATTTTGGCCCCATTGTATCATCAACTTCCGGGGAATGCAAATATTATGCAGCGAAAGGGAACTTATCTGAACCTTTTCTTTCCGCCTGTTTCCCGGGCACCGTACGCTTTCCGGCGGGCCTGAAAGCTGCGGCAGGGGCGCCCGGTATTTCTCCGGACACCCCTGCCGTGATTGGTTTTGAACGCGGGTCAGGCAGCCCAAATTGCGGCCCTCCTGACCGGAACCGGCCGGCAGCCGGTCAAGATGGTAGTCCGCCAAACGGAGAAAAGATCCTCCGCCGGATTTTTAATCCGACACGGTGTAGGAATCCGCGACCTGCGGGGAGCCCGACTCCGGCACTTGGACATATTCCACCGTTACGCCGGAGGTTGCGACGTGTACCCGCAGATACCCGGCCGAGGGAAGCAGCGTGCCGCCCTCGTAGCCGAATTTGCTTGCGTCCAGAATGCTGCTGCCCGGAGTGCCGGGCTGCGGCACCATCTGGTAGACGATGCCGTCCTTCTCCTGCCTGGCATAGAAATGGTCGTGGCCGTGGAAAACGGCTGTCACCTCGTATTTGACCAGCAGGTCATGGATGGGCATGGCCCAGCCGGTGCGATTGGCTGCAAAGCCGTCGCTGCCATCCGCGTTGTCACCGCCCCACTCAAAATACTGTGCGGCCTCCATACCTCCACGGCTGTCCTTGCCGATGCCGCCCACAAGGTTGTGAATGAACACGAATTTGTATGCCGCATCGCTGGCATCAAGGGTGTTCGTCAGCCAGTCGTACTGGGTCTTTCCCAGCGTGCAGTCCCAGCCGTCGGTATCCGACTGCCGCTTCACCGCGGTAAAGGTGTAGGGATCCAGCACGACGAACAGCGCGCTGCCATAGTTGAACGCATAGTAGTTGCCCTCCGTTGGAGCGGAGTATCCGGACACCTTCTCCAGCGGATTGGGAAAATATTCCTCCCGCAGGGCTTTGGTCCATTCTGGCTTCTCCGTCGTGACCCAGCCCTGCTCCCCGTCGTGGTTCCCGTTGACCAGAAATACCGGCGTCGTCCCCAGCGCGCTCAGATCGTTCTTTTGCAGTTCAAATCTGGCGGCAGCCTCGTCATAGGTTTTCGCCAGCTTCTCCACCATAAAGGTGTCGCCCAGATCCATCAGAAACGAGGGCGAATCGGCCTTGATCCGGGAGAGCGTCTTCGCATAGAGCGCGGGGACGGTGTTCTCGTCCAGATGAGAGTCCGCCTGAATGTCGAAGGTGAACTCCGTGCTGCTGCCGAACGTCACAGCGCCGGAAGACGAGGCGGCAGCTGAATTGCCCGTCGTAATGACGACCCGGTAATTGGCGCCGTCCCATGCGACGTCCGCCCCCAGAATCTCGCTGACAAAGCGCACGGGGACATAGGTTCTTCCGTTCTGAATGAAGCAGGTGGTGTCCAGCGGTTTCGGCGCTCCGTTGACATAGATCGTGCTGCTGCCGATGGGCAGACGGATGACGGTTTCGCCCTTGGTGATCACCGCGGAGCGCGCAGCGGCGTCCCACTGTACCTGCGCGCCCAGCGCTTCGGCAATAAAGCGGATGGGTACCTGCGTCCGGCCGTTGGCGTCGATGAAGGGCTGCGCGTCGAACTGGAGCTGCTCCCCGTCCACCCAGACGGTCAGCGCCTTTGCCGTGGCCGTCCCGCCGGTTCCCACCGGCGGCAGCGACGTTCCGTAATGGGAAAAATCCTCGGACGCGCCGGCAAGCTGGGTCACCTGATGCGCCGCGTTCACCGTGTAGCTGTATACGGTGCCGGTGGCGGCGTTGGCTCCCTGCGTATCCAGCATGTCGTAGCTGCGGACGTAGTCCACCTGAACACCGGCAGGTTTCACCGTGACGTTCAGATAGCCGGAGTTTGCCAGCACGTCCGCGTCCGGGTAGGCGTCCGGGTTGGACTGCTTGTCGGCGGTGGTCTCGGCGGGCTTGGGCAGCGTCTGGTAGACGACGCCGTTTACCACCTCCCGGGCGAACAGATGGTCGTGGCCCTGAAAGAAAATGGTGACGCCGGCATTCTCCATGATCTTCTGGACAGGTTCGCCCCAGCCGGGGCGCATCTTGTCGAAAAGATATGCGCCGTTTTGGTCGCATCCGCCCCATTCGTAAAGCGAAGCAATCTCCGCGCCGCCGCGGAAGTTTCCGACGGCGTGGTGGCTGAACACGAATTTATATTTTGCGGTGCTGGTCTCCAGCGTCTTTTTGAACCAGTCGTACTGCGTTTTCCCCAGCGTCCAGTCCCAGCCGCCGTCCGTGTTGTAGGGGTCGGCGGCGGTATAGCGGTAGGGGTCGATGGAGACGTACAGGGCGTCGCCCCAGGTGAAGGCGTAGTAGTTTTCCGGCTGGCCGCAGACGGCCTCTGTCTCCGTGTTGCCGGTGTAGAAACTGTTGGGGACGGGGTTTTCGTAATAGGTCTTGCGGAAAAGCGTCGCCATGGCGGCGAGATTTTCGTCGGTGCCGTCAAGGAAATTCCCGTACCCACCCTCGTGGTTGCCCATGGTCAGGAAGAGCGGCGCGCCGGAGGCGACGATGGAGAAATACGGGAGCTGCTGGGTATAGTGGGCGCGTATTTTCTCCGCGTCCTGATACCGGGGGTCGGTCTTGACCTGGTCGTTCAAAAAGGTGTCGCCCAGATCGAACATAAAATCCGGATTTGTCGCCGCCATGCGCTCCATGGAGGTCTTGTACAGCGCCGGGTCGGCTTTGTTCAGCAGATGGGAGTCGGACTGCACGACGAAGGAGTAGGAGGTTCCCGCCGCCCGGGGCATCTGAAAGCTGTATTCCTGCGTCTGCGCGTAGCTTGCCGAACCGGAGGTCTTGAAGCAAATGCGGTAGTAAAAGACTTTGTTGGCGGCCAGACTCGTCATGGTGATGACGGCAGGGCTGTCTGCCGCGGCGGCGACCGCGGCGCTCTTTTGCGGGTAGCTGCCGCTGACGCTGCCCCACTGGGCATAGACCGAGCAGGCACTGCCGGTGGGGGTGACGGAGACGGTCATCTCCGTATTGGTCGGGCGGCCCAGAAGAATGCTGCCGGGAAAGGCCGCAGATGGGGTGGCGGCAGTGGACGCCGCGCCGCAGATGGCCGGCATCGAAGCGGCGGCCAGACAAATCGTCAGAAGCAGGATCAGCAGTTTCTTTTTCATACGGACCATTCCTTACGTCGTCAGCTCCGCCGTGTTCGAGGCGGCGTTCCAGTTCACGGTGAAGTTCAGGGCTTCCGCCAAAAAGCGCAGCGGTACCAGCGTCCGGCCGCTTTGAATCTCGGCAGGCACATCCAGCGTCACCGTTTTTCCGTTCACCTGCGCGTTTTTGCTGCCGATGGGCAGGCGGATGGTCGTTTCGCCTTTGGTGATTACCGCCGACCGAGCACCTCCGTCCCAGACCACCTCCGCGCCCAACGCCTCGGCAATCGCCCGGGTGGGCACAATGGTGCGCCCGTCTCGGATGAAGGGCTGCACGTCGAAGGAAATCTGCTTTCCGTCCAGCGTGACCTTCACGCCTGTGGACGTGACCTGCGCTGAGCCGAAGCCCTCAGGCACTTCAAAGGTTCCCGCGTCGGCGGGCATGGCCGCCGTGCCGAAGAAGAAATCGGTATCCGGCAGGGCCGGGGTATCCACCGGGGTGGAGAACAGGTAAACGCCCTTGACATCCGCGTCCAGATCCCGCAGTTTGACAAGCGCGGCGCGCTGCGTGTCCGTCAGCGTCCGGTTCACCTCGGCAAAGCGCTGGGCATAGAGGGCGGAAACCGTGCCGTCCAGCTCGCCGTAACGTTCGATCAGCGCATAGACCTTTTCCTTGTCCACAGTGCCGCCGGTCATGGCCTTCCGCAGCTCCGTCGAGACCTCCGTTCTGATCTGGGCAATCTCCGTCATGGCGGTCTTTTGGGCGGGGATGATGTCCTCGATCAGCTTTCGCTGACTGTCCGTCAGAATGTCGAGAAACGCCTGGCCCTTGTCTCCGGTGACGGAGGTGCTAATGAAGTAGTCGGGGTTGTTCATGGCGGGATAGTCCTTCATGAAGAAACCGCCGAAGTAGGTGCCGTGGCGCTCCGGGCAGAAATAGGCGTCGGCCTCCACGCTGCCCTTGAACCAGGAGAACAGCTCGCTGGCGTAGGTCATCACGCAGACGAATTCGCTGTTTGTAAGGCCGGATTTCAGCGCATTGTTCTCCGCCACGTCCGGCCATGTGGTAAAATCGTCGAACTCCATTTTGGCAAGATAGGCCTTCTGCTCCGCCGTGAAGGACTGGATGATCTTCCCGACGGCGACGGCGCGGCCATAGCTCATCTCGGCGTCCGTGTCATAGAGATTGGAGACATACGCAGCCACCGTATCGCTGTCCAGCGCCGTGGCCCCGGTCGGAAGATCGCCCTCCAGATTGCGGCGGAACGCGTTCATCAGCGGCAGGCGGTTGTAGGCAAACTCGATATAAAGCGGCGCCTGCGCCTTCGCCAGAGCCACCAGCTGCGCCTTCTGGCTGTCGTTCAGGATATACAGAACGTTGTTGGCCACCCGGGAGAGGAACTGCATGTTGTGGCCGTAGCCTGCCGTGTCCACATCCCGCATATACTGGAAGCCGAAGAAATCCGCCACCTTTCCGGGCGGGAAGAAGGTGTCCGCCCCGTCGCTGCCGGTGAGGAACGTGAGGCCGGAGAACGCGATGGTGGAGAGCTGCGCCTTGTCGGACAGCGCCTGATCGGTGGAATAGCCGCCGCCCTGGCCCGTCTGGGAAGCGGCCGTCTTTGTAGCTGTGCCTGCCGCTCCGCTTTCGGATTTCGCCGCTGCGGAGGGACTGCCCGCGGCGGCAAAGGCGCCGACGGACACGGCAAGCGCGGCCGCGAGCGCCAGGCTCATCCATTTGATTTTGTTCACTGCAAACGCTCCTTTCAGTTTGGCGCCCCAGCGCCTTTTGTGAAAGCAAGTATCTGCCCACTGTGTGAAATCGCCGTGAAAGGCGCTATACCTCGATAAAAAATTCGATGCCGCCTTTTTGATTTTCCGCGCCGCAGTCTCCGCCGTGCAGTTCGGCAATGGATTTCACCATGGCAAGCCCAAGCCCGTGCCCGCCCGTTTCCCGGGTGCGCGCCTTGTCCACCTTGTAGAAGGTGCCCCATATCTTCCCCAGTTCCGCTTCGGGAACCCCGGAACCGGTGTTGTAAACGGAAAACCGCACCCTCCGGCCGTCCCGGCGCGCAGAGAGCCGGATGTAGCGGTTCTCATCCCCGTAACGCACGGCGTTGGTGAGAAAGTTGCCCAGCGCCCGTTTCATCATGGCGCAGTCGGCGGAAACGGTCAGGTCCTCCGGGCACTCGCAGGCACAGCGGATTCCCTTGTCCGCAAGCAGCGGCTGAAAGCTGTCCGCCACGTCGCAAAGCAGCTCCCGTGCGGGGAATTCCGTTCTTTTCGGGGCGGCGTCGCCGGCCTCCAGCGCCGAGAGCTCCAGCATGTCCTTCACCAGCTCGTCCATGCGGTCGCACTCCGAGGCGATGGTGCGGCAGTATTCCTTCATGGAATCCGGGTCGTCGGCCACACCGTAGAGGAGCCCCTCCGCGTAGCCCTTGATGACCCCAATGGGCGTTTTCAGTTCGTGGGAG
>Ga0183098_10370_pt1 | contig 104372 bp, 91 predicted proteins | sample BioMet9_FD_128884 | JGI IMG/M metagenome (GOLD analysis project Ga0183098, IMG submission 128884) | Microbial communities from bioreactor (seeded with sewage sludge) at Lawrence Berkeley National Lab, California, USA - Biofuel... | ecosystem: Engineered > Bioreactor > Anaerobic > Unclassified ...
GGATTCCAAAGGGAAGGGCGGCTTTGTAAAAAGCCCTTCCCTTTGGCGTGCCTTTCTTCCTCTTCTTTCCGCACGAGCGGAAAGAAGAGGCCCCCGGAGGGCGTTCCCCCTGCGGAGGCCGAAAAAACCAGCAGTCCGGAAACCGCGCCAACGGGCCGATGTGGGCATCGGCCCCTACGGATGCGGTATCGGGCCGGTACAAAGCTCAAAACTCCCCCACTTGTCATTCTGAGGAGCATAAGCGACGAAGAATCTGGTGCAAACGGGCAGCGAGAAATGGCAAATGGGTAAAATTGTTCAAAAAAAGGCTGTGAAGAAACCGGAGCCAGGCTCCGGTTCTTCACAGCCAGATGGAAGGCCTTACGCTCTCTCCTCCATCGGGATATACGGCGATTTTTTGACGGCGGCGCGGTAGGCCGGGCGCATGATGCGGCCGCCGGTGGCGACCTCCTCCATGCGGTGCGCGCACCAGCCGGAGATGCGGGCGCAGGCGAAGATCGGCGTGAACATGTCCGCGGGGATGTCCAGCATGCTGTAGACAAGGCCGGAATACATGTCCACGTTCGCGCACATCGGAATGGTCTGGTGCTTGCGCGCCATGATCTTCTCAATGCCCATCCGCTCCACGCGCTCCATGAGCTCGAGGTCGCAGAGCTTCCCCTTCTGCTCGGCGAGCGCGGTGGCGTATTTCTGGATGACGATGGTGCGCGGGTCGGACATCGTGTAGACCGCGTGGCCGAGGCCGTAGATCTTGCCCGAGCGGTCCCCCACGGCGCCGTCGAGGATCGCGTCGAGATAGGCGCTGAGCGCCTCGTCGGTGGGCGTCTTGCCGATCTGGGCCTCCAGCTCCGCGAACATCCGCATCACGCGCGCGTTCGCGCCGCCGTGCAGCGGGCCCTTCAGCGAGCCGACCGCGCCGGCAATGGCGCTGTAGGTGTCGGTGCCCGAGGAGGACAGCGCGCGGCAGACGAAGGTGGAGTTGTTGCTCGAGTGCTCGGCGTGCAGAATCAGCATGAGGTCGAGCAGGTGCGCCTCTTCGGCCGTGTAGCTCTTGTCCTTGCGGATCATGCGCAGCAGGTTCTCCGCGACGGAGAGCGTCGGGTCGGGATTGTGGAGATACAGGGATTTCCCGTCGAAATAGTGCCGCTTGGCCGCGTAGGCGTTGGCGGCGATGAGCGGAAAGCGGCTGATGAGCTCGATGGACTGGCGCAGCAGATTCTCCAGGGAGATGTCGTCCGCCCGGTCGTCGAAGGTGTACAAGGCCAGCACGCTGCGGGCGAGCTGGTTCATCACGTCGCGGCTGGGCGCCTTGAGGATCATGTCCTCGGTAAAGGCGTCGGGCATCTTCCGCGCGGCGGTCAGGATGCTCATGAACTGCTCCTCCTGCTTTTGGGTGGGCAGGTTGCCCAGCAGCAGCAGGTACGCGACCTCCTCATAGCCGAAGGTCCCGTTTGTCCGGTGCGCCTCGATGATGTCCTCGACGCTGATGCCGCGGTAGTAGAGCTTGCCGGGCATGGGCACGCGCTGGCCGTCCTCGACATAGTAGCCCTGGACGCTGCCGATCTTGCTGACGCCGGCGATGACGCCGGTGCCGTCCGCGTTGCGCAGGCCGCGCTTGATGTTCTGGTCCTCATAAGCCTCCTGCGGAATGGCGTACTCCTCGGAAATGTTTGCGCTGAGCGCGCGGACATAGCTGGCCAAAATTTCATTAATATCAGACATCGCGGCAGCCTCCTGTTTTGGAATGATCTCATTGTAGCAGAATTTTTTCTAAATGCAAGAACTAAACATCAAAATTTCATATTTTTCTAAATTGCGCCTCTTATTGCGGCTAGTTTTCGTCAATTTTGAATTATCAGAAAAAAATCTTGCATTTGCTCTTGCGCATTTTGCGTGCGGCTGGTATACTGAAGCACAGTGAAAAATGTTTCCGGAAGGATGGGAAATTCCATGCGATATACGAATCAAAAGACCTCCTGGACAAAGGCCGGCCCGCAGGCCGGCGGCGAGGGCCGGCGCGAGGGCACCATGGCCTGGCGGATTCTCCACAGCCACAGCCGCTCGAAGGACCCGCTGGCCCTGCAGATCCGCTTCGACAGCCTCATCTCGCACGACATCACCTACGTCGGCATCATCCAGACCGCCAAGGCGAGCGGCCTTACGCGGTTCCCGGTGCCGTACGCGCTCACGAACTGCCACAACAGCCTCTGCGCCGTCGGCGGCACGATCAACGAGGACGACCATGTGTTCGGTCTGTCCGCCGCGAAAAAATACGGCGGCGTCTACGTCCCGGCGAACCTGGCGGTCATCCATCAATACGCGCGCGAGATGATGGCGGGCTGCGGACAGATGATCCTCGGCTCCGACAGCCACACGCGCTACGGCGCGCTCGGCACGATGGGCGTGGGCGAGGGCGGACCGGAGCTCGTCAAGCAGCTGCTGTCCAACACCTACGACGTCGCCATGCCGGAGGTCGTGCTCGTGTACCTCACCGGCGCGCCGAGCCGCGGCGTCGGCCCGCACGACGTGGCCATCGCGCTGTGCGGCCTCGTGTATGAGAAGGGCCTCGTCAAAAACAAGATTCTGGAGTTCGCGGGCCCCGGCGTCGCGAACCTGCCCATGGACTACCGCATCGGCATCGACGTGATGACGACCGAGACGGCGTGCCTGTCCTCCATCTGGCAGACGGACGGCCGGGTCGAGGAATACCTGGCCGTGCACGGACGCCCCGGAGCCTACCGGGAGCTGGCCCCCGAGGAGGGCGCTCTGTACGACGCGATGATCGAAATTGATCTCTCCGCGGTCGAGCCGATGGCGGCGCTCCCCTTCCACCCGTCTCTGGCGTATTCCATCCGCGAGCTGCAGACCGACGGCGCCGACATCCTGCGCGAGGCGGAGCTGCGCGCGCAGAAGCAGTTCGGCGGCAAGGTCAGCCTGCATCTGACCGACAAGCTCGCGAACGGGCGCCTCACCGTCGATCAGGGCATCATCGCCGGCTGCTCGGGCGGCATGTACGACAACATCGCCGAGGCCGCCGCGATTCTGCGGGGCGGCAGCGTGGGCGACGGCTACTTCTCTCTGTCGGTCTACCCGCCCTCGATACCGGTCAACCTCGAGCTCATCAAAAACGGCGTGCAGCAGACGCTGCTCGAGGCGGGTGCCCTGTTTAAGTCCTGCTTCTGCGGCCCCTGCTTCGGCGCCGGCGACGTGCCCGCCAACAACGGGCTGTCCATCCGCCACACGACGCGCAACTTCCCGAACCGCGAGGGCTCGCGCCCCGGCGACGGCCAGCTGGCCGCCGTCATGCTCATGGACGCGCGCTCGATCGCGGCAACGGCCCGGAACCACGGCGTGCTCACCGCCGCGACCGACATCGACTATGCCCCGCCCGCCCCGCACCGCGAGGCGTTCGACGGGTCCGTGTATGAAAAGCGCTGCTATCACGGCTTCGGCAAGGCCGACCCCGCCGAGCCGCTGCGCCTCGGCCCCAACATCACCGAATGGCCGCAGATCCCGGCTCTGCCGGCGCATCTGCTCATGAAGCTGGCCTGCGTCATCCACGACCCGGTCACGACGACGGACGAGCTGATCCCCTCCGGCGAGACCTCCTCCTACCGTTCAAATCCCCTCCGGCTCGCGACCTTCGCCCTGTCCCGGCGGGAGCCCGCCTACGTCGGCAGGACGCGGGCGATCCAGGCGCTGGAGCAGGCCCGCGCGGCCGGCGAGCCCGATGCGGAGCTGCTGCGCGTGCTCGGCGCGGCGGGCCTTTCCGCAGACGAGCTGCCGCGCTGCGGCGTCGGCTCCGTGCTCTTCGCCAACAAGCCCGGCGACGGCTCGGCCAGAGAGCAGGCGGCCTCGTGCCAGCGCGTGCTGGGCGGCTGCGCGAACATCTGCTATGAATACGCCACAAAGCGGTACCGCTCCAACTGCATCAACTGGGGCATGCTGCCCTTTACGATCAGCCCGGACCGCGCGTTTGACTACGGCCCGGACGACTGGATCGCCGTCCCGAACGTCCGCAGCCTGCTGGAGTCCGGCGCGCGCGAATTCCCCGCGGCAGTCGTGACGAAAGCCGGCGCGGAGCCGATCACGCTGTATCTGCCGCCGCTCACGGACGACGAAACGCAGATTCTTCTGGACGGCTGCCTCATGAACTACTATGCTGCACAGCGCGGAAAGGCGGAAACCAATGAATAAGATCCCCATGAACCCCATCGTGGAGATGGACGGCGACGAGATGACCCGCATCCTCTGGAAATGGATCAAGGACGAGCTGATCGTCCCGTTCGTGGACCTGAAAACCGAGTATTACGATCTCGGCCTTCCCAACCGCGACGCGACCGACGACCGGGTGACGAGCGACGCGGGCGAGGCCATCCGCCGCCTGCACGTCGGCGTCAAGTGCGCCACGATCACGCCGAACGCCCAGCGCGTCGAGGAATACAAGCTCAAAAAGATGTGGAAGAGCCCGAACGGCACCATCCGCGCGATCCTCGACGGCACCGTGTTCCGCGCGCCGATCCTCACGAGCCGCATCCATCCCTATGTCTCCGGCTGGAAAAAGCCCATCACCATCGCGCGTCACGCCTACGGCGACCTGTACAAGGGCACCGAGTACCGCGTCCCCGGCCCCGGCACGGCCACGCTCTCGTTCCGCGGCGCGGACGGGACGGAATTTTCCAAAACGATCTACGACTTTGAATGCCCCGGCGTTCTGCAGGGCCTGTACAACAAGGATACCTCCATCGAATCCTTCGCCCACTCGTGCTTCCGCTACGCGCTCGCGACCGGGCAGGACCTGTGGTTTTCCGCCAAGGACACCATCTCCAAGCAGTACGACCAGACCTTCAAGCTGATCTTCCAGCGCATCTTCGACGAGCAGTACCGGCAGGCGTTCGCCGACGCGGGCATCACCTACTTCTACACCCTCATCGACGACGCCGTGGCGCGCGTGATGCGCTCCGAGGGCGGGTTCATCTGGGCGTGCAAGAATTACGACGGCGATGTGATGAGCGACATGATCTCCTCGGCCTTCGGCAGCCTCGCCATGATGACGAGCGTGCTCGTCTCGCCGGAGGGCAACTTCGAGTACGAGGCCGCGCACGGCACCATCACGCGGCACTACTACCGCTATCTCCAGGGCGAGCAGACCTCGTCCAACCCCATCGCCACGATCTTCGCGTGGTCGGGCGCGCTCGGCAAGCGCGGCGAGCTCGACGGGAACGCGGCGCTGGAGGCGTTCGCCCGCCGGCTCGAAAAAGCCACCCTCGACACGGTCGAGAGCGGCGTCATGACGGGCGATCTGGCGTCCCTCTGCGGCGCGGCGTCCGTGGACAGCCTCGCCTTCCTGCGCGCCGTCCGCGCGCGGCTGGAGCAAGCCTGACAGAAAAAAAGCGGGTCTGCTGCAAAATGCGCGCATTTTGCAGCAGACCCGCTTGTTTTATTATTGGAACAGATACGAGGTCATGGACATCGAGCCGAGCTCGCAGTAGTCGTTGAACACAGTGATCCTGTCGTCCGGCGCGGACGCGCCCAGCGCGGTGAGCAGCGGCAGGAAGTGCTCCGCCGTCGGCACGGCGAGGCGGCTGTTCTCCAGACTCTCATAGCCGATGACGGCCTCGTGGTTGCCGGACAGTACGTTCTTTTTGATCTCCGCGTCGAAGCGCTCCGCCCAGCCGAAGCCGCCCGCCATGTCCCAGTCCACGCGGCCCAGGTTGTGCACCGCGTTGCCGCTGGCGAGGATCAGCACGCCCTCCTCCCGCAGCGCCGCGAGCGCCTGTCCGGCCTCGTACTGCGCCCGCGCCGGGGCGGCGCCGTCCACGCTGATCGTCACGACCGGCACATCCGCCGCCGGAAAGAGGTTGCACAGCACCGTCCAGACGCCGTGGTCGATGCCCCAGCTGTTGTCAGCCGCCGCGCCGAGCAGCCGCCGGGCCCGCTCCGCGTCCTGCGCCGAGCCCGCCGGGGCGTATTTCACCCGGTACAGCGCCTCCGGGAAACCGTACATATCATAGATCTGGGGATTGTCCGCGGCCGTGCGCACACGGCGGCCCTGCGTGAGCCAGTGCGCCGAGACCGCGGCGATCGCGCGCGGCTTCTCCAGCGTCCGGGCCAGCTGCTGCCAGCCGCTGCGCGCGCGGTTGTCCCCGATGGCGTTCATGGGGTTGCCGTGTCCGACGAAAAGGACCGGCGCTCTTTTTTTCTGTGTCATCTGTCATGCCTCCGTGTCTGATTCTTGACAAACCCAGTGTAGCCGATATAATGTATTTTGTAAAGAAGGCAAAATTTTGTCACATTGTAATTTTATTTTAATTAGCTTTATTTTATAAAGCATGCGGAGGGGCCATGGAACAGTACGATGCGGTATGCCTGCGGAGCGTCCGGCAGGTGATGGACGTGTTCGGCGGCAAGTGGGCGTTTCTGGTGCTCGAGCAGCTGCATCTCGGCCCGATGCGCTTCAGCGAGCTGAGCCGGGCCATGCCGGTCAGCACGAAGTCGCTGACCGACACCCTGCGCCATCTGGAGCAAAACGGCATTCTTCTGCGCGAGGCGGAGCCGACGGTGCCGGTCACGGTGCGCTACTCCCTCACGCCGAAGGGCCGCGCGTTCGACGCGGTGCTGCTGGCGATGAAGCAGTGGGGCGCCGACTGGCTGGACTGACCGGGCGGGCGCGATGCGGAAGGTCATATTTTACACGGAGAGAGGGCGCGCGGCATGAGCGGGCTTTATGCGAAATCTGCGCTCCAGACGGCATTTGTGGAGCTTCTGAACCAGCGGCCGTTCGATAAAATCACGGTGGTGGACATCGTCCGGCTGGCGGGCGTCAGCCGAAATACGTTCTATTACTGGTACAGCGACACCTACGCGCTGCTGGACGACCTGTTCTTCACGCAGACGCAGCGGATTCTTCAGGACGACCGGCGCTTTGGCTCCTGGCTGGACGGGTTCCGGCACGCGATGCAGTTTGTGGGGGACAACCGGCGGGCCGTCTACCACGTCTACCATTCCATCGGGCGCGACAGGCTCGAGCAGTTTCTCTACCAGGTGACGCGCAGCGACATCACGAGCGCGGTCACGCAGATGTCCGCCGGTCTGGAGGTCAGGCCCGCAGACATCCGCGACCTGTCGGCCTTCTATACCGCGGCGCTGATCGGGCTGGCGGTCCGGTGGCTCGACGGCGGGATGAAAGAGGACCCGGACGCGTATCTCAGCAATATGGAGAAGCTGCTGCGCGGCAATATCCGCAGCGCGCTCTCGCGAAGCTGCGGGGAATCACCGCAGAATGGCTGACACATGGAGCCGACTGCGCAGAATCTGCGCAGTCGGCTCCATGTGTCAATGGCAGGTGCGGAGGGACGCTGTTATGATGGACTCAGTATCATGGTCGGCCGGTTGTTCCGGCCGGGAAAGAAGGCATCATCATGGCAGCGGACAAGCTGAAAAAAGCGGCGGCAATGGCGGCCTACGACTACATGGCGAAGGACCCCGAAAAGAACATTCCGCAGATGCTCGACAAGCTCGTGGAGCTGGACGACGGCGGCCTGGGCCTCAAGCACCAGGCGACTTCAATCCGGGACGGGTATCTCAACCCCAACAGCGCCACAAAGCAGGAGGTTCTCAGCCTCTTCCGGGACATCGATCCCCGGCAGATGCGCAAGTTCTTTGAGACGATCGTGGTGAACGACTCTCTGATCGGGACCCCGATCCAGAAGAAAAACCGCGAAAAGTATCACTGCAACATCCCCTGGATCGTTCTGATGGACCCGAGCAGCGCCTGCAACCTCAAGTGCACGGGCTGCTGGGCGGCGGAGTACGGCCATACGCTGAGCATCACGCTCGACGAGATGGAGAACGTGATCCAGCAGTCCATCAATCTCGGCTGCCGGCTGTTCCTGCTCGCGGGCGGCGAACCGATGATGCGGAAGGACGACATCCTGACGCTCTGCCGCAGGCACCAGGACTGCGGCTTCATGATGTTCACGAACGGCACCCTGATCGACGAGGCGTTCGCCGACCAGATGCTGGAGGTGAGCAACCTGATGCCCGCCATCAGCGTGGAAGGCTACGAGGCCGAGACGGACTTCCGCCGCGGCGCGGGCACGTACCAGCGCGTGATGAAGGCCATGCAGATTCTGAAGCAGAAGCATCTGCTCTTCGGCGCGGCCTGCTGCTATACGAACAAGAACGTGGAGCTGATCGGCAGCGACAAGTATTTCGACTCGGTCATCGGCTGGGGCGCGAAATTCATGTGGTGCTTCTCCTACACGCCCATCGGCAAGGACGCCGCGACCGATCTGATGGTCACGCCGGCCCAGCGCGAGTACATGTACCACAACATCCGCCGGCTCCGCTCGGAGAAGCCGCTCTTCGCCATGGATTTCTACAACGACGCCAAGTATGTCCACGGCTGCATCGCGGGCGGCCGCAGCTATCTGCACATCAACGCCAACGGCGACATCGAGCCGTGCGCGTTCATCCACTTCTCGGATTCCAACATCCGCACGGACACGCTGCTGGAGGCGCTGCAGAAGCCGCTGTTCATGGCGTTCTATCACAACCAGCCGTTCAACGAAAACATGCTCCGCCCGTGCCCGCTGGTGGACAATCCCGGCAGGCTGACCCAAATGGTCAAGCAGACCGGCGCGCACTCGACCGAGATCCTGGAGCCGGACGACGCGAAGGAGCTCACCGGGCGCTGCCTGGAGTTTGCCAAGGGCTGGGCTCCGATCGCCAAGGAGCTCTGGGAAAAGGAACAAAATCCGCAGCCGGATCAGAAAAAGGAATAACCCATACAGAAAGCGCGCCGGAATTTACCCGGCGCGCTTTTCCCGTCCCCGCCGCAGGCGGCGGAACGTCCGCGGGCGCTGCAGAATGCCATACATTCCGCAGCGCCCGCGTTTTGATACATCTTTTACCGGATCGTCTCCGGGGCCGGCGCGCGGAGGCGCCCCCCCCGCGGCCCTGTGCGCGTTTTCTGTCAGACAGCCGCGTCCCGGATGCCCCTGCGCGCGCTCTCAATGAACGCGCGGCATTTTTCGATCGTCTTCTCCGGCGTACCCAGCGTACCGACGTTGTTGGCGCGGATGGTGTAGCCCTGCGCGTCCGCTTCGTTCAGCGCGCGGCAGATGCCGTACACCGTGTCGTGCATCAGCTGGTCGTCGGCATTGATCACGTCCTTGAGCGGATTCAGGCAGACCTCGATCGCGCACTTGTGCCCGAAGCTCCGGCCGGCCGCCCCGGCGTCGGTCCACGGACCCTTGTGGATCATGTCGATGCCGGGAATTTCCGCGATCAGCGGGTACAGCTTGTCCAGCTTGCCGCAGCTGTGCCAGTAGTTGAGGCCGCCGAAGCGCTCGGAGAGCTGAATCTCATAGGGACGGATGTGGTCCTCGTACAGCGCAGGCGAAAGCGTCGGGGTGTTGACCTCGTCGTTGTAGAGGTTGATCTTGCCGGTCTTCTCGCCCAGAAATTTTTCTCTGGCCTCAAAATACTGGATCTGGCGGTCCGTAAAGAACTGCATGTAGGTGTCGGCGAACCCGTCGTCGTCCTCGATCATGTCCGTCAGCACATCCTCGTATCCGCGCGCGTAGGTCGCCACGCCGAACGGGCCGCGCTCCCACTCGGGGAAGATGACCTCGAAGTCGTCGTCGAGCTGGCTCCGGCAGTATTCATAAATTTTGACCGCGTCCGCCATCTGGCCGGTGTGGTAAAAATCCAGCTCCGGAATTTTGGCCAGATCCTCCTTCGTTTTGAGGAAGTACTGAAAATCGATCCACGGGTCGTTGTTGTCGGCGTAGACGACGCGCATGCCCATGAGGCTGGCTTCGAACGCGGAGCCCATCCAGATCGGCACCATCTTATCGACAAACACGTCGTCCTGGAACAGCTTGAAGCGCTCGATCCGCATTTTCAGATAATTCTCCAAAAAGATCTCGGGGTTCTGATAGTAGTCCCCCACCTTATAGCCGAGATAGGCGCCCCAGAAGTTGGTGTTGCAGTCCATCTGCAGCGGCGCCGCGCCGTGCATTGCCTGTCCGTCCGTTTTGGGCGTGCCGCGCCACTGGTCGCGGGACGTTCTCTGGATGCAGGCCCACTTTGCCTTCCGCTGCCGGTTCTGCTCGCTGGCCTCCAGCTCCCGGATCTCGTCCATCAATGCCTTGAATTTATCCTGTGCCATGTCTGCCTCCTGATTTGATCTATCCGCCGAGGAACAGCTTCGGAATGAAGGTACACAGCGGTTCGAAGAACACGCACAGTATCAGCACTCCAATTTCCACCGCCAAATATGGCGCCAGCTTGGAGCACGTCTCATGGAAGGAGCATTTTGCAATTTTCGTGGAGACGAACAGCAGAATGCCCACCGGCGGCGTCAGGCCGGCAAATACCAGCGCAATGACAATCACGCAGCCGAAGTGGATCGGGTCGAAGCCCAGAGCGGCGCCGATCGGGAAGAGGATCGGTACAACGATGATCGCCAGTGCGACGGTCTCGATCACGCAGCCCATCACAAGCACGAACGCGACCGCGAGCAGGAACACGACGTACTTGTTGTCGCTGACCGTCTGCAGCGCAGCCGCGATGGCCTGCGGGAACTGCATCCGAACGAGCAGCCATGCCATGACGGACGCCGTCATAACGATCAGCGCGATGGCGGCTGTGGAAACGGCCGCGTCGAGAATGATCTTCGGCAGATCTTTCCATTTGAGCTTTTTGTATACAAATGCGGAAATGATGATCGCGTAGATGGAGGCGACGACGCCGGCTTCGGTCGGCGTAAAGATGCCGCCCATGATGCCGCCGAGAATGATGATCGGCAGGATCAGCGCCCAGATCGCTTCCTTCAGCGTTTTGAGAACCGCTTTTCCGCTGTAGGTGCCGGCCGTGCGCAGGTTGTGCTTTCTGGCATAGACGACGACAACGGCGATCAGTCCGGCCGCGATCAGCAGGCCGGGGCCAAGGCCAGACAGGAACAGGGACGCAACCGACAGGCTTGTCAGCGAGCCGTAAATGATCATTGTGATGCTCGGCGGGATGATCGGTCCCAGCGCGCCGGCGCAGGCCTGAATGGAGGCGGCCGTGCCGCGGTCGTAGCCCTCGTCGATCATCGCGGGCTCCAGCAAAGTGCCGATTGCAGCGGTGTCCGCTGCGGCGGAGCCGGAGATGCCGGCGAAGATCGTACTGGAGATGATGCTGACGATGCCGATGCCGCCGCGCTTGTGGCCGACCATGGAGCGGACGAAGGCAACCAGCTTTTCAGAGACGCCGCCGCCCGACATGACCTCGCCGCAGAAGATGAAAAACGGAATCGCCATCAGCGAGAATGAGTCCAGATTCACCATCATTCTCTGCGGAATGACCACCAGCGGCGTGGAACTCATAAGGAACGCCGACAGTGAACCCAGGCCGAGGGAAAATGCGATGGGGACGCCCATAAACAGGGTGACCGCCGTCACAATCAGCAATACCCAGCCCATCAGATACCTACCTTTCTTCCTCTTGCCCGCTCTGAGGGTGGAAAAGCTCCGTCAGCTTCTCCAGAGCGACCAGCGTCATCCCGATGCAGCCCATCGGGATGGTATAATACACAAGCCCCATGTGGATGTGCATTGCGGGGCTTGTCTGCGACCAGGTCTTCATGCCGAGCCGAATGCCCAGGATGGACGTCACCACGCAGAATACGACGATCAGAATATAGGAGATGATCTCCAATACTCTTTTAGCCTTGTCGTTCAGCTTTGACGTCACCAGATCGACCGCCATGTGAGAGCCCATGTCCAGCGCCACGACGGCAGCAGCCATGGAGGCGGTGATAAACATGTACCGCGCCAGCTCTTCCGTCCAGATCGGACTGTCCTTCAGGACGAAACGGCAGAAGACCTGAACAGCCGCTGCAATGATCATAACGGAGAACGTCGCAACCGCGATGCCCTTATATGCCCATACAATGGCGTCCTTCACTTTTTTCATCAGTCATACTCCTATTGTTCTGTGGGAAAGCCCCCGCCGCAAGGGCCCGCGGGGGCTTTCCCCATTGTAAACGCTTTGCTTCCGCGCTGCGGTCTATTGGATCGCGGCGGCAATGTCCTTCGCGTCGGGATACTGCGCATAGAAGTCCGTATAGACGCTTGCGACGGCATCGACAAGCTGCGTGTGCAGCTCATCGGAGACGTCCGCGTACTGCATGCCGCTGTCCTTGACCTGCTGGATCGCGGTGGTCGCCGCGTCGTTGATGGCCGATCTCTGATAAGTGGCGCTCTCCTGCACGCACTCCAGGAAGGTCTGCTGCACGTCCGCCGGAAGCGCGTTCCATGCGTCCATGTTCATGGTGATGATGGCGCCGTCCCAGATGTGGTTGGTCGCGGTCTCGTATTTGCTGACCTCCTGCAGGTTGTACTGGATGACGTTGACAGGCGTATTCTCAAACGCGTCCACAACGCCGGTCTGCATCGAGGTGTACATTTCGCCCCAGGCGATCGGGGTGGGGCTGGCGCCCAGCGCCGTAAAGGTGTTGACATAGAGGTCTGCTTCGGGAACACGGATCTTCAGGCCCTTGAAATCATCGAGCGAGGTGATGATACCCTTGTTGGACACGACATGGCGGAAGCCCTGGCTGTAGACGCCCAGGAATTTCAGGCCCGCGCCCGACTCGATCTGATCCCACACCGGCTGCATGGCGCTGTTGTTCAGCGCAGCCTCCACGGCGTCGAAATCCTTGAACATGAACGGCAGATTCATGACGGCGGTCAGCGCGGCGAAGTTCGATACGACGCCGAAGCTGGTGATCGCGACGTCAACGGTTCCGAGCTGGTTGCCCTCGATCACGTCGCGCTCGTTGCCGAGCGTGCCGTTGTCGTAGACGTCGAGCTGGATGCGGGGATCCTTTTCCGCCAGCAGCTCCTTGAGCTTGGCAACGCCGATGCCGTAGCCCGCGTCCGGCGTCTGGTTGTGCGCCAGGGAGATGGTGTAGGTCTCGCCGGAGGACGAGCCGGTCGTCTGCGCAGCCGACGCGGCTGCACTGGATGCCGCGGACGACGCGGAAGCGGCGGTTGACGCGGCGGCGGATGTCTTTGCGGACGAGGCGGCCGCGGTGCTCGCGGAGCTCGCGGTCTTCGTGCTGCCGCAGGCGCACAGCGTCAGCAGCAGGGCTGCGGCCAAAAGTGCGCAGAGGATGTGTTTCATGTTCTTTTTCATTTCTGATTACCCCCATTTTAATCAATCATAATTTGATAATGAATGCGGCAATTCGTTCACGCAGGCATTGACCGCCCCCTCCGTTCAATTGGGAAGCCGCGGCGCCGCGTCCGTTTGCCCTCGGCAGCCGGCGCGGGGCAGGCCGGTTCTTCCCCGTATCCGTTCAAAACTTGCATCGATCCGATTTTTTATTGCTCCATCGGCAGCAGGAAAATCTTGCAGCCCTCTTTTTTCGAGAACATCTCGAACGCCTTTTCCCACTGGTCCAGCGGCATCTTTGCCGTGACCAGCGGCTTGAGATTGACGCGGCCCGACGCGATCAGGCTGATCGCCGTCCGCCAGCTGTGGTTGCGCGAGCCCATAGAGCCCGAGAAATGCAGCTCCTTGTAGCAGATTGTCTCGATCGGGAACTCGATCTTCCGGCCCGCCAGGCCGATCTGGGTGAAATAGCCGCGCTTTTTGATCAGCTCCATGCCCATGTTCGTGCCGGACTGGGAGCCCGAGCACTCGAGCACGACGTCGGCGCCGTAGCCCCGCGTCATGTCGCCTACCACCTTTTTCATGTCGTCCGTCTGCACGTTGGCCGTCCGGTCGCACGCGCCGATCCGCATGGCCAGCTCCAGCCGCGCGGCGTCGATGTTCGTGCCGGCCAGGATGACCGTCGCGCCGTTGGCCTTCGCGACCTGCGCGGCCATGATCCCGATCGCGCCGCAGCCGACGACGAGCACCACGTCTCCGCCGGCGATCCGGCACTGGTCATAGATCGCGTGGCAGACGCAGGCCAGCGGCTCCGTCATGGCCGCCGAGGTGAAATCCACATGGTCCGCGATCCTGTGCACCCGGTCCTCCGGGACGACCGTGTAATTCGTAAAGATTCCGTTATACCAGTAGCCGAGCGTTCTGCGCTCGACGCAGAGATTGTAGAAGCCGTCGCGGCAGTAGTCGCACTTCCCGCAGTAGTGATACGCAGTCTCCGATACGACGCGGTCTCCGGGCTTGAAATTGGTCACGCCCTCGCCGACCTCGGTGACAATGCCGGAAAACTCATGCCCCGTCACGACGGGAGGCCGCAGCGGGATCGCGATGTCGCTGTGATAGATGTGCAGATCCGAGCCGCAGATACCGGCCTCGATCACCCGGATCTTCACCTGCCCGGGTCCTGGAAAGGGCTCCTCGATCTCCCGGATTTCCATATTTCCGGGGCCTTCCGCGTATTTAACCAGTGCTTTCATGATGCCTCTCCTTTGATATTTTCTTGATATATCAGATGCCGCAAAATAATCAGAACAGATTTCCGTCCGCGTCCGGCGCCGGCATCAGCCGGTCCGTGACCTCCGCATAGCCGAGGCCCGACAGCTCCGGAAGCATGCTCTCCGCCGCATAAATCTCGCCCAGGCTGAGCGTGCTCCGGATCCGAACGACGCGGGGCTTCTCCGGATTGTTTTCAATGCAGGTCTTGATCGCGGCCTGGATTGCGAGCCAGTCGCTGTCCAGCACCACCGGCACGTTGACGGTCTGCGGCAGCTTGTTCGTCAGCACGTTCAGGTACATCTTGGAATAGTCGAACTTCTCGTACAGGCGCCTGGAAATGTAATCCGCCAGCCCGACGCCGCAGGCGTTTCCGTGGGATTCCTCCGTCAGATCCAGAATGACCATTCTCTGCACCTGCGGGCCTCCCGAGGCGTAGGGCGTGTCGTACCGGCCGGAGATGTTGGGGTCCTGCCCCGCGCCGCTGATGTTCTTGCCCATCTCGTCAATCACGAGCACGTCGATCGAGTCAAACGGCAGCGACGGCATTTTCGTCTTCGCGTACTGCAAAAGCGCGGGTTCCTCGGCGGGGATCTCCTCTTTCAGCAGGACCTCCGTCCGACAGGTCTGGTCGTAGGCGTTCTCCATCAGCGCGACGCCGAACAGGACGTTCGCCTCGCGCAGCACGATGTTGGCGATGGCCGGAACGTTTTTGTACATGTACTTCCAGCCGACCGAGTGGCACGCCTCCGCGCCGCGCTGCTTGCCGAGCCCGATCGTCATCATCTTCATAAGGCCGCTCTCGTAGGGCCCGCGGAAGGAGGTGTGCGGCTTCACCCGGTTCAGCAGGACAATGCCGTCCGCCTCGCTCGCAAGGCGGTCGATGTAGACCGGCAGGCCGTCGTCCGTGGTCCCCAGCTGCACCACATCCATGCAGGAGCAGATCGGGCAGCCGACCGATTCCTCCGTCACGCCGAGCGAGTGCACGACCTCCAGCTGGCCCTCGGCGGTGGACCCGCCGTGGCTGCCCATCGCGGGCACGATAAACGGCTCTGCGCCCTTTTCCCGCACGAACCGCACCGCCGCCCGGAGCGCCGCGGGCAGATTCGCGATGCCGCGGCTGCCGCAGGTAATGGCGATTCTGTCGCCCCGGCGGATCGCGATCCGCTCCTTTTTCGCGCGCATCTGCTCCAGAAGGCAGCCCTCGACATCCTCCAGATGGCTGTCGTCGAAGTGCTGCCGCACGAGATACATGCGCGGCACTTCCACGCCGTCCAGCAGCTTGCGGATCATATCCATTGTCTCATCGCTTCCGTTTCTCAAACAATTTCCACGGGATGGTACAAACCCATCACCGTCATCTTTGCCGCCGTCAGATGCTTGCGCATCGCCTGCTCCGCGCCGTCCGCGTCCCGGTGCCGGATGCACTCGATGATCGCCAGATGCTCCGCCCTGGTGAACGGAATCCGCTCGCACTGGCGGCCCATCGCCACACGCATCCGCTGCGTCTGCGCAAATACGCTCTCGAGCATGTTCACCATGACCTCGTTGCGGCAGCCGGAGCTCAGGTAGTTGTGAAAGGTGCTGTCCTTCTGTGCCAGCGTCGCGATGTCGTCGCTCTCGCACATGTTTTCCGCGAGCTCCACGAGCCTGTCGCAGTCCACATGGCCGACGGCCTGCCTGACGATGTAGGGCTCCAGCAGACTTCTGACCTCGAACAGGTTGTCGATGTCGTTCATCGTAATCGGAGCCACCGCGATCGCGCGCCGCGGATAGATCGTCACAAGCCCCTCCTCCGCCAGGGAGTTCAGCGCCTCGCGGATCGGCGTTCTGCTGACCTGGAACTCGCCGATCAGCTGCTTCTCGTCGATCAGGCTGCCGGGCTGCACCTCGCAGAAAATGATCCGTCTGCGAAGCTCCTGATAGACCGTTTCCTTTATGCTTGCGGTTTCCGGCTTCTCAAAGCTGGAGAGGTTTTTGTTCATAGCGTCCACCTTTTCTGACGTTCCATATAAATATATCGATAACATTCTACTAATATATTCGTGATATATCAGCGGATCCCCGAAAAAAAGCTCTCTTGCGAAAGCCTGTTCTTATTGTTTACTATACCTTGATTTCCCGATAAGTCAAGCGCAGGGGCTCCATTTTTTCGTCTGACTTGACATTTTTGTCGCTTTACCAGAAATTTTGCCGCAATTTTTGTGCAGATTTTCGCAGCCGTGCACTGGCAGACCAAAGGCGCTCTTTCCGCCGGACATCCTTTGGAGAGAGCGCCTTCGCCGTAAAAACCAGCAGATTTCCCGCAGCCCGCGTCATTTCCACATCCAGAAGACCGGGCTGGGGGCAAAGGTCATGCCGAAGCTCCGCTGCAGGGCGAGCGAGGCGGCGTTGTCGGCAAACACCTGCCCGTACGCGAGCCGGCCGAGGCGAAGCTGCCGCCGGAGCAGAAAGGCGAACAGCTCCCGGGCGTATCCCTGTTTCCGGTACGCCTCGAACACGTGCAGCATCCCCATCGAGCCCTCGGGGTGCAGCCCGATATAGCCGACCATTTCGCCGTCCCGGTAGCCGCCGAAAAATTCTCCGGAGCGGAAGTTCTCCAGCAGCTGCTCCCGGTCCACGATGTGGTAGGTCGCGGCGACCTTTTCAAAGTCGCACTCGTCGGGCGTCCGGATCGTCAGCGCCGAGCCCGCCTGCGGAACCTCGCTTTTTTCGTACAGCACCTGCACGAGCGGCTGCGTGTGCTCGTAGCCGAGCGTTTCGGCGTATTCCGCGATTCCTCTGCCGCGCGCGACCAGGTCTCCCCCGTCCGCGTTTCCGGCATCTCCGGCCGCGAGCCTGTCCAGCAGGCGGCGCCCCTCGCCCTCGTCAAACGTGGAGAGCATACGCAGCTCCCAGCTCCTGTCCTTCAGCAGCAGGGCGTTTTCGCTGTCGTAGACGACCTCCGCCGCGCCCCGGCGCAGGGCTTCCAGCATGTCCGCGTGCAGCGCCCGCTCCTCGCGGAGGTGTTTTTCAAATTGCAGCATCTGTCCGCGTTTCCTCCATCCTGTCCCCGGCGCAGGCCGCTCGGGCCGCTATTCCGGCAGCTCCATGCCCAGCTCGGTTTCCTCCTCGTCCGCCCTGCCGGTCTCGGTGAAGCCGAGCCGGCGGTACAGGCGGTACGCGATCTCGTTTTCCGGGCTGCAGGTCAGCAGGACGGTCCGGGACGGCCCGAACGGGCGCGCGGAAATATAGCCGAGCACCTGTTTGAGCGCCTCCCGGCCGTAGCCTCTTCCCTGGGAATCCCGGTCGATCATCATGTGCCAGATGTTGTAGGCCGCTTCCTCACGGTCGTAGATGACCATGACGTATCCGACCATTTTCCCGTCCGCAAAGATGCCGAACGGCGTACACTGTCCGTAGTAGACATACGCCTGCGCCAGACTGCGGATCGGGTGCGAAACATACTTCTCCTGTCCGTCCGCCAGCTGCAGATGAAAACAGTCGATAAAATTGGACTCGTCGATTTTGGATAATGTGATGCGCATGGCTTTCTCCTGTCTGCGGAGGGCTATTTTCCAAACGCCCTCCTGTCGGTGTTGTTTTGTCCGTATGAAATCTTTCTCATGCTGAACACCTCCATCGTCATGCGGCATCCGCTCGCGCAGCTGAAAAAAGCCGCCCCTGTCGGGACGACTTTTTCGGTGGTGGACAGTACAGGACTCGAACCTGTGACCCCCTGCACGTCAAGCAGGTGCTCATACCAGCTGAGCTAACTGTCCGGGAACGGGATTATTATAGGGGGTCGGGGGGCGTTTGTCAAGTCCCATTCTGCAAATACCACGCGATGAGCAGGTCCGCGACCTCGCCGTAGCTCTGGACGCCGGACTCCTCGGAAAACGCCTTGAGATAGGTGTCGTTCACCTTCTGCGCGGCGTCCTGCACCTTGCCCTCGTACTTCGCGTAGTGCGCGTTCGCGGCCAGCGCGTCGGCCTGGACGCCCGCGTCGAGCGTGCCCCAGATCTTCGACGCCGCCGCGGAATCGACCTTCGCCAGGGCGTTGTTGCAGTAGATCAGCGCGGCGAACGCGCCGGAATACTGAAACTCCGGGCGCTTGGACGCCATGCAGGCCAGATACGCGCAGAAATTCGCGTCGTCCTCGGCGGCGACGGCCTGCCGGTGGGCCAGCTCGTGGCACATGGTAAAGGGGATCCACGCGGCGTACGTGTCCGGGTTGACGCAGGACTCGGCGGTGAAATCGACGAAGATGCCCGTCGTGCCGAAGTAGCTGAACAGCTTCCACGACGCGAGCTTTTTGACCGTGCCGGCCGGCACGGAGAAGCAGCCGTATTGCGCCGCGAGCGATTCGTAGCCCTCGCCCGCCTGCTGCGAGAGCGTATCAAAATCGGAAAAAACGGACAGGTTATTCCCGTCGCGCGTCACGCTGCCCGCGAGCGAGTTGGCCTGGGCGGCATAGTATTCCGTCGCGGCGGTGAGCTCCTGCCTGGAATACCGGCTCACCGTCATGCCCAGCTTCTCGCCGACGCCGGGGCCGTAGTGGTTGAGGCCCCACAGGGCCACAAACACGAAGAGCGCGCCGCACAGCCCCACGGCCAGCCCCGAGAGCCAGCGGAGGAAGCCTTGGCGGGAAAAGCAGCGCACGAGGGTATAGATCGCCCACAGGATGATGAGCGCCGCCAGCACCTCCCACAGGGCAAACGGCAGCAGCCCCGTGACCGAGGCGATGGCCGCGAGCATTTTGCGGGAAAGCGCGGGGTAAAACGCAAACACGAAGTCCGGCGCGTAGTGCGCCAGCGAAACCATCAGGCCCGTCAGAACGAGAAAAATGGCCGCGAGGATGACTCTTCCGATCGTCTTCAAAGGTGATCCCTCTTGTCATGGCTGAAAGATGACATGAGTATACCACATTCCCGCGGAAAACGAAACGGCGGCGCGAAAAAAAGGCGGCAGTTGACATTGCGCGGGATTTCATTATAATAATAAAGAATCAGCCTGCCGGACAGCTTTGCGGCGTCCGCAGGCGCCATAACCTGTAAATCCGTGTTCTCCGGCGGCCTGTCCGTCGGAAAGCGCACTTTCGGGCTGCCGGTGCGGGGCTTTCGCGTGCCGCGCGCGGCAGACCGCAGCCTTTCTCTGAAAAAAGCCGCCGGCCTTTTTCAGCAGTCTGAACAGCATCGGGAGGGGAAAAAAATGAAAAATACCGAAAAGACCATGGACAAGGTCGTCGCGCTGTGCAAAAACCGCGGTTTTATCTTCGCGGGCTCCGAAATCTACGGCGGCCTCGCCAACACCTGGGACTACGGCCCGCTGGGCGTGGAGCTCAAAAACAACGTCAAAAAGGCTTGGTGGAAGAAGTTCGTACAGGAAAACCCGTACAACGTCGGTCAGGACGCCGCCATTCTGATGAACCCGCAGACCTGGGTCGCCTCCGGCCACCTGGGCGGCTTCTCCGACCCGCTGATGGACTGCCGCGAGTGCCGCGAGCGCTTCCGCGCCGACAAGCTGATCGAGGACTACGCGCAGAAGCAGGGCATCACGCTGCCCAAGCCCATCGACGCGTTTTCCCAGGCGGAGATGAAGGAATTCATCGAAACCAACAACATTCCCTGCCCCTCCTGCGGCAAGCACAACTTCACCGACATCCGGCAGTTTAACCTGATGTTCAAAACCTTCCAGGGCGTCACCGAGGACGCGAAGAACACCGTGTATCTCCGCCCGGAGACGGCGCAGGGCATCTTCGTCAACTTCCTCAACGTCCAGCGGACCACGCGGCGCAAGCTGCCGTTCGGCGTCTGCCAGATCGGCAAGTCGTTCCGCAACGAGATCACCCCCGGCAACTTCACCTTCCGCACGCGCGAATTCGAGCAGATGGAGCTGGAGTTCTTCTGCAAGCCCGACACCGACCTCGAGTGGTTCCAGTATTGGCGCTCGTTCTGCCGCGACTGGCTGCTGGGCCTCGGCATGAAGCAGGAAAATCTGCGTCTGCGCGACCACGAAAAAGAAGAGCTCAGCTTCTATTCCAAGGCGACCACCGACTTTGAGTTCATGTTCCCGTTCGGCTGGGGCGAGCTCTGGGGCGTGGCCGACCGCACGAACTACGATCTCAGCCGCCACCAGGAGTTCTCCGGCACGGACCTGAGCTATTTCGACCAGGAGACGAACCAGCGCTATATCCCCTATGTGGTCGAGCCCTCCCTCGGCGCCGACCGCGCGGTGCTGGCATTTCTGATCGAGGCCTACGACGAGGAGCTCGTGGGCGAGAACGACACGCGGGTCGTGCTGCACTTCCATCCGGCGCTCGCGCCCTTCAAGGCCGCGGTGCTGCCGCTGAGCAAGAAGCTGGCCGGCAAGGCGCAGGAGATCCAGCAGCTGCTGAGCAAGTACTACATGACCGACTACGACGACACCGGCTCCATCGGCAAGCGCTACCGCCGCGAGGACGAGATCGGCACCCCGTACTGCATCACGGTCGATTTCGCCACCGTGGGCGACCCTGAAAAGGGCGTCGAAGCCGACAACGCCGTCACCATCCGCGACCGCGACACCATGCAGCAGGTGCGCGTGCCCATCGCGGAGCTGAAGACCTGGCTGGACGAAAAGCTGGCATACTGACAAAATACGGCTTGCTGCAAAGCGCGGGCAGAGACTCGGCCGCCCCGTTTTGCAGCAGGCCCCTTTATTTGGAGGCATATACATGAAAGCCATCATCACCGTGGTCGGCCCCGACCGCGTCGGCATCATCGCCGAGGTCTGCACGCTGCTCGCGGCGCAGAAAATCAGCGTCGTCGAGATCAGCCAGACCATCATGGAGGGCACCTTTACCATGATTATGCTCGTGGAGGCCACGCCGGGCGCGCCGGAATTCAGCGTTCTGCAGAGCAGCCTCTCCGACAAAAGCCGCGAGATGGGCGTGTCCATCCGCATCCAGCGCGAGGACATCTTCAACGCCATGCACACGATCTGACTTTTCGGCGCGCGCCGCATGGAACCGATTCAAATTTTCGCCGCCTCGGCGGCGAGCTCTGCGAGGCGAACACTGTATGCTCAATCATCATGACATCATGTCCACCATCGACATGATCGACCATCAGCATCTGGACATCCGCACAATCACCATGGGCATCTCCCTGCTGGACTGCGCCGATCCGGACCCCGCGGTCTGCGCGCGGAAGATCTACGACAAGATCTGCCGCCGCGCGGAGCGGCTCGTGCCGGTCGGCTGCGCCGTGGAGCGCGAGCTCGGCATCCCCATTGTCAACAAGCGCATCTCCGTCACCCCGATCGCGATTGTCGCCGCGGCCTGCCAGACAGAGGACTTCGTCCCCTTTGCCAGGGCGATGGACGCGGCGGCCGAGGTCTGCGGGGTGGATTTCATCGGGGGCTTTTCCGCCCTCGTGCAGAAGGGTATGAGCACCGGCGACCGGCGGCTCATCGCGGCGATTCCGGCGGCGCTGAGCCAGACGCGGGTCGTCTGCTCGAGCGTCAACGTGGCCTCGACCAGGGCCGGCATCAACATGGAGGCCGTGCGCCGCATGGGACAGACCATCAAAAAGACCGCCGAGCTGACCGCCGACCGTGACGGACTCGGCTGCGCCAAGCTCGTGGTCTTCTGCAACGCGGTGGAGGACAACCCCTTCATGGCGGGCGCGTTCTACGGCGTGACCGAGGGCGACTGCTCCGTCAGCGTGGGCGTCTCCGGCCCCGGCGTCGTGTGCCACGCGCTGCAGGCCGTGCGCGGCCGGCCCTTTGAGGAGGTGGCCGAGACGATCAAAAAGACCGCCTTCCGCATCACGCGCACGGGCCAGCTCGTCGCGCAGGAGGCGTCCAGGCGGCTCGGCGTGCCGTTCGGCGTCGTCGATCTGTCGCTGGCCCCGACGCCCGCCGTGGGCGACAGCGTCGCGCGCATTCTCGAGGAGCTGGGCCTTGAGGTCTGCGGCACGCACGGCACCACCGCCGCGCTGGCCCTGCTCAACGACGCGGTGAAAAAGGGCGGACTCATGGCCTCCAGCTCGGTCGGCGGTCTGTCCGGCGCGTTCATCCCGGTCTCCGAGGACGAGGGCATGATCGCAGCCGCGCGGTCGGGCGTTCTGACGATCGACAAGTTAGAGGCCATGACCTGCGTGTGCTCGGTCGGCCTCGACATGATCGCCGTCCCCGGCGACACCCCGGCCGAAACAATCTCCGCCATCATCGCCGACGAAGCCGCCGTCGGCATGGTCAACAGCAAAACGACCGCCGTGCGCCTCATCCCCGCGCCGGGCAAGCGTGTGGGCGACAGCGTGGAATTCGGCGGCCTGCTCGGCTCCGCGCCGATCATGCCGGTGCACCCGGAATCGTCGGCCGGCTTCATCGCGCGCGGGGGCCGCATCCCGGCTCCCATGCAGAGTCTGAAGAACTGAGGTGTCCGCCATGGTGATGAAAGCGCTCCACACCGCCTCGCTCGTGAGCACCGTGATGACGATTCTGCTCCTGCTCGGCGCGCAGCTCGTCGCGCCCGACTGGAGCCTTCCTTTGTGGGAAAAGACGCTCATCTTCCTCGTGCTGTCCTACGCCGGCTCGTTTTTGATCGCGCTCTGGCTCGGCAAAAAGGAGCAGGAGAAAAAAGACGATCCCAACCTGTAGCCCCTTCTCCGCCGTCCGCCCCCGCTTTTGCCATTCTGAGGAGCAAAGCGGCGAAGAATCTCATACGGACTGCGTGCAGATTTGTTTTGGACGCAGGATGCGCCCTGCGGGGCACCGTCTTTCTGCCCGTGCAGAAAGACGGTGAAGAAAGAACACGCCAGGGAGAAGGGCTTTTTACAAAGCCGCCCTTCTCCCTGGACCCTCATCCTCCGAAGCTTGTTATCGATGCGCGCCCTGCTGATGCGCGTGCGCGACGCCTCGCTCCGCTCGACGCGCGCAGGGCTGTGCGGATGGAAATGTCGGAGACAGCGCGTCAACTCCCCCCATCTGTCATTCTGAGGAGCGCAGCGACGAAGAATCTGGTTCAGGCAGGCAGTATGCGATGCTCCGCCCGCAGGGGTTGATGCCACACATCGACCCACCTGCGCAAGGCCCGCAAATCCGGTGCAAATTTGCGACGAGATTCTTCGCTTCGCTCAGAATGACAGATGGGGTTGTTTCCGCGTATTTGCAAGCCAATTCTCTATGCGGGCTTTCCTTCGACATTCCCCGCCGCGCCGCGATTGCGCGGGCCGAGCGGAGCGAGGCGGCGCGCACGGCAGCCGTAAGGCGCGGCTGGCTAGCAATCCTCGGAGGATGGGATTCCAAAGGGAAGGGCGGCTTTGTGAAAAGCCCTTCCCTTTGGCGTGCCTTTCTTCCTCTTCTTTCCGCACGAGCGGAAAGAAGAGGCCCCCGGAGGGTGTTCCCCCTGCGGAGGCTGAAAAAACAGCAAGCCGAAAACCAAGCAAACGGGCCGATGCGGGCATCGGCCCCTGCGGAGCGGTGTCAAGCCAGTGCGCGCACATCTTCCCCACCTGTCATTCTGAGTAGCGGCAGCGGCGAAGAATCCAAATGCACGTTCGCAGCAAAATTCAGAGCAAAGCGGGGAATGACAAATCGGGGGGTCTCCCCTCTCCGGCTCCGTAGAAATTCTTGCGTTTTTTCACAAATACCACTGGAAAAATCGCGCATCATGCGGTATGATAGGAACCGTAGAAAGCAACACAAAGCAAAGTAAAATTACGGCCTGATGGAACGCAACCCAACAAAAACGCAGGCCGCAGATTCTGACTGCAAAGGAAGGTAATGGTATGGAAAAATCCAAGGAACGGCAGCTCAAGCTGATGGCTGCCAAAGCGCGCCTGCTCGGCGTCGAGATGGTCTATGACGCGGCGTCCGGCCATCCGGGCGGCTCCTTAAGCTGCATGGACGTGCTGACGTATCTGTATTTCTCCCAGATGCGCGTCGATCCCAAGAACCCGCAGGACCCCGACCGCGACCGGTTTGTGATGTCCAAGGGCCACTGCGCGCCCGCCGTCTACCCCGTGCTGGCGCTGCGCGGCTTCTTCCCCGTGGAAAAGCTCAAGCTGTTCCGCAGCATCAACGGCCATATGTCCGGCCACGTGGAGATGCACTACAATCCCGGCGTCGATATGTCCACCGGCTCTCTGGGCCAGGGCATTTCCGTTGCCACCGGCATGGCGCTGGCGGGCAAGCAGTCGCACAAGGACTACCGCGTCTACGCGATTCTGGGCGACGGCGAGCTGGCCGAGGGCCAGGTCTGGGAGGCCATGATGGCCGGCGCCAAATACCACCTCGACAATCTCTGCGCCTGCGTGGACGTGAACGGCCTGCAGATCGACGGCGCGACGAAGGACGTCATGCCCACCGAGCCCCTCGACAAGAAGTTCGAGGCCTTCGGCTGGCACGTCATCAAGATCGACGGCCATGACTTCCAGCAGATCGAAGCCGCCTACAAGGAAGCCGAAACCGTCAAGGGCCAGCCCACGATGATCCTCGCCAAGACGATCAAGGGCAAGGGCGTAAGCTATATGGAGAACAACGCCGGCTGGCACGGCAAGGCCCCGAACGACGAGCAGTTCGCACAGGCAAAGAGCGAGCTGGAAGCCGTCATCAAGGAACTGGAGGGTTAAGTCATGGGTGAAAAAATCGCAACTCGTCAGGCCTACGGCAAAGCGCTCGTAGAGCTGGCCGACAAATATCCCGAGCTCGTCGTGTTCGACGCCGACCTTGCCGGCGCGACCATGACCAAATTCTTTAAAGAAGCCCATCCTGAGCGGTTCTTCGACATGGGCATCGCCGAGGCCAACATGGTCGGCGTCGCCTGCGGCATGTCGCTGTGCGGCTACAAGCCGTTTGTCGACACCTTCGCGATGTTCGCAGCCGGCCGCGCCTGGGAGCAGGTGCGCAACTCCGTCTGCTATCCGCATCTGAACGTCAAGGTCGTGGGCAGCCACGGCGGTCTGTCCGTCGGCGAGGACGGCGCGACCCACCAGTGCATCGAGGACTTCGCGCTCATGCGCGCCATCCCCGGCATGACGGTGCTCTGCCCGTGTGACGGCAACGAAATGCGTCTCGCGACCGAGGCTCTTCTCAAATACAACGGCCCGGCCTACATGCGTCTCGGCCGGCTCGCGGTCGAAACCGTCACCGACACGGTCCCCGGCTACAGGTTTGAGCTTGGCAAGGGCGTCACGATGCTCGACGGCACGGACGTCACGATCATCGCCGTCGGCATGAACGTACAGATGGCGCTGGCGGCCGCCGAGCTTCTGAAGGCCGACGGCATCTCCGCCCGCGTGATCGACATGCACACCATCAAGCCGCTCGACGAGGAGCTCGTTCTGAAGGCGGCCAGAGAGACCGGCGCGATCGTGACCTCGGAGGAGGCCAACGTGCTGGGCGGCCTCGGCGGCGCCGTCGCGGAATACCTCGCGGAAACCTACCCCGTGCCCGTCGTGCGCCACGGCGTCAACGACGAATTCGGCCGCAGCGGCAAAGCGCCGCTCGTCCTCGACGCCTTCGGCATCAACGCCGCCGGCATCGCGGAAAAGGCGAAAAAGGCCGTTGCGCTGAAGAAGTAAACTCGATATAATAAGAGGTGCGGATTTTTCCGCACCTTTTATTTACTTTCGGGAGGCCCCATGAAACAAACGCTTTTGAACGAGCTGCCGGAATACGGGCTGTCGCTTTCCGATGACCGGCTCGATACGCTCTGCCGGTTCGGCGCGCTGCTGCTGGAAAAGAACAAGGTCATGAACCTCACGGCCATCACGGAGCCGGCAGACGTGGCGCGGCTGCATTTTCTCGACTGCCTCGCGCTTCTGAACGCCGTGCCCTTCGCGGGCCGGCGCGTCGTCGACGTGGGCTGCGGGGCGGGCTTTCCGGGCCTGCCGCTCAAGATCGCGGAGCCGTCGATCGAGCTGACGCTGCTGGACTCGCTCGGCAAGCGCACCGACTGGCTGCGGGAGATCCTGCCGCAGCTGGGCGTCGAGGCCCGCGTCGAAACGGGCCGGGCGGAGGAGCTGGCTGCCGCCTGCCGCGAGGAATACGACATCGCCGTCTCCCGCGCCGTGGCGAGACTCCCGGTGCTCGCGGAGCTGTGCCTGCCGTACGTGCGGCCGGGCGGGTATTTTGTCGCCATGAAGGGCGCGATGGCCGCCGAGGAGGCCGGCGAGGCCGAAAACGCGATCCGTGTCCTCGGCGGAGCGCTCGAGCGCATCTACGAATACCCGGTGGCGGACGCCGTGCACCGGGCCGTGATCGTGAAAAAAGTCCGCGCCACGCCCGCGCCGTATCCGCGCGCCTTTGCCAAAATCAAAAAAAATCCGCTGTAGGAGGGGTCACGATGAATCTCAAAACGCTCACCGACAACTTCACAAAAGAGGGCTTCCGCGTCTCATACTTCGACACCGGCGCGGAGGCGGCGGCCTATCTGGCCGGCCGGCTGCACGGCAAGACCGTCGGCATCGGCGGCAGCAAGACCGTCGAGCAGCTCGGCCTGTACGAGCTGCTGAGCCGCGACAACACCGTGTACTGGCACTGGAAGACGCCCGGCCCGGAGACGCTCGCCCTGGCCGCCGCCGCGCAGGTCTATCTGTGCTCGGCCAACGGGATTTCGGAGACGGGCGAGCTCGTCAACATCGACGGCGCGGGCAACCGCGTCGCGGCCAGCCTCGGCAGCCGCGAGACGGTCGTCTTTCTCGCGGGCGTCAACAAGGTCATGCCCACGCTGGAGGCCGCGCTCTCGCGCGCGAAGAACATCGCGGCGCCCCTCAACGCCAGGCGTCTCGGCAAAAAGACGCCCTGCGCGCTTTCCAAAGAGCTGCGCTGCTATCACTGCGACAGCCCCGACCGCATCTGCCGCGCGACCGTCGTCATCGACCGGAAGCTGCTCGGCGTGAACGAGATGGAGCTCGTGCTCGTGGGAGAAGCGCTGGGCTTCTGACGCGCGCCGCGCGTCGGTCCCCGTCTGTTGTCAGGAGAAACTGAGAAAGAAGGCAGTTTATGGACCAATCCCGTCTGCGCCACCGGTATACGTACGCCATGCTGTTCTATGTCGTCGGCTTTGCCATCAGCATCACCATCATCTCCGGTCTTCTGAGCGATCTGGTGGAGGCGTTCCACATCCCGCCCCGGCTGGAGGGCTCCATGAGCACGACGGCCAGCATCGGCTCGCTTCTCTCGCTGGTCGCCATGCTGTTTTTGCAGGGCCGCGTCCGAAAGGATAAAATTCTCACCTTATCCGCCGCGCTCGTCGTGCTGATGCTCGTCTGCAAGGGCTTCGCGCCCGATTACGGCGTCCTGCTCGTCTGCTTTTTCCTCTTCGGAATCGGCGTGGGCTTCATCGACGGCAACTGCAACGCGTTCATCGTCGATCTGAACGGCGCGGAGGCCGGCAGGTATCTCGGCGCGCTGCACGCGTTCTCCGGCCTGGGCGCGCTGCTGGCCCCGCTGTTCATCCAGTGGGTGCGCGGGCAGCTCACCTGGCGCGCCACCTACTTCGTGCTGGCCGCCGTCGTGGCCGTCCCCTACGGCGTCTTCGCGCTCACCGGCCTGTACATGAAAAAGCGACTCCGGGCAGAAGCGCACACCGAAGCGCGCCTGACGCTCCGCGACGTCCGCGAATACGTGACCGACCGGGAGAACATCATCATTCTCCTCGCCCTTTTCCTGTACACCTGCTCCTTCAACGGCCTGATCGTCTGGATCATCCGCTACATGAAGGTCGTGCTGAACGACACGGTGCACGGCGCGTGGGCGCTGGCCGCCTATTGGGTCTTTGCGGCGCTCTCCCGGTTTTTTGCGCCGCGCCTGAAGCTGCCGCCCAGAAAGCTGCTGCTGTTCGGCGTGCCCATCGGCGCGGCCGCGCTGCTGCTGGGCCTCGTCACCCGCAATCCCGCGGTCATCATCGTCTGCTGCGGCATCGACGGGCTTCTGAGCGGCCACGGCGTGCCGACGCTTATCACCATGGGCTGCGCGCGCTATCGGGACCGCAGCAGCCTGCCCAGCTCGCTGCTCGTCATCATGATGTATCTGGCCTTCGCGGCCATGCCCGCGGCCATGGCCGCCGTGGCGGCCGCCTCCTCGCTGCAGCAGAGCATGTATCTGAGCGTGTTCTGCGCGCTTGCCTCCGCGCTGGTCGCGCTGCTGCTGCCGCGCCGCGCCGGGGCCCGCGCCTGAGTCTTTCCCGCAGAACATATAAGGCGGCACCGCACAATTCGCGGCGGAAGCTTTCAGCACGATATTGCCATAAAAAACTGTCATTTCGAGGCCGTCAGGCCGGGAAATGACAGTTTTTTGATACCGTTCGGTTTTAGGACTGCCGCTCCTTCAGTCTTCCCATGTGCGCCTCGCGCATCCCGTCCACCTCGTCGCAGACGGGCTTCATGGCGCAGTGGCCGCAGTCCAGCGGGATGCCGTCGAGGATGTGGGTGAGCGTTTTGGTGATCGTGTCCACCTGCTTCGCGTTCTGGACAAGCGTTTTAATCTCCGGCGGATCGACCGCGAAGATCAGGCGCACGTGGCGCACGCCGGGCAGCTCCCGGTACTTTTTCAGGTAGTCCTCCCCCACGCGGCGGAAGCTGATGCCGTCCCGCAGGGCCTTTTTGGACAGGCGCACCTGTTCCTGGTTCGACTCCGACGAGACGCGCACCATATAGCCCTTCGGGAAAACATGGTAGCGCACAAATTCCAGCGCGCGGACGGCGTTGTAGGCGTCCTCGTCCCCGCCGGGATCGTCCACCGACAAAATCGCGATGCGCGCGAAGCGGCAGTCGCCGCGGATGGCCGGCAGATCGGGCCCGTACAGCTCGATCGTGTCCGCCGGGACCAGCTCGTCGGAGGTGGTGACGCAGGTGTAGTTGACGGAGCCGGTCGCGCCGAGCTCGAACGCCGCGTCGCGCAGCAGCACCAGCTCGCTCGCGCCGGCGTCCTCCCACGGCTGCGCCGTGCCGCCCGCCCAGCGCGCCGGCGTCAGGCCGGCGAACGCGGCCTGCGTCTTTTCGATGATGGCGTCGTACAGCTTCATCAGAATTTCGTTTCCGTCTTCTTGCGGTCAAAGACGCGGTTGACGTTCGTGTAGGCCCAGGCCATCAGCTTCTGGTCGAGGTTCCAGAAATAGACGACGAACAGCACCGCCGTGACGACCGCGGAGACAATCGCGAATACCTTTAAGAATTTTTTCACCGGGAAGGCTCCTTTCTTCAGCCCCTGGCCAGGCCCTTCTGCCGCGCATACTCGGCCGCGCCCAGCGCGCCCATGAGCTGCGGATCGATCGCAAGATCCACGACCTTCAGCTTCAAAACGTGTTCGATGGCGGTCTTCAGGCCTTCATTTTTCGCGCAGCCGCCCGTCAGCGTGATGGAGTCGGTCGCGCCCGCCTTCTTCGCCATGACGAAGCAGCGCTTGGCGACGGCCATCTGGATGCCGGCGGCGATCTCGTCCATCGGCTTGCCCTCGCCGACGAGGGTGATGACCTCGGACTCGGCGAAGACCGTGCACTGGGCCGTGATGGGAATGACGTTCTTCGCGGTCAGCGACAGCTTGGAGAATTCCGGCAGGCTCATTTCGAACGACCGCGCCATCGCCTCGTAGAACCGGCCCGTGCCGGCGGCGCACTTGTCGTTCATCGCGAAGTTGCGGACCGTGCCGTCGGTGTCGATGGAGATGCCCTTGACGTCCTGGCCGCCGATGTCGATGATCGCCTTGACGGACGGATTCGTGATGTGCACGCCCATCGCGTGGCAGGAGATCTCGGAGATGTTCTCGTCCGCGAAGGGCACCTTGTTCCGGCCGTAGCCGGTGCCGATCAGATAGCTGAGGTCCTGCGGGGACGAAAGCCCCTCCACCTGCGAAATGGTCTGCTCCATCGCAAGCTTTGCCGACGCCTCGGAATTGATCTTACTGCGCAGAGTGGTGTTGGCGACCATTTTGCCGTTCTCATCGAGAATGACCGCCTTGGTGTAGGTTGAGCCCACGTCGCATCCGCCGAAGTATTTCATGTATCGTTTCCTCCCATTCATCTTTCAGTCAGCCGCGCGAATAGACAGAATCTCTTTTTACCATGCCGCCTCGTCGTCGAATTCCAGCAGCGACGGGTCGAGGGGCTCCTCGCGCATCACGGTGCGCATGTATTCGTTGACCTTGCCGCGCATGTCCTTGCGCGAAACGGTGCGCGGGTCCATGAGGTCGTGCTCGATCCAGATGAGCCGGACGCCGCGCTCGCGCGCCTGGTCCTCGAACATGCCGGAGAGCGTGGACATGTTTTTGCACGAGACGTGCTGATACATGATGACGATTTCCGGCTTCCAGATCTCGACCTGCCGCCACAGCTCCGTGAGCACGTGGTCGTAGCCGCCGTTCGTGTGCCGCCGCATGACCATGCGCTCGTACAGCCGCGCCATGTCCTCGAGCGCGCCCTGGTGATCCTCGGTTTCCAGCGGCCTTGTGAAGTTGAGGCCCTCCATCTCCACGAGCACGTTGATGCCCCAGCAGTTGGCCAGCCAGTTGGAGAAGTTCGCGTAGTAGTGCGCGGGCACCGACCAGACGATGGCGCGGTGGCGCATCTTGCCGGGCCACGGCTCCTCGCGGCGCTCATAGGCTTTGAGCATGAGCCGGTTGACCTTTTTGAAGCTCTCGAGCACGCGCGGGTCGAGGCCGCCGTCCATCTCGTAGTTCCACTTGCGGAACAGCTCGTAGGTCGGGCCGATGAGCTGCGGGTTGTTGGTCTGGTTGACCTCCCATTTCTGCAGCTCGAAGCGCGTCTCCTCGTTGAACCGCTTCATCGCGGTGAAGTAGGCGTCCCAGTTCCACTTGGCGCCCGTCTGCTCCTCGACGAACCTGATGCAGTTCTGAATTTCCAGCACGCCCGTCTGGAGCGTCTCCTCGTCCTCGTAGCGGACGGGGAAGGTTAGGTGGTAGGTCGGCAGGTCCTTAAACCGCCGGGACGTATAGGAGGAGGCCATGACCGAGCCGTCGCACGGCATGGAGCTGGAGATAAAGCACGCGCCCAGATGCGGCAGCGCGTCGATCACGCACGCGCCGGACTCGGAGGTCGGCACCGGGCAGGTGTCGGCGGGCAGGCCGTAGGACTCGACCGCGTCGATGTACGGCATGCACGCGAGCTGGTCGATCTCGGACAGCAGGAACACGGGCAGCAGCTGGTACGGGATGCCGACAAGGTCGGGGAAGCCCGCCATGATCTGGCCCATCGTCATCTCGTCGAAGAGGACGACCTTTTTGCTGAGGTCCCTGCAGTTGCCGCCGCGCTCGTCGCCCTTCATGAGCAGCACGAGGTTTTCCGCAACGTAGCGGAAGATCTGGTAGGTCATCTCGCTGTGCATTTTCAGCGCCGACCCGCGCAGGCCCATGACGTTCTTGTCGCGGAAGGAGTGGCAGCAGAAATAGGAGATCATCCAGCGGTACCACGTCGCGCCGCCCATTGCGGGGACGAGGTCCTTCGAGAAGCTGGACAGCAGCATGCCCCAGAGCTTCGTCCACTCCCAGAAATCCACGGCCGTGTCGGTCACGCCGCGCCACTCGCGGCGCACCGTGGCCATCGAGCCGGAGCGGTAGAGCTTGCCGAGGCGCTTTTCGCCGTTCACGAGCAGGTCCAGCCGCTCGGCGGGCGACATGTCCCTGACGGTCTTCGCCTCTTCCGCGAGGCGCTTGCCCGTCAGCATGGCGTTTGTGAGCTGTTTTTTGCCGAACGCTTTCCAGTCGGTTTCCTTGAGGAGCTGCCACGCGATGCCGCCGAATTCCTTCAGGTTGTCCTTCTGGAGCTTCCAGTCGATGGAATCCTTCATCCGGTAGATCTTCGGATCGGGATATTTCATTCCGCGTTCCCTCCCTTTTTCTGGATACGCTTGATCTCCAGCGCCTCCACGAAGGCCTGGAACCGCGTGCGGAGCTGACCGGAGGAGCGGGCGTTGTAGGGCCGGTCGATGGAGAGCACGGGCCAGCCGTATTCCTCGGCGAGGATGTGGCCCGCGAGCGGCCGCTCGAAGGCCCAGAAGTCGCAGAACTTCATCTGCTCGTAGATGATGCCGTCGGCCCGGTATTCGCGCGCGAGGCGGTCGGCGGTGTCGCGCCGCTGCTGGATTTTCTCGTTGGAGATGTAGCGGGCGCACTCGGAATGTTCCATGTAGTGCCGGCAGATCTGCGTGAGCACGTCCTCGCCCTCGCGGAGCTCGATGGGCTCGCGGCCCGGCGTGGAGCCGTAGCAGTAGCGGTCGGCCACGACAAACGCGCCCGCCTCCTCGACGAGCTTCGTGAGGCTGGGATCGTCGATCTCCGAGCCGACGATCTCCACGCGCGCGCGGTACCAGGGCTTCTGGTCGGGCACGCGGGTCTTGATCTCCTCGAGCGTCTCGCGGAGCTTCGGCAGGATCAGATATTTCGGGCAGCAGTAGGAGACGAGATTCAGAATGTGATATTCATATCCCGTGAGGGGCGGATTGTCGAGCCTGCGGAAATCTCCGATCTCGGTGAGGATGCGGCAGACCTCGTTGTGCTCCTCCACGGCGGCCAGCAGCGCCGCGTCGGAGGTGTCGACGCCGTATTTTTCCGTCAGCACGTCGAGGAAGCGCTTGCGCATCTGCCGCACGTCGTGCTCGACCGTATAGTCCACGACCTTGTAGGGGATGTCGCAGTGGGTGACGAAGAAGTTGGGCTTCGTGTTGACGTGCAGCAGCTCAAAATGCTCGCTGCAGCGGTTCATCGCGCCGCAGGCATCCACGCCGGCGAAGGCGTCGAGGAACTGGTAGCCGCCCTCGATGGCCCGCTCGAGAAGCGAGCGCGCGTATTCGCAGGTGTAGTTGGACATGTAGTAGGTCGCGATGTCGATGGAGCCGGTGCGCGGCGCGCGCAGGCGCACGGAGAAGCAGCCGGGCACGTTCAGCAGCACCTCGGGCATGTGGTAGCAGGTGTAGCCGACGGCGAGCTTTCCTTCGGCCTGCGCCTGCTGCACGAGCTCGTTGTCGGCGTTCTCCAGCAGGTTTTCAAACTCGATCAGGTATTTGAGATCTTTCAATCGAACCACCTCGCCTTTGTCAGATTAGATTCATTTTTACAAGCGCCTCGCGGGCGCCCAGCAGCACGGGAGAATCGGGGGGCAGGGAGAAAACGCTCAGGCCCTCCATGTCGTCCTCAGCCTGGCTCTCGTCGGGGCCGATGGCGCAGAGCAGCGGCAGGCCGGCGACCTCGCCGGGCTCCACCCGCTCGGGCCTTGTGACGCGGTTGAGAATGACGCCCGCCTGGTCGTACATGACGAGCTCGTCCGCCACCTTTTTGATGGACGCGACGACCTGCAGGCCCTTCTTGCTCTGGTCGGAGACGAAGAGCAGGTGCGTGACCCGGTCCATCACGCGGCGGTTGACCTGCTCGATGCCGGCCTCGCCGTCGATGACCACGTAGTCGAAATCCCCGATCAGCAGCGAAATGACCTGCCGCAGGTACGTGTTGACCGCGCAGTAGCAGCCGGCGGCCTCGGGCCTGCCGATGGCCAGAAACGCAAAGCCCCGCGTCTCGGCCATGGCCTCGAACAGACGGAAGCGCGCCTCGGCCAGGATGTCCTGCGTGTCGCGCAGCTTGCCGGACACGTCCTGCGCCACGCGCTTGCGGATGTCGTCGAGCGTCTCGGTCACGGCAACGCCGAGCGCGGTGGCCAGCCCCACGGCGGGGTCGGCGTCGATGGCCAGGATGCGCGCGTCGGGCCGCTGCTCGGCGAGCAGCCGCACGATGGCCGCGGAGAGCGAGGTCTTTCCGACGCCGCCCTTGCCGGTCAGCGCGATGATCTTCGCCGAATGCTCGTCCATGGCGTCCCTCCTTTTGGGCATTTCAATCAATATGTTTATATTTATTATTATGCTAGCACACTCCAAAGAATTTGACAAGTTTTTCTTGCAGATTCCGAAAATTCTTGTTGAATTTGTCGTTTTCCTTGATTGTTCTGGGCAGTCGTGGTATGATTGTCGGAGAATTACCCGGCATTTTAAACGGAAAGTGAGGAATTCACCTTGAAGAAAGATGAACTGGTTCAGAATCTGGTGGACAGCTATGGCAACTGGTTTCTAAAGGACGGCTATGAAAACCGGCCCGGCGGCACCGGCCGCATGACACAGGCGCTCTATCCCTATCACGAGATTTTCTCTCCCATCCGCATCAATCGCCTCACGGTCAAAAACCGCATCGTCATGGCCCCGATGGGCAACTGCCAGATGGCCGAGGAGTCCGGCCGTCCGAACGACAAGATGCTGCAATATTTCTTTGCCCGCGCGGAGGGCGGCGTCGGTCTTCTGACGACGGGCCTCATCCCCATCAGCCACGGGGTGGACTCGTCCGTGACCGAAAAAGGCAACTACTCCTACTTCCCGCGTATCGACGGCACGCGCACCAACTTCATGGGCTGGCGCGACCTGGCGCAGGGCGTCCACGCCCGCGGCAGCCGCATCTTCATCCAGCTGACCCCCGGCCTCGGCCGCGTGGGCAATCCGCAGTGCCTGCTGACCAAGGCGCAGCTGCCGGTCTCGGCCTCGTGGAACCCCAACTTCTACCTGCCCGACGTGCCCTGCCGCCCGCTGACCGACCTCGAGTGCGACAAGATCATCAAAAATGCCGGCCAGGCGTCGGTGGACGCGCAGACCATGGGTCTTGACGGCGTGTACCTCCACGGCCACGAGGGCTATCTGCTCGACCAGCTCACGAGCCCCGCGTTCAACCGCCGCAAGCTCGGCAAATACGCCGACTGGCAGCGCTTCGGCGTCGAGCTCATCCGGGAGATTCGCCGCCGCACCGGCCCCAACTACCCGATCATGTACCGCATCGACCTCAGCCTCGCGCTCAACGAGACCTACGGCGAGCGCATGGACACGGTCAAGACGCTCAAAAAGTTCCAGGACGGCCGCACGATCGCCGACACGCTCGCGTACATGGCGAACCTGGTGAAGGCGGGCGTGGACCTCTTCGACGTCGATCTCGGCTGCTACGACAACTGGTGGCTGCCGCATCCCCCCGCGGGCATGCCGGCGGGCTGCTTCCTCGACGTGGCCAAAACCGCGAAGGACTACTTCGCCGAAAACCACATTCTCTCCAACGCGGGCGTGCCCGTGCCGGTCGTGGCCGTGGGCAAGCTCAACTACCCCGACATCGCCGAGCAGGCCCTGCGCGACGGCAAGTGCGACATGATCATGCTGGGCCGTCCGCTGCTGGCCGACGAGGACTGGTGCAACAAGGCCTACGCGGGCAAGGTTTCGGAGATCCGGCCCTGCATCGGCTGCCAGGAGGGCTGCGTCAACGAATTCGTCGAGGGCGGCCACCCGCAGTGCGCCGTCAACGGCCGCACGGGCTTTGAGGACCTCTATCCCAAGGAGTTCCCGAAGGCCGAGACGCCCAAGAAGATCGCCGTCGTGGGCGGCGGCTGCGCGGGCATGAACTTCGCCCTGCTCGCCGCGCAGAAGGGCCACACGGTCGAAATCCTTGAAAAAGCGCCGGAGCTCGGCGGCAAGCTGAACCCCGCCAGCGTGCCGAAGGTGAAGTTCGACATTGAAAACTACACGAACTATCTGAAGGCGCAGATCGCGAAGGAGCCCGGCGTGAGCGTCCGTCTCGGCGTCGAGGTCACGAACGAGCTGCTGAAGGCCGGCGGCTACGACGCGGTGGTCTTCTCGAACGGCACCCACGAGGGCGTGCCGCCCATCCCCGGCATCGATACGATCAAATACGTCCAGGCGACGGACCTGCTGATGGACCCGGCGAAGCTGGACGGGGCCAAAAAGGTCGTGGTCGTCGGCGGCGGCGCCGTCGGCATGGAGACCGCGTACTGGCTCAGCTATGAAGAGGGCTGCAAGGTGCAGGTCGTGGAAATGCTCGAGAACATCGAGGAGGGTGCCTGCACGGCCAACCGCTGCCATCTCATCCACTACTTCGAGGCCAACGGCGGCGAGCTGCTCAACTGCTCGAAGGTCGTCTCCTTCGCACCCGGCATCGTGAAGATCAGCCGGAACATCTCCAAGGGCGTGCCCGACCCCTACTGCACCTGGACGCCGGTGCTGCCGAAGAACATCGAAAACCCGCTCGCCCCGAAGATCAAGGACGAGACCTATGTGGCCGAGCTGCCGTGCGACCTCGTGGTGCTCGCCATGGGCGGCCGCGCCGACGACAAGGGCTTCCTGTCCGCCCAGCAGGCGGGCGTCGCGCCCGAGGTCTACAACATCGGCGACTCCTTCAACGCAGGCCGCGTGCTCGAAGCCAACCGCGCCGCGTACAATCTCGCCAGAATCATTTAACTGAAGAAGGGCCCGTCGCGGGACGGGGCGGTCTCCGCTCCGCCGCCCGCGGCGTGCCCTTTTCGTGTTCAGGCGCAACGACAGCGCCGCGCGGGCCGCGGCGCTGAAAAAAAGAGGAAAAGAGGGATACCGCAGACCATGAAGGATTTGAAGCATCTCATCTACTTTGAAAACCTGCTGCAGGAGGCCAACAACGAGCTGGTCGTCCGGGCCAAGGAGGAGGGGCGGCTGGCGCTGGGCTACACCTGCTACTTTATGCCCGAGGTCCTGCTCGACCTGCCCGGCTGCTTCTCGGTCCGCCTGCGCGCGCCGCGCAGCACCTCGCCCGACATCGCCACGTACTACATGACAAACCGCACCTGCACTTACGGCCGCAGCCTTCTCGAGCGCGCGCTCGAGGGCGGCTACAACTTCCTCGACGCCGAGCTCGCCACCGAGACCTGCACCGTCACCTGCCGCTTCCAGGAGCATCTGCAGATGATGAACATCATCAGCAACCCCAAGTTCTTCTGCACGTTCATCGACGTCCCGCACAAGAAGGGCGGCACCACCTACGAGCACTACCGTCTGCAGCTGGAGAAGCACGTGCTGGCCCCGCTGCACGAAAAGCTCGGCGTGGACGTGTCCGACGGCGCGCTCCGCACGGCGATCGCGCAGCACAACGAGCTCTGCCGCCTCATCACGCAGATCGGCGCGTTCCGCAAGCTGGACCGGCCCACGATCACGGGCTTTGAGTTCTCCCTCATCCAGCTCGTCACGCTCTGCTGCCCGAAGGATCTGATCCTGCCGTACCTGCGCGAGACGCTCGAGGAGCTGCGGACGCGGGAGCCCGACCTGAAGCCCCAGTACCGCTGCAAGGTGCTGCTCGCGGGCTCCGAGAACGACGACCCGTACTTCACCAAGCTCATCGAGGACTCCGGCGCGCTCGTCGTGGCCGACCGTCACTGCTACGGCTCGCTGCCCGGCCGCGAGGAGATCGAGATTCGCGAGGGCGAGACGGCGCTGGCCGCCGTCGCGCGGCACTATCTCGACACGAGCATGTGCCCGCGCTTCATGAACCAGGACGTCATGCGCGAGCGCAAGGGGTATCTGGCCGATCTCGCGAAGGAATACAAGGCCGACGGCGTGATCGTCGAGCAGATGAAGTTCTGCGAATACTGGAGCTACGAGCGCGTCGTGGACACAATCATCCTCCAGCGCGACTTCGGGCTGCCGGTGTGCTCCATTGAAAAGGAGTATGTGAACGGCACGTCCGGGCAGCTCCGCACCCGGTTCCAGGCGTTCGTGGAGAGCATCGAGATCAAAAAGCTGCAGGAGGTGGGAAAGGCATGAGAAAGCTCCCGATCAAGATTCCGGAATCGCTCAAAAAGAAGGCGAAGGATTTCTGGTACGGCAAGCCCCACGGCGCGCGGCGGCTGGGCGAGCTGTACGAGGACAAGACCGGCCTGTACAAGCACCGCGAGTGGCGCGGCGTGGCCGACACGAACTACGCCTTTCTCGTCTGGCTGCGGGCTGTCGGCGTGGCCGGCAAGCTGGCGCTCTCCGTGCCGGTGCCGGTCGTGCGGGCGCTGCTGCGCTACCGCTGGATGTCCACCTATCTCACCGGCATCGCCTGGATCGACCGCGGCAACGAGGGCCTGCACGGGGAGGCGCTGCGCGCGTCGATGGAGCACTACTACGCGATGTTCTACGACTCCGTGCGCCAGCTCATCTCCCAGTTCCGGGCCGACTCCCACCTGCGGCTCGGCGTCAAGAACCTTTTCTGGTACAAGACGCTCGACCACGACGAGACAATCCCCGGCCACCTGTTCTACGGCTTCCCCGAGGCGTACGACGACATCCTCGCGCAGCTCACGACGTGCTTTCTGAACCCGCACGTCTGCCGCCCGACGATCACCCACTACATCGACGCCGTCGAGTCCATCGGCCTGCCCGCCGACCCGTGCCCGCTGTGCGCGGCCGAGGCCGGGCTCTGCGTGCTCGACGACTACCCCGACTTCAGCCCCGTCTTTCTCACGACGAACCAGGCCTGCGACGGCTCCGTCGGCACGTCCATCATCCAGGACATGTACTGGAACAAGCCGCTCTACGCCATGCCGCAGCCGATGCGCTTCGACGACCCCGACGTGCAGCAGTTCTGCATCGACGAGATCCGGGGCGCCTGGAAATTCATCGAAGAGCAAACCGGCATGAAGTTCGACATGAACGCGTTTAAAAAGAAGATGGCCGCCTACAACCAGCTCACGCGCTTTGAGCGCGAGAAGTGGGACGTGGCCGCCAACACGCCGTATTACCCCGTGAGCGGCACGGCGCAGGCCCTGTACCGGATCTTCTATTCCGAAGTCGGCGAGCGGAAGATCTGGCACCGCACCGACCGGCGCGTCAAGGCGCTGATGGACCGCTGCATCGAAAAGCAGCTCCGCCCCTTCCCGATGACGCGCCACCGCGCGCTCGTCTGGAGCTGCGCGCCGCTGTACTACTCCTACTTCCCCACCTGGCTCTACAACTGCTGGGGCATCCAGGTCGTCATGAACATGGACTCTCTGATGAGCGACAAGGTCGTCCGTCTGGAGAACGAGGACGAGATGATGGAGGACCTCGCGCAGCTGTTCGAGTGGGGCCCGATGCGCCGCATGGCCGTCGGCGGCCAGCAGCACATCTTTGAAATCTGGGAAAACTACGAGAAGTTCCACTGCGACATGGTCATCATGTTCGACCAGGTGGCCTGCAAGAGCATGGACGGCATCCACGGCGTGTTTGAAGACGAGTTCCGCCGCCGCGGCATCCACGCGATCTGGGTCCCGCACGAGCTGATGGACCACCGCACGGTCGAGCGGGCGGAGATGCGCCGCGCCGTGAACGACTACATGGCGACCGTGATGCAGGAGGAGCCTCTGGACCCGTCGCTCGTCGAGATCGACGATTCCATGAGCTGGTAGGGAGGAAATTATGAACAAGCAGAACGCCCGCAATTTCTTTACAATCCTGTGCTGGATCGCGGAGACGCTGGTCGCCGTCTACCTGGTGCTGTTCGCCATCTTCTATTTCGATCTCGACAGCAAGGTGATCTACCGCCGCGTCATGCCGCGGCTGAACGCGCACTACGACGCCATGCACCACAAGGACATCACGAAAAATCCGTATGAAATGCACGTTGGAAAGGAGCCGAAGGCATGATCCACGCCATCGTCTACACCTCGCAGACCGGCCACACCAGGGCGTACGCCGAGCTGCTCTCGCGCCTGACCGACATCCCCGCGTATCCCCTCTCGGCGCACCCCGAGGCGAAGGAGGTCATCTTCCTCGGCTGGGTGCGCGCGGGCTCCATCGTGGGGCTCGGCGAGGCGCGCAAATACTGGAAGCTCCCCTGCGTCTGCGCGGTCGGCATGAGCCCCGGCACCCCGGAGCTCGAGCGCGAGCTGCGCCGGAACAACGGCGTCTTGGGCGAGGCCGCGCTCTTCTACCTGCAGGGCGGCCTCGACCTGGCGCAGCTCAAATGGCCTGTCCGGCTCGTGCTGGCCGCCATCGCGAAATCCGCCCGCAAGACGCTCGAGGCCAAAAAGACCCGCACCGCCGCCGAGGAGCAGACCTACCGCATGACCAAAGGCCCCTACAGCTGCGTCTCGGAGGCCAACCTCGCGGACGTGCTCGCCTGGTGCCGCAAGCGCGAGCAGAGCGAATAGCGGCAAGCATCCCGCATGAAAAATCGCTGCGCGGCAGAATGGTCTGCCGCGCAGCGATTCTGTTGTTCTCCATCTCCGCCTCCGATTCCATAAAAAATGCCCAAAACCGGGTGGAAATCTTGTTGAATATTCCGGTTTGACAGTTGGGGGCTGATGCAGTAGAATTACCGAGTATTTTTAATATTGTGCCTGTTGCGATCGGACGGCACGTCATATGTCTGGAATTTCGGCCCGGGGGTACTTTCCCCCTTGGGGGTAGGACTCACACCCCTTCCAGCATCTGCGTGCGGGGCCGGTCTTTTTTTGTTTGGATTTGAATGGAGGGCAACAGGATGAAGTACATTTTTATCACCGGCGGCGTGGTGTCGGGCCTCGGCAAGGGCATCTGCGCGGCCTCGCTCGGCAGGCTTCTCAAGCAGCGCGGGCTGCGCGTGCGCAACCAGAAATTCGACCCCTATCTGAACGTCGATCCCGGCACCATGAGCCCCTATCAGCACGGCGAGGTCTTCGTGACCGACGACGGCGCGGAGACGGACCTCGACCTCGGCCACTACGAGCGCTTTGTCGATGAGAGCCTGACCGGCAACTCGTCGGTCTCCTCGGGCAAAATCTACTGGAGCGTTCTCAACCGCGAGCGCGAGGGCGGCTACCTCGGCCGGACGGTGCAGATCATCCCGCACATCACCGACGAGATCAAATCCCGCATCTGCGCCATGGACGACGGCGGCACCGACGTGGTCATCTCCGAGATCGGCGGCACCGTGGGCGACATCGAGTCCCAGCCGTACCTCGAGGCCATCCGGCAGGTGGCGAACGAGAAGGGCCGGAGAAACGTCGTGTTCATCCACGTCTCGCTGATCGTGCAGATCCCCGGCTCCGGCGAGCTCAAGAGCAAGCCCACGCAGCACTCGGTCAAGGAGCTGCTGTCCGTCGGCATCCAGCCGGACGTGCTCGTGTGCCGCACGGACGCGCCGATCACCGACGACGTGCGCCGCAAGATCGCCCTGTTCTGCAACGTGGAGCCCGCCTGCGTCATCCAGAACGCGACCGCGTCCACGCTCTACGAGGTACCGCTGCTGCTGGAAAAAGAGGGGCTGGCCGACGTGGTGTGCGGCAAGCTGGGGCTGGACGTCCGGGAGCCCGATCTGAGCGAGTGGGCCGCAATGGTGGAAAAGATCAAGAGCGCAGACCGGCGCGTGGAGATCGCGCTGGTCGGAAAATACACGCAGCTCCACGACGCGTACCTGTCCGTGGTCGAGTCCCTGTTCCATGCGGGCACGGCCAACGGCGCCGTCGTCAGCATCCGCTGGGTGGATTCGGAGCAGCTGACCGGCCAGAACGCGGGCCGGCTGCTGGACGGCTGTGCGGGCGTGCTGGTGCCGGGCGGCTTCGGCGACCGGGGCATCGAGGGCATGATTCTGGCCGCGCAGTACGCGCGCGAGCACCGGATTCCCTATCTCGGCATCTGCCTCGGCATGCAGATCGCGGTGATCGAGTTCGCCCGCCACGCCGCGGGCTGGCCGGATGCCAACTCGTCGGAATTCGACCCCGACACCCTGCACCCCGTCATCGCGCTCATGCCGGAGCAGCGCTCCATCACCGCGAAGGGCGGCACGATGCGGCTCGGCAAATACCCCTGCATCCTGCAGCACGGCACGCATTCCGCGCGGCTCTACGGCGAGCCCGAGATCTGGGAGCGCCACCGCCACCGCTACGAATTCAACAACGATTTCCGCGAGGAGCTGACCCAGCGGGGCATGACGCTGGCCGGCCTGTCGCCCAACGGCCGGCTGGTCGAGATTGTGGAGCTGCCGGAGCACCCGTGGTTCGTCGGCTGCCAGTTCCACCCCGAGTTCAAAAGCCGCCCCAACCGGCCGCATCCGCTGTTCCGCGGCTTTGTCGGCGCGGCGCTGGCATATGGCGGGCAGGCCCCCGGCGAGGTTTTGTCAAACCCGGAGAAATGACGAAAAATCCAACAGAAAAAGCGCTGTGCCGTGTTTCCCAACACGGCGCTTTTTCTGTTCATTGTGCCTTTTTCGGCGCGGAAGTACAATAAAACCACGAAAAAGAAAACTGCGACTGTTTGGAGGTTTTATTATGTATTATTCCAGCGGCAACTACGAGGCCTTCGCCCGCCCGGTCAAGCCCGAGGGCGTCGGGCAGAAATCCGCCTACATCATCGGCTCCGGCCTGGGCGCGCTGGCGGCGGCCTGCTTCCTCGTGCGCGACGGCCAGATGAAGGGCGAAAACATCCATGTCCTGGAGAAGGACCCGATCCCCGGCGGCGCGTGCGACGGCTACCAGTACGGCGATCTCGGCTACGTCATGCGCGGCGGGCGCGAGATGGACAACCATTTCGAGTGCATGTGGGACCTGTTCCGCTCGATCCCGTCCATCGAGACGGAGGGCGTCAGCGTCCTCGACGAGTACTACTGGCTCAACAAAAAGGACCCCAACTTCTCGCTCATGCGCGCGACCGAAAATCGCGGCGAGGACGCGCACACCGACCGGAAGTTCGGCCTGTCCGACAAGGGCGCAATGGAGATCATGAAGCTGTTCTTCACACCCGACGAGCAGCTCTACAACAAGCGCATCGACGAGATCTTCGACGACGAGGTTCTGGGCTCCAACTTCTGGCTCTACTGGCGCACGATGTTTGCCTTTGAAAACTGGCACAGCGCGCTGGAGATGAAGCTCTACATCCGGCGCTTCATCCACCACGTCGGCGGTCTGCCCGACTTCACGGCCCTGCGCTTCACGAAGTACAACCAGTACGAGTCCATGATCCTGCCGATGGTCAAATACCTCGCGTCCTTCGGCGTGGATTTCCGCTACAACACAAAGGTCGTGAACGTGGAATTCGACTGCACGCCGGGCCGGAAGCTCGCCAAGCGCATCATCGTCATGTGCGGCGGCCAGGAGTCGGACATCGCGCTGACGCCGGACGATCTCGTGTTCATCACCAACGGCGGCTGCGTCGAAAACTCCGCCTACGGCAGCCAGGACAAGCCCGCCGTGTTCAACAAGACCATCCGCGAGGGCGGCGGCTGGGACATGTGGCGCAAGATCGCCGCGCAGGACCCCGCCTTCGGCCATCCCGACAAATTCTGCTACGACCCCGAGCAGTCCAACTGGATGAGCGCCACCGTCACCACGCTCGACGGCGCCATCCCGCCGTACATTGAAAAGATCTGCAAGCGCGACCCGTTCTCGGGCGGCGTGGTCACGGGCGGCATCGTCACCGCGAAGGATTCCGGCTGGCTCATGAGCTGGACGGTCAACCGCCAGCCGCAGTTCCGCAACCAGCCCAAGGACCAGCTCGTCGTGTGGGTCTACGGCCTGTTCACCGACAAGCCAGGCAACTTCGTGAAAAAGCCGATGCGCGCCTGCACCGGCCGGGAGATCTGCGAGGAGTGGCTGTACCACATGGGCGTGCCCGAGGCGGAGATCCCCGGACTCGCCGAGCACAGCGCCAACACGGTGCCCTGCATGATGCCGTACATCACCGCGTTCTTCATGCCGCGCGAGGCGGGCGACCGCCCGAACGTGGTGCCCGAGGGCGCCGTGAACTTCGCCTTCCTCGGCCAGTTCGCCGAGACGAAGCGCGACACCATCTTCACCACCGAGTATTCCATCCGCACCGGCATGGAGGCTGTCTACACGCTGCTGAACATCGACCGCGGCGTGCCGGAGGTCTGGGGCAGCGTCTATGACGTGCGCGACCTGCTCGACGCCACCGTCGCCCTGCGCGACGGCAAAAAGATCACCGACATGAACCTCGGCCTCAAGGAGAAGATCGCCGTCAAGGAAGCCCTCAAAAAGATCGAGGGCACCGACGCCGAAAAGCTGCTGAAGGAGCACAGCGTCATCTGACGCGTCCGGCAAAAAGCCCGCGCCGAACTGCGCGGGCCCGGCGGAAACGGCGTCGGGAGCGTTCTTCCCGTCCGCAGACAGCAAAACCCGCAAAAATCCTCGGATTTTTGCGGGTTTTGAACCGGCCGCTGCATTTTGCAGCGGCCTTTTTTTACGTCTCGGCCGGCAGCCCCAGAATCGCGGGCAGCTCCAGCAGGTCGCCGATCACATAGTCGCAGCGGCTGTCCGCCTGCTCGCGCGGGCCCAGAAAGCAGGTGGCGACGCCCGCGTTGCGGCCGCCCTGCATGTCGGACGAGAGGCTGTCGCCGACCAGGATGGCGCTTTTGCGCTTCTCCTCGCCGATGGCCGCGAACACCCGGTCGAAAAACGCCGGCTCCGGCTTTTTGCAGCCGAGCTGCTCGGAGATGAAATTGCCGCTCAGGTATTTCAGCAGCCCCGAGCGCCCCATGCGCCCGACCTGTACGGCGGTGTCGCCGTTCGTGACGACGTAGAGCCCGCACTTCCCGTACAGCCGCTGCAGTACCTCCTCGCTGTGCGCCATGCGGTAGCCTCCCTCGGCCAGGCGCAGCATGTAAAACTCGTTGGCCTCCTCCGCCCGGCCCGCCAGCCCGCGCGGCGCGAGAAAGCGGCGGAAGCGCTCGGGATAGATGAAGTCCTTGTCGATCTCCCCCCGCTCGAACTGCCGCCAGAGGGCGAGATTGATCTCATCGTAGGCCTGCGCGTCCCCGGGCGCGAACGGCAGCCCCAGGCGCGCAAGGGTCTTCGCAAGCGCCTCGTCGGAGCTTGTTTTGAAGTCCAGCAGCGTGTCGTCGGCGTCAAACAGAACGGTATCGTATCGCATGGAGTCTCCTTTCGGATCGGGTTTTTTCTGATTATAGCACAAAGGCGCGCCCAATTGTGCTATAATACACAAAGTATTTCACAACGAAGGAGTTATCGCATGCAGAGCATTGAGAACATCATCGCCGGCGAGCTCGGCTGCCCGGTGCAGTCCGTGGAAAACGTCGTCCGGCTTCTCGACGAGGGGAATACCATCCCCTTCATCGCGCGCTACCGCAAGGAGGCCCACGGCGCGATGGACGACACCCGTCTGCGCACGCTCGAGGAGCGCCTGCAGTACCTGCGCAATCTCGAGGCCCGGCGCGGCGAGGTCAAAGGCGCCATCGACTCGCAGGGCAAGCTGACGGACGAGCTCTCCGCGGCCATCGACAGCGCCGCCACGCTCGCGGAGGTCGAAGATCTCTACCGGCCCTACAAACAGAAGCGCCGCACGCGCGCGACCGCGGCCAGGGAAAAGGGCCTCGAGCCGCTGGCCGACGCCATCTTCGCCCAGAACCGCTCCGACCCCGCGCCGGAGGCGCTGGCGATTGATTATGTAAACCCCGAGCTGGGTGTGGAGACCGTGCAGGACGCGCTGGCCGGCGCGTCCGACATCCTGGCCGAGCGCTTCTCCGACGACGCGGAGCTGCGCAAGCTCCTGCGCGAATTTCTGATGAAGCAGGGCACGCTCGTCTCCAGAGGGACCGCGGAGGACCCGGACTCGGTCTACCGGCTCTACTTCGACTTCACCCAGCCGCTTTCGCGCCTGCAGAGCCACCAGATCCTGGCCCTCAACCGGGGCGAGCGCGAGGGAGCTTTGAAGGTGTCGGCCGTGTGCGACCGGGGCCTTGCCATGCAGCTCATCCGGCGGCGCGTCGTCGTGCCGGGCAGCCCGGCCATGGGCTTCGTGATCGCCGCAGCGGAGGACAGCTACGACCGGCTTCTGCAGCCGAGCCTCGAGCGCGAGGCGCGGAATCTTCTGACCGACGCCGCCAACGACAGCGCCATCCGCAACTTTGCTCTCAATCTGCGCCCGCTGCTCATGCAGCCGCCCGTCCGCGGCCACGTCACGATGGGCCTGGACCCCGGCTACGCGCACGGCTGCAAGGTGGCGGTCATCGACCCCACAGGCCGCGTGCTCGACACCGCGGTCGTCTATCCCACCTACGGCGAGCGCCAGAAGCGCGAGGCCATCGACAAGCTCGCCGCGCTCATCCGCAGGCACGGCGTCTCCAACATCGCCATCGGCAACGGCACCGCCTCGCGCGAGACCGAGGCCATGACGGTGGCGCTCATCCGCGAAACGGGCGGAACCGCCAGCTATATGATCGTCAACGAAGCCGGCGCGTCCGTGTACTCGGCGTCGAAGCTGGCGGCGGAGGAATTCCCGCAGTACGACGTGAACCTGCGCTCGGCCGTGTCCATCGCCCGCCGCCTGCAGGACCCGCTGGCGGAGCTCGTGAAGATCGACCCCAAGGCCATCGGCGTGGGGCAGTACCAGCACGACATGCCGGAAAAGCAGCTGGACGAGACGCTGGGCGGCGTCGTGGAGGACTGCGTGAACGCCGTCGGCGTCGATCTCAACACGGCCTCGGCTCCCCTTCTCCGGCAGGTCTCCGGCCTCACGGCGGCGACGGCCAAAAATATCGTCGCCTACCGCGAGGAAAACGGCGCCTTCAGCGCGCGGCGGCAGCTTCTGAAGGTCCCGAAGCTCGGCCCGAAGGCGTACGAGCAGTGCGCGGGCTTTCTGCGCGTGCCCGAGAGCCGCCAGGTGCTCGACCGCACGGGCGTGCACCCGGAGTCCTACGACGCGGCGGAAAAGCTGCTGGCGCTGTGCGGCTTTTCGCTCGCGGACGTCGGCACGGAGGCGCTCGCGGCCCTGCCGGGAAAGGCGGCGGCGTACGGCTGGGAAAAGGCCGCCGAGGCCTGCGGCGCGGGCGTTCCGACGCTGCAGGACATCGCGAAGGAGCTTTTGAAGCCGGGCCGCGACCCGCGCGACGAGCTGCCCGCGCCCATCCTGCGCACGGACGTGCTGGAAATGAAGGACCTGAAGCCCGGCATGGTGCTGACCGGCACGGTGCGCAACGTCATCGACTTCGGCGTGTTCGTGGACATCGGCGTGCACCAGGACGGGCTGGTGCACATCTCGCAGGTGTGCGGCAAGTTCATCCGCCACCCGTCCGAGGTCGTCTCGGTCGGCGACGTGGTGAAGGTCGCCGTCCTCGAGGTCGATGAGAAGCGCAAGCGCATCAGCCTCACAATGAAGGGCGTCCCGAAAGAGTAAAAACGCAGCCGCCTCCCGGCCGATGGTCCGGGAAGCGGCTGTTGTTTTGATTGCTATTTCTTTTTGAGCGTAACCAGCATGTCGCCGTCCCGGTTTTGGACCGCGGCTTCATAGCCGTTCGTCTGCGCGCAGCGGGTGATGTTCTCCACCGCGCACTTGTCGTCCACCAGGATCTCCAGCACCGCGGGGGCGCTCTTTTTCAGTTCTTTTTGCACCATGACGACCGGCATGGGGCAAAGCAGACCTCTCGCGTCAAGCATGTTCCGGCGCCTCCTTTTTGGAGTTGAGCAGGGAGATGACCAGCAGCGCGGCGATGGCCAGCCCGACGACGAGCTTGCCCGCCCCGGAGATGCCGCCGCGGACAAATTCGCCCGCGTCGTTGACGGAATCGGCGCTGCCCGCGAGATTGAAGTTGTGGGCGAGCGCCGCGCCGAGGACCATGCCGAACACGGTCACGGCGGAGTCGCCGCTGCCCTCGCCGGCCAGAATGAGCTGGCGCAGCGGGCAGCCGCCCAGCAGCACCGAGCCCCAGCCGACGATCACCATGCCGAGGAAGTTCCAGAGCTCGCTGCTGTGCGCGATGGGCTGGGACCGGAAGCCGAGGCTGAATTTTCCAAGGATCAGGTTGCCGATGAGCACGGTCACGAAGATGGCGAGGCCGCCGTAGAGCAGGTGGCAGTCCTTCAGCAGAATCGCGTCGCGGATGCCGCCCGCCATGCAGAGTCTGGCCCGCTGCGCCAGCGCGCCGACGACCAGCGCGATGGCCAGCGCGATGAGAAACGGCGCGTGCTTGGCTCCCGGCCCCTCGGTGCTGGCCTTGAAGATGGCGGGCACGGCCAGGCCGAGAACAACGAGCAGGAGGGCGACGGACGGCAGGATGCTGCCCTCGATCCTGCCCGCGGTGTAGTTGCGGCGCAGGGTGAAGCCCTTTTTGAGGAACAGGGCTCCGACCGCGATGCCCGCGGCGAAGCCGGCCAGGCCGACCAGCGCGTTGAGATCGCCGCCGCCGAGCCGCAGCACCATGCGCAGCGGGCAGCCCAGAAAGACCAGCGCGCCGATCATCACGAGCGCGCCGAGGAAAAAGCGCGTCGCGGGCGCGGAGCCGGACTTGGCGCGGAATTCCTTCGTTGCCAGCGCCATGACGCACGCGCCGAGGATGAGGCCGAGGATCTCCGGGCGCAGATACTGCACCTTCGCCGCGCTGTGCAGACCCAGCGCGCCGGCGGTGTCGCGCTCGAAGCAGGCGATGCAGAAGCCCATGTTGGCGGGATTTCCGAGCGCCGTCAGCGCCAGCGCCGCGATGCCGACCGCGACGCCCGTCAGAATGACAAGCAGGTTTTGTTTCTTCATGTTCTCTCTCCTTCTGTAAAATTTCGCTATTCTCATTTTAGAATATCGAGCGGCGCACGTCCAATTGAAGAATGACATAAAGAAGCCTCCGGTATCGTTTTATCCGATACCGGGGGTCAAAAAGCCTCGCAGAGTTTGCGCCCGCAGGCGCAAATCAATTGCAAATCCGTGTTTTCCGGCGGCGTGTACGTTGGAAAACACACTTTACGGGCTGCAAGTGTGGGATTTTCGCGTCCCGCGCCGCGAAAATCCCGCGCACAGCAGACCGCAGCTTTTGTCGAAAAAGGCAGGCCTTTTTCGACAGTCTGAATCCCCCGGTATCGTTTTATCCGATACCGGAGGCTTTCCGTGCGAATTCCAGGAAGGCCCGCTCGAGGGGCGTGCAGTCGGCGTCCTTCTTCCAGATCATGTACAGCTCGCGGCGCAGGCCGTCCGCATCCATTTCAAAGCACAGCAGCCTGCCCGCCGCGGCCTGCTGGCGCACCGCGAGGTACGACAGGACCGACACGCCCGCGCCCTTTTCCACCATGCTCCGGATGGTCTCGGGGTTGTCGATGCGGGCGACGATGCGCAGCTTCTCGGCCGGGAAGCCGACGCGGCGCATGTAGTCCACCACCGCGCGGTCGGTGCCGGAGCCCTCCTCCCGCGCGACAGTCGGCTCACCCAGCAGCTCGCGGCCGTATACGCCGCGCCGCTTCAGCTCCCGGTAGCGGTCCGTGTCCGGCGTCACCATCACAAGCCGGTCCTCCGCCACCGGCACGCCGGAGAGGCCCGCGAGCTCCTCCTTCGTGCCGATGAAGCCGATGCGGATCTCCCCGCTGCGCACGGCCGCGGCGATCTGCGCCGAGTCGCCGCGCCGCAGAAGATACCGGCAGTCCGGCTGCTTTTTCAAAAAGGCCGACAGCAGCTCCGGCAGCACGATCTGCGCCGGGGCCGTGGACGCGCCGATGCGCAGAGGCGGCTCGGCATGCTCGTTTTGCAGCAGCACGCGCATGTCGGCGCAGTCGGCCAGCACCCGCTTCGCGGCGGGATAGAGCCGCCGGCCCTCGGGCGTCAGGCTGACGCTGCGCCGCACGTCCCTTGAAAAAAGCTTTGCCCCAAGCGCCGTCTCCAGCGCCGCAACGTGCGCGCTGACGGTGGACTGCGTGAGGTACAGCTCCCCCGCCGCCGCCGTGAAGCTGCTGTGCTCCGCCACGCAGACGAAGATCTCCAGCTGCTTGAGCGTAAAATCCAGCATTCCCGCGCCTCCATTCGTTATCCTTATCAGGCTATCACGAAACGCCGTCTCCTGTCAAGTATCCGGCGGTCATTTTGCAGGCCGGCCGCGGGGCTGAAAAAGTCTGCCGCAGCAGAACGGTCCGGACAGGACCGTTTCCGCTGCGGCAGGCACGGGATGCGATTACTTTTTTTCCTCGGCGAGCTTGTCGAGCCGACGGTTGCGGAAATAGACCGCGAGGCTGGCTCCGAGCATGAAGAGGTTGATTACGTAGATGGTCATCAGATACCAGGTCGGATCGGGCAGATTCGGGTCGCAGTACTTGATGATCTTCGCCGCGACGCCCGCCACGTAGCCTCCGAAGATGAGGAGCAGGAACGGCAGGCTCATGGACTTGGCGCTTCTGAGCTTATAGCTCTTGATCATGTTGATCGGCCAGGAAAAGCCGAAGCAGATCAGCATAACGGTCTCCAGAATATCGGCAATCTGCATGTTCCGTCTCCTATCCTCTTCTCGCGTAGTCCGGCAGCAGCTTCGGGGACACGTTGTCGCCCGTGAAGCCGGCCTGTGCGCGCTCGCGCTCGAATGCGTCCACATGGCTGAGCGTCAGGCTGCCGACCTGCACGCTCTTCGCCTTTTCCGAGGCGTTTTTGCCCGCGTTGCGGCCAAAGACAATCACGTCGAGCAGGCTGTTGCCCATCAGGCGGTTGCGCCCGTGGATGCCGCCCACGACCTCGCCGGCCGCGAACAGGTTCTCGACCATCGTCTGGCCGTCGGTCGTGATCTTCAGGCCGCCGTTCTGGTAGTGGAGCGTCGGATAGACGAGGATCGGCTCGGTACGGATGTCGATGCCGTGCTTGCCGAACATGCGCATCATGGCGGGGATGCGCGCCTCAATGGTGCCCGCGCCGTTCTTGCGCTCGATCATCGGGGTGTCGAGCCAGACGGCGGAGCCGGTCGGCGTGGGGACGCCGTTGTGCCGGTCGGAGCACTCGCGGATGATGGCCGCGGCGGCCACGTCGCGCGTCTCGAGGGGATTCATGAACACCTCGCCGTTCGCGTTCACGAGCATCGCGCCCACGGAGCGCACCTTTTCGGTGACGAGCGCGCCGTAGATCTGCGCGGGGAAGGCCGCGCCGGTGGGATGGTACTGGAGCGTGTCGGCGTAGAGGAGCTTCGCGCCCGCGCGGTAGCCGAGAATCAGGCCGTCCGCCGTCGCGCCGTAGTGGTTGGAGGTCGGGAAGCCCTGGTAGTGGAGCCGGCCCGCGCCGCCGGTGGCGAGGATGACGGTCTTGGCCCGCGCGACGAGCAGCTCCTTCGTCTCCATGTTCTGGAGCACCGCGCCCGCGCAGCGGCCGGTTTCGTCCTTGATGAGCTCGATGGCCGCGGTGAAGTCCACCACGGGGATGCCGCGGTTGAGAACCTCGTCGCGCAGCGTGCGCATGATCTCGGCGCCGGAGTAGTCCTTGGCCGCGTGCATGCGCTTGCGGGAGGTGCCGCCGCCGTGGGTGGTGATCATGGTGCCGTCGGGCGCCTTGTCGAACTCCACGCCGAGCGAGGAGAGCCACTGGATGGCCTCGGGGGCCTCGGTGACGAGCTTGTAGAGAAGATCCTTCTGCGCGGCGAAGTGGCCGCCGCCGTAGGCGTCGAGGAAGTGCTGCGCGGGGGAGTCGTTCGGCTTGTCGGCGGCCTGGATGCCGCCCTCGGCCATCATGGTGTTGGCGTCGCCCATGCGGAGCTTCGTCACCACCAGCACCTTCGCGCCGTTGTTGTCCGCCTCGATGGCGGCCGACGCGCCCGCGCCGCCGCCGCCGATGATGAGCACGTCCACGTCGTAGTCGGGATGGGCGAGGTCGATCGCTCTGCCCTCGATGCGGGAGTTGGCCTCGAGCAGCGCGGCCAGCTCAAGCGGCACCTTGTCGCCCTTGTTGGGGCCGAATTTCAAAACTTCAAACTGGTTTTCGCGGTAGTCGGGGTGATAGGTCCGGAGCAGCACGTCCTTTTCGTCCGCGCTCATGCGGCGGGGGTCGAGCCGGATGTTCGCCTCGCGCGCGGCCTCCACCTTTTTGATGGATTCCAGCATTGCCTGATCGGTATACATGGCGTGACCTCCTTACGCTTCAATGTCGCGGTGGTTGTAGAGCTCCTGGATTTCCGACAGGGGCTTGCCCATCAGATCTTCAATCAGCTTTTCGTACTTGCCCTCGGCGATCTCCTTGACGCGCTCGTCGAGATGATCGCAGTGCGGCGCGAGATACTTGCCGTTGAGCCGTCTGGCCAGCATGGCCACCTGCGGGTGCGAGATCTGCGCCGGGCAGCGGGACGAGCAGATGCCGCACATCACGCAGTCGAACGACGCCTCCGCGCACTTTTCATACTCGCCGCGCTGGGCGTAGGCGATATACTGCATGACGTTCAGGCCCTGCGGGCACGCCTTCGTGCAGGCGTTGCAGCCGACGCAGGAGTAGATCTCGGGGTAGAGCTGCATCATGATCTGCTGGGACGGCTTGACCTTTTCGATGTCGTAGACCGCCTTGACCAGCGGGAAGAACGGCAGCGTCGCCACGTACATGTTGTTTTCGACCTTCGTCGAGCAGGCCAGGCACGCCTTCAGCTCGCGGTCGCCCGCGATGCGGTAGATCGTGGCGCACGCGCCGCAGAAGCCGTTGCGGCAGCCGCAGCCGCGCACAAGCTGATAGCCTGCGTACTCCATGGCCTCCATGATCGTCAGGCTGGCCGGAACCTCATATTTCTTGCCGAAGAGAAAGACGTTTACCATCTGTTCCATATGGTTGCCTCCTTTAATACTCATCCGGCAGCGCGTCGAGCTGGTCGAACCGGAAAACCGGGCCGTCCTTGCAGACGTACTTGCTGCCGATGTTGCAGCGGCCGCACTTGCCGAGCCCGCACTTCATTTTGAGCTCCATCGTCGTGTAGATGTGCTTCTTGTCGAAGCCCAGCTCCATGAGGCCGGCGAGCGTGAATTTGATCATGATGGGAGGGCCGCACATGACGACGGTTTTCGAGGTGTCGAAGCCCAGCTCCTTGACATAGTTGGGGACAAAGCCCACGTGCCCGTCCCATTCGGGCTGCGCGCGGTCGATGGTCAGATGGACGTTGATGCCTTCCTCGCCGCACCACTCGTCGAGGATCTCCTGGAAATCGACCAGGTCCTCCTTCGAGCGCGAGCCGTATACGATGTCGATCGTGCCGTACCGGCTGCGGTAGTGGCGGCAGTAGTTGATGACGGAGTGCAGCGGCGCCAGGCCGATGCCGCCGGCGACGAACAGCAGGTCCTTTCCGGCGAAGTCGGTGTCCACGGGGAAGCCGTTGCCGTACGGGCCGCGCAGCGTCACCTGCTGGCCCTCGTCCATCGCGTGCAGCCAGTCGGTGACGCAGCCGCACTTCTTGATGGAAAACTCCAGATAGTCCTCCTGCGTGGGGGACGACGTGATCGAGAACAGCGCCTCGCCCACGCCGGGGATGGAGAGCATGGCGCACTGGCCGGGGATGTGCTCAAAGGGTTTCTTCCCGTCGAGGCCGACCACGCGGAAGGTTTTGACGTCCGGGGTATCGACGCGGATTTTCGTGACGACGCCGATCATGGGGATCAAGGGATCGTTTTTCATTTGGCATCCTCCCCCAGCGTTTTGATGACTTTGGCGATGTTCATGTGGATGGGGCACTTCTGCAGGCAGCGGCCGCAGCCGACGCAGCCGTACTCGCCGTCGTTGTTCGCCGGGAAATAGACGAGCTTGTGCATGAAGCGCTGGCGGAACCGCTCGAGCTGCGTGGGCCGGGGCTGACCGGCGGACATTTTGGTGAAATCGGAGTACATGCAGCTGTCCCAGCAGCGGAAGCGCTTGACCTCCGAGCCGGTGTTGAACTCCTCGATGTCGTAGCACTGGCAGGTCGGGCAGACGAAGGTGCAGGTGCCGCAGCCCAGGCAGCTCTCGGAGAGCGAGGCCCATTTGGGAGACTTGAACAGCTCCATCATGTGCTCGCCGTCGAAGCCCCTGAGGTCCAGGTCCTTCAGCGGCAGCCGGCCGAGGATCTTTTTCGTCTCCGCCTGCTGCGTTTTGACCGCTTCCTCGCCGGCGTCCCCGAGCAGCGGCAGCATTTCGGTGAGCGCCTCGCCCTTGGCGGTGTTGGCGCGCCAGTAGAGGTTCTTTTCGTCCTGCCAGCAGGTCACGTCGCCCGCCGGATCTGTCGGGTCGATGCCGAAGACGGTGCAGAAGCAGGTCTCGGCCGGCCGCGTGCAGGCCATCGTGACGACGGCGCCGTTTTCGCGGCGGGACTTGTAATAGGTGTCGGCCGGCTCGGCCAGAAACACCTTGTCCAGAATGTCAAAGCTCCGGCAGTCGCACGCGCGTACGCCGAACAGGACGAACGGCTCGCTGGGGTCGCGGCTCTCGATGAGCTCGATCTGCTTGCCCGTGACCTTGAAGCCCACCAGGTTCTCCACCTGCGGGAAGAACAGGTCCTTCGCGCTGCGGACGGTGTTGAGGTTCTTGCTCAGGGCCGTGCCCTCCTGCCAGACGGTGAACCGCGCCTGGCCGGCGGCGTCGTCCGCGGGGATGTAGAGCTTCCGGGCGGCGGAGATCGCCGCGAAGAGGTCGTTCAGTCTGGAAAGCGGAAGCTGTTTCATGCCTTTTCGCCTCCCCTTTTGTATACGACGGACGGCTCGCAGTCGCCCTTGTCAAAGTCCATGAGCGGGGGCTTCGTGTCCATGTCCGCGCCCGCCTGGTATTCGCCGTAGAGCTCGTCGATGTCCTTGATGAACTTGCGGTTGAGCAGGTGCAGCGGGATGTGCTGCGGGCAGACGCGCGAGCATTCGCCGCAGTCGGTGCAGCGGGCGGCCACGTGGAAGGCCCGGATGATGTGGAACATGTTCTCCTCGAACGAGTCGGCGGCGGCCTTGTTGCGCGCGCCGGAGTCCGGGTTGTCGAAGATGCACTTTTCGCAGCTGCACGCCGGACAGACGTTGCGGCAGGCGTTGCAGCGGATGCAGCGGGACAGCTCGCCGCGCCAGAAGCCGTAGCGCTCCTCGGGCGTCATTTTTTCGAGCTTCTCCACCTCGGCGAAGCGGCCCGCGTCCTGCTCCTCGCCCTGCTCGCCGATGAGCTCGTCGAACACGACGAGCTTATGGCTCTTGCAGACTGTGCAGCGCTCCAGCAGTGCGTCCTTTTTGGCGATCGTCTTTTCGCCGTACAGGGTCTCGGCGACGAGGCTCTCGCCCTCCTCGCGCACGGCCGTCACGCCCTCGCAGCCGGCGGCCTTGATTTTCTCGATGTCGCAGGTGCCGTCGCACTGGACGCCGACGACGTACACGTTTTCGCGCAGGATGCGGTGCTCCTTGAGCAGCTGCTGGAACGAATACGTGTCGCACGGCTTCAGGAACGCCGCGACCTTGCCGCCCTTGCGGGACTCGGCGATCAGGTATTTCGAGAGGTTCGCGCCGGAAAAGACGCTGAACACGAAGTCCTTCTCAACCTCCTCCGGGGTGCGGAACACGGCGGGGGTGAGATCGTAGAAGAATTCGCCGGTCTTCCAGCCGAGCACGCGGTCGACCGTACCGTCCTTCAGGAGCTGTATGGCTTTTTCCTTCAATCCTTGCTGCATCTCAGATCCTCCAGTCTCCGGTTCGGGCCGAGCTTGGTGACGGTCTGTACAAACTCGTTCATCGTCGCGGCAAATTTCCCGCCCTCGGCGGCGGAGACCCACTCGACGCGGGTGCGCTCTTTTTCAATGCCGAGGTAGTCGAGCATCGAGAACAGCAGCGTCATGCGGCGGCGGGCATAGTAGTTGCCGGTCGTATAGTGGCAGTCGCCGGGGTGGCAGCCGCAGAGGATGACGCCGTCGGCTCCGCGCTGGAAGGCCCGCAGGATGAACAGCGGGTTCAGCCGGCAGGAGCACGGGATGCGGATGATCTTCACGTTGGCGGGATACTGCAGGCGGTTGGTGCCGGACAGGTCCGCGCCCGCATAGGAGCACCAGTTGCAGCAGAACGCCACAATGGTCGGCTGGAATTCTCCGTTTACCTGCATATCGCATCCACCTCCGCCATGATCTGTTTGTTGGAGAAGCCCTTGAGGTCCATCGCGCCGGACGGGCACGCGACCGTGCACGCGCCGCAGCCCTGGCAGACCGCCGGGTTGACCTGCGCCACGCGCCTGAGAAGGGTCGTGCGGTTCGGACCGCGGAATTCCTTGTCCGCGTAGGTGATCGCGCCGTAGGGGCAGACCTTTTCGCAGCTCGAGCAGCCGTTGCACATGAGCTCGTCCGGCTCGGCCACGCACGGGTTGCAGGTCAGATGGTCCTTGCTGAGCAGGCCGATGGCCTTGGACGCCGCCGCGCCGGCCTGCGCGACCGTCTCGGGGATGTCCTTCGGGCCCTGGCACGCGCCGGACAGGAAGATGCCCGCCGTGGGGCTCTCGACCGGGCGCAGCTTCGGGTGCGCCTCGGTGAAGAAGTTGTTGGTATCCATCGAGGCCGTGAGCATCGTGGCGAGCGGTCTGGCCGACTCGTCCGGCTCGATGGCCGCCGCCAGGACGACCATGTCGGCGTCGATGTGGAGCTGGCGGTTGTCGAGCAGGTCGGACGCCTGCACCTTCAGCTTGCCGTTCTCCGGCACGACCTTGCCGACCATGCCCTTGATGTAGTGCACGCCGTATTCCTCGACCGCGCGGCGGTAGAACTCGTCGAAGTTCTTGCCGGGGGTGCGCACGTCGATGTAGAACACGTACACCTCGGTGTCGGGGTATTTCTCCCGGCAGAGCATGGCGTGCTTCGCGGTGTACATGCAGCAGATCTTGGAGCAGTAGGGCTTGCCCTTTTCCTCGCTGTCGCAGCGGGAGCCGACGCACTGCACGAACACGAGCGTCTTGGGGTGCGTGTGGTCGGAGGGCCGCAGCAGCACGCCGCCCGTCGGGCCGGCCGCGTTCATGAGCCGCTCGAACTCGAGCGACGACACGACGTCCGGGCTCTGGGAGTAGGCGAATTCGTCGAACTTGTCCAGCTTGATGGGGTTGTAGCCCGTGGCCACGACGATCGCGCCGTAGTCCTGCTCGATGAGCTCGTCCTTCTGGTGGTAGTCGATCGCGCCCGCCGTGCAGACCTTCGAGCACACGCCGCACTTGCCGGATTTGAGCATCATGCAGTAGTCGGCATCGATGGTGGCCACCTTCGGCACCGCCTGCGCGAACGGGATATAGACGGCCCGTCTGGTGTCGAGACCGAGGTTGAACTCGTTCGGCACCTTCTTCTGCGGGCATTTCTCGGTGCACAGGCCGCAGCCGGTGCACACGTCCTCTTTGACGTAGCGCGCCTTTTTGCGGATGGTCGCGTGGAAGTTGCCCACGAAGCCCTTGACGGCCTCGACCTCGGAATAGGAGTAGATGCGGATGTTCTCGTTCTGCGCCGCTTCCACCATCTTCGGGGTCAGGATGCAGGCCGCGCAGTCGAGCGTCGGGAAGGTCTTGTCGAGCTGGGTCATCTTGCCGCCGATGGTGGGCTGCTTTTCCACAATGTCCACCGGATAGCCCGCGTCGGCGATGTCGAGCGCGGTCTGGATGCCGGCGATGCCGCCGCCGATGACGAGCGCCCGCTTTGTGACGGGGCTCTCGCCCGCCTGCAGGGGCTTGTTGAGCTGTACCTTGGCGATGGCGGCGCGGCCGAGGATGATGGCCTTCTCCGTGCCGACAGCCTTGTCCTTGTGGATCCACGAGCACTGCTCGCGGATGTTGGCGATCTCGACGAGATAGGGGTTGAGCCCCGCCCGCTCGCAGGCGCGGCGGAACGTCGTCTCGTGCATTCTCGGCGAGCACGCGCAGATCACCACGCCGGTGAGCGCATAGTCCCGGATGGCGGCCTGAACCATGTCCTGGCCGGTCTGGGAGCACATATACTGATAATTGGTGGAAAAGACGACGCCGGGCTCATGGCCCAAAACCTCGGAGACCTTCTCCACATCCACCGTCGCGGCAATGTTGCTGCCGCACCAGCAGACGAAAACGCCGATTCTCTGCATCGTCCTCACCTCCTGTACTTCCGGAACGCGCTGGTGACGGCCTGCTGCGGCAGGTCCTCGTCCAGGATTTCCGGAATGTGTTCGGGCTTCATGTGGTCCATGCCCTGCTGGCGCAGGTACACGGCGCGCACCGCCTCAATGAGCCGCGCGGGCTCGACCATGCGCGGGCAGCGCTCGACGCAGGCGAAGCAGCTCAGGCAGGTGTAGATGCCCTTGGAATGCATCAGCTCCTCGATGCGGCCGGACTCGACCATGCTGACGAACTGATGGGGATGGTATTCCATCTCGTCGTAGGCCGGGCAGGCGCCGGAGCACTTGCCGCACTTCATGCACTTGCGGGGGTTGACGCCGGAGATGCGGCCGACGGTTTCCAGGATCTCGGAATTGTTCATTTCTCCGCCTCCCCGACGCCGAGCGCTTCCGCCAGCAGCTCGGTAAAATAGTGCACGGGCAGTCCGTTTTCGGAATTCTCCCGGAGGTTGTACATGCACAGAGGGCAGGCCGTGATGAGCGCTTCCGCGCCGCAGGCCTTCGCGTTTTCCATGATCTTCGCGACGTTCTTCTTCGCGTAGTCGCGGCCCTCGATCACCGTGTAGCCGCCGCAGCACTCGTTGCGCATGGCGTAGACGACGGGCTCGGCGCCGATGGCGCGGATGAAGTCCTCGAGGATGCGCGGGTTCTCCGGGTCGTCGAAGCCCAGCTCGCGGCTCGGCCGGAGCAGCAGGCAGCCGTAATACGCGCCGATCTTTCTGCCTGTGAGCGGCTTCACGACCTTCTTTTTTACCTCGTCAAAGCCCACGCGGTCGCGCAGGACCTCGAGGTAGTGCAGCACGTTCGTCTCGCCCTCGTAGGGCTTTTCGAGCTGGAGATAGCGGTTGACCTTGTCCCGGATGTCGGCGTCATTTTTCATGTCCCCGTTCACCCGCTTGATGACGTGGTGGCAGGCCGAGCAGAGCGTCACCAGCTCGCGGCCCTCGTCCCTTGCCTCCGTCAGCGCGCGCACGGCGGACAGCCGCGTCGCGATCTCGTCCTTCGCCATCGGATACACCGCGCCGCAGCACTGCCACTCGGGCAGCTCGCACAGCTCAAAGCCCAGCGCCAGCGCGGCTTTTCGTCCGCATTCGTCGAGCGCTTTGCCCTTGGTCTTGAGCGTGCAGCCGGGAAAATAAGCAAATTGCATAGCGTTTCCTCGCAATCAGACCATCTGTTCCGGATGGAACACTTCGTCAAATTTTTCCGCCGTCAAAAAGCCCAGCGAAACGCAGGCCTCCTTGAGCGAAATGTTTTCCCTGAACGCTTTTTTCGCCGTCTTGGCGGCGTTCTCGTAGCCGATGTACGGGTTGAGCGCCGTGACGAGCATCAGGGAGTTGTACAGGTTGTGGTGCATCTTCTCGCGGTTGGCGCGGATGCCCGCCGCGCAGTGTTCGTTGAAGGAGAGCATGCACTCGGCCAGCAGCCGCGCGGACTGCAGAAAATTGTAGATGCACACCGGCATGAACACGTTCAGCTCGAAGTTGCCCTGCGAGGCGGCCATGCCGACGGCCACGTCGTTGCCCATGACCTGCACGGCGACCATCGTGACGGCCTCGCACTGGGTCGGGTTGACCTTGCCGGGCATGATGGACGAGCCGGGCTCGTTCTCCGGGATGAAGATCTCGCCCAGGCCGTCGCGCGGGCCGGAGGCCAGCCAGCGCACGTCGTTGGCGATCTTCATGAGGTCGCAGGCCAGCGCCTTCAGCGCCCCGTGCGCAAAGACGAGCTCGTCCTTGGACGTGAGCGCGTGGAATTTGTTTTCCGCCGTGCGGAAGTCCTTGCCGGTCAGCAGCGAAACCTTTTCGGCCACGAGGCTGTCGAAGCCCTTCGGCGCGTTGAGCCCGGTGCCGACGGCCGTGCCGCCGAGGGCCAGCGCCTTCAGAGGCGGCAGCGCCAGCTTCAGAAGCTCCCTGTCCTTTTCCAGGCTCGCGCGCCAGCCGGAGATCTCCTGGCTGAATTCGATGGGCGTCGCGTCCTGCAGGTGCGTGCGGCCGGATTTCACCACGCCGCGGTTCTCCTCCTCGAGGCGGCGGAACGTCGCGGCGAGCGTGTCGATGGCGGGCAGCACCCGGTCCTCGATCGCCGTCACGGCCGCGATGTGCATGGCGGTCGGGAAGGTGTCGTTGGAGGACTGGGACATGTTGATGTCGTCGTTCGGATGCAGCAGCTTCCTGCCCGCGAGCTCGTTGCCGCGGTTGGCCACGACCTCGTTGGCGTTCATGTTGGACTGCGTGCCGGAGCCGGTCTGCCAGACGACGAGCGGGAAGTGGTCGTTCAGTTTGCCCGCGATGACCTCGTCGCAGGCGGCTGAAATCGCCGCCAGCTTCTCCTCGGTCATTTTTTCGGGCTTCAGCTCGCGGTTTGCCAGCGCGGCGGCCTTTTTGAGGATGCCGAACGCGTGCGTGATCTCGCGCGGCATGGTCTCCAGACCGACGCCGATCGGAAAATTCCCGTGGCTGCGCTCTGTCTGCGCGCCCCAGTATTTGTCGGCCGGCACCGGAACCTCGCCCATGGAATCGTGTTCGATGCGGTATTCCATCTGGCGCGCCTCCTTACAGCTGGATCTGGCGGATGACGTCCTTCAGGCGCTCGGCGCTGATGCGGAGCTTGGCGACCTCGCCGTCGGTGAGGTGGTTGGCGATCTTGCCGCGCACGCCCTGGCGGTCGACGAGGGTCAGGGTGGACAGGCACACGTCCTCGATGCCGTATTCGCCGTGCATCATGGTGGAGACGGTCAGAGCCGTGCCCGCGCCGGCGTAGATGCACTTGCAGATGTGGCACACGGCCATGGCCACGGCGTAGAACGTCGCGCCCTTGTCCTTGATGACCTGCGCGCCGGAGGTCTTGACGAACTCCTCGATCTCGGCATAGTCGGGATTCCAGACGATCTTGTCGCGGTCCGGGCTGCTGTCGCGGTAGACGTCGATGTGGTTGTTGGCGATATGGACGAGGGACCAGGGCACGAAGGAGGAGTCGCCGTGCTCGCCGTAGACGTGCGCGTGGACGTTCTTCGGGCTGATGTGGAAGCGCTTGGCCAGGGTGGACTGGAGCCGGCTCGTGTCGAGGATCGTGCCGGAGCCCATGATCTGGTTTTCGGGCAGGCCGGAAATTTTGTAGAACACATAGGTCATAACGTCGACCGGGTTGGAGACGATGATGTAGACGGCGTTCGGCGCGTACTTCACGATCTGCGGCGCGATCTGCTTGAGGATGTCCACGTTTGTCTGCGCCAGGTCGAGGCGGCTCTGGCCGGCCTTGCGCGGCAGACCGGAGGTGATGATGACGATGTCGGAATCCGCGGCGTCGGGATAATCGCCGGAGCGCACGATCGCCGGGGAGCAGAACGGAGCGCCCTGGTAGATGTCCAGCGCCTCGCCGGCGGCCTTCTGCTTGTTGATATCGATGAGGAGGATTTCGGTGGCGATGCCCTGCACCATCAGATCGTTGGCAATGCTCGCGCCGACGCTACCGGCGCCGATAACGGTGATTTTACCCATGTTGAATCCCATCCTTTTTCATGTTATGTTGTTCCATGCCGGCAGCTTCCTTCCCCCGCGGGCGATGTGGACGGTGCCGGCATTTCCCCGTCCATTCCGATAAAATTATATCGAAATGATTCGACAAATAGAAATGCTTTTCATGCACGTGTCATATCATTTTTGACATATCATCGGCCGCGCCGCGAAAAAAAACGCATTTTTGCGCGCGCTTTCTATGCGCGCCGGGGCTCCGGCCGCTCGCCGGTGAGCTGCGCCTCGAAGCCGCTCTCGAGCGCGCTCATGGTGTACTGCGGATTGCAGGTCAGCACGTCGCAGAAACACGGCGCGTCGGCGCAGCGCTTCTGCGCGAGGCCCCAGCGCGCCAGCTCCGCGTCGGGCGTCGGCTCGTCCCAGCAGAACGCGTCCGGCAGCGTGTCGAGCAGCGAAAAGCGCGCAAAGCGGTCCGTGGCGCAGATCTGGCGGCGCGGCGTCTGGTCGGGCGGATTCTGCACGCCGAAGGTGTCGCCGGACACGATCTCCGGCAGCGGCGTCAGCGCCTGCCGGGTCAGCTCCTGCCGGGAGGCCAGCGGATGGCGCGCCGAAAAGAGCACATGGTACTGCTGCTTCCCGATCACGCGGAAGCTCAGCCCGCGCCCGTGCGCCAGCTCCTCAAAATAGTCGCGGTATTCCGCGCGGAAGCGGATGACGCCCAGCTCCGCCTCGCCATTCGACAGGTATTCCAGCGTCTGCCGCACGGGGCACTCGCGCACGGCCGCGTCGAGGCACTCGTTCCGGTCGAGCGATGCGAGATACGCCGCCGTGCGCGCGAACAGCGAGCAGGAGGGCGGCAGGCACACATGAAACCGGCCGACCGTCGGATGGCGGGGCCCGAGCTCGTCGATGGCCTCCGTCTCGCGCAGGATGCTGCGCGCATGGCGCAGATACTGCTCGCCGCGCTCGGTGGGGCGCACGCCCTTGCTGGTCCGCTCAAAAATCGGGAAGCCCGCCGCCTGCTCCAGCTCCCGGAGGATCCGGGACAGGTTCGGCTGGCCGATATACAGGTTTTCCGCCGCCTGCGAGATGGAGCGCACGCGCTCGATCTCCATGAGGTATTGCAGATGCTGCGTATTGATGGGTCTCCTCTCCTTCCATATTAAAATCGGTATGATTCCGGAAATGCGAGTCGTGAAGGGTGAAAGATGAAGGGCGAAAGGCGAAAGGTGAAAAATTTCGGTATCGCTTCGCTCAGAATGACAAATGGGGTGGTTTTTCGCGCATATCCTCCCCTTTTGTCATTCTGAGGAGCGCCAGCGACGAAGAATCTCAATGCAAGTTTGCAGCCAGATTCTTCGCTTCGCTCAGAATGACAGATGGGATGATTTCCGCGTATCAACAAGCCTAAGTTCCATGCAGGCCGTCCTCCGACATTTCCCGCCGCACCGCGATTGCGCGGGCCGAGCGGAGCGAGGCAGCGCGCACGGCATCGTAAGGCGCGGCTGGCAAACAAGCTTCGGAGGATGGGATTCCAAAGGGAAGGGCGGCTTTGTAAAAAGCCCTTCCCTTTGGCGTGCCTTTCTTCCTCTTCTTTCCGCACGAGCGGAAAGAAGAGGCCCCCGGAGGGCGTAACCCCGGCGGCGGCTGAAAAAACCGGCAAACCGAAAACCGCGCGAACGGGCCGACGTGGGCATCGGCCCCTACGAATGCGACGTTGGACAAGTGCGCACACATTCTCTCCCATCTGTCATTCTGAGGCGCGCCAGCGACGAAGAATCTCAATGCAGACCAGCAGCTGGATTCGGAGCGAAGCGAGGAATGGCAGGCCGGGCGGCGGGAATTGCGGAGCGGCGCTCCGGCGCTCCCGCCGTGGTTTGCGGGAGTCCCGGAGCGCCGGTGTTATTCTGCGAGCTTTCGGTCCTTTTCAATCACGGCGTCCACGGCCTGCTGGACGGCGGTCTCAAAGCCGAGCCGCTTGAGCGTGTGCACGCCCTCGATGGTCGTGCCGCCGGGCGAGCAGACCTGGTCGCACAGGGCGATGGGGTGCTCGCCGGACTCGAGCGTCAGCTTCGCGCTGCCGAGCACGGTCTGGCAGGCGATCTGCTGCGACAGGGCGCGCGGCAAACCCGCCTTGACGCCCGCCGAGGCGAGCGCGTCGATGTAGAGATGGATGAACGCGCCGGACGCGCCCGCGAGCGCGGAAAACGCGGAGAACTGCGTCTCCGGCAGCTCGTATACCGCGCCCACGGCCTCGAACATGCGCCGCACGAGCGCGAGCTGCTCCGGGCGCGCGGAGGCCCCGCCGCAAAGCCCGCTCGCGGCGGCCAGCACGCGGGCGTTGATGTTCGGCATCACGCGCACGACGGGCGTGCCCTCCGGCAGCGCCGCTTCGTAGTATGAAAGGGGCTTTCCGGCCGCGATCGTCACCACGAGCGTGCCGGGGCGCAGATTCTGCGCGGTTTCGGGCAGCACCGCGGGCAGCATCTGCGGCTTGACGCAGAGCGCCAGCACGTCGCACGAGCGCGCGAGCTCCGCCGCGGAGCCGGCGGGCCGGAGGCCCAGCTCCTTCTGCAGCGCGAGCGTCTTGGCCTCCGTGCGGTTGAAGCCGCTGAATTCGTCTTCCGAAAAATTTCCGCTTTTCACCATTCCGCGCAGAATCGCGGAGGCCATGTTGCCAAGGCCGAGAAATCCGTATCGCATCGCAGGCCCTCCTAGCGGATCTGGCCGGAGCCGTAGACCCGGTATTTCATCGTCGTCAGCTCGTTGAGCCCCAGCGGGCCGCGCGCGTGAAGCTTCTGCGTGGAGATGCCGATCTCCGCGCCGAGGCCGAATTCGCCGCCGTCGGTGAAGCGGGTGGAGGCGTTGTGGTAGACCGCCGCCGCGTCCACGCGGTTCAAAAACGCCGCGGCCGCCGCCTCGTCGTCCGTCACGATGCACTCGGAGTGGCCGGTCGAGTAGCGGCGGATGTGTTCGATCGCCTCGTCGAGGCTCCCGACGATCTTCGCCGCGATGATGTAGTCCCCGTATTCCCGGCCCCAGTCGTCCTCGTGCGCGGGGACGGCGGCGTCCTTCAGAATGGCGAGCACCTCCTTGTCCCCGCGGATCTCGGTGTGGTGCTTCGCCAGCGCCGCGGCGATCACGGGCAGCGCCTGCGCGGCGATGCCGCGGTGGATGAGCATGCACTCGGCCGCGTTGCACACGGACGGCCGCGAGGTCTTGGCGTTGTCGATGATCCGCGCCGCCATTTCCACGTCGGCGTCGCGGTCCACATAGATGTGGCACACGCCCGCGCCGGTCTGGATGACGGGGACGCTGGCCTCGCGCACCACAGCGTCGATGAGCCGCCGGCTGCCGCGCGGGATGAGCACGTCCACATACCCGTCGAGATGCATGAGCGCCTTCGCGCTCTCGTGCGAGGTGTCGGAGACGAGCTGGATGCAGTCGGGCGGGAGCGCGCTCTGCTCCAGCGCCCGGCGCATGACCGAGGCGATGGCGATGTTGGAGCCGATCGCCTCTTTCCCGCCGCGCAGGATGACCGCGTTGCCGGATTTGAGGCACAGCGCCGCCGAGTCCGCCGTGACGTTCGGCCGGGCCTCGTAGATGACCGCGATCACGCCGAGCGGCACCGCCGTTTTGACGATGCGCAGCCCGTTGGGCCGCACCTGGTCGGACAGCACCCGGCCCACGGGGTCGGGCAGCGCCGCGACGGCCTCCATCGCGTCGGCGATGGCCTCCACCCGCTCGCAGCTCAGCGTCAGCCGGTCGAGCAGCGCGTCGGAAAGCCCCGCCGTCTTTCCGGCGACAAGGTCCTTCTCGTTTGCCGCGCAGAGTTCGCCGCAGCGGCTGCGCAGCGCGAGCGCGATCCGTTCGAGCGCGTCGTTTTTCTCCTCCGTCGTCGCGAGCGCGAGCGCGCGGGCGGCTTCTCCGGCCTTTTCCCCGATGTTCTCAAGCATGGCGATCCTCCTTCGCGAAAAAGTGCGTCCCGACGTCCTCGCCGTCGAGCAGCCTGTAGATGTTGTGTGCGTCGCGGCCGCAGATCACGTAGGTGTCGATCCCGGCGCCGGTCGCCATTTCGGCGGCGCGGAGCTTGGTGGTCATGCCGCCCGTGCCGAGGCTCGTGCCCCGCTGCGAGGCGTAGGCCCGGATCTCGTCGGTGATCTCGGTGACGCGCGAAACGCGCCGCGCGGTCGGGTCCTCGAGCGGGTTGCCGGTGTAGAGCCCGTCCGTCTCCGTGAGGATGACGAGCGCGTCGGCCCCGATCAGCAGCGCCACCACGGCGGACAGCGAGTCGTTGTCGCCGTAGACGATCTCGTCCACCGCCACGGCGTCGTTTTCATTGATGATCGGGATGGCCCCGAAGGCGAAGAGCCGGGAGAACGCCGCGACGAGATTCTCCCGCCGCTTGGGATCGTCCACGTCCTCCTTCGTGATGAGCAGCTGCCCGACCTTGTGGCCGTACTGGGAGAACATCTTGTCGTACATGAACATCAGCTCGCACTGGCCCACCGTGGCGGCCGCCTGCTTGCCGGCGGTGTCCTTCGGCCGCTCGGGCAGCCCCAGCTTGCCGACGCCGACGCCGATGGCCCCCGAGGTCACGAGCGCGACGCGCTTGCCCGCGTTCACGAGATCGGACAGCACAAGCGCCAGCTCCTCCATCTCCTTGAGGTTGGTCTTGCCGGTCGCATGCGTCAGCGTGGAGGTGCCGACCTTAAAAACGATGGTCGAAGCGTCCTTGAGCCCCATGTCAGAATCCTCCCGATTATGCTTTGATGGCCACATTATAGCATATCCCCGCGCCAATTGCTACCGATTCGCGCCCCCGCGGCGCGAAAAAGCATATCGCGGCGCACGCCGTCGAAATGCGTCAATTCCGGTTGTTTTCCGGCTTTTTCTGTGCTATAATTGTGAAACAATGACAGCAGGAGGCGCTTTATGTCCGATTTTTCAAAATTCCGCTCCTCTCTGGGCGGATTTAACCGCGCCGACGTGGCAAATTACATCGAATCCAGCTCCATCGAGCACCAGAAGGAGCTGCGCCGGCTGAAGGACGAGTCTGAAAAGCTGACGGCGGAAAACGCCTCGCTGGCGGCGGAGCTGACCGGCGCGAAGGACGAGCTCGCCGCCGCGAAGAGCACGCTGGAGACGCTGCAGGCCGAAAACGACTCCCTGCGCGGGGAGCTGGAGGCGCTGCGCGCCGAGGCCGCCGCGCCGGCCGAACCGGAAGCGGCGGAGCCGGAAACGGCGGAGGAACCGGAAGCGCCGCAGGACGCGGCCCCCGCCGGGGCCGAGGAGGATTCCGAGCTCAAAAAGCAGGAGCTAACCGCCTATCGCCGCGCCGAAGCCGCCGAGCGCAACGCCGCGCTGCGGGCCAGGAAGCTGCGCGAGCAGCTCTCCGAGCTGTGCGAGCACGCGCGCAGCCGCTGCTCCGACTCAGGCGAGGAGCTGACCGCCCTGACCGACGATCTGACCGGAAATCTCGACCGGCTCAAGGAGACGATCGCCGAGCTGCGCCTTGTCTTCGACGAGACGGAGGACGCCTTCGACTCCATCGAGCTGCCCGACGTCCCCGCCGGCGAGGACGCGTAAGCCCCGCCGGGTTCAAACAACCGAAAAAAGCCTGCCGCAGAATGGGACGGACAAGACCGTTCTGTTCTGCGGCAGGCATATTTTTATGTCTCGGGCTTTTTCTCGCGGACGCCGAAGAGGACGAAGGAGGCGCCGACCACGCTGGCGGCCGCGCCGACCGCGAGCATGCCGCTCACGCCGGCGTTGTCGATCAGCAGGCCGCCGAGCACGCAGGAGAGGATGTTGCCCGCCGACGTGGTCGCCGTGACAAGCGACTGGGCGCTGTTTGCGCTGCGGTTTCCCGCCGTTTCGCCGGCATAGCGGACGGCCGCGGGCACGAACAGCGCGAACGAGATGGCCTGGAACGCGTTGGCCAGGTAGACGCCCGCCAGCGTGCGGACGAGCCACAGCGCCACGCTTTTGACGAGGAAGAAGAACGCCCCGAACCGGAGCAGCTGCTCGCAGGAGAAGCGCTTGCGGATGCGGTCGAAGAGAAACAGCGCCGGAATCTCGAGCATCGCGGCATAGGCGCAGAACACGCCCATCTGCGCGCTGGTGCCGCCCACGTTCGTGATGACCTGATACGGGAAATTGTCGATCATCGCGTGGCCGAAAAACAGGAACGTGTTGCCCAGCAGCAGAAACAAAAAGCAGCGGCTCAGCGCGAAGGACGTCCGGCCGGACGCATGCTCCGCCACCGGCATCGGCGCGCGCGCCGTCCCCTCATGGCGGCACAGGAACAGCAGCGCCATCAGCGCCGCAATCAGGATCAGCGCCGCCGGAGCCAGCACGCCGGTTCCGTAGCGGTCGCACAGCAGGCCGAGCACCGCCGACATGATGCCCCAGCAGAGCGAACCGACGCCTCTGGCGATGCCGAAGAGGATCGGCGTCTCGGGCGTCTCCAGGAAAAAGCAGTAGGCGTTGACGAGCGGCTGCAGCACGAGCTGGAACGCCATGAACAGCACGTAGCTGACCGTCAGCGCCGCGCTTCTGGCGGGGAAGACCACGAGACCGCAGACTGCGGCGGCGGTCGCCAGGCCGGCCAGCGCCAGCACCGCCGTGGCGTTCAGACGCCGCGCGCGGTCGGCGGCGGCAGAGACGAGCGGCTGCAGGAGCATGCCGACGATGTAGCCCGCCGCCATGACGGTGCCGATCTCCGCGTTCGTATAGCCCCGGGCCAGCAGAAAAACGCTGGCAAAGACGATGCTGACGCAGGCGATCATCCAATAGAGTCCCTGCAGAGCGGCATATTTGATATTTCTGACCAGACCGACGCGTTGTTTCACAGAGGAGCCTCTTTTCTTGGGCAACACCGCACAATTCCAAGCGCGGGATTGCGCCGTCAGATTTTTCGTCAGAGGTGTCAAAAAGCACAGCGAATCCTTTGTGGATTCGCGAGCATGGTTGGCGCATATGACGGGAAAGATGCTGGCAAGACCGTGCTGAACGCGTCAGCCGCGAATTGTGCGGTGTTGCCCTTGATTAACCGGTTAATTTCCGTCTCAGTATACGGCATCGGAGCCGCCCTGTCAATTCCGGAAGCACGGCGCGCGCAGGCCGGTTTTCCGGCGAATATCCCCCCACCCGGCTTGCGGGGCGGACCGGGTTATGATATGTTCAGCGAAACGGAACGCAAACCGCCCATTTGGAAAGGAATCGCACATGGAACAGCTGCTGGAAAACAGAGTCCTGCGCTATTGGACCGCCCGCGCGCCCAGCTTCGGCTCGACCCGCAGCGGCGAGCTGCGCGGCGCGCTCGGGGCGCGCTGGGGCGCGGCGCTGGAGCGTCTGCTGCCCGGCCCCGGTCTCCGGGTTCTGGACGCCGGAACGGGCACGGGCTTTTTCAGCATCCTGCTCGCCCGAAGGGGCTTCCGGATGACCGGGATCGACCTGACGCCCGCCATGATCGGCGAGGCGAAGCGGCAGGCGGAGGCGGAGGCGCTTGGCATCCGGTTCCTGGTGATGGACGCGCAGGCGCTCTCGTTTCCGGACGAGAGCTTCGACGCGGTCGTCTCGCGCAATCTCACCTGGACGCTGCCGGAGCCGGAGCGGGCCTACCGGGAGTGGCACAGGGTGCTTAAAAAGGGCGGCGTGCTGCTCAACTTCGACGCCAACTACGCCGAGGCCCTGCGGAAGTCCGGGCCCGGCGGTCCGGCCGCATACGGCCACGCGGGCGTGACGCCCGCGCTGTCCCGCGAGAACGCGGAGATCACGCTCTCCATGGAGGCCAGCCGCGCGCGCCGTCCCGACTGGGATCTGGCGGTGCTCCGGGAGGCCGGCTTCCGCGGCTGCCGCTGCGACCCGCGCGCGGGCGAGGCGATCCTGCGGGAATGCAGCGACCCCGCCGCGCCGATGTTCCTCGTTTCGGCAGTAAAATAACGGTCTATTCTATTAAGGAGGCACAGATGGAAACACGCACGCAGCCGCTGCTGGGCGCAATCGAGCAATACTGGACGCGCCGCGCGGAGAGCTATTCCGCCGTCGTGCGCTACGAAATGGCGCACGACAACGAGCAGAACTGGATGTCCGTCATCACCGGCGAGCTGCCGCGCGGGCAGTTCGGGCGGGTGCTCGACGTCGGCACCGGGCCGGGCTTTTTCGCCGTCGCTCTGGCCAGGCGCGGCTACCGGGTCACGGCGGTGGACTACACGCAGGCCATGCTGGACCAGGCGCGGGAGAACGCCGGCGCGCTGGCCCCGGCCATCGATTTCCGCCGCATGGACGCGCAGCGCCTCGCCCTTCCGGACGGCGGCTTCGACGCCGTTGTGACGCGAAACCTCACCTGGAACCTGGAGGACCCGCAGGCGGCCTACTCGGAGTGGCGCCGGGTGCTCCGGCCGGGCGGCGTGCTGCTGAACTTCGACGCGGGCTGGTATTCATACCTCTACGACGGAGAAAAGCAGGCGGCATACGAGCGCGACCGCCGGCGCGTCGCCGAGCTGGGCGTCCGGGATTTCAACGACTATCCCGACGGCGAGGCCATGGAGGCCATCTCGCGCGAGCTCATCCTCAGCCGCTGCCGCCGCCCGCAGGCGGACGTCCGCATGGCCAGGCGCGCGGGCTTCGCCCGCGTCTGCGTGGACCCCGCCGTCGGCGAGCGCGTCTGGGACGCGGACGAAAAAATCAACTATGTCTCCACGCCCCTGTTCATGCTGCGGGCCGAGAAATAAAGGCAAATCCCACGCCATTCCAGCCGCGAATTGTGCGGCGCTGCCTAAAGAATGCCCCGGGCGGCTGGCACCGCGCCGGAGCATACCCGAAACCCGAAATCGCGAAAAATCGGCGGGCGCGACTATCATACCACGCCCGCCCCTCAAAGGAAAGAGGAAAGCCATGAAAAAAACCACCGCCCTTCTCGCGGCGCTCATCCTGCTGCTCGGCCTGTGCGCCTGCGCCGCCCATCCCGCCTCCGGCCCCGCCGCGGGCAGCGCCGGGGCCGGCCAGACGGCCGTCTTCGCCGTGAGCTTCTCCTACCCGAGCCTCGACGCGCACAAGGACTACAACGGCTGGTACACCTCCATCTACGGCCTGACCGAGACGCTCTTCAAAATGGACGACCATTCCGCCGCCCAGCCATGGCTGGCCGAGCGCGCGGAAAGCGACGGGAACACCTGGACGGTCACGCTGAAGGACGGTCTCTGCTTTTCCAACGGCGACGCCGTCACCGCCGATATGGTCGTGCGCAATCTGAAGCGGGCGGCGGAGGTGAACGAGCGCTTCGCCTACCTCGCGGACTTTCGGATCGAGGCCAGGGACGAGAAGACGCTGACCATCGTCACGCCCGACGTCTATCCCACGATGAAAAACGACCTTGCCAGCCCCGAGCTCGCCATTCTGGATCTGGATGCCTCTGCCGATCTCGACCGCGCGCCCGTGTGCACCGGCCCCTTTGTGATCGACGCCTTCGAGCCGGAGGACGCCGTCACCGTCGTGCGGAACGAGCGCTACTGGGGCGGCGCGGTCCGTCTGGCCGGCGCGGCCTTCTTATACATGCAGGAGGACGCCCCCAAGCAGCTCGCCATGCAGAACGGCGAGCTGGACGGCTACACGAGCGTCACCGCGTCGGCGCTGGAAATCTATCGGAGCGATCCCGCCCGCTACGCCGTGACCGTCGTGCCGGCGGCGCGCCTGCAGTTCTACGCCCTCAACGAGACGCGGCTCGACGCGAGCGTGCGCGAGGCGGTCAATCTCACGGTGGACAAGCAGGCCATCGCGAAATATCTGAGCGGCACCGTCACCGCGGCCGAGGGGCCCTTCAGCGCCGACGCCGCCTACGGGCAGGCAAAGACGCCCGCCGCGGACCCCGCGAAGGCCGCGCAGCTTCTGGAGGCCGACGGCTATACGCGCGGCGCCGGCGGGTTCTATGAAAAGGACGGCAAAGCCCTGCAGCTCAACATCTGCTATTACCCCGCCCGCTCGCTCGACACAGTGGCAGCGCTCATGCAGGAGCAGCTCAAGGCCGTGGGCATCGACTCCGTGCTCACCTCCGAGGAGGACCCGGATTCGACCTACCTCGCCACGGGCGATTTCGACGTCGCCCTCTACTGCATGATCGCCGACAAGGCCGGCGACCCGTACTACTTCATCGACGCCGTCCTGCGGCAGAACAGCCGCTGGGCGATCGCGGGCTTCCGCTCGGACGAATGCGAGCAGCTCATCGGCGAGCTGGCGTCCGAAACCGACGCCGCCCGGCGCGCGGAGCTGGCGAACCGGATCGTGCAGCTCTCCATCGACGACAACGCGTTCGGCTACGTGGGCCTGTTCAATAAAACGACCGTCCTGCGCCCGGGCGTCTCGGGCTATTCCGAGACCTGTCCCTTCGACTTCTACGGCATCAGCGCCGTGACGGAAAAGCAATCATAAAAATGCGCCCTTGCGGCGCGGGGTAACGCATTGGGAAAGTATGTGGGAAAACGGCTCTTGCAGCTCATACCGGTTCTTCTGGGCCTGACGCTTCTGGTGTACGGGCTCATGTACCTGTCCCCCGGCGACCCGGCGCAGAAGAAGCTGACGGCGCAGGGCGTGGCGGTGAACGCGCAGGTGCTGGAAAAGACGCGGGAGGAGATGGGCCTGAACCGGCCGTTTCTCGCGCAGTACGGCAGCTGGCTCGCGGGCGTGCTGCGGGGCGATCTCGGCACGTCCTTCAAGGACGGGCTGAGCGTGGCGGCGAAGCTCCGGAAGGGCGTGAAAAACACCGCCGTGCTCGCGCTGGGGAGCCTCCTGCTCTCGCTCGCGGTGTCGCTGCCGCTCGGCGTCTATACCGCCGTCCGGCAGAACGGGCTCGGCGACCGCCTCATCCGGCTGTGCAGCTTTGCCGGCGGCGCCATGCCGAATTTTCTCATCTCGGTGCTGCTCATGTACTTCTTCTGCATCCGCGTCAAGGCGTTCCCGGTCATCGCGAAGGGCACGCTGCAGGGGCTGTTTTTGCCCTCCGCCGCGCTGGCAATCCCGCTCATGAGCCGCTTCACGCGGCAGATCCGCGCGCAGGTGCTCGAGGAGCTGGGCAAGCCCTACGTCGCGGGGGCGCGGGCGCGCGGGGTGAAGGAGCGGTACATCCTGTTCGGCAGCGTGCTGCACAACGCGCTGATCCCCATTGTCACCCTGGTGGGCCTCTCCGCGGGGACGCTTCTGGGCGGCAGCGTGGTGGTGGAGACGATCTTCCGCTGGCCCGGCGTCGGCAAGCTCGCGATGGACGCCATCACCGCGCGGGACTACCCCGTTATCCAGGGCTTCGTGATTCTCATGGCGGTCGTGTACGTGCTTATAAACCTTCTGACGGATCTGGCCTACCGGCGGCTGGACCCCCGGCTGGGCCGGGACGGGGAGGGCGCGCGATGAAAAAAGGCGTTCTGTCCTCCCGCCGGGCCGCGAAGCGCAGAGTGGCCGTCTTTCTGGCCCTGGCCCTGTTTCTCGCCGCGGTGAGTCTGGCGGCGCCGTATCTCGTGCCGAACGACCCCTACCAGACGAATTCCGACCGCATGAACGCCCCGCCCGACGCGCGCTGCCCCTTCGGCACGGACCATCTGGGCCGGTGCGTCTTTTCCCGCGTGCTCATGGGCGCGCGCACCAGCATCTTTTCCGCGCTGGCGCTCGTGGCCGTGTCGTTCGCGGTCGGGACGCTGCTCGGGATGCTGTGCGGCTGGTACGGGGGCGTGCTCGACGAGCTCGTCATGCGGCTGGCCGACATCCTGCTCGCCTTTCCGCAGATGGTGCTGGCCATCGCGGTCGCGGGCATTCTGGGCGGCAGTCTTTTCAACGCGATGCTCGCCATGGGCATCACCGGCTGGACGCTGTACGCCCGGCTCGCCAGAAGCGCCGTGCTGCAGCTTCGTCAGGAGCCCTTCGTCGCGGCGGCGCGGCTGTCGGGCTGCCGGACGGGCGCGATTTTGTTCCGCCACCTGCTGCCGAACATCCTCGGCCCGCTCGTCGTAAACGCCGTCACGCAGATCGGCTCCATGATGATCGGCATTGCGGGCCTGTCGTTTCTCGGCATCGGCGTCACGCCCCCGGCGGCGGAATGGGGCTCCATGATCAGCGAGGCGCAGGGCGGTATGCAGCTCGCGCCGTGGGCGGTGCTGGCGCCCGGCGGCGCCATGGTCGTCACCGTGATGATCTTCAACGAACTCGGGGATTCCGTGCGGGATCTTCTGGATGTAAGCGGGCAGTGAGATGGAAAAAGCGCTTCTGACAACAGAACATCTGCGCGTCGGCTACGGCGGGGAGGCCGCGGTGCATGACGTGTCCTTCTGCCTGCGCGCGGGGGAAACGCTCGCCATCGCCGGCGAGAGCGGCTGCGGAAAAACCACGCTGCTGAAGGCCCTGATGGGCGTCGGCGGCGCGCAGATCACCGGCGGGCGGGCCGTTTTCGACGGGAATGACCTCGCGGCCATGCGTCCGAACGCGCGCAGGGGCCTCGCGGGCGAGCAGATCTCCATGATCTTTCAGGACCCCGGCGCGGCGTTCAATCCCATCCGCAGCTATGACAGCCAGTTTCGCGAGCTGCTCCGCAGCCGCGGGCGCTTCCGGGGCGCGGCGTCCCGCAGCGAGATCCGGCGCTGCTTCGCGTCGCTCGGCCTGTCCGACGGCGCGCGCATCCTCAAAAGCTGCCCTTGCGAGCTGAGCGGCGGCATGAACCAGCGCGCCGCCGTCGCGGCGGCCATGCTGCTGGGGCCGCGGCTGCTGCTGCTCGACGAGCCGACGAGCGCGCTGGACGTGACGGCGCAGCAGGCCGTGGTGGAGGAGCTTGCGCGCCTGCGCTCGCTCACGGGGCTCTCCATGCTCCTCGTGACCCACAATCTGGGACTTGCCGCCGCCATGGCCGATCGCACCGGCGTCATGTACGCCGGGCGGCTCGTGGAGCTGGGCGCGACGGCGGACGTGCTGGAGCGGCCCTGCCATCCGTATACGAAATGCCTGCTGCGGGCCGTGCCGGCGCTCGGCGGCGGACTGCCCCAGGGACTCGGCGGCAGCCCGCCCGCGCCCGGCGCGCCGGCGCGCGGCTGCGCGTTTTTCGCCCGCTGTCCCGCGGCCGCGCCGGGCTGCCGGGAGCGGGAGACCGCCCTGCGCGAGATCTCGCCGGGCCATTTCGCCGCGTGCGCGGAGGGCCGGCCATGAACAAAACGGAGCCGGTCCTGGAGGCCGCGGCGCTCACGAAGCGCTACCGGCGCGGAAGCCTTGCCGCAGAGGCAATTTCCCAGGTAAGCTTTTCGCTGCTGCCGGGCGAGATTCTGGGCGTCGTGGGGCAGAGCGGCAGCGGCAAATCGACGCTGCTTCGGCAGCTCGCCTGTCTGGAAAAGCCCACGTCCGGGCGCGTCATGCTCTGCGGGCGGGACGTGACCGGCCGGCAGCCCCGCGACGTGTGCCATGAGATCCAGATGGTGTTTCAGAACGCGCAGCGCTCCTTCGACCCGCGCCGAAGCGTCGGCGCGTCCGTCTGCGAGGCCGTGCGGCAGCTTTCCGGGCTTTCCGGGCAAGCGGCGCGGGAGCGGTGCGCGCAGCTCATCCGCCTGGCGGGGCTGGACCCCTCGGCGGCGGACGCGTTCCCGTCCGCCCTCAGCGGCGGCCAATGCCAGCGCTTCGCCATCGCCCGCGCGCTCGCGGCCATGCCGAAGGTGCTTTTATGCGACGAGGCGACGAGCGAGCTCGACGTGTCGGCGCAGGCACAGATCGTCGGCCTGCTGGCGGGGCTCCGGGACGAGCTGGGGCTTTCGATCGTGTTCGTGTCCCACGACCTCGCGCTGGTGAGCACGCTCTGTTCGCGGATTCTCGTTCTGCAGGACGGCGCGGTCGCGGAGCAGGGCCCGACGCAGGCGCTCGTCTCCGCGCCCCGCTCCGACGCGGCCAGGGCGCTGCTCGCCGCCGCATGGACCGGGCGCGGCCCGCAGTTTTCCCGCCCGTCGGTTGACAAGCCGCCGGAATGTGTGCTATAGTAGGCCTGCAACTGAATATTGTGCGTGAGGTGTCGGACACATTGTGTCCGGTGAAAAGGGAAGCAGGTGAGAATCCTGCACGATCTCGTCACCGTAATTCGAGAGCAGAGGCCCATATCCACTGGGAAACCGGGAAGGGGGCCGCGCGTTTGATCGATCAGCCGGGAGACCTGCCTTTCGCAGTATGGGAACGTACGGTTCCGGGCCACGAGGGATTGGCGATACGAAAAGGAAGGCTGCTTTGCGCTGTTTTTCTGTATTTTTTGACCCCCGCCGCCCGGCGGAGGTCTTTTTCTGTCCGTTCCCGTCCGATTTGCAATACGGCAGCCATACGGACGCGTCGTTCTGTCCGCGCGCTGGTGCTATTGAAAAAACGACAGAATTGTCAGAAAAGGAAGCAAGAAAATGAAAAAAGTATCCCTGATCCTGCTGTGCGTCGTACTGCTCGCCTCGCTGATGGCGGGCTGCGGCAGCAAGAGCGCGGCGTCTGCGTCCTCGGCGCAGGCCTCCGTTTCCGCGTCGGCCGGCTCGGCCGAAACCTCGGCGCAGCCGGCCGCGCCGGCGCTTGCCGACGGCGTCTACAGCGCGGATTTCACCACCGACAGCGACATGTTCCATGTCAATGAGGCCAACAACGGCAAGGGCGTCCTGACGGTCAAGGACGGCGCCATGACCATCCACGTCAGTCTGGCGTCCACCAAGATCGTCAATCTGTTCGTCGGCACGGCTGCGGACGCGCAGAAGGACGGCGCGGTGCTGCTCGATCCGACGACGGACACCGTCACCTACTCCGACGGGACGACGGAGGAGGTCAACGGCTACGACATCCCCGTAGCCGCGCTCGACGAGGAATTCGACCTCGCCATCCTCGGCAAGAAGGGCACCTGGTACGACCACAAGGTCAAGGTCTCCAACCCCGAGCCCGCCGACGCGGCGGAAACCGCCTCCGCCGACACCGACCAGGCGGCCGCCGACAAGGTCGCCGCGCTGATCGACGCCATCTATGTGCAGGCCCGCACGGACGACACCGACCAGCAGTGCGCGGACGCGAAGGCCGCGTGGGACGCGCTGACCGACGCGCAGAAGGCGCTCGTCTCCGGAGAGAACGCCGATCCCGATTACTTCGGCCGCGACACCGGCGACGCCTCCAAGGACGATCCCCTCAACGCCGACGGCATCGGCGAAAACGAGCTGCTGGTCGTCAGCTTCGGCACCTCCTTCAACGACAGCCGCGTCGCCGACATCGGCGGCATCGAAAAGGCCCTGCAGGCGGCCTATCCCGACTGGTCCGTGAGACGCGCGTTCACCGCGCAGATCATCATCAACCACATCCAGGCCCGCGACAGCGAGAAAATCGACAACATGGACCAGGCGCTCGACCGCGCCGCCGCAAACGGCGTCAAAAACCTCGTCGTGCAGCCCACGCACCTGATGCACGGCGCGGAATACGACGAGCTGGTCGCGGCTGTGGACAAGTACAAGGACAAGTTTGCCTCCGTCAAGGTCTCCGAGCCGCTTCTCGGCGAGGTCGGCTCCGATACGACGAGCGTCAACAGCGACAAGGAAACCGTCGCCAAGGCGATCACAGCCCAGGCGGTCAAGGCGGCCGGCTACGACAGCCTCGACGCGGCCGCGGCGGACGGCGCCGCGTTCGTCTTCATGGGCCACGGCACCTCCCACGCAGCCAGCATCACCTATGACCAGATGCAGACCCAGATGGAACAGCTCGGCTACAAGAACGTATTCGTCGGCACGGTCGAGGGCAAGCCCGCCGACACCGAATGCACCGCCGTCATCGGCAAGGTGAAGGACGCGGGCTACACGAAGGTCATCCTCCGCCCGCTGATGGTCGTGGCCGGCGACCACGCCAACAACGACATGGCCGGCGACGGCGCCGACTCCTGGAAGAGCCAGTTCACGGCCTCCGGCAATTTCAGCAGCGTCGACGCGCAGATCGCGGGTCTCGGCGAGATTGCCGACGTCCAGAAGCTCTACGTCGCGCACACCGGCGCGGTCATCTCCTGACAAAATCATAAAATAAAGCGATGCCGTTCCGGAGCCAACGCTCCGGAACGGCATCGCCGCATTTTATGGCTGCCGTTATTTGACGCTGCCGTCGGCGTTGAAGAGGGGCAGCGGCTCCAGATAGACGATGTCGCTGCGATTCTGCGCGTCGCCCTCGGCCAGGACGGCCATCCTGCCCGCGACGGTCGCGCCCGCCTCGCGCACCAGCTCCTCCAGCGCGGCCAGCGATTCGCCGGTCGAGATCACGTCGTCCACGATGAGGATGCGCTTTCCCTTCATCCTGGCCGCGTCCTCGCCGCTCAAAAACAGCTCCTGCTCGCGCTGGGTGGTGATGGAGTGCACCTTCACGTGCAGCGGGTTCGTCAGATAGACCTTCATGCCCTTGCGCGCGACAAAATATGTCTTCGCGCCGCTCTGCCGCGCCATCTCGTGGATGAGCGGGATGCTCTTGGCCTCGGCCGTCAGCATGTAGTCGTAGTCCTTCGGCGCGCGCTTCAAAAGCTCGCGGGCGGCCGCGACCGTGATCTCCGGATCGCCGAAGAGGATGAACGCGCCGATATACAGCCCGTCCGTCACCTTGCAGATCGGCAGTTCCCGGGGAACGCCGGCAATATTCATGTGATACGTCATAGCTTCCGTCTCCTTACCGTATTGCGCGCCTCCGCGCAGCTGATTCCACAGCCTTGATTATATGCCCCCTGCGAAAAAATGTCAATTCCCCCAGCCCGTTTGCGTCTTGGGGCGCACCGCGCAATGCGGCGTGCGGAACTGCAAGGATGCGGGCAGGGCCGCGCTTCAGGCGTTTGCCGTGCATTGTGCGGTGCTGCCCCAGGAACCTTTTTCCCGCGGGAGCGTCTATAAAAGCAGAGCCCCGAACCGGGGCGAAAAGAGATAAAGGAGAACTGCCATGACCTTTCTGGAACTGCTTCCCATCCTCATTCCGGCCGCCGTCATCGTGCTGCTGCTGCTCAGCGGCTACGTGAAGGCGCCGCCCGACCAGGCGTACATCATATCCGGCCTTAAAAAAGAAGGCAAAATCCTCATCGGCCGCGCGGGCATCAAGATCCCGTTCCTCGAGCGGCTCGACAGGCTTTACCTCGGCCAGATGACCGTGGACATCAAGACCGAGCAGTCCGTCCCGACGAACGACTTCATCAACGTCAACGTGGACGCCGTGGCGAAGGTGCGCATCTCCCCCACCACCGAGGGCATCAAGCTGGCGGCGAAGAACTTCCTCAACAAGAAGCCGAACGACATCACGCTCGACCTGCAGGACTCGCTGCAGGGCAACATGCGCGAGATCATCGGCACGCTGTCTCTCAAGGAGATCAACACCGACCGCGACTCCTTCTCCGACCAGGTGATGCAGAAGGCGTCGAAGGACATGGACAAGCTGGGCATTGAGATTCTCTCCTGCAACATCCAGAACGTGACCGACGAAAACGGTCTCATCAAGGATCTCGGCGCCGACAACACCTCTCTCATCAAAAAGAACGCCGCCATCGCCAAGGCGCAGGCCGACCGCGACGTGGCGATCGCCCAGGCCGAGGCCGACAAGGCCGCGAACGAGGCGCGCGTCCAGTCCGACACGCAGATCGCGCAGAAGAACAACGAGCTGGAGATTCGCCGCGCCGAGCTGAAGCTGATCTCCGACTCCAAGAAGGCCGAGGCGGACGCCGCCTACAAGATTCAGGAGCAGGAACAGCAGAAGAGCATCGAAACGGCGACCGTGAACGCGCAGATCGCCAAGGCCGAGCGCGACGCCGAGCTCAAAAAGCAGGAGGTCGAGATCGCCAAGCAGAAGCTGGGCGCCGAGATCCGCGCGCAGGCCGACGCCGACCGCTACGCAAAGGAGCAGGAGGCGCAGGCCGACCTCTTCCGCCGTCAGAAGGACGCCGAGGCCAAGAAGTTCGAGCAGCAGCAGGACGCCGAGGCCCGCCGCGTACAGGCCGAGGCCACGCGCTTTGCCAAGGAGCAGGAGGCCGAGGGCATCCGCGCCACCGGCCTGGCCGAGGCCGAGGCCATCCGCGCCCGTGCCATGGCCGAGGCCGAGGGCATCGATAAAAAGGCAGAGGCCATGCAGAAATACGGCCAGGCCGCCATGGTCGAGATGGTCATGCAGGCCCTGCCCAGCATCGCCAAGAACGTGGCGGAGCCGCTCTCCAAGGTGGACAAGATCACCATGTACGGCGAGGGCAACAGCGCGAAGCTCCTGGCCGACATCGTGAACGGCACCACGCAGATCACCGAGGGCTTCACCCAGGGCATGGGCCTCGACGTGAAGTCGCTGCTCGCGGGCCTGCTCGGCGCGAAGCTCGCCGATTCCAACCCGCCCGCTGCCCCGGTCATCAACATCCGGACAGCCGAGCCGCCGAAGCCCGAAGCGCCCCAGCCGGAGGCTCCGCAATAACGCACATCTGCCGCAAAGCGGCCGGGCTCCGGCCCGGCCGCTTTGCGGCAGATTTCATCCTTTACAGCAAATCCAGCTCGCGCAGCCATAGGGCGGCGGAGGCGTCGCTCGGCATCCGCAGGTCTCCGCGCGGAGACAGGGCGACGGAGCCGACCTTCGGCCCGTCGGGGATGCAGGAGCGCTTGAACTGCTGGGCAAAAAAGCGCCTGTAGAAGCTGCGCAGCCATTTCAGGATTGTCTCGTCCGGATACCGGCCCGCAAACGCGAGCTTCGCCAGCCGATAGACCTTCGCGGGCGGGCAGCCGCAGCGGAGGACGTGGTACAAAAAGAAATCGTGCAGCTCGTACGGGCCGACGAGCTCCTCGGTCTTCTGCGAGATGTCGCCGTCCGCGGGCGGCAGCAGCTCCGGGCTGACCGGCGTGTCCAGCACGTCGAGCAGCACCGCCGAGAGCGCCGGGTCGGCGCTCACGTCCGCGCACCAGCGCACCAGATGCCGCACAAGCGTCTTGGGCACGGAGCAGTTCACGGCGTACATGGACATGTGGTCGCCGTTGTAGGTCGCCCAGCCGAGCGCCAGCTCGGACATGTCGCCCGTGCCGATCACAAGGCCGCCCTGCTGGTTGGCCAGGTCCATGAGCACCTGCGTGCGCTCGCGCGCCTGCGCGTTTTCATATGTCACGTCGCGCCTGTCGGGGTCGTGGCCGATGTCGGCCAGATGCCCGGTAACGGCGCTCCCGATGCCGATCTCCCGCAGCGTGCAGCCAAGGCGGCGGGCCAGCTCGCAGGCGTTCCGGTAGGTCCTGCCGGTCGTGCCGAAGCACGGCATGGTGACGGCGAGGATGCCCGCGCGCGGCAGGCCGAGCAGGTCGAACGCGCGCGCGGTGACGAGCAGCGCGAGCGTGGAATCCAGCCCGCCCGACACGCCGAGCACGGCGGTCTTCGCCCCCGTGTGGGCCAGCCGTTTTTTGAGGCCCATCGACTGGATGGACAGGATCTCCTCGCAGCGCCGGTCGCGGTCGGACTTGTCGTGCGGGACGAACGGCGCGGGGTCGACGAAACGGCGCAGGGCCAGCGCCAGCGGCTTCAGGCGGAATTCCGCCGTCGCGTAGCCCGCCGCGTCGGCGCGGAAGGTCGTCATCCGCCGCCGCTCGCTCACGAGCCTGCCGAGGTCGATGTCCGCCGTCGTCATGCCGGTCCGGAAGCGCGCGGACTCCGCGAGCAGCGTCCCGTTCTCGCAGATGAGATCGTGGCCTGCGAACACCAGATCGGTGGAGGATTCCCCCTCCCCGGCGTCGGCGTACAGGTACGCGCACAGCAGCCGCGCCGACTGCGCCGACACGAGCTGGCGGCGGTAGATGTCCTTGCCCGTCGTCTCGTCGCTGGCCGAGGCGTTCACGAGCACCGTCGCCCCGGCGGCGGCATGGCGCACGCTCGGCGGGTCGGGCACCCACAAATCCTCACACACCTCGGCCGCCGCAGTCAGCCCCGGCATGTCCGGGCAGCGCAGCAGGATGTCGGTCCCGAACGGCACGTCGTACGTCTGCCCGCCGTCGAAGAACGGCTCCGGCTCGGCCTTCCGCGGGCCGGGCACGAAATGGCGCGCCTCGTAAAATTCTCCGTAGTTGGGGATGTTCTGCTTCGGATACAGCGCCAGCAGCCGGCCGCCCTGCACGGCGGCCGTCACGTTGCAGAGCTTGGCGCCGCGCTCCCAGGGCAGTCCGACGAAAAAGAGCAGCTCCAGCCCGGCGCTGAAGCGGACGAGCTCCCGCAGCGCCTCCTGCGCGGCAGCGAGCAGGCTCTGCTGCAAAAACAGGTCCCCGCAGGTGTAGGCCGTGAGGCAGAGCTCCGGCAGCACGAGCAGCCGCACGCCGTCGGCGTCGGCCCTTTTGAGCACGTCCTCGATGGAGCGGGCGTTGAACGCCGGGTCCGCCACCCGGACCTCCGGCGTGGCCGCCGCGACTCTCAGAAATCCGTCTTTCATTCCGCTTTCCCCCGCAATCCCGAAAGAATAAACCTGATTATAGCACAGCTTATCCCCGGAATCCACCTTGTTCTTGCATTTTTCTCCGTGCGGGCGTATAGTGGAGGAAAATCAAGGGACGCTCTGGACAAAACCGGCGCGAGGCATCGGAGCTCCCAAGTTCACATCATCGGAGGCCGCCATGATCTACACCGTCACGCTCAACCCCGCGCTCGACAAGACCGCGGAGATCGAAAATTTCTGTCCGGACAGCGTCAACCGAATCCGGGCCCTGCGCACAGACCCGGGCGGCAAGGGCGTCAACGTCTCCAAGGTGATCACCAAGCTGGGCGGGACCAGCGTCGCCGCGGCGATTCTGGGCGGCGGCAGCGGGCGGCTGATCGCGGACGCGCTGGCGCAGCTCGGCATCGCCGGCATGTTCCGCTTCGTTCCCGGCGAAACGCGCACGAATCTCAAGATCATCGACCCGGTTCAGCACACGCACACGGACATCAACGAGCCGGGCATCCCGGCGGACGCGGACGTCCTGGCCGGGCTTCTGGCGGAGCTGACCGGCAGGCTCGCGCCGGGCGACCTCGTGGTCCTGTCCGGCAGCCTGCCCGCCGGCGCGCCCGCCGACACCTACCGCGTCTGGGTTCGGGCGTGCAGACAGGCCGGCGCTTCCGTCTTTCTGGACGCCGACGGCGAGCTGCTGGCACAGGGCATCCTGGCCGGGCCGGACCTCATCAAGCCGAACCGGGACGAGCTCTCCGCGCTCGTCGGCCGGGAGCTCGGAACGCTTCCGGAGATTGCGGCCGCCGCACAGTCGCTGCTGCTGCGGGGCGTGGGCCGCGTCGTCGTCTCGCTCGGCGGCGACGGGGCGCTGTTCGCCGGGCCGGAGCGCGCCGTATACGCCGAGGGCCTGCGCGTGCCGGTCGGCAGCACGGTGGGCGCGGGCGACAGCGTCGTCGCGGCGCTGGCCTTCGCGCGCGAGCGCGGCCTGTCCCCGGAGGACACCGTCCGCCTCGCCATGGCGACCGGGGCCGCCAACGTGATGTGCAGCGGCACGCAGGCCGCCGAGTACGCGGCCGTCGAAGCCCTGCTGGACCGCGTCCGCTTTCACACGCTCGAATCATAGACAACTCTGCCCATTTTTGCAAGTTTCTTGTAAAAATGGGTTTTTTGTGCTATGATCTTCAAAGAAAAATGGAATTTTCCCGTGATTCAGCGCGGAATCTGTTGGATAGAGGGGATGCGGCATGAAAAAGCGGATCGGTTTCGGGCGGCGCGTGCTGCTCTGCGCGCTTCTGCTCGCGTCCGCTCTGACGTCCGTCCGGGCCGCGGACGAGCCGCGCACCGTGCGCGTCGGCTACTACGAGATGGCGAACTTTCAGGAGTACGACAAAACGTCCGGCCTCTACCGCGGCTACAGCTACGACTACATGCTGGCCGTCGCGCAGTACGCGGGCTGGCAGTACGAATTCGTGCCCGTCACCTACGACGAGGGGCTGCAGATGCTCGAGGACGGCCGGCTCGATCTCATGAACAACGTCGCGATCACGGACGAGCTGTCGCGGCAGCTCGCCTATTCCGCGCTCCCCTCCGGCACGAGCTGCACCTGCCTCGTGGTCCCGCAGGACAATACCAGCGTCGCCTATGAGGACTTCTCCAGCATCGGCAGCCTGACGGTCGGGCTGGACTATGCGAGCAGCCTCAACAGCGGGTTCGTCGATTACTGCAAGGACAACGACTGCATGCCGACCCTCATCTACTACCACACGGCGAGCGGCGTCGCGGGCGGCCTCGCGAGCGGCGAGATCGACGCCTGCCTCGCGAGCAGCCTGCAGGACGTCGCGATGCGCACGGTGGCGAAATTCGACACCCGCTCGTATTACTTCGCCACAACGAAGGGCAACTCGGATCTGCTGCAGGAGCTCAACACGGCGATGAACTCGCTCAAGACGAGCGACCCGTATTTCGAGGAGAAGGTCTACGCGAAATACCACGGCAAGTCCTCCGAGGAGCAGACGGTCATCTCCCAGGAGGAGGCCGCCTACGTCGCCGACGCCGCGCCCATCAAGGTCGTCTACGACCCGTCGTGGTATCCCATCTCCTACACGGACGAGAACGGCCGGTTCTGCGGAGCCATGGCCTCCCTGCTGGATTCCGTCTCTGAGCGGACCGGCCTGCGCTTCTCCTACGTGCGCAAGGACACGGCCGCCGAGGCGCTGGAGAGCCTGCGCAGCGGCGAGGCGCAGGTGATGGCCGGCTTCCCGTACGACTACACGTGGGCGCAGGCGCACAACGCGCGCGTCACCACGCCGTTCGTCACGCTCACCATGTTCGCGGCCTGCCGCGCGGACAGCGAAACGGGCGGCGCCTACGCCGTGCCGGCCGGCTCCTACCTGCGCTATCTCAGCCAGAGCCTGCGGCAGGAGGGGTATTCCTATCAGGAGTACGCCTCCACGGACGCATGCCTGCGTGCGGTGCTGAACGGGGACGCGGATTTCGCGTTCCTGGACTCCTACCAGCTGGAATACTACCGCGGGCGCTCGGACTACCGCAAGCTCTCCTACAAGGTGCTCAACGGCGACGACTACGGGCTGTCGCTGGCGGTCTCCGACACGGCCGACGGCCGGCTGTTCTCCATTCTGGAAAAAGCGCTGTCCGCCGCCGGCTCGGACCAGATCGGCAACATCCTGCGCCAGACGTCGCTCAGCGCCTCCTCCCGCTCGATCATCGACACATTCTACGCGAACCCGCGCGCGGCGGGACTGATGCTCATGCTGTTCGGCTTTTTGGCCGCGGTCGTGATCAGCGCGCTCGTCTACACGCATGCGCTCAACCGGAAAAACCTGCAGCTCAAGGCCGCGGTCAGCGCGAAGTCCGAGTTTCTCTCCAACATGAGCCACGACATGCGCACGCCGCTCAACGGCATCATCGGCTATACGGAGCTCGCGCGGAAAACGGACGTGTCCGCGCAGAAGGAGGACTATCTGCGCAAAATTCAGATCTCCGGCGAGTTTCTGCTGAATCTCATCAACGACACGCTCGACGTCAGCAAGATCGAGAGCGGGAAATTCACGCTCAAGCCGGAGCCCGTGGACACCGAGGAGCTGCTCGCGGGCATCATCGTCCCCATCCGGCAGATGGCCGACGCCAAGGGCATCCGGTTCGCCGTGGACACGGCGGGGATGACCGGCGGGACCATCCTGGCCGACCGGCTCAACCTGCAGAAGATCATCCTGAACCTGCTGTCCAACGCCGTCAAATTCACGCCGGCGGGCGGCACGGTCACGCTGACCATCGCGGCGCTCGCGCCGCAGGAGGACGGCCGAAACGCGCTCGTGACGGTCGAGGACACGGGCATCGGCATCAGCGAGGAATTCATCGGCCACATCTTCGAGCCGTTTTCGCAGGAGCGCGCGCCCGAGGGCGGCAACACCGCCGGCACCGGCCTGGGCCTGTCCATCGTCAAGAGCGTGGTCGAGCTGATGGGCGGCCGGATCGAGGTGCGCAGCCGGCGGGGCGAGGGCACGCGGTTCGACGTCCGGCTTCCGATCACGCACCTGTCCGGCGAGGCGGCCCGTCCGGCGGAGCCGGAGGCCGACCCGTCGCTGCTGCGCGGCAGGCGGGCGCTGCTGTGCGAGGACAACGAGATGAACCGCGAGATCGCCACCGCCGTCCTGCAGAGCTTCGGCATGGAGGTGTGCTGCGCGGAGAACGGGCGCGCGGGCGCCGACCGCTTCGCCGCCTCCGAACCCGGCGAATACGACGTCGTTCTGATGGATCTGCGCATGCCCGTGCTGGACGGCTTCGGCGCGGCAAGGGCCATCCGCGCGCTGCCGCGGGCCGACGCCTCGACGGTGCCGATCCTCGCGATGTCCGCGGACGCCTACGAGGAGGACCTTCGCAAGTGCCGCGAGGCCGGCATGAACGGCCACATCGCCAAGCCCGTCGATACGAAGCGGCTGTTCGCGGAGCTTGTGAAATGCTGCGGAAGGCGGGGTGAGGACACATGACGGGAAAGCGGATGCTGCTGCTGGCCGCGCTGGCGGCGCTTCTGACGCTCTGCGCCTGCGGCGCGTCCCGGGACAAGACCGCCGCCCTGCCGGCCGCCCCGGAGCCGGCCGCCGCCGAATCCGCCGCCGCGCCGAGCGCCGCGGCGCGGGCCGACACCGACACGGGCACGCTCGTGATCTACTCCCCGCACGACGCCGACCCCATGAACGCCTGTATCGTGAACTTCATGGCCAAGTACCCGCAGATCAAGGTCAGGCTGGTCCCCGGCGGCACGGGCGAGCTGTGCCAGCGCATCGAGGCCGAGGCCGCCGCGCCGCAGGCGGACGTGTTCTGGGGCGGCGGCGCGGATTCCATGGAGGCGTATTCCGCCTATCTCGAGCCCTACGTCTGCGCGAACGACAGCGCCATCGACGCGCAGTTCAAGGACGCCGACGACCTGTGGATCGGCGAGAGTCCCCTGCCCATGGTCATCATCTACAACAAGAAGCTGCTCGCCGAGAGCGGGCTGGACGCGCCCACGAGCTGGGAGGACTGCCTCGACCCCGCGTTCCGGGGCCGCATCGCCTACTGCCAGCCCTCCAAATCCGGCTCGGCCTATACGCAGCTGTGCACCATGATTCTGGCGCACGGCGGCGGCGAGACGGGCTGGGACTTTGTCCGCCGCTTTGTGGACAATCTGGACGGGAACCTTCTCGACTCCTCCGGCAAATGCCACAAGCTCGTGGCGAGCGGAGACTATCTGATCGGCATTACGATTGAAAAATCCGCCGCGCTCTATCTGGACGACCCGAACATCGGCTTCTGCTATCCGTCCGACGGCACCTCCGCCGTCTGCGACGCCGCGGCGATCGTCAAGGGCTGCCCGCACGAGCAGAACGCGAATCTCTTCGTGGACTTTGTGACCTCCGCCCAGTCGCAGAAGGAGCAGAGCCTGGACTGGAACCGGCGGCCGTCGAGACGCGACGTGCCGGTGGCCGAGGGCCTCGTGGACATCGGCAAAATCCACCTGATCGACTACGACTTCACCTGGGCCTCCGCCGAAAAGGAATCCATTCTCGCCCGCTTCGCCGCTCTGGCGGGCGGCTGAGGCGCCGATGCGCAAAAAGCTCCGCGGGGCCTGCCGGAATGATCGGCAGGCCCCGCGGGTGTTTTTTGATTGCTCAGTCCTTGAGATGGAACGCCGTTTTGAGGTCGGCAATCTCGGCGTCGGTGATGTGGACGATCTCGCCCAGGCCCTGCGATTCGATGATCGAGTGGGCGGTGGACTCCATGACCTCGAGGCGGTCGAACGCCTGCAGCAGGGTGCCGCCCGTGACGATCACGCAGTCGTTTTTGACCATGATCGCCGGATGCGCCTCGCTCAGCTCGCGCGACATCTCCTCGGGATGGGTATAGATCTCGTTGTAGGGCAGCTTTTTGACGTCGCGCAGGAGGATGTAGCTCTCCGGGATCGTGCGCGGGTCAAACGCGGCGTCGGTCACGGCGAAGGCCATCGCGTGCACGGGATGCGCCAGCAGGATCGCGTGGATCTCGGGGTTGTTCTGGTAGATCAGCTCGTGCAGGTGCACGGCCCGCGACGGCGTCTTGCCCAGCTCCTTCATGCCCGCCTTGACGCGCACAAGGTCGTCCTCCTCGAGGTAGGCCCGGTCGCGGTTGAACGGCGTGATGAGGAAGCTCCCGTCCGCCAGGCGCACGGAATAGGTGCCGTGTGTCGCGGTGAACAGGCCCATCTTGTACGAGCGGCGGATGAGCGTAATCATGTCGCGCCGCGCGGCCAGCTCCTCGGAGGTGTGGGTGTTGGGGATGAAGTCGTCCATCTTGAGATGGTAATTCGTCTCGCTCAGGCGGTAGGCATCGGTCGGCAGCTCCTGAATTCTGCCCACCTTCCCGGCCAGCACCTCGAGCGAGGCCGTGTAGTTGAGCGTTTCAAAGCGCTGGAACGCCGTGAACATGTCCGGCGCGCCGACGCAGACGCCGTGATTTTCGAGGATCGCGATGTCGCAGTTCTCCGCGAACACCTTGCCCACGTTCTCGCCCAGCTGCTCGCTGCCGGGCACGGCGTAGGTGGCGATGCGCACCTCCGGGCAGACCCGGCGCACCGTCGGAATGAGGTCGAGGTCGGGCAGGCGGCGGACGATGGAGAACGCCACCAGCGCGGGCGGATGCGCGTGCAGCACCGCGTGCAGGTCGGGCCGCATCTTGTACACCGACACGTGGAACGGCAGCTCGGACGACGGCTTGTGCGGCCCCAGAATGGTGCCGTCCGGCTTCACGCAGATGATGTCGCGCCGGGTCAGCGTCCCCTTGTCCACGCCGGCGGGCGTGATCCAGATGTCGCCGTCGGCGTCCATGATGGACAGGTTGCCGCCCGACATGGTCGTGAGGCCCTTGTCATAGATGCGCTGCATAAACATGACCAGCTGGTCGGCGGGATGGATATACTGAATGTTCATAAGCGTTTCCTCCTCAAATCGGAATCACTGCAGGGACAGAAGCTTCTGATACGCCGCCTCCCACGCCTGCGTGTGGTGCGGCTCCCAGGTCTCGACCTGCTCCGAGCGGCGCACGACCGCGCGCAGCTCCGCCAGGTCCCGCACGTCGCCCGTCGCCATGGCCTGCGCGAGCAGGTTGCCGATGGCCGCGCCCTCGACGGGGCCGGTCACGACGGGGCGGCCGATGGAGTCGGCGGCCATCTGGTTCAGCAGCTTGTTCTGGATGCCGCCGCCGACAATGTTGAGCGCGTCGAGCCGCGCGCCCTTGATCTCCTCGAGCCGTTCGAGCGCCCAGCGGTATTTGAGGGCCAGCGACTCGTAGATGCAGCGGGCGATCTCGCCGACTGTCTGCGGAACCTTCTGGCCTGTCCTGCGGCAGAAGTCCCGGATTTTCTTCTCCATGTTCCCGCCGGCGAAAAATTCGCCGTAGTCGGGATCGATGACGCTCGCGAGCGGCTCGGCCTGCTGCGCCTGCCGCACCAGCTCGTCCCAGGAGTATTTTGTCCCGGCCTTGATCCAGTCGCGGCGGCATTCCTGGATGAGCCACAGGCCCATGATGTTCTTGAGCGGCCGGAACCCGCCCTGGATCGTGCCCTCGTTGGAGAAATTGGAATTGCGCACGGCGTCGGTCAGGATGGGTCTGTCCGTCTCCACGCCGAAGAGCGACCACGTGCCGGACGAGCAGAACGCGAAGCTGCCGCTGCCCGGAATGGCCGCGACGGCGGAGGCGGTGTCGTGCGTGCCGACGGCGGCGAAGGCCGCGCGGTTAAGCCCCAGCTCCTCTGCCAGCTCCGGACGCAGGCGGCCTCGCAGCGTGCCCGCGCGGTCGATGGGCGCGAAGATCTTCTCCGGCAGGCCCAGCTCGCGGATCGTTTCGCGGTCCCAGTCGTGCAGGGTGGGGTTGTAGAGCATGGAGGTCGTGGCGTTCGTGTACTCCGACTTCTTTTCGCCCGTCAGGAAATAGCCCAGCAGGTCGGGCATCATGAGCATCGTCTCGGCCTCGCGCAGCGCGGCGTCGTCCTCGCGCTTGCGGCGGTAGAGCTGATAGACCGTGTTGAAGTTCATCGTCGCGATGCCGGTGCGGGCGAAGAGCGTCTCGAAGGGGACGGTCTTCCACACGGCCTCCATGTCCGCGTCCACCGCGCCGCGGTAGGAGCGGGGGTTGCCGAGCAGGTGTCCGTTGCGGTCGAGCAGGCCGTAGTCCACGCCCCAGGTGTCGATGCCGAAGCAGTCGAGCTCGCCCAGGCCCGCGTTTTTGAAGGCCAGCAGGCCGAGCTTGAGCTGGTTGTAGAGATACGGCAGGTCCCAGTAGTAGACGCCGTTCATTTCGATGTAGTTGTTTTCAAAACGGTGCAGCTCGCGCATCTCGATGCGCTCGCCGTCGAACCGGCCCAGAATCGCGCGGCCGTTGCTCGCGCCGAGATCAAACGCCAGATAATTTTTCATGCGCTCAGCCCTTCTTTCCCGCAAGGGATTTGCGGTATTTTTCACTCTCCCAGTTCGCGATGAAGGCCTTGCCGGCCTCGCCCATCGTGCAGAGCGTGCAGCCCTTTTCCGCGATGTGGTTCATGACGAACACGACGGCGGTCAGCGTCTCGGCCAGCACGCGCGCCTTGCCCTCCGGCAGATTCATGACGAGCGCGCCCGTTTTGGAGTCGGCGGTGCAGGTGCCCTCCTCGGGCAGGCCCGGCCTGTCCATGAAGAACGTGCCGTTCAGAAACACGATCTGGTCGGGGTACAGCGGCTCGTCCATCAGCCGGTGATAGGAGTACCGGCCGCTTTTGAGGCTCTCGGTCAGATACGGCGCCGCGGCCTCGTAAAGGCCGTCCGGCCGCTTCGCGACGGCGACAGGCGGGAACGAGTCCGCGCGGATGCCGAACTGCGCGGCCAGCCGCTCGTTGGCGTCGCGGCTGACGGCGAGGCACGTTTCCGCGTCGCCGTCATGGACGATCAGGCCGTGGTTCTGCATGAGGATGACGGAGGGCGTTTTCCCGGTTTTCTTTTCCACGCGCCGCAGCTCGTCGCGGATGGCGAAGGTCAGGCGCGCGCCGGGATCGGTGTAGGGCACCCAGCCCCACGAGTATTCCGCGCCCGTGAAGGCCTTTTCCGCGATCTGCGTCAGCTCCGCGGAGCAGCACGCGAGATTCGCGTAGACGCTGTGCGTGTGGCAGACGAATTTCCCAAGCAGGGAGTGGAAGCCCGCCTCGACCGACGGCCGCAGCGCCTCCAGCCCCTCGGCCGCGAGCGTGTTCGCCTTCGCGCAGGCGGAGCCCTCTTTTTCCACGTCCTGCAGCGTCTCCGGCTCGTTTTCCGTGTAGAATTTCCGCAGCGCCGCGCAGTCGAGCACCGCGTAGGCCCTGTCCGGGCGGATGTCGGACAGGCAGAAGCCCGAGGCCTTGATGGCCATGAGCCCGCCGGGCAGCTTCACCGACGTGTTGCCGCCGCCGCCCTGCACCCAGTCCGTCCGCGCGCCCGCCGTCTGCGACATGGCGGAAAAGCGCTCCAGATCCTCCCGGTTATTCCTGATAAAATCGTTCAGCATCGTCTCACCTCATACACATTATATACAAATTTTTCAGTTGAAACAAGAGGCCGCCGCAAAATGCTCCGCATTTTGCGGCGGCCCCCGAAACCCGCCAGAATCGCCTGTTTTTGCCGCGGCTGCGCGGACTTCAGCGCCCGCTCAGCACGTCTTTTTCGTACTGTCTGACCGTCTGCAGCCAGTCCGCGCCGACGGGGACGTTCTTCTGCGCGCAGTAGTAGTCCCACACCGCGCCGACGGGCAGCGTCTTTCTCTGCTCCTGCAGGGCCAGCCGCGCGGTGTAGTCGCCCGCGTACTCGGCCGCGCGGATGGCGTCCTCCGGGCAGAGGTACGCGGACAGGATCGCCTTGCGCGCGTTGCGCATGCCGATGGCCCAGGCCGCGAGGCGGTTAATGGAGGCGTCGAAGTAGTCCAGGCCGACGAAGACGCGGCTTTCAAAGCCGTTGAACACGATCTCGTCCATGATCCGCTGCAGCTCGTCGTCCCACGTGATGACGTGGTCGGAGTCCCAGCGCACGCCGCGCGAGACGTGCAGCAGCACCTGCGGCAGAAATTCCAGGCAGGCGGAGATCTTCGCGGAGATGACCTCGGTCGGGTGGAAGTGGCCGGCGTCGAGCGTGTAGGGCATCTGGCTGCGGACGCAGTAGCCGTAGGCGAATTCGTGGCTGGCCACGGTGTAGCTCTCGAGGCCCATGCCGAAGAGCTTGGACTCGATCGCGCACGGGACGAGCGTCTTGTCGACCGGCGCGGCGAAAATTTCGTCCAGGGACTGCGCCATGAGCTCGCGCCGCTTTTTCGTGTCGGCGCAGGTGTCCTTGTAGCCGTCCGGCATCCAGTAGTTGATCACGCAGGGCTTCGAGAGCTGCTTGGCAAACTCCAGGCCGATCTCGCGGCAGCGCCTGCCGTGCTCGATCCAGAACCGGCGCGTGCACTCGTCGAAGCTGGACAGCGAGAAGTCGCCGTCCATTTTCGGGTGCGAGAAGAAGGTGGGGTTGAAGTCGAGGCCCATGCCCTCCTGCTTCGCGTAGTCCGCCCACCCCTGGAATTCGGCGATGGTGTAGGCGTCGCGGTCGATCTTCTTCCCGTGCTTTTCGGCGTAGCTGGCGTGGAGGTTCAGCTTCGTCTGGCCGGGGATGAGCGTTTTGGCGAACGAGATGTCCGCGCGCAGCTCCTCCGGCGTGCGCGCCCGGCCGGGATAGTTGCCCGTCGTGGCGATGCCGCCCGTCAGCTCTCCCGAGCCGTCGAAGCCGATCACGTCGTCGCCCTGCCAGCAGTGCATGGACACGGGCAGCGCGTCGGCCCGCTCCATGGCTTTTTCCGTGTCCACGCCCGCCGCGGTGAAGCGCTCCTTTGCGTATTCATAGCCCTTTTGGACCTGCAGATCTTTCATAGTCTTCTCCTTATTTTTCCTTCCGATTCAGCTGCACAGCGGGTATCCCCAGCAGCAGCGCGACTTTTTGCAGCTGCGAGGCGTTGCTGCCCACGCTCATCGCGAAATGGTGGGTCGGCGACTCGCGGAACCATTCGTCCATGTATTCGTCCGGGCTCTTGTTAAAGCGCACCGGCGTCTGGGTGTTGCCGATGGTCATGATGGTGCCGTCGGTCGATTCGGCCTCGGTGATGATGAATTTCAGCTTTCCGTCCGCCGTCTGCGTGCAGTTGAGATTTGTGATCGGGCCGGTGCGGACCTTGGCCTCGACCGAAATGCCGGTGCCCTGCTTGCCGTGGTAGAGCCCCATGCCGCGCAGAATGGGCTTGCCGTTGGCGATCGCCAGGTGGAACGGACCGTCGTGGCCGAGCAGAATGGTGCCGCTCTCGTAGTCGGTGACGACGATCTCGCAGAAGCTGCCGCCGGTTCCCAGCAGATCGCAGATCTTCATGGCCAGGCACGTCTTGAGGTCGCCCTCGCCCGAGCAGGGAATGCCGACGGCCGTCAGCAGGGAGTGGCCCACAATGAAGCCGCCCTGCAGCTTTTCATAGTCGCTGTCCGGCGCGCCGTGGTAGTAGTAGGTCAGCGCGTCGAGATCGAACCGCTTCACCAGCCGCTCCTGCGCGGCGGCGACCGTGGCAGACCAGTCGAGCTGTTCCTCGGTCGGCTTCTTCGCCAGCGGGTCGGCCGCGTCGTCCTCGCTGATGCGGAAGAACGCGGCGATCTCGCGGCGTTTGTCCGCGATCTCCTCCGCCGTCACCTTCTGCAGCTCCTCGTTGAGGTCGCACATCTCCAGCACCTGCACATGGATGCCGGCCTGCGCCTGGACCATGGTGATGTCGCTGTACAGGTCGAGCATTCCGCTGTAGGTGTTGCCCAAAAAGCCAAACCGGGCGCCGCGCAGATTGCGCTTGACGGCGGCGGCCTTCACCCACTCGCCGATCTGCTGCCAGGCGCGGACGGCCTCCGGCCGGGCGGCCGTGTTTTCATCCGTCAGCGAGATCGCGGGCGTTTCGCGCATGCCCAGCAGCCCGTTCACCACGCGGCAGTCCACGTTCGCGCGGTTGAGCGCGTTGACGAGCTCCGGCACCGGGCAGGCGCCGCAGTGGGCCAGCCATTCGCCGGTCGTCGTCCGGGCGTAGTCGATCCGGGCGGTCGGCTGGAGGTTCAGGATCACCACGGGGGCCGTGCAGATCTGGTGGATCGGCAGGATCGAGGCGCTGGTGACGTACGTCGCCGCGTGCGCGAAGACGAGGTCCACATTGTGCGCGTTAAAATACTCGCCCGCCGCCTGGCCGGCCGTTTCGCAGTCCACCAGGCCGTAATTCCAGACCTCCGCGCCGGCGAGCCGGAGCTGCTCCTCGATGAACCTTCCGTAGCCGGTCAGCCGCTCCTCAAGACCGGGGAACTGCTTCCAGTAGGCCCGCAGGCCCGCGCTGTACAGGCCGATGCGGGCTTTTTTGACTTCTTTCCGCGTCATTGCTTTCCTCCCTCAGTCCAGGTGGAACACCGGATGCAGATCCTTGCAGACCGGGCTGTTGTCGGGGTTGACGTCCATAATATCGGCCATGAAATCCCACCACCGGCGGTTGACCGCAGTGTCCGCGCCCCTGGCCCAGAGCGCCTCGTCCTCGATCTCGATGTACCCGAACAGGGTCAGGGTCTCGCGGTCGAGAAAGATCGTGTAATTTTTCCCGCCGTGCTCGTGGATCATGTCCTTCATTTCCGGCCACAGCAGATTGTGCCGGCGCTCATACTCCGCCTCCTGTCCGGGGTGGAGCTTCATCTGAAAACCTTTGATCATGGCGTTACCATCCTTTCCAGATTTCAAACACGGAAGCCGGGGGCTTCCCTTTGAGCAGGGCGGTCCCTCCTCAAAAGGAAGTCCGCCGATAACTTGGGCAGGGGGGATTGCCCCCTGCCCGGTTTATGCCAGCGGTCAGGCAGTATCGATCAATACACCTTGGCCCACTCGGCGATGTTGTCGGCGGTGAATTCAAACGGAGGCCCGACGATGATCTGCGTGGAGTAGACGCCCACGGTCTCATCGGGAGCGAGGACGGTGTAGCTGTTGCCGTTGTCGGCGGTGAAGGTCTCGCCCTCCGCGCCGGTCGTCTTGGCGTCGATGAACGCCTTGATCGCGTAGGCAGCCGTGCCGCCGACGTCAATCGGGTTCCACAGATACATGTAGGGGCAGGGCAGGCCGTCGCCCACGTAGCCGTTCATCTCGGAGGGCAGGCCGAGGCCAGCGACCTTGATGGAGGAACCGGCGGTCTTCACAGCCTGCGCGCAGGCCAGGATGCCGACGGTGGTCGGGCAGCAGATGCACTTGAGGTCCGGATAGTTGGTCATCAGGGATTCGGCCTGGTCGGTGGACTTCTGGGACTCGTCGTCGCCGTAGACCGTCTCGACCCACTCGAGCTTGGAGTACTTGCTGTCGCCGTCGATGATCTGCTTCATGGCCGCGATCCAGGAGTTCTGGTTGGTGGCGGTGGAGGTGGCGGACAGCACGGCGAACTGGCCCTCGCCGCCGGTCATGTCAAACACGGAATCGACAAGGCACTGCGCCACTTCGGTGACGCCGGCCTGGTTGACGAAGAGCTGGCTGCCCTTGGCGTCGGAGTCGAGGGTGACGACAACGATGCCCTTGTCCTTCGCTGCCTTCAGCGTGGATTCCAGCGCCTCGGCGTCGTTGGCGGCGACCGCGATGGCCGCGACGTTCTGCGCGATCAGGTTGTTGATGACGGTGATCTGCGCTTCGGCGGAGGTGTCCTCCGGATACTGGACGATGGACTTCACGCCGAGGGTCTTGCAGGCGTCTTCAAAGCCGGAGGCTTCTCTCTCGTTGTAGGGGTTGCCGGCGGACTTCGGGATGAGCGCGTAGGTCACGTCGCCGGTCGCGGCGGTCGTGGAGGTCGTGCTCGCGGAGGCCGCGGTGCTCGCGGAGGCTGCGGTGCTCGCGGAGGCCGCGGTGCTCGCCGCGGCGGAGGTGGTGGTCGTGGCGGCGGACGTGGCCGTCTTGGAGGACGAGCAGGCTACCATGGCAAATACCATGAGCGCTGCCAGCAGGAGAGCGATGAGCTTTTTCATGTTTGTCTTCCTTTCATTTTTTCGTTTATATGAACGCATTCGCGTACATATTGTCCGGGTCACGCGGCCTTTCTGCGGCGCGCGCGCGTTTTCGGGCGGAGGTTCGGGGCCATGACCACGATAATCAGCAGCGCGCCGATGATGATGCGGATGGTCTGGCTGTTGACGTTGATGAGGCCGAGGCCGTAGCGCAGAAGGCCGATGATGAAGATGGCGATGATGACGCCGGGGAAGTTGCCCTTGCCGCCGTCGGTGGAGATGCCGCCCAGCACGCACATGGAGATGGCTTCGAGCTCATAGCCGTCGGCGATGTCGTTCTTGACGGAGCCCATCCACGAGCAGTAGAAGATGGCGGACAGGCCGCAGATGAAGCCCGTAAGCGTGAAGACGATCATGCGGAGCTTCTGCACCTTGACGCCGGAGTAGACGGCGGCGGTCTTGTTGGCGCCGATGGCGTACATCTGCCGGCCGAAGACGGTCCGGTGCATGACAAGGCCGAATACGACCGCGAGCAGGACGAACACCAGGAAGATATACGGCACGGGGCCGATGCGCCCGTCGTAGAGGTTGGCGAACCATGCCACGTCGCGCATGCCCTTGGTGGAGGTGTCGCCGAGGATGGCCTCGGAGAAGCCGCGGTAGAGGGTCATGGTGGCGAGCGTCACGATCATCGGGGCCAGCTCCGTAAAGCGGGTCAGCACGAGGCCGTTGAACGCGCCGCACAGGACGCTGATGACAAGGCACACGAGAATCGCAAGGCCGATGGAATGGGTGGAATTGTAGGTGATGCCGAGGAACGTCGAGGCCAGGCATACCGTCGCGCCGACGGACAGATCGATGTCGCCGAGCAGCAGGATGTAGGCCATGGGGAAGGCGATAAAGCCCTTGACGAGGAAGCTGCTGACGTTCGTGAAGAGGTTGTAGAGGTTCAGGTAGTTGGGCGAGATGCTGACGTTCATGATGTTGACGGCCAGCAGAATGAAGATGAGCAGCGTCTCCCAGCGCAGGAGCGTGGCTTTGAGGGAGCGTTTCTTCTCATATTCGATGGTTCTTCCGGATTTTGTCGCCATGTCAGATCTCCCTCCCTTCCAGGCTTCTGCGGTCCATGCCGCGCTGCACGAGCACGTTCACAACGACGGCCAGGAGGATGATCGCGCCCTTGAGCGCCTGCTGCCAGAACGCGCCGATGCCGACCATGCTGAGGGACTTGCCGATGATGGCGATGGTGATGGCGCCCATCAGAACGCCCACCGCGCTGCCCTGGCCGCCCGTCAGGCTGACGCCGCCGATCACGCAGGCCGCGATGACGTCCATCTCCGCGCCGACGGCCATGTCGTTCTGGGCCGTGGCGTAATAGCCGGTGTACATCGCGCCGCACAGACCCGCGATGGCGCCGCAGATCGCGTAGACCAGAATCTTGATTTTCGCGATCTTGATGCCGGAGATCTCCGCCGCCTCGGCGTTGGAGCCGACCGCGTAGATCTGGCGGCCGAAGGTTGTCCACTTGAGGAAGAAGAAAAAAATGAGGAACACGACGACCGTGATGCAGACGAGGTGGTTGACGCCGAGCAGGCTGTTCTGCGCGAAGTCCTTGAAGTCGGTGAGCATGTAGGCGATGCCGACCCAGGTGCTGTCGGAGATCACGTAGGTCAGGCCGCGGTAGATGTACATGAAGCCGAGCGTGGCGATGATCGGAATGACCTTGCCCTTGGCGATCACCAGGCCGATGAGCGTGCCGCAGCAGAAGCCCATGACGGTCGTGAAGAGATAGACCGTAAAGCAGTTCGGCAGCACGCCGTTCTTCATAAGCAGCGAGCCCGCCATGCCGCAGAACGCCAGCGTCGCGCCGACGGAAATATCGATGCCGCCGATGAGCAGCACGAGCAGCATGCCGAACGCGAGGACCATCGTGTAGGCGTAGTTTTTAAAGATCGAGTTGATGACGTTCGCGGTCAAAAACTGGGGGTTGCGCAGCTGGATGAGCGCGCAGAGCACGATCAGCACGATCAAAAGGCTGAACTCGCGGCTGCGGAGCAGGCCGCCCGACGTTTTTTTCTTCTGCTTCAACTGACAGCGCCCCCTTCCTCCGCCTGGCGGTGCTTGGCCATGGCCAGCTCCAGGATCTTCTCCTGCGTCGCCTCGGCGTGGCTGAGCTCGCCTGTGACGCGGCCCTCGCACATGACGACGACGCGGTCGCACATGCCGAGCATTTCCGGCATTTCGGACGAGATCATGATGATCGCGTAGCCGCGCTTGGCCAGATCGCCCATGATCTCGTAGATGGCCGCCTTCGCGCCGACGTCGACGCCCTTCGTCGGCTCGTCGAGGATCATCAGCTTGAAGTCGGAGCCGAGCGCCTTGGCCACGACGACCTTCTGCTGGTTGCCGCCGGACATCGAGGACGCCGGATCGAACACGGACACCGCCTTGGTGTCGACCTCCTCGGCCAGCTTCCTGGCCGCCAGATTCTCCGCCTTTTCGTCGAGGAACGCGCCCTTGAGATAGCGCGGCAGCTCGGGCAGGGTGATGTTGCGGCCGATGCCCCAGTCGAGGATCAGGCCTTCGATCTGCCGGTCCTCCGGCAGAAGGCCGATGCCGAGCTTCATGGCGTCGGCCGGGCAGCGGATCACAGTCTGCTTCCCGTGCAGGAATATCTTGCCCGACGAGGGCTTTTCGATGCCGAAGATGGCCTGCGCGACCTCGGTGCGCCGCGCGCCCACGAGGCCCGTGAGCCCCAGAATCTCGCCCTTGCGGACGCTGAAGGAGACGTCCTTGAAATAGCCCGTGCGGCTCAGGCCCTCCACGCGCAGGACCTCCTCGCCCAGCTCGACCTTGGGCTTCGGGAAGAGGTCGCTGATCTCGCGGCCGACCATGGCCTTGATGAGCTCGCTGTTCGTGATGCCGTTCACGTCATAGGTGCCGATGTACTGCGCGTCGCGGAATACGGTCACGCGCGAGGCGAGCGCGTACATGTCCTCGAAGCGGTGGGAGATGAAAATGATCGACGCGCCGCTGTCGCGGAGCTTTTTCGTGATGCGGTAGAGCTCTTCGGACTCGCGCTTGGTGAGCGCGGCGGTCGGCTCGTCCATGATGATGATGCGGGCGTCCATCGAAAGCGCCTTCGCGATCTCGACCATCTGCTGCTGGGCCACCGACAGCGTGCCCATGACGGTGTGCGAGCTGAAATCGGCGTTCAGCTCCCGGAGCAGCTTGTCGGCCTCCTGATACATCTGTTTCCACAGAATGACCACGCCCCGGCGCTTCTCATGGCCCATGAAGATGTTCTCTGCCACGGTCAGATGCGGATAGGCGGTCACATGCTGGTAGATCGCGGCGATGCCGGCCTTCTGCGCCTCGCGCGTGTTTTTGAAGTGCACCGGCTTTCCGTCGAGGAACATCTCCCCCTCCTCCGCCTGGTGCACGCCTGTGATCACCTTGATGAAGGTGGATTTGCCCGCGCCGTTTTCGCCCATCAGTGCGTGAATTTCACCGGTCTGCAGGTCAAAATGGACATTGTCCAGGGCTTTGACGCCCGGAAAGATCTTTGTGATGCCCCGCAGCTCCAGGATGGTATCGGCCATACAACACGCTCCTTTCTTGTTTTCCCCTCATTGCGACAGGTTCATTAGCACTATCTTGCTATTTCATCGTCCCAATCTTGACATTTTTCGGAAATTTTGGTCATTCCGCCATTTTTGCTGCATAGTATTGGACGATTTGCACAATCTTGCAGTTTGGTCTCTGGCGGAATCTGTACTTTTTCCCTTACATCCAGTATAATAGCATTATGATTTGCACTTTGCATTACCTTTTCTTGCGAACCTTTTTCACTTTCTTGATTTTTTGGAGGGAGGCGCGCGTCCATGGAGGTCAAGCTGCACTACAATCTGGACCTGCGGCCGGAGTCGCGGTGGAACATGATTTCCGCGGCCGCGGCGGCCAAGTCCTCGCTTCTGTATATGCAGGAGGTCGGGGATTTTCTGGCCGGGCCGGCCTATTACACGACGCGGGAGGGGTTCGACTCCTTCCTGCTCAAGTACACGGTCGCGGGCTGCGGCCTGCTGCGCTGCAACCAGCAGACCTGGCACGTCCCGCCCGGCCATTTCTACTGGCTCGACTGCCGCAAGTGGCACGACTACCGCACGGACCCGGAGGTGGGCAGCTGGCACGTCCTGTGGGTGCACTTCTTCGGCGCCAACGCGCAGTTCTACTACGATACCTTTATGAAACACAACAACGGCGAGCCCGTGGGCACGCTGCCGCTCGGCTCGCCGGTCTATTCGCTGCTGCAGTCTCTTCTCTCGCTCGATCCCTCCGGCAGCAACCAGCCGGAGATGGATCTCAAGGCCGCCAGCCTTCTGACGCAGCTCATCACGGAATGCACGCTCGCGGCGATGCACCTCGGCCAGTTCTCCGATATACCGCAGACCGTGCAGGACATCCGGCTGTACCTGATGAACAACTTTCAGCAGAAGCTGACGCTCGACCAGCTCGGCGCGCAGTTCGGCATGAATCCCTGCTATCTGCAGAAGCAGTTCAAAAAATACGTCGGCCAGTCCCCCGCCGAGTACCAGATCTACCTGCGCATGACGCGCGCCAAGGAGCTGATGCGCACCACGCGCCGCTCCATCAGCGAGATCTCCTATCAGATCGGCGTGGACAACCTGAGCTATTTCACCCGCCAGTTCAAGCAGCTCGAGGGCCTGACCCCGCAGGAATACCGCCGCCTCTGGCCCATCATCGAGTCTCCGGCGCCCGCCGAGGCCGACAACGCCGGCCACGGGGTCAAAATTCTCTGAGCCCGCCGCGTGGAAAACCGAATATGCGTCCCGGGGGAAGCGCCGCTCTGTGCGGCGCTTCCCCCGTCTCGTCCGTCCGGCGGGTCCGGCCGCCGGAATTTTCGAAAAAAAACCGAAAACCTGTTCCGTCTTTAGCTAACCTTTAGGTTTCCCCTGTATGATGAGCCCAACGAAACAACGGAGGTACCTGTTATGAACACGGCAGCTACGATTCTGAATCCGGAATCCATCTTTGAGCGGCACGAGCTCAAATATCTGGTCACCGCGAGCCAGCGCCAGCAGCTTCTCGAGGCCATGCGCGGATACATGAAGCCGGACCCCTACGGCAGGAGCACGGTCCGCAACGTCTACTACGACACGCCGGACTTCCGCCTCATCCGGAGGTCTCTGGAAAAGCCGGTCTACAAGGAGAAGCTCCGCATGCGCAGCTACGGGCCGGTGACGCCCGAGCAGCCGGTCTTTCTGGAGCTCAAAAAGAAGTTCCAGTCCGTTGTCTACAAGCGGCGCATCCTCGTGCCCGAGCAGGCGGCCAGCGCGTTCCTCGACGGAAAGGCGCCGCTGCCGGAGGACAGCCAGATTGCGCGGGAGCTGGCCTATTTCCAGTGGTATTACCGCGAGCTTGTCCCCTCCGTCTACCTCTGCTACGACCGCGAGGGCCTGTTCGCCAACGACGATCCCGATCTGCGCATCACCTTCGACGAGAACATCCGCTGGCGCACCGAGGAAATGAGCCTCACCGCCCGCCCCGGCGGCGAACCGCTGCTCAGCCCGGACATGAGCCTCATGGAGATCAAGGCCGGCGACGCGATGCCGCTGTGGCTGACCGAGCTTCTGACAGCCGGCCGGATCCGCCAGGTTTCCTACTCCAAATACGGCGCGGCATTTGAAACCATGCTGCAAACCGATACATTAAAGAACAGGGGTGTTTTCTGTGCTTAATTCACTGTTTTCCGGTCTTTTCACCACGACTTCCGCGTCTGTGACGCTTTCGACCTTCTGCATCAGCATGGTCGCCGCGCTCATCCTCGGCGCCGTCATCTCCCTCGTGTACACCTACAAATCCGAATTCACCAAGAGCTTCGCCGTGACGCTGGCGCTGCTGCCCGCCGTTGTCAGCGTCATCATCATGATGGTCAGCGGCAGCCTCGGCGCGGGCGTCGCGGTCGCGGGCACCTTCTCGCTCGTGCGCTTCCGTTCCGCGCCGGGCACCGCCAAGGAAATCTGCGCCATCTTCCTCTCCATGGCCGTCGGCCTCGCCTGCGGCATGGGCTATCCGGGCTTCGCGGCCCTGTTCACCGTCATCATGTGCCTCATGAGCTTCCTCTACGCGCGCCTCGGCTTCGGCGAGGGCAAGCATGCGGCGCTGCGCCGCACCCTCCGCGTCACCGTGCCGGAGGATCTCAACTACACGGACGCCTTCAGCGAGATATTCGGCAAGTACGCCGCAGACGTAAAGCTTGTCCAGATGAAAACCACCAATCTCGGCAGCCTCAACCGGCTGACCTACGATCTCACGCTTCGGGACGCGGCCAATGAAAAGGCCATGATCGACGAGCTGCGCTGCCGCAACGGCAACCTCGAGATCAGCTCCGCGCTCCCCGTCCAGGACAGCGAAACGCTGTAAACAGGAAAGGAACATTCTCATGAACACCAGGCTAAAAGCGCTTCTCGCCGGCGTGTCGGCGGCGGCTCTGGTCCTCGGCTGCACCGCCTGCCAGTCTGCCGCCTCTTCCGGCGGCAGCGCGGGCACGGCCGGCACGCTGCAGGCCAGCACGCTGTCCTCTGTGAGCGTGGCCGCCGAGAGCGACATGTTCACGGACCGCGACTACGAGGTCGGCTATTCCGACTATGTGACGATCAACCTCGCCGACGGCGCAACCAGCTCCGACGGCGGCGGCTTCAGCATCACGGGCGACGTCATCACCATCGCGCAGGAGGGAACCTACCTGCTGACCGGCACGCTCACGAACGGCCAGATCGTCGTCGCCGCGGCCGACAATGCCAAGGTGCAGCTTGTGCTGGACAACGCGTCCGTCACCTGCCAGGGCGGCGCGGCGATCTACGTCAAAACCGCCGACAAGGTCTTCATCACCCTGGCGGAGGACAGCGTCAACACGCTCGCGTCCGCCGGCAGCTTCGTCCAGACGGACGACAACAACGTGGACGGCGCGATCTTCTCCAAGTCCGATCTCACGCTGAACGGCAGCGGCACGCTGAACATCACCTGCGAAGAGGGCCACGGCGTCGTCAGCAAGGACGACCTGCGCGTCACCTCCGGCACCTACAGCATCACCGCCGCCAAGCAGGGGCTGAGCGGCAAGGACAGCGTCCGCATCGCGGGCGGCACCTTCACCATCACCTCCGGCAAGGACGGCATCCACTCCGAAAACAGCGACGACACCGCCAAGGGCTTTGTGTACATCTGCGGCGGCACGTTCACGATCGACGCCCAGCAGGACGGCATCTCCGCCTCCAACACGCTCACGGTTCTGGACGGCACCTTCGACATCACCACCGGCGGCGGCAGCGCCAACGCGCCCGCCAAGACGAACACCGACTCCTTCGGCGGCATGGGCGGCGGGCAGATGGGCGGCCACGGCAGCTGGCCCGGCTCCACCGATTCCTCTTCGTCGGATTCCTCGTCGTCCGGCTCCTCGTCGTCGGATTCCGCTTCGTCCTCCTCCTCTGACACCGCGGCCAACCCCCTGGCATCCGGCACCGTGCCCGACGCGACCAGCTCCGCCACCACGAACGGCAATATGCCCACCCCGCCCAGCGGCGGCAGCGGCACCATGCCCACCCCGCCGGGCCAGAGCTCCGGCAGCGGCACGGACAGCAGTACGAACAGCGGCTCCGGCACGGCTCCGGCCATGCCAGACGGCGGCACCATGCCATCCATGCCCGATTCCTCCTCCGGCACAGCGTCCGGCGATACCGGCACGGACGCGGACGATACCTCGAGCACGTCCATGAAAGGCCTCAAGTCCGACGCGGGCACCGTGATCTCCGGCGGCACGTTTACCATTGACGCCGCCGACGACGCCGTCCACACCAACGGCGACCTCACCATCGAGGGCGGCACGTTCACGCTGGCCACCGGCGACGACGGCATGCACGCGGACGGCGCGCTCACCGTTGAGGGCGGCAGCATCACCATCACCGCATCCTACGAGGGCATCGAGGGCGCGCAGATCGTCATTTCCGGCGGCGAGAGCGTCGTCACCTCCTCGGACGACGGCCTCAACGCCAACGGCAGCGGCACCAGCAGCAGCAACGGCATGGCGGCCGACGACACCGCGACCGTCCTCATCTCCGGCGGCACGCTCACGGTCAGCGCCGGCGGCGACGGCCTCGACTCCAACGGCACGCTGACCGTCACGGGCGGCACCGTCTATGTCGAGGGCCCGACCGATTCCGGCAACGGCGCGCTCGACTACGGCAGCTCCGCCTCCATTTCCGGCGGCACGGTCATCGCGGTCGGCAGCGTCGGCATGGACGTCAACTTTGGCTCCGACTCCACGCAGGGCTCCATCCTGTACGATCTCGACTCCGTGCAGGCGGCCGGCACCGCCGTCACGCTCACCGATTCCACCGGCACGGTGCTCGCGTCCTACACCCCGCAGAAGCAGTTCCAGTCCGTCGTCGTGAGCGCGCCCGGCATCACCGCCGGCGGCACCTACACCCTCACGGTCGGCACCGCGAGCTACACCGTCGAAATGACCGCCCTCATCTACGGCGAAGGCAACGAGATGGGCGGCGGCATGGGCGGCGGCATGGGCGGCGGCATGGGCGGCGGCCAGATGGGCGGCAAGGGCGGCTTCGGCCGGCCCAACAGCAGCTCCTCAGACAGCAGCTCCACCGACAGCACATCCAGCAGCAACACCAACGGCTGAAATATAAAAACACAGGGGCATGGCTTTCTCCCGGAAGCCATGCCCCTGTTCCTTCCGTCCTCCGCGCGCTGTCCTCCCCCGTTTGTCATTCTGAGGAGCGCAGCGACGAAGAATCTCATACGTACTGCATGCGGATTTGTTTAGGACGGGAGAAGCGCCCTGCGGGGCACCGTCTTTCTGCTCGTGCAGAAAGACGGTGAAGAAAGAGCACGCCAGGGAGAAGGGCTTTTCACAAAGCCGCCCTTCTCCCTGGACCCTCATCCTCCGAA
>Ga0183098_10371_pt1 | contig 104045 bp, 86 predicted proteins | sample BioMet9_FD_128884 | JGI IMG/M metagenome (GOLD analysis project Ga0183098, IMG submission 128884) | Microbial communities from bioreactor (seeded with sewage sludge) at Lawrence Berkeley National Lab, California, USA - Biofuel... | ecosystem: Engineered > Bioreactor > Anaerobic > Unclassified ...
AATATTGACCCCCTTGAGGACAAAATCAGCGTCGAAAATTGACCCCCTCGGCAGCCCCCTTAGATGTCTTCGAACGTCGGAGACAGGAGGGGCAGCGAGAGGCCGTTGCGTCATGCGCCCGTCCTCAAGTAACGCGCGTCCGATTCCCAACGTCATCTCAGGGATTTAATTGTAGTAATTTTGACTCAAAAATCATGATTTTATTGATGATGAGCAGTATCCTCTTCAGTTCATCATTTCTGATGGTCGGATCGCTGATCATTTGTTCATCCTTTACAAGAACAGCGTGAAATTCAAACGTATTTGGCAAGGTTGGGAATACGGCACCAACCTTAAATGGAAGCATATTCGCCCTTATTGTATCAAAAATTAATCGAAGAAATGATATTGTTGTAAATACTGAAAAATGAACATCGACATATTCACCGGCAAGAACTTTTTCATAACTTTTTTTTGCATATTCAAAAGATTTTTTTGACAAATCAACGAGGCTATTTATTTCGTCATCTATTTTCATATGCCAATATTTTTTAGGGTCATTATGCGAAGTATTCATCATAAAATCAAGGACTCTTGCGGAAAGTCTTTTCATTCCATGCACATCAATGTCATATAATTCGGCAAAAGATGTCGGGACCCGATAATGGTCGAAACAGTACCGATGATCCGGAATGGTGAGGCAAAGCCGCCCCTTTTCAACAAGAACCGTGCTCATGTCATGAAAAAAGCGCAAAAGCAGTGGAATATGTTCAATTATATGAGAACCGACCACGTAGTCGAACTTGGGAAGCCCTCGATCGATCGTCGCCGCATGATAACTATCAGAAATGACAAAATCGATCTTTTGGATCGACTCGCAATCAACACTGGGGTCCTTGGCATAGAACTTTTTAATTTCTTCCGTAGGGCGAATGTCTGCATAGTATATGTCAGGTCCCTTCTCCTTTGGAACCAACGGGTTGGCAAGCGGACCGATTTCCAATATTCTTTTGCTGTAATCAATAGCAGCGAGGTAGGGCGCGTTTTTCATGATACCATGTCCTGAACACAGGCTTCGTACTATCGACGACAGGACGTTCGCCTGCCTTTCATGCCAAGAGGCTTCGCGAGGTCTCTCGCCATCCTCTCATACTCCAACACAACCGCATCATTTCCCGGCATGGGCCGCAAGAGACGCCGCACGCCATTGCGAACAGCCACCGGAGTTCCGGCTTCCACGAGGACCCTCTTTGGAGCTGCCATCAACGGGTTCCCATATGGGCGCGGCGGTCTCCGATGGACTCTTTTCCCGCATTCCCGCCAGAGAGCAAGAAATATGGGTACTCCCTACCGTCCGCGCGTCAGGCCTCATCACAGAAAGTCGCATGTTCCGGCCTTAACATCGCATGCTCCCAGCGCCAGGGCGAGGCGCTCCCGCGGACCAGGATCGGATGCCCAGATACAACAACCTTGCGTCGCCAACAGATATGTGATGCAGCATACTGCAGAATCCGCTTGGTGTCATCCATCACGCCGCCTTTCCCGCGCGTTCTTGCATTCCGCACTGCCATGGCCTGCAATTTGGCGACGACGGCGCCCCGTCAGGGGCCGCAACAGGTGCGCCCGAAAGGAGTTCGTCGAAACGACCGTAACAGCCTGTTGAAAAAGTCCGTGATCTGACCGAGAATCGCCACATCGGACGGTTGGAGGTGCGGGATGGGACTTGCCCACCAAGGCGAGCAACAGGGAAAGTTGTGTTTGGCCTTTGATGCAATTCCCCGCTCCCGTGGGCATGCGTTCTATGATCGCCTCCAGCAGATGCTGCGGCAGTTCCGGTTCGACGCGTTTGTCGAGACGTTGTGTCAGCCGTACCAGGCCGACAAGGGACGCCCTTCGATCCCGCCGGGCCGGTACTTTCGGATGCACTTCGTGGGGCACTTCGAGGGAATCGACAGCGAACAGGACATCGAACAGTGTTGGGGCAAGTCCCTGCCGCTGTCCGTCCACGAAGAAGTCTTTGCCCCCCCTTTGGCTGGACTTTTTTTCTTGGTGAGACAATGTGCGTAGCACGGATATTGCATGTTGCAAGGGGAACGCATCGCATCGTTGCCGCCAGCGACGAAAAGCCGCCACGATGAAGGCACCCGTTTCGATCTAGAATTTGATGAAGCATTCCCTGTTTCCGATACCGCCGCGTGCAATTATTTATGTGATTCATTGCTATTTTTAAAAAATACATTAGCTTATGGCGAGCTCATTATTATTAAAAATATCCTTCGTTGAATGTGATCTTTTCAATAGTTAATCGTCGAAGATTCTTCAAAGCATTTGTTGTAACAATGCCCTGCACAGCGAGTCGGAGGGATTATGCCGGGGGATAGTCACCAGCAGGTACGAGACTTGCTCGGACTGCTGCAAAAAATAGGATCGGATATCTTAAAACTTCGGCTGGCGTCCTTACCGCAGCCCAATCTTCTCATGGTTTTGGAGCGGGCAGGCGAACTGCGTCAGGCATTACGTCAAGGCATCAAAAAAATACGACATGACAGGCAGCAGGCGGGCGTGACACGTCTTGGTGCCGTTCAACTCCCTGATCGGATGGTCGCGGCCGTGCGCCCCCTCTTCAAATCGCTGTATCATCTCCGCATGGCTGTGACGGCAGATATTTTAGTATTGGAAAATTTCCTTCATCCAAAACATTTTTACCGTGGCCTTTATTACAAAAAGAAATTGTTGCGCGAACTTTCCGCAAGGTTTGAAGAAGCACAAAGTACCTTGCCTGTAGACGCCGTTCTCACCGGCTACGCCCCGCAAATTCTGGAGATGGGCTCTGAACTTGGCAAGCTCAAAGCAGCCTACGTACAGCTTAATAAATTTACAGAAAGCAAGGTCGCTTCTTATTACAAGAAACTTGAAAGCATTTTTTTTGTTTTGGAAAAAGATCATGATTTGTCAGAGCTCAACAAGAGCGTCACTTTTTCATTGAGGGCGATAGCCTATACCCATATAGCCTCGTCAGGATTTTTTGATAACGCGTTTTATCTATCGCAGATCCCCGACAAGGCGGAATCGCTCAACGACGGTATAAAGCATTACTTGACGGCCAAGTCCGTTTACGCGCCGAACCGTTATTTCGATGAACGATTTTATACGACCGCCCATCCGGAGGTACGTAAACTCCGCTACAAAGGCTTGGAACATTTTGCGCGGTATGGCGAAGCATTGCGCTACGATCCTTGTCCGGAATTTGACACCGCCTATTATCTGCGCAGCAATGACGACGTCCTCGACGCCAATGTCTCGCCGATCCGGCATTTTCTCCAACATGGCCTCCTTGAGGGGCGGCCGCCCGCGGCCAAGGCGGGAAGCTTCTTTGTGGGACGCTATCTTGATGCCGCGGACATCAGCCTTGCCTTTGTCGGCGAGCCCGATCCCGTGGAGGCGCCGGCCTGGAACGCCATCCGGTTGCGATGCGCGACACGGCCAGGACGTCGTGTCACCAACATCGCGGCCGATTGTTGGACAGGTGAGGAACCTGGAATTGCCGCTTTTGTGGTCGGTAGCGCCACGACTCCCCGGCTGCACGGCCAGATATTGCGCGCGGTGACGCATAGCGGCGGTCTGCTGGTTTATCTAGGAAGCAACCCCCAAGGGGATCTCCTCCCTCTCATGGAGCAGCCGGATCTCCCCTTGGAAAGGGTCTGTGCGATCACGCCCAATTACGATCAGTTTATCCGCTGGCAGGAGCGCGAACAGCCACTTCGGCTCCACTATTATGGTTTTTCCGATGATGATGACGCCTTGCCCTTTGTTGAAGCCTTGCTTGCCCGTTTGGCCAATCGGCCTGCGTTTGCCCCCCGCCGTTTTGTGCCGGCCGCGGAGGGGAACCCCGAGCAGCCACTGATCAGCGTGGTGAGCATTATTTATAAAAAATCCAAGGAAATGCTGGCGTTTTTGGAATCACTCAACCGGCAGGATCTCGCGAGGCCCTATGAGGTCATTTTGGTGGACGACGCTTCTCCTGATGACACGGTCCATGTGATACAGCAATGGCTGGAGAAGAAAAAGCAGACAGGCCGCCTCAACAAATTTATGCACGTGAGCATTCACTGCAATGCTATCAATTCCGGAAATTGTGTGTCGCGGAATAAGGGCATTTCCATAGCGCAAGCAAGGATTGTTCTTGTCGTGGATGGAGATGTCGTTCTAAGCCCGTCAAGTTTGACAGAGCATCTCTTGGCGTATCGCTGTGAAGACTGTGACGCCGTCATAGGTTTTTTTGAATTTAATATGAATTTTGATTTTGTTTTCCACTGGTTAAGCGCGTGTGACATAAATCCTGCGATTGTGCATGCAAAGATTTTGTCAGCTGATGGTTTTTTAGTTAAAAGTACAGGGATGCGATTTTCGTATGATAGTATATATAACTTTGTGACCCGCAACGTATCGTTTAAAAAAGAAGCCTTTGCTAATGATTTTTTTGACATACGATTTAACTACTCGCGTAGCAAAGACTCTGGATACGGCGAGGAAGATCACGAGCTGGGCGCAAGACTATATTTTAGTGGGAAAAAAATAAAATTTATTGAATCATCTGTTGCTGTACACATACGCCATGTCGACAACTCATACAACGCCAACAAGGCGATAGCAAACTTACGATGCTGGAACAGGCTTATCGCAAAATACCCTGAACTTACCTTGGTGGATAGACAGTATTATCAATGGCGGACATTTGATCTCCTCCAGAAGTCAGCCAGTTGCAAAGACGCCCCTGAATTTAAAGAAGCTTTTGCCCTGTACGCGCACAAAAGTCGTCCGAGTGTCCGTATCAACGCTTCAAAACCGTTAAACATACTAGTTTATGCACCTTACACCCCCCATATCTATGAGCTTTCAAAGCTGGGACGTCATCGTTTTACTCTCGTCAGCAATATTGGGACAAAATATTGTAACGGATGTGACTACAGACAACGGCCACTGCCGTGCAATATAGAATTTATTCCTTTAGAAAAAATTAACCAACGCCAATTTGATCTTGCCATTCTGCCTTTCGATGAGCATGTCCTCGATTATAATTATTACGATACCATGCATCATGACGACGACAACACATTAATTACGATGTTAAAACTGACGGATGGCCTGCCTCGACTAGGCTTTTGTCTTGGCTCTCCACAAATACACGAACAAGACGGGCTTGATTCGCCTGGCGCCGCCGGATCGGCTGTTGCTGCCCGCCTCGAGGCGTTGCGGACATTGCTCAGGGACATCCCTGTCGTCTGCCCGTCGCATCAAGCACAGAGGGAATGGGGCTTTCTTCAATCTTCCGTTATTTGGCCCGGCTTGTCCCCCATGGAGTTCCCTCCTGGAACGCATCGCCGTGCAGTTTGCCTGACATTGCGCGAGGAGGATTTTGAAAAACAACCGGCCAAGACAGGCCGCGCATTGCTTAAAAAGATTGAAGCCCTGGTAGGGAAAAGCAATATTGAATATTGCATGCCAGGTGTGCCTCGCCTTGATTATCCAGTGGATACTCAGGAATGGAGTATCGCAATGTTTCAAAATTACGTACGATATATCGGCGAGGCAAGCATATATCTCAATACGACCACATCCTGCCCACTGCCGCTTCCCCGCGCCGAGGCCATGATGACAGGCGTAATACCAGTCACCTTGCGCAACCATGACGTTGATATGTTCATCAAAAACGGTGTAAACGGTTTTTTCGCCAACAGTGCCGAGGAAATGGCTGAGCACGTGCTTTGGCTCCTGCGCCATGAACATGAACGGGAACGAATGAGTCGTAACGCTCGGCTCAGTGCCATGGATATCTTTAATATCGACCGAAATCTCGCGGCGTGGAGTGCGCTGGTAGCCAAAGTCATGTAAAACAGTTTGATACGAAAGCCCATGGCGTTGACGAGCTTGTGTGGACAGACAATCCTCTGACAGGAAGTCTACCGTCTCCCGATCTGGGGGAATTTTTATAATGCGATATATTGGGCGACATGAGATCAAAAATAGCCGACACGATGCTGTTTGACAAAAATATATTCTTGCGGGCAAGGGAGCGTTCCACCAGAAGCCAACAACCATCCCATCCCGGGACGGCTGATGGCTTTCCCTGGGATAAACCATAAATCCTCACAGGACAGGCGCAGCTATGAGCGCAATTTCTGTTGTTGTTGCCGTATATAATGCCAAGACCTGGCTCCCGCGCTTTATTGCCTCCCTACAAAATCAGACTTTCAAGGATTTTGAGGTATTGCTCATCGACGATGCCTCCACCGACGCGAGCGCGGCCGTGGTCGACGGGGTGGCGTCCGCCGATTCGCGTTTCAAACTGATACGCCTGCCGCAAAACTGCGGCTGTGGTGTTGCCCGAAATGTCGGCATCCGTCAGGCCACCGGAGAAACCCTCTGTTTTGCAGATCCGGATGACGTGCTGCCGGAACGTTCCTTGGAGGTCCGTTATGCGGCCTACAAGACGCACAGGGCCATCGTACGCGCCTGCCATGACGAAGTGTTGGACGACGGGACGGTACACCACCACGAACTCCGCCCCCAGGGCCTGCCCGATATCTGCAATCCTGCCGAGGACGGCGCACGCATCGGGGTCAATCCGTTTCTCTGCGCGCACTGGGCATGGCTGCTGCCGACCAATCTGTTGCGGCGAAACTCCATTTTTGACGGTGAAAACATGCTTACAGCCGAAGACATTATTATGTTGACCCGGCTTTTTTTCCATGTGAACCGTCTGGTTTGGATTCCTGATACCGTCTATTACTGGATGAAGCATTCCGATTCTCTGTCCAATACGTTGTACACTCCGGAACACTACGCGAATTATTTTCAGTGCTGTGATGTTTTTTATGAGGAAGCCCAAAAGAATGGCCATATTCGGCTTGCGGATATCTTTTTTAACAATTATCTCACCATTTATCTGGCGCATCTTCTGTGGCAAGCCAGCACAGGCAAAAGCAGCGAGACCGATGTCCAAACAAGTGTCGCCGCCATGGTCCGCGTCTGCGACCGGCACGCGGTTTTTTCCCGCTGCCTCCCGGAGATGCAAAAATATCCGCTGCGCCACGAAGGCTTGTGGCGCCTGTGGCATATTCTCCACAACCAGCATCCGTCCCTGATCCTGCGACTTGCCGCGGCGCAAAACGCTGTCCAGCAGATTTCGCGGGAAGCTGAATATCGCGGGCTTCGCAACAAGGGCTGGAGCCAGGAAGTCACCTTCGACAGCCTCGACAGACGACAGGGGCTGTTGCGGGCCCGCTACCGCTTTTGCGATTCCCCCCCCGAGGAATGCTACGATTGGAACGGCGTGCGGCGGGAGCCGGCCTTCGCTAAAAACCGCAGCGTGTTTGAAGACACTGCGTATACCATTTTTGAACGTATCCTCTGGCTTCCGCTGCCGCAGGACGACGCGGCGCGCTGCCGCCTACGGGTGGCCGGCAGGGCAGTCGGCCTGGACCACACCGTGGCGCATGTCCGGGCCGCCTTTGCGCCCGGCCCCCTGGACGACCGCGCTTTCCCGCCGGCCGTCCGCGCCCTGCGCCGTTTGGCCCGTTCCCGGGCGATGCGGCAAAAATTTGACAGCGCCTGGCTTTTTATCGATCGGGACAATGAGGCCGACGACAATGCGGAGCATCTGTACCGCTGGGTACGGCGCGAACATCCGGAAATCAACGCCTGGTTCGTGCTCAACGAGGCTTCCCACGACTGGCCGCGCCTCCAGGCCGAGGGCTTCCGTCTCATTGCCCACGGCAGCATGGAGCATTGGGTGCTGTCCCTGCTGTGCGTCAACCTCGTCTCCAGCCATATGGACACGTATATTTTCAGGCCGGTGGACGAACGTTACGTGAGCGATTTCCCAAAACCCCAGTTCACCTGCCTGCAACATGGCGTGATCAAGGACGATTTGTCCAACTGGCTGAACGGGATACCCTTTGACCTGTTTATCACGACCACCCAGGCCGAATGGTCGTCCATCGTTGCCGATGGGACGCCCTATGTGATGACGCGAAAGGAAGCGCAGTTGACCGGACTCCCCCGGTATGACGCCCTGTTCGAGCCTGGGCAGCCGGAAAATATCGTGTTCGTGATGCCCACCTGGCGGGCCGATCTGGTCGGAAAATGGGACGGGAAAGGGCAACGGCGGGAAATCAACCAGAATTTTTATGCCTCGCCGTATGTGGCCACCTGGAAGGATGTTTTTGATGATGCGCGGTTGAAGGCCCTGCTCGACAAGTACGGCTATCGCGTCGTCTTTTTTGCCCATCCCTGTTTCGAAGACTATCTTGAGGGATTGCCCTTCCCTTCCTATGTAAAAAAATGTTCAAAGTTGCATTGTTCCATGATGGACATGATAAAAAGATCAAAAGTCATGATTACTGATTTTTCTTCCATTGCCTATGACATGGCCTACATAGGACGGCCCGTCCTGTATTACCAGACGGAAAAGAAAGCCGACTATACCCGGAGCCAGAATTGGGTGACTGGATTTTTCAATTACGCCACAATGGGGTTCGGTCCGGTATGCCAGGACAAGGGAGCCTTGCTCGCAGCCTTGGAACAAACCTTGCAAACAAATGGTGCCATGGACGCCCCCTATGCTGAACGGGCGGAAAAAACCTTTGCCTACCACGATAGGAACAATTGCCAGCGTGTTTTTGCCCGTATCGTGGATGGCTCGAAACCGGTTGCCCCCGCATCCGGGCTCACCAGTTGATGCTTCAAAACTACGGCTCCCCTGGCCCCAACGAAAGTGGCCTGCATTTTAACAAGCTCAAGGGCTAAAGGTCGACTTACGATGAACTTGAAAAAATATCATGGGAGCATTGACTTTACTGTCCTGAATAATTCGCACACCCAAGCATTTCTCTTTCTTCAAGAGCATTGCCAGGCAAGCGGATCCTCAAATCCTCGCGTCCTGGAAGTAGGCTGTAGCGGTGGTTATTTTAGTGAAGCATTACGTAACCATAATATATATGTATATGCAATTGAGCCTTTTAGCACGGAAGCCAAGGATGCCGGTCGTGTTGATATGTTTTTTCATGGCACGGTGGAAGATTTTTGCATAAACAAATTCACAAATCTCTATGAAAGTTTTGACGCTATCATCATGGGCGATGTCCTCGAGCATCTTCTTGATCCTAAATCAACACTCCGGGCGCTGAGCAAATATTTAAATAAAGACGGCGTTTTTATAGTATCTATCCCTAATATTACACACATAGGCATTCAGAGGATGCTAGAGGATCAGCAGTGGACATATCGTAAATATGGAATCCTTGATTCAACCCATGTACGTTTTTTCTCATGGCCAAACGTTGTCAACATGTTTATAGATATAGGATTTGGGATAGAACGACGTTATGATGTTTTAATGCCCGAATTCAAGGTGTATCCTACCCTAAATTCTTATAGAGATTTTATATTCGGAGCAGACCTCAAACCCGGCGACCATACATTTCAGTTCGTCGTTCGCGCTTCAAGAAAAGCCTTCGCGACAGGCGCGTTCGTTGAATCGTTTCCCCAAAATATATTGCTCATTTCGCCTGACCCGAGGAGTTCACTCACCGTTTTGCGATTGATCAAGCCTCTACTCGAATATCTCGCCGATGTTGGCGGCGACCTCAAGGTAGTAGGTGGCCAAGGATGTACTGTCGACTTTTTGCGTTGGGCCGATGTCATACTCATCCATCGCGAGGTCAGTATTTATACTTTTGAGTTTCTTCGTCTTGCAAGAAGACAAATGATTCCCATCGTTTATGATATAGATGACTTACTGACAAAGCTACCGCCCTGGAGCCTGGCGCACATTTCGCCAACTGATGTCTTTTTAATGGAAGACATCATGGCTACGGCCGATAGAGTAACGTGTACAACAAAGCATTTACAACAAGAAATCTTAAAAATTTCAGACAAAGTGTGCGTTGTCCCTAACACTATTACGACTCATGACAAAACACGTTCTCCACGAGACAGGCACTACAGCACCGATTGTACTTTAATTATTGCATCATCAGATAATGTTATAGTAGAATTTCTTCTTTTACCTGTACAAACGCTTTGCAAGGCTATTCCATCCCTCCGCGTTGTTGCCATCGGCAACATTGCCCATCATTTTGATAGTGTTGCATCCAATTTAACCAAGTACCCTCTTTGTTCTGAAGATAACTTTTCTAAAATTCTTAATAATATTGACAATGGCATTGGTCTCATTCCCCTTGACAGCTCCCTTGCCTCATCATGCAAGTCACCTATAAAGTATTATCACTATACGTCATGTGGCATAGTTACCGTAGCATCAGCAGTTCCTCCATACAGTGATTGTATTGTAAATAATGAGAATGGTCTTTTGGTTGAGAACAACCTAGACACTTGGTGTAATTCTGTTTTTAAACTTGTCACGGATTTTAAACTAAGACAGACCTTGCTTGCCAATGCCATTAAATCATGGGTCAAGAATGGTTCAAGTAAAACTGCTAAGCAGGGGTGGAAACGAGCTTTCTTAAATTTACCCCGAAAAATTAAACACGCGGATTGATGCCCCGTATTGATTTTTATTGTAGCATGGCAATTTACTTATGAACTATCGCTCATTGTACCAAGCAACTTCAAGCGCATCGCGCCGTGCGTGAAGGAAGGCGACAGTCCAGGAAAAGTCTGGCGTCGACGCGTGTAGGGAGCTTCTCTTGCGAAAAATCCTTGACGGTGTCATGACGTATGAGGCTGCGAGGAACATGCGGCGAGGCGTATCTGCCGCCGAGGGACTCCGGATGCAGGCAAAGCCGAACGCAGTTGCTGTGGCTGCGAAACCGTCCCCCTGGAAAGAAACGTATCACTTCCGGCGGCGCGTCAGACGCGCAGGGATGTTTGCCTCCTGTGGCGTTGTCCTGTTCCTCCCTGTGACATGACGTTCAGCATTAGGGAATCACAATGAAACCGTTGCGCTCATCGGGAGAGGAATCACTCTATCCCTTGCAGGCCATGCTCAAGCGGAAGACCCTTGCCAAAGCAATAGGGAAAAATAGAAGTATTTTGTCAGCAATTGTTGTCAAAGATGAAAATACAGCACGAAGTCTGACGCGGGCTGACCTTTATTTGGATGAGGAACAGGTCGATATATACGCCCAGGTCCTCAATAAACGTATCGGGAGTATTCAAAATCATAAAGCATTACGTCTCTATAGAGGGCTAGCTCAACGAACGACGGCCCGCTTGGCAAGCCTGTATGCTCCAAAATTAGGCGTGGATGCTGCGTTGTTGGCCGATGCTTGGTCCTTCTCTGTGATGACAGAATTGTTTACTATTATACCTATTCGTCATATTGCAAGACACATTGCCAAAATCGCTAAGGGATACCCTGTCGTTATCCCCTTGAAAGGCATGAACGCCCACTATTTGGCATATTGGTATAAATGTGAAATGGAGCCTTTTTATGTAGCTTTGGAATTAAAACGTTTGGGTGTTCCTGTTGTTTTTGCACTTACACATGCGGATTGCCGGTTTGATACCGCGAGCCGGCAATCGTTTACCCTGAAGTTTTTTCCCTTTGCCCCTACCTGGACGCCTCCACACAGCTCGACAGACGAAGATACTGAACCGGCAACTACTGCACTAATCTTTGCAGGATTACGCGGGATAGAATACATTATAAACCATATTAAACATTTTGTTGCTATACGATCGATTTTTACGGCCGGTGACTATACGTTTGAAAAAAGAATTTTTGATAATAATTCAATACCTCAGACAGTTTTTTTACCTTTTATTGAACGAAAATCAGACAGTTTTTTGCCGGACAATATACGGATTTATGACTATAGCCTCCAGTGCGACAATTTTGGCGACCGACTTTTTTCTCTGCTTGGGCGAACGACAAAAAATACGACTGCAAACGCTAGGCAGTTAATTGCTACATATAATATAAAAAATATTGGCATCTGCAGCGCGAATTTTTTTGAAACGGCAATTGCTGCGCATGTTGTAAAATCCTTTGGCGGAGAAGTAACGCTCTGGCCGCATTCCTCAAATTTCGAGGAGGTATATACGCGACAGAGCAATTTTGTCGATAAAGTCTACTGCATTACAAATTCAGGCGCCCAGTTGGCGCGCTCCCGCTACCCCGCGGCCCACTGTAGGGTCTGTTCGCAACTCATGTTTTCCCCTTGCCTTGGGCCACGCCCCTTCTTGCCCGACCAGCCATTGACGGTCATCATTTTCGCTACAGCCCATCGCCTCAATAGATTGCCCCTCTTTGATCTCCAAAAGCACAGGGACAGCTATCGCCGATTGTTTGTCGCGCTTTCCGCGAGTCATCCCCAAATTCGCTATCGCTGCAAGGCCAAGACCACATGGGAGCCCATGGCTTGGCTGCAAGCCTTGGCCGACGAGGCGGGCCTCGTTTTGGAAGAGGAAACGAATGCCCCCTTGGCGATTGAAGATTCGAATTTAATTTTCTTAGGGGTTTCTTATGCCTCAACGGCATTAATCGAGGGCATTTCCCGAGGGATTCCCTGCATGGTTGTCAGGGAGACCGGTGTTGAGGACTATTGCGACCTCAATTCTTCCGCTATTCAGATCGGTTCCGTCGATGAAATCGTCAGGACCCTCCATCGATGCCAGGAACAGGAATTTTTCAAGGCGCTGATTGCAAAGCAAATTGATTGGTATCATAAGGAAATAGAGTTTAACGATTTTATGCGTCCCTGAGTATTTTTTAGGAATTTATTTGAGTTATGCCGTTAATTTTGATTTTTTTAGCTGAATTGATTGTTCCGGGATGTCAAATGCCCATGGTTTATTCCCTATATCACCAAAGGTGACTGCCATGTTTGATGCAACTACAATATTGATTACCGGAGGGACCGGTTCCTTTGGCCAAGCTTGTGCCAAATATTTGCTGACACGCTATAAGCCAAAAAAAATTATTATTTTCAGCAGGGACGAATTTAAACAGTATGAAATGGCTAAAAAGCTTTCCCCAAAGCAATATCCGGCCATTCGCTACTTCATCGGTGATGTCCGTGACAAGGAACGCCTTTACAGGGCCTTCAACGGTGTAGACTACGTTATCCATGCCGCTGCGCTCAAGCATGTTCCGTCCGCCGAGTATAATCCCTTTGAGGCCATCAAGACCAACATCAACGGCGCGGCCAACGTCATCGACGCCGCCATCGACCTCAAAATAAAAAAAGTCATCGCCTTGAGCACCGACAAGGCCGTGAGCCCCGTCAACCTTTACGGCGCCACCAAGCTTTGTTCCGACAAGCTGTTCGCTGCGGCCAACGCCTATTCGCCGGCCACCCGCTTCTCCGCCGTCCGCTATGGCAACGTCCTGGGCAGCCGGGGCAGCGTGATCCCCTTTTTCCTGCAACAACGCGGCACCGGTGTCCTGCCGGTGACGGACCCGCGCATGACGCGTTTCTGGATCACGCTGGAGAGCGGCGTCAAATTCGTGCTTGCCTGCTTCGGCCGCATGTTGGGCGGGGAAACCTTCGTGCCCAAGCTGCCAAGCATGAACATCATGGATCTGGCTCGAGCCATCGGACCGGATTGCCGGATCGAAGTCGTGGGCATCCGTCCCGGCGAGAAAATCCATGAGCTGATGATCCCGGGGGATGAAGGCCGCAACACCCGCGAATTCGAGGACCATTATGTCATCTGTTCACCGTTTTTCCGGCAGAGTCTGGGGGACAGGCCGCTGCCGGGGGCCCCTGTGCCCGAAGGCTTCGAATATAACTCCGGTAGCAACGCCTGGCAGCTAACGGTCGAGGAACTGCGCAACTTGGTGGACGTGGCATGAATCCGTACGCACGCCATGTCATCGTCGACGCGGATGTGCGCGCCGTGGAAGCGGCGCTACGCTCGGGCTGGCTCACGTGCGGTCCGATGGTGCCACGTTTCGAGCAAGCGCTTGCCCGCTGTACCGGCGTCCAGGGGGCTGTGGCGGTCAGCAGCGGCACGGCCGCCCTTCACTGCGCCGTCCACGCCTTGGGGATTGGTCCCGGGGACGAGGTGATCGTACCGGCCTTAACGTTCGTCGCCACGGCCAACGCGGTGCTGTATCTGGGCGCTCGGCCGGTCTTTTGCGACGTGGACCCCGACACCCTGCTTCTGGACCCCGAAGCGGCGCGGGCGCTATGCACCCCGCGCACCAAGGCCCTGATCACGGTGGACTACGCCGGTCAGCCCAGCCCCTATGATGCCCTGGCCGCGCTGTGCCGCGAGCGCGGGTTGGCCTTTTTGGCCGACGCCTGCCATGCCTTGGGCGGCCGCGATCATGGTCGTCCCGTGGGCTCCCTGGCCGATCTTTCGGTCTTCAGCTTTCATCCGGCCAAGCATGTGGCCTGCGGCGAGGGCGGCGCCATCGTCAGCGACGACCCGGCCCTGTTGCACCGGGCCAGGGTCTTTCGCACCCATGGCATCGATTCCGATCCGGCGGAACGGGCCACGCGCGGCGCTTGGCAGTACGCCATGACGGAGCTCGGCTTCAACTACCGCATTTCCGACATACAGTGCGCCTTGGGGTTGTCTCAGCTGTCCCGGCTCCCGGAATCCCTGGCCGTGCGCGCCGCCATCGCGGCGGCCTACGACGCCGTTTTTGCCGCCGCTGGTCCCGAGGGGCTGGTGCAGCCCCTGGCCCGCCGTCCCGGCCTGGATCACGCCTACCATCTGTACGTGGTGCGGGTGGATTTTCCCCGGGCGGCGGTGGACCGGCAGACCCTGTTCCAGCAGCTGCGTGCCGCCGGCATCGGCGCCAATGTGCATTATTTGCCGGTCTACCTGCATCCGTATTACCGCCAGCTCGGCTATGCTCCGGGGTTGTGCCCCCGGGCTGAGGCGGCCTACGCGGAAATCGTCTCCCTCCCCATGCATGCGGCGATGGGGGTGGAGGACGCCCGCTACGCCGCGCAAACCCTGCTCGGGATCGTGCGGGGGGCCTGATCGGCCCCAGTTGTGGAGGGAAAGGAGGCCCCATGTCGGAATCCGTCTCCCAGGCAGTCCCAGGGAAAAACCTCGCCGTCATTCCCGCCAGGGGCGGCAGCAAGCGTATTCCCCACAAGAATATCAAGCCGTTTTGCGGCAAGCCCATCCTGGCCTACGCCATTGCCGCAGCTCGGGCCAGCCGGTTGTTCGAGGAGATCGTCGTCTCCACGGATGACGCGCAAATCGCCGCCGTGGCCCGGCAATGGGGCGCGAGTACGCCTTTTCTTCGCCCGGCCGCCCTGGCCGACGACTATACGGGCACCAACGCCGTGGCCGCCCATGCCGCCCAATGGTTCTTGGACCACCACCGGCCCGTGGACCATGTCTGCTGCATTTATGCCACGGCGCCTTTCGTGCAGCCGCGCTTCCTCATACAGGGCCTGGAAATGCTCCGACGACGGCGCTGCCAGTTCGTTTTTTCCGCCACGACCTTCCCGGCGCCCCTGCGGCGCGCCATCCGTCTCGACAGCGACGGTTGGGTCGCGCCCTATTTTCCGGAAACCATGGCCGCCCGTAGCCAGGATCTGGAGGAAGCCTACCACGACGCCGGCCAGTTCTATTGGGGATCGCCCGAAGCCTTTGCCCATGCCGCGTTGTTCGGTCCCGGTTCCTCCATAGTGGCTTTGCCGCGCCATTTGGTGCAGGACATCGATACGCCCGAGGACTGGCTCCGAGCCGAATGCATGTATAGAACGCTCCAGAGCATGGGAGAGCTGGAAATCTGTCCTTTTGACACGGTTGAGCCGTCGTGTCCGAATGCGATCTGATCGACGAGACGACACATGAACATTCCAGAAGATTCTTCGCCCGTCCTCGTCATCGCCGCCCACCCGGACGACGAAACCCTTGGCTGCGGTGCCACCATGGCCAAGCTGGCCGCCGCCGGACGGGAGGTTCATGTGCTGTTCGTGGCCACCGGCGTGGCCGGACGCTACCCCGATCCCGGCAACCACACCCAGGCCATCGTCGACCAGGTGGCGGTCTTGCGCCAGGATGCGGCCCGGGCCGGCCAGATCCTGGGGGTCGCCTCCCAGACCTTCCTGGATTTTCCGGACAACCGTCTCGACACGGTGCCGCTCATGGATCTGGCCCACAGTCTCAAACGGCAGGTGCTGGCCATCCGGCCGAACGTGGTTTTCACGCACCATTTCGGGGACTACAATTGGGATCACGGCCGGGTGCATGAAGCCAGCCTGATGGCCTGCCGGGCCAATCCCGGTGAGTTCTACCCGCAGCGGTTGTATGCCTACGAAGTGCTTTCCTCCACGGAACGTGCCCCGGCCGTGCCCTCTCGGGCGTTTATGCCGAACATCTTCGTGGAAATTTCGGCGACGCTGGAAACCAAAATCGAGGCATTGCGGCAATACGCCTCGGAACTGGGTGTCTATCCGCATCCCCGGTCCCCCGAAGCGGTGCGCCACCTGGCCGGGAGACGCGGCAGCACGGTGGGGATGCGTCAGGCCGAGGCCTTCCAGCTCCTCCGGGAACTGCACTGGTGATCGGGGGCACGCGGGCATCCATGGCAATGCTGGATTGGCGCGAAGGGGGGCGGTATGATCGATAAGAAAAAAATCCAGACGGTCATGAAATATTACGGCGACGCCTGCGTCGAAATGACGGACACGGTGCGCGCCTGGGAGCGGGGAGAACGTCCGGACGACGCCTTTTTCCGCCTGCGCGCCCTTCCGGTGCGCGTTTTCGTGGAGCCGACCAACCGTTGCAACAAGCGCTGCGTGTACTGCGCCAGGCCGGCCATGACCCGCCAGCCCGCTTCACTGGCCCTGGACGACTTCAAACGCGCCGTGGAAGGCCTTCCTCCCGGAGCCTATCTGCAATGCACCGGCAACGGCGAACCCCTGCTCAATCCGGAAACGCCGGCCATGATCGCCCATGCCCGGGCCCAGGGCTTGCTGGTGGGCATCATCTGCAACGGCACCCGGTTCACGCAAAAAACCGCGCGCGCTCTGATTGAGGCAGGGCCGCATCAAGTCCAAATTTCCTTCGACGCCGTGGACAAGGCCGTTTTCAACGCCAGCTACAATTCCCCCAGGGGCGGCTGCAGTTATGAGTCCACCTTGTTGAAAATACTCAAGTTCATACGGATGGCACGCCAGGAGTACCACGCGGACCTCTTTATCAGCATCGCCTCGGTCCTCACCGAGCCGGTCCGTTCGGTCCGCGACGCATCCCGCGCCTACTGGGAAGCCCTGCCGGTGGACAACTATTTTGAGGCGCCCCTGCTGACCCTACAGACGGACTCCGGCTTGGCCCAGGCGATGCCCCCCCGTGAAGAGACCTGGAAGCTGTGTTCCAATCCCTGGAAAGCCGTGAAGGTCAATGCCGATGGCACGGTCAATCCCTGCATCCATGACTTTTCCAGCAAATATGTCATCGGTACTATCAAGGAACAATCCCTCGGGGCCATCATGAACTCCGAGAAGGCGATTGCCCTGCGGAAGGCCCTCTATTACAAGGATACAGCCTTTTTTCAAAAAATCGGCTACACGTGCACCGAGTGCAATGTCTGGCGGGAGGCAACGGGCCATGACCTGCGCGGCTACCTGGCCGGCAGTTTCCCCATCACCTATGGGCTCGTCATTGCGCAGCTGGTCGGGGGGCAGCCCGTCACGGCGGAAAAAATGGACAACCTGCACCGGGCCATCGCCGCGGTCGAAGGCTTGGTTCCCGAGAAATAAGCCATGGAGCATCGAGAGATACGCATTGATGGCTCGCATCGAATAGGCCCCGGCCGGACGTTTGTCATCGCGGAGGTCGGGTCCAACCACTGCCAGGACATGGGCAAGGCCAGGGAGAGCATCGCCGCCGCCGCGGCCTGCGGGGCGGATGCCGTCAAATTTCAATCCATTGCTCTCGACGAACTCTATTTCGCCCCCGGAGCCTCCACCCGGGCCCTGCACGCCCGCATCGACCTGGCCGAAAGCTGGCATGGGGAGCTCAAGGCCGCCTGTGACGGCCAGGGGCTGGTGTTCTTCTCGTCACCGACCTATCTGCGGGCCGTGGACATCCTGGCCTCCCTGGGGGTCGACCTCTATAAACTCGCCTCGGCCCAGATCGGCGTGTTTCCGCAATTGGTGGCCAAGGTGGCCGGGCTTGGCAAGCCGACCCTGATGTCCACCGGCCTGGTCACGCCGGGGGGCCTCGAAGCGACCGTGGCCATGTTTCGCCGGGCCGGCAACAACGCCTACGGCATCCTGCATTGCAACGCGATCTACCCCACGCCGCCAAACCGGGTGTGTCTGGAGCGCATGGACGTCCTGCGGGCCCTGTACGCTTGTCCCGTGGGCTTTTCCGACCATACCGGCGGCACGGCCGTGGCCCTGGCGGCCGTGGCCCGGGGGGCGGAGGTCATCGAGAAGCATTTCACCCTTGACCGGGCGCTCGATTCGCCCGACGCTTTTTTTTCCCTGGAGCCCCACGAGCTGGGCCGGCTGGTGGCGGACATCCGGGAGGTCGAGGCGGCCTGCGCCCCCTGCGACGCCCGTCTGGACATCGAGGCCGAGGAGGACGCCTTCAAGCGCGCCATCCGGCACCGCCTGGTGCTGCGCCGGGACAAGGAGGCCGGCGAGGCCTTTTTCCCCGGCGATTTCGACTACAAGCGGCACGACCGGGGCGTGGACTGCGCCGACGAGACGTTGGTGCTGACCCGGATGCAGGCCAAACAAGCCATCGAGGCCGGCGAATTGCTGGCCTGGGACATGCTGGAGGGCAGGGCATGAAACGTGTTTTGGCAATCAATCTCGGTTGGGAGCAGGAACCCCTGCTCAATCTGCTCGGTTCCCTGGATATCGAGATCTACGGTGTCCACGCCAACGACGATTATTATAAAGGCATACGCTATCATGATATTCTGATCGCCGATCCCAGGGATCTGCCGCGCCTGTTGCAGTTTGCGCAAAAGGTTCGTCCCGAGGCCGTGATTTCCGATCAATGCGACTATTCCCAGTTCGCCCAGGCGGTCATCGCCTCGCGTTTCGGCCTGCCCGGGCCCCGGGTGCGCGACGCCCAGATCGGCAACAGCAAATTGCTGCAACGCCAGTTCGGGCGGGATGCCGGACTGACCTGTCCGGACTTCAGCCCGTGCCTGGACGTGGAGGACGTGCTGCGTTTCGGCCGGGAACGGGGCTATCCCATCATGGTCAAGCCCGTGGACAACCGGGGCAGTTTCGGCGTCAACCGGGCGGACGACGAAAACGAGGCCAGGGAGGCTTTTTACGACGCCCTTGTCCATAGCCATTCGCGGGGGGTTCTCGCCGAGGGCTACATCCGGGGGCGACATCTGACGGTGGACGGATACGTGTTTCAGGACCGGGGGCCGCGGGCTCTGGCCATCGCCACCAAGGAAAAGCTGCCGCAAAAGAATTCCATCATTGACGGCGAAATCACGTATCCCGGCGAACTGTCTTCCGAACGTTACGCCAAGGCCGCCGACGCCCTCATCCGGGTGGCGACCGCTTTCGACTTTCGTTTCGGGCATCTGCACGGGGAATTCATCCTCACCGAGAACGGCGAGATCTACCTGACGGAAATCGCCAATCGCGGCGGCGGGGTGTTCACCTCGGAAATCATCGTCCCCAACGTTTCGGGCATCAACACCAATGCCGTTTACGTCAATGACTGCCTGGGCGCGCCGCTGGTTCCGGTGACGGGCGATCCGGACCATCCCCAACGCACCCCCACGGTCATGAAACTCTTCGCCTTTTCCGACCTTCAAGACGGCATCGTAAAAAAAATAAACGGGATAGACGCTCTTGAAGCGCGAGACGACGTCCTGCGCCTCAAGATGCTCATCCGTCGCGGAGACGTAGTGCGCGGCATCACCTCCGGCGCCGACCGGCACGGGGTCATCATCATGACGGCCCCGGATCCGGCCGACCTGAAGCAACGGCTCGCCGACGCCCTCGCCATGCTGCAGGTGTCCATTGAAGAACATTAAGCTGCTCGAATGCACCTTGCGCGACGGCACCTACGTGGTCGATTTCATGATCGACACGGAGACGTTTTTTTCGTTTACCCAACAGCTGATCGCAACGGGGTTCCGGGACATCGAGGTCGGGCACGGCCTGGGGCTTGGCGCCTACCGCACCCACTCGGCCGGCTTCACCGACGAGGAGCTCTATAAACGCCTGGCTCCCCTGGCCTCCCAGGCCAGACTGTACAGTTTCTTCATTCCCTACGTGGGGCGGCCGGACGATTTCCGTCTGGCCAGGGAATACGGTCTGTACGGACTGCGCATCGGCACCGAACCGGTCTATCTGCAAGACAGCCTGCCCGCCATCGAACAGGCCAAGGCCTTGGGCTATTTCGTGACGCTCAACCTCATGAAGAGCTACAGCGTGACGCCGGACGGCCTGGCCCAACTGGTCGCCGGGGTCAAGGATCTCGTGGACGTGGTGTATCTGGTCGATTCGGCCGGTCATCTGCTGCCCGACGAACTGCGGGCCTATGTGCGGGCCATCCAGGACCGGGTGGGAATGATCCCTCTGGGCTACCACGGACACAACAACCTCGGTCTGGCAGTGGCCAGCGCCCTGGAATTGATCAAAGAGGGCGTGGAATATATCGACACGACCCTGACGGGCATCGGGCGGAGCGGCGGCAACATCCCCACGGAAACCATGATTGCGGTGCTGGCCAAGAAGTACGGCGTCCAATACTATCCGGATGCCTTTTTATTGCGAACGTTACGCATTGCCCGCCTGTTTCGCGATTACGTCCTGTCCAAGGGCAAGAGCTTGGACTTCCGCAGCGAGGACATCCTGTTCGGTTACGCCGGATTCCATTCGTCCTATGAATCGCTGCTGCGGCGTGCCGCCGAACGGTACGGCTTGGATTTTTACAAGGCGATCCTGGACGTTTCCCGGCGGGAGCAGGTCCGCCTGAACGAGGACGTCCTGGCTGAAATGCTGCCCGAAATAAAAGCGGCGGAGCGGGACTGATTCGCCTCTCAGGAGAAACGGTCTATGCGCGACATCCCCCAAGACATCGCGACCCGAATGGTCGAACGGTACTCGCGTCGGTATCGGGATCTGGGCTATCACGTCCGCACCCTCGGCTGGGGCAGCCTTGGGCAGCAACGGTATCGGTTCGAACAAGCGTTGGCGTTCGGCCTCGACCTGACCGGAGCCGAAGTCGTGGATTTCGGCTGCGGCTTCGGGGATTATTACGATTTTCTCCGGGAGGCCGGGGTTCCCCTGAAAAGCTATCTGGGCCTGGACATCAACCCCGATTTGCTGACGGAAGCGCGCCAGCGCCATGCGGACGATCCCCAGGTCGCGTTCGCCCCCCTGGACCTCACGCGGGAGCCGGCCGGCGGACCGGTAGGGGACGTGGGCGTCATGCTCGGCGTGCTCAACCTCAATCTGGGCGATGCCTACGACAACGAGGCCTATTCCCGGCAGTTGGTGTCCCACGCCTTCACGCTCGTGCGTCACGCCCTGGTGGTGGATTTCTTGAGCGCCCGACTGTGCCCGGACTATCCTCGAGAGGACTTCGTCTATTATCACGAGCCGACCCGCCTGCTGGACTTCGCCCTGTCCCTGACCCCCGATGTGGCGCTCAAGCACGATTACCAGCCCATCCCGCAAAAGGAGTTCATGCTCCTGTTGCGCAAGCCCCTATGAAAACATTCGATTTCAATATCCACTTCAGCGCGTTGGGAGCGGTGGACAGGCCGCACCTGACCAGCGACGAGACACGCATGGGGCCGGACGACCTGGCGGCCTGCTACGCGCTGCAGCGAGCGGACATCAGGAACGCGGTGGACGCGGCCAACTTCATGCTGTTCAACCAGGAGTTGTTTTTCGGTGCCGGCGCGGCCGATTTCATGGACGGGGTCCGGAGCGACCTGCCCGGATCCACCTTCACGGCCTTGATCGATTTTCGTCGGGAGGACGCCGTATCGGCGATGGACAGCGCCGCTGCCCAGGGCGTGCGCGGGCTCAAGTTCCACTCCTATTTCCAGCGGATCGCGGCGGAGGATTTCCCGGCGGCCCTGGCCCTGGCCAGGTGCGCCCAGGAACGGGGGATGTTCGTGTGCGTGGACACGAGCTACGGGACCTCGGGCATGTACCGCTTCGACAACCTCCGTCTGGCCTGTCTTCTGGCCGATGCCCTGACCTGTCCCATCGTGCTCTTGCACAGCGGTGGGCTGCGCGTGTTCGAAGCCATGCTCCTGGCCGAGGAACATTCCCATGTGTTTTTGGAAACCTCCTTTTCCCTGGACTATTACCGGGGGTCCTCCGTGGAGCAGGATCTGCGCTGGGTCTACCGCAAACTCGGGCCGCAGCGTCTGCTGTACGGTTCGGATCATCCGTACGTCGGCTTGGCGGAAAGTGCGGACGACCAGTGGGAATTTTTCGAACACTGCGGTTTTTCCGAAGCCGATCGCAGCCTGGTCATGCACGACAACGCCCATGCCCTCCTCGCCTGAGCACTCCATGGACATCCTTTTTCGACCAGCCGCCCGAACGCCCGAGGACGCCACCCGTATCCTGGAATGGCGCAACGACCCCATGACCCTGGCCATGTTTTACCATCAGCAGCCCAAGGTCTTTCCGCATTTCTGGGAAGAGTATCTCCGGGACTATTTCCGCTATCCCGATCTGCCGCCGTTGTTTGCCATGGTTGAGGGCAGGGAGGTGGCCTTTGTGCGGAGCAGCCCCTATGCCCAGAGCCCGGTTCCTGGGCGGTGCGTGGATATCGACATCAACGTCGCGCCGCGCTGCCGCCGGCAAGGTCTTGGCGCCGCCGTCATCAAGGCCATGACCAACCGACTGCTTACCACCTTCGACGGTGTGGTGGCCGAGGTAAAGACGGTCAATCAGGCATCCTTGAAGGCTTTTCAACGAGCCGGATTCCGCCTGCATGACACGATGGACCATCTGGTGGAGGACACGGGGGAGATCGTCCCCATCATTCGCTTGGTGGCCGTACCCGAACTGCGGCACGTGTTCTTTGATTTCGACGGCGTGGTGGCCGACAGCGTGCCCGCCATGTTCGCGGTCTACGCCGCCTTCCTTACCGAGCAAGGCGTCCGTCCGACCCAGGCCGAGTTCGACAGCCTCAACGGCCCGTCCCTGCCGGAAATCGTGGCCCGGCTCAAGGCGACCCACCGCCTTCGTCCGGATGCGGACACCCTGCTGGCCCGCTACACGGCCCTGCGCCTCGCCGCCTACGCCGGCCAGGTGCAACCGTTTCCGGATGCGCCCCGCGTGCTCGAACGACTCCGGGCGGCCGGCCAGCCGCTTTTCCTTGTCACGGCCTCGGAGCGCGGGCCGGTGACGGCCTTTTTGGAACGCTGGGGCCTGGGGGCCTGTTTCCAGGCCGTCATCTGCGGCGAGGATGTGCTGCGTGGCAAGCCCGCGCCGGACATCTACCGGTTGGCCCTGGACCGGTCCGGGGCCGCCCCCCAAACCGCGCTGGCCGTGGAGGATTCGCCCAACGGCGTTCGGGCGGCCGTGGCGGCCGGGCTGCGGGTGCTGGGCGTCACGCCCGATCCCGGGCTGCGGGAGGCCCTGACCGCCGCCGGCGCCTGGACGACCAGCCCCGACCTGGGGCACGCCCTGGAGACGCTGGAGACCGTCCTTTGCTAGCGGCGGTGGATATCCTGGCCCGGGGCGAAGCCATGGTCCGGATCGTGGAAGATCCGGACTTGGCCGCCCGCCTGGCCGATCGGCAGCGGGAGATCGCCGCGATCTGGCAGGAGGCGCGGCAACGGCAGCCCACCCTTTTCGATGCCCCCCTGCCCCATTACCTTGGCCTGACGGCCGTCGGCGCCGGAACCGAATTGCGGGCCGCCCGTATCCGGTTCAGCCAGCTCTACGCGGCGCGGCGGCATCCGGAATGGGGGCTGGGGCTCCTGCCCGTCGGCGTCAGTGGGGCGACAGTCAGCCGGAACGGCCAAGTCGTCCTGGCCAGGCGTTCGCCGACGGTCTCGCTGTATCCGGATCACTGGGAGCTGGCGCCCTCCGGACACCTGTGTCCCACCGGCGAGGGACCGGGAGTGCTGGACCACCGCCCCGGCCTGCTCGAAGAATTGGAGCAGGAATTGGGCCTGACCGGCGACCGGGTCCAGGAGACCGCGACCCTGGGCATCCTGCGGGACAACCAGGCCGCCGTGGTGGATGTCTGCTGCCTCCTCCGAGTACGCGCCACGGCCCGGGACATCGAACAGGCCTTGGCCAGCGCGGCCTGCTCCCGGGAGTATACCGCGATTTCCTTCCTGCCGCTGTCCGAGTTGTCGGCCTTTGCCACGGCCGCCGACAGCCTCGTGCCCACCTCGCGCGTGCTCCTGCGGCTCATTGCCGCCGCACTCGCCGGCGGGTGAACATCGGCGAAACTGGTGGGGATCAGGCAAATCGTGCACGGGCACACTGTAGCGGGGCAGAAGGCCTATCGAAACCATCAATCAATACCTCGAATATGTCAAAGAAGTATCTTAGTAGGACAAGTAAGCTACTCCTTTGGAAGAGATAGACATTTCTTTAGTGCATTGGCCGTAGATTCAGCATAGGAAAAATCATAGTACGTCCTAGCAAGCGAGACTGACAGTGCTATTTGTTCGTTTGATGCGGCTCCTATAAGTATGGCTTTTTTTATGTATTCTAGCGCCTCAGGTGCTACCCCTATGCTATCCGTGCATTTTATTATGGCTTCCAGAGAGTCGGGTGATGGCTTTGTTTCAAAGGCAAGGATGGCGTATTCCATCGCATAGTCTGGATATCTTTCTATCTGCAATTTGTTAAATCCAAGGTCGAATTCAAGGTGTAGATCAAAAAATAATTTATATCCAAGCATGCATATATTGTAGTAAACATCTTTACCACTGCTCAAGGCTTTAATGTCTTTGGAGTATTTTTGCAAACTAAATTTTAGCTTTTGTAGTATTGTTAAAAGTTTTAAAGTATATTGGAATAATTTTTTGTCTTCGGCAAAAATAAGCATGAGTTTGAGGGTTGCGTTTAATCCAAAAGTCGTCAAAAAAGATGCGCTTTTTTCTAGGTAGACAATACCGGACTCATGCCGGTTTCGTCGCATATCGATGCTTCCCAGGATACACAAGGCATGAGAAGCTGTTGATGCGGACGTTTCTAAAGAGTCTTTAAGAAGTCTGACTGGTTCATCGATATTTCCACCAAAGCGTAAGGCATGACAATATTTGCTTTGAGCTTCGTGCATTTTCTTGTTAGCTACCGAGAGATAATGACGATGTTGGCTACGGCCGATATCTTCGATGACCGTTAACGCCCGATGAACCGCAGCGTGCTTGAGGGCACACTCCTCCTGACCACATAACGCTATGTGCTCAAATCTATGGTATGATTTAGCAATATTTTTGATGGTTGTAAGGATGTCATTAGGCGAATAACCTACATAATGTCTATCTTCTTGAAAATGAATATTGACCCCCTGCCCATGTCGTTCGGTCAAAAGCAATGAGCCTGAAGCGAGCCCTTGAAAAAATCTTAAGTTTAACCCGGGGAAAAAATTTTCGTTAAGGACAATTTGGGATGATGCAAAGGCATCGATCATTGAAGATCTTGAGATGTCCTGAAGGGTGTTTATGGGAAAGTGTTTGCGGATGTGATTTATTAGATTGGTCCGCTTGATGCGGTAATGTGTCATGCGGCCTACGAATGTAATAAGATATTTTTTGTTTTGAGAACATCGGAAGTCGGTTTTTGAAGCGAACAAAGGAAGCCATCGTGCATTTATGCCTTTTTTCCGAAATTTTATTTCGGAGGGTAGCTGGTCGACATATACTAGATCGAAAAGATTCGCCAGTGGAGCAAGCCAGTACTCATTGAGTGGACTGTCGATGTAATAAGCAGCTGTCTTGTACTTGCAATTGAAAAGTTCTTTCGGAAGCTCTGTTTTACCGAAAAATTCAATAAAAACTACATCAGGCTGGAGGCCGGTTTGTTCAACAAGCTCATTGAGCGTATTTGTCGCATTCAATCGGAGCGGTATGATTTCACAGCCCGCTTCTTCAAAACCTTCTTGCATGAAGTGGCCTGAATAGGCGATCAGCATGGATACTGTTTCTCCTTGGAGTTGATTAACAAACTATGCTCGTTATGATGATATAAAGGCATGCTTATATTGCTTCTGTTTTTTGAGGCAGAGTTTCAGTTGACAATCCATTGTTTTTCGGGCTTCATCAGGAGTGGCTTTCGAAGGATGCCTTCACTTAACTGACCTGCCGGCATTCTTCGGACCAGTTAATTCTTGAGGGTGGCTCCTGGGTTTGAGTTGTTACCGACCATTTGTGCAAAGGCCATCGGCGTCATTTTACCGAGGCTCGAATGCGGGCGCACCTCGTTGTAGGTTCTGCGCCAGTCCTCAATAACCACCTTGGCTTCCGTCCGGGAACGAAACCACTCCATGGAGAGGCATTCGTCCCGGAATTTGCCGTTGAAGCTTTCAACCATCCCGTTTTGCCAGGGCTTGCCGGGATCGATCAGGGCGACTTCGAGCCCTTGATTCGCCACCCAGCGCAAAAGCGCCTTGGACACAAACTCCGGGCCATTGTCCGAACGCAGGTGATGCGGCGCCCCGCGTTCGCGGACCAAGCGTGACAGGACTTCGATCACCCGATTTGACCGGATGTTCCCGGCAACGTCAATGGCAAGGCACTCCCTGGTGTATTCGTCAATAATCGTAAGGCATTTGAGCTGCTGCCCATTGGCGCAGGCATCGTGCACGAAGTCGTAGGCCCAGACTTCATTGGCTCCTGATGGATCGGGCTAGGGTTTTCTTGAACACCAACTTAGGCGACTATGGAGGTCGTCGAGGAGGTGCCTGATGGAGATTGAAGGAGGAACGCCCAAGCGGTTTTGGGCGAAGCACAAGGCCAAACGGTTCTGAGGCTTCTTCGCGGAGAGGACATTGACCTGGTAGCCGGGACATCGGCGTGACGGCGGCAACGCTGACGCAATGGCGCGACACCTTCCTGGAGGCAGGGAAAGCCGGCCTGAAGCCGCATCTGGTCAAGGAATCCGTCGAAGTTGGTCGTCTGCGGGAGAAAATCGGCGAACAGGCCATGGAAAACGAGCTGCTTCGGGAGAAAATAGCCCATATGGAGCAGAACCGCCCTTTGGCGTTCCGGAGGTCGAGGAAGTGAGCCGGGCCGCCTCGATCTCCACCGGGAAAGCTTACGGCGTGGCGCGCGTCTGTCGCATCTGGGGCCTGCCACGTTCCACCGTCTATTGGCAACGGCAGCAGCCGAAGGGCTCAGGTCGGCGCCGTGGACCGCAAGGATTTCACAGCGATGCCGTAATGGCCGGAGAGATCAAGGCCGAGATAGCATCCCGTCCGTTTCCCGGAGAAGGCTACCGAAAGATCTGGGCTGGTCTGCGGGGCAAGGGCATCCGGACCGCCCCGGTCCGGACACTGCGTCTGATGCGCGAAAACAACTGGCTCGCCCCCACGCGTATCGGCCACCCGCACGGTCCAAAGGCCCATGACGGGACGATCAAGACCTCTCGCGTGGATGCCATGTGGGGCACGGACATGACCACGACGCTCACGATCAAGGAAGGCAATGCAGCGATATTTTTCGCTATTGATCATTGCGCCCTGGAGGTGGTCGGCATCCATGCCGCCAAGCGCGGCACGCGTTTCGAGGCGTTGGAACCGATCCGTCAGGGTGTCCGCCACAGTTTCGGCGCTTTCGGCAAGGACATGGCCAAGGGGCTGACCTTGCGGCATGATCACGGCAGCCAGTTCATCTCGGACGATTTTCAGAATGAAATCAAGTTCCTGGGTATAAAGGATTCGGCGTCGTACGTGCGGGAGCCGCAAGGCAATGGCATCGCCGAACGCTTTGTCCGCATCCTCAAGGAAAATCTTCTCTGGGTTCGCAGCTTCAACACGGTTGAGGAGCTTCGATTGGCGCTCCTGGCCTTCAAGGAAGTCTACAACCAACAGTGGCGCATCGGCCGGCATGGCTATCGGTCTCCGGCGCAGATCAGGGAACAGCAGAAGGCCGAGGGTCACCAAGGCCGCCTAACTTTCGCGGCCAAACTGTCCAAGAAACTCTAGACCGCTACACTATACCGAGATCGTACCTGATTGCAGCCGTCCCACCCTTCAAGCTGTGATCAGGGGCAGAATCGACGTTGAGAGTGTCATCCATTCCGATGGATGGCGAGGATACAACGGCCTGGTAGACCTTGGATATCAGAAGCATTTCAGGGTCAATCATGGTGACAATGAATTTGCCAGCGGCCCTTGTCATATCAACGGGATGAAAGCTTTTGGGGTACGCCAAAACCCGCTTGGCTCGTTTTCGAGGCTTGAAAAAAGAGAGCTTTTATTTGCATCTCAAGGAGTGTGAGTTTCGGTTCAACCATAGGGAAGAAGACCTCTATAAGGTCGTGCTCAAAATCCTAAGATGCTCCCCGCTGTTCTAGGTTGTGTCGACATTTGGTCTGGACTGTGCTATTCCCCTCAACAGAGGGAATACAATGGAACTTCGACACACCATTACTGATGAGCAATGGAACAAGATAAAGGACGCTTTACCCGGTAAGGCAGGCGACAGAGGAAGAACGGCAGAAGATAATCGACTTTTTATTAATGCCGTGATGTGGATTGCAAAGGCTGGTGCGCCTTGGCGGGACTTGCCTGATACTTATGGGAAGTGGTCGACGGTGCACAAGCGGTTTATTCGATGGGCGAAAAAAAGCGTCTGGCAAATGATCTTCAACACCTTGGCTGCTGATGCGGACACGGAATGGCTTATGATTGACAGCACCATTATTCGAGCACATCAACATGCCGCTGGCGCAAAGGGGGCAGCAATCGCAGAAATTCGGTAGATCAAAAGGTGGGTTCTTCACCAAGGTACATGCTACAGCAGATTCATTAGGATGTCCAACGAAATTTATTCTTACTGGTGGTAATGAATCGGATTATACCCAGGCTTTGCCCTTGATTGAAGAACAACAGGCCGATTATGTACTGGCAGACAAGGGATATGACTCACAGGCTATCGTTGATGCCATAAATTTGAAGGGTGCAGAGCCTGTTATCCCTTCCCGTTCTCTTCGGAAGATGCCACGAGAGTATGATCGCCATATCTACAAAGAAAGAAATGCTATCGAACGCATGTTCAATAAGATCAAGCAGTTTAGAAGGGTCGCGACAAGATATGACAAGCTGGCCGTTGCTTATATTTCATTCCTTCATGTAGCGGCAATAGTGGTCTGGCTTAGATAAATGTCGACACGACCTAGTCATGACCCATGAAAAAATATGCCGAGATCCTTTTCCAGGCCTCATTGGCCTGTGCGGTGTTGGCGATTCCGCTGGCCTCGCTCGATGTCTGTACGTGGTGGACGATTCCCTATTCTCCGGAGCGGCCATCCTACGTTGTCGCCTTGGCGGGCGTATTTTTTTGGTTCCTCTCCGGCCGCTGGTATAGGGAAGCTCCGCACCACAAGACTCTGCTTGTCTGCGTTTTCGTCGCCTTGCTCTGGAGCACCGTTGCGACGGTGTGCGGTTCCCTGGAGCGCAAGCCTGGGCATCTGACGTTTGATTATCTCCTGCTTTATCTGATCTTGCGAGTGGGGCCGTTGGTCTTTTTGACCTGGATGGCCCTGGCCTTTTCCGAACTGCAACGCGACCGCATTGTCAAACTCCTCTCCCTGGCATTGCTGTTGCTGTTCCTGCCCAACCTCATTCACGGGGTACTGGAAATTTTGGCCAACGCCGGTGCGATGGGCGTTAAGACTTTTCTAATGGATATCAACCATTTTTTTCGCAAGGCGGAAATCGACGGCGGCTGGTGGCCCCCTATTTTCTTTGAAGGCCGGGTGCGCGGACTTTTTGCTGAACCCAGCTACATGGGTTTTTCCCTCTTGCCGCTGTTTGGATATTTTGTTGCTAAGCTGCGCAAAAGTTGGTTGTACGGGCTGCCGCTTGCTGCCTTGTTTGTCATTTATGGCTGCAGCAAAACCTACAGTGGTCTCCTAGGGGTGACGGCCTTTTTGATTTTTCTCGTGATCCTGAACGACAGGCTGCCTCGGCGGGTGCGCTGGAGCATTGCCGGCTGCGTCTGCGGTCTGGGGCTGCTGCTCCTGGTTGGTTGGTTTACTTTTGGCAAACAGACCGATTTGGGCAGAAACATGGCGAGGGAGTTCCATAACATTGAAAGTCTTTCATCCTATTGCGCGGCTATAAATGCCGGCCAACATCCGGCCGTGCCTAAGTTGGACTACCGAAAAACACTGCCGAGCAGCGCCGGCCCCCGCCTGACGGCCATATGGCTCGACATCACGACGGCCCTGCATGCGCCGCTTGTTGGCACGGGCTTTTACCAGAGGGGCTTTTTTTTGCTTCCGCTTGCCGCGTGCGATTTTCAGGGTACGGAATTCGGCCTGTGGATGCGGCAAGCGACAGCGTCCCCCTTTCGGGTGGTTCCACAGATCTCCGAATATACGGTGCTCATGGCGGAATTCGGTTTCCCTGGACTCTTTTTCTTCTTGCTTCTCTATGGATTTATCGGCAAACGGGCGCTTCGTTTTTCTCGAAACAACAACGATTATTTTTTGTTCTGTATGGCGTGTAGTTACTGTGCCATGTTGGTGGACGCCGTGTTTTCTTCCCTGATCAATGTAGTCATTTTTTTCTATTTTTCCGGGATACTCTATGCATTGAGCAAACCTGAGGCGATGGTGGCCACGGGCATCTCCCTGGCTGAGGCGGACAATGGTTTTCTTGGACACGATTTGTAGGAATCTCAGTGTCAAAGGAGAACCGGGACATGCGGCAAGATGAACGCGGAAAGGGACAGGGGCTGGAGGACAGCAAGGAACGTGATCCTGGGGCGAGTGAAGTTGCGACCTCCCGTTCGGTGGTGGTCGGCCCTCTGGCTCCGGGACAACGTTGGACCGTGACCAAAAAGCGGGAAGTCGTTCTGAGGATATTTCGCGGTGAATCCCTGGACAGCCTTTCCAGGAAACCGGGCGCGGTACATCCTGGCCTTCAAGGAGGTCTACAACCAACAGTGGCGCATCGGCCGGCATGGTTATCGTTCACCGGCGCAGATCAGGGAGCAGCAGAAGCTTGAGGTCACCAAGGCCGCCTAATTTTCGCGGCCAAACTGTCCAAGAAACCCTAGACCGCTACAGGACACACCCCTTTCTTCAACATCGGGGACGCCTGGCACGAGGGATGGGGACGAAATGAAGCCAAAAATGAGAAGCGGGCTATCACTTTTCCATGACTTACCCGCTTCCCCAAGGCCCCGAAAGATTCCGGCATCAACGAAAAAAGTTTACCCGAGTGTCCTTAAAAAAACAACAAAAAATATCATCCCTAACATCCTGAGACAATAGCATTTTTTGTTTGTTTTTGCAGTTTGTCCAGATTTTATGGGCCACTGCGCGGTGTAGCGGTCTAGGGTTTCTTGGACAGTTTGGCCGCGAAAATTAGGCGGCCTTTTGGATCGGCATAGGGTTTTCTTGGACACCAACTTAGGCGACTATGGAGGTCGTCAAAGCGAGGAAGGCTTCCCATTCCCGGAAATGTCAAACTCTGGGAGTCCCCCCGGCAAAGCCGGGGGGACCCATGATTATTACAGCGAGCAGGCCATGTTGCCTCCTGGAAACAGATGGTGTACCCAACGGCCTGTTCTGCGCGGACGGCACAGGGGAAGCTCCTGTCCCTTGAGAAGAAAGCAGCGTAGAGCAGCAATTGGCGAAGCGCTGCCCTTGAGGACGTAATTGTACTTCACTAGGAATGGAATGGATAGTTTCCTCGAAGACACAGGGGAACGGCTGCTACCGACATGGAAACATGTTACGGTGGCTGAACATCTCCATCGCTATGCCATCGCCATGTCCTTGGCGGTGGGCAAGGACGTTCTCGATATCGCATCCGGCGAGGGGTATGGCTCAAATCTGCTTGGAAAAGTTGCGAAAAGCGTTACCGGCGTTGATCTGAGCATGACGGCAGTCCGTCATGCCAGACAGTGCTATGGAAATGCCACTGTCCGTTTCGTCCAAGGAGAGGCTACGAAAATTCCCTTTCATGATGCAGCATTTGACCTTGTCGTCAGTTTTGAAACGATTGAGCATCTGGTGAATAATGAGGCCATGGTGGCAGATTTGCAGAGAGTTTTGAAAGATGACGGCCTGTTGCTGATATCCTCTCCAGACAAGGCGTATCATGGAGATCGTGAAGACTATGCCAACGCGTACCATGTCAAGGAGCTCTACGAACACGAATTCATCGACCTGTTGTCCCGTCATTTTTCCTCCATATACCATATGCAACAACAGGTCCTTACGTGCTCAGCGCTGTGGTCGCATGATCGAACCGCGCCAGTAGAGATCTATACGGGTTCTTTTGACGGGTTTACCATACTCAAAAAATTGCCAGCACCGTCATTTCACGTCGTTTTGGCCGGGAAAAAAACAGTGCCGACGGTGCCGGAATCTCTTTTTGACGGCACCGATGTGGCCACGGCCTTTGCTTCCAGACAGAAAACGGAAATAAAAAATTTGAATGCCTATGTTGAGTCCCTCCAATCTGAAATCAAGCGCTATGCGCAACAGGAAAAGCAGCCGCAGCAAATTTCGAATACCGAAGCCTTGCAAAATATAAAAATGAATTTCTGTCTTCTTGGAAAACGGCTGTTGCAAAAAATGCATGTTTTTTTTGGTTAATCCTAGCGGTCAGTCTGTAACAATTTGTGTAAATACGCGATGCAAAACTTTACTGTGACGGATAATGAGATAAAATTACAGAATAAGCTTGCCGCGTTGCGGCAGGAAAATAGCGATCTGCATGCAACAAATGCGACCTTGCGGCAGCAGGTAGCGGAGGCCCGCCTGGAGGCTGCCGCCGTTTCTCGCCAGATAACCTATTTTCGCCAGTTGGCCGCGCGCGGTCCCTGGTCGCTCGGTTCCCTGTCCTTGCGCATGCGCCGCTGGCTGCGACGGCTGGCCACCCCCCCGGGAAAACCGGCAACAGTGGGAGTTTTCCTGCATCTCTATTATGACGATCTCGCCGCCGAGTTTGCCACCTCGCTCGCGCGGATTCCCGAGCCGAAACGCATCTACATCTCCACCGATACGGCGGAGAAGGCGGCGTCCATTGCCCAGGCCTTTGCGGTGGAGGGGGGGGCGCCAGCCGATATCCGGGTTTTCCCCAACCGCGGTTTTGATGTCGGGCCGTTTCTCGTCGGCTTTCGCGAGGAAATTGGCCGGAATGATCTGGTGTTGCGCCTGCATGGCAAAAAATCCACCCAGCTGGGCGAGGCCGCCGGCACGGCCTGGCGGCATGAGCTCTTAGACGCCTTGGTGGGCGATGCCGAGCGCATTCAAACTATTTTACAGGCCTTCCGGCACTGGCCGGACTTGGGGATGGTCTACCCGGAACATTGGGAAGGCCTCTATCGTCTCTACGACGCCCCCATTGCCATCGGCTCCAATCTGGTCAGGATGGCCGAATTGCTGGCCCGATATGCTGTGCCGCTACCGGCCAATCTTCCCATTGAATTTCCCAGCGGCTCCATGTTCTGGTGCCGTCCCAAGGCCTTGGCGCCCTGGTTGCGCTTCGATTTTTCCTGGGATTCCTTTGAGGAAAGCCGCGAGGGGGTCCGGGATGCCTCCCTGGCCCATGCCTTGGAACGGCTGTTTTTATTTGGCTGCGGCCTGGAGGGCCTGACCTGGGCCCGGGCCGACGCCTTGCCCCGACCTGGAGGCGCGACAGGGGGAGGGGAGGCGGATTTTTTCCCCCCAAAGAACAAGTAGTGTTCGGCGCGTCCTGCGTGTAGAAGAGGCAAGCGGGGCAGGGGGGGGGCGGCAGACGCATCGTGTGCCGCCCGGCAGGCCAATTGTCCCGTGTCTGGCGACGCGAATTCCTTATTCCTTCTAGAGAAAGCGAGCCCTTTTGTTGCGACAGGTCTTCCTGAAACTTGTGGTCCTCCTTGAAATGGCGCGACATGACTTTCGCGCGCGATTTCTTGGTTCATATTTGGGTATATTATGGGCCTTTATTCATCCGATCATTACCATCGCCGTTTTACTGATTATTTTTGGCCTGGGCTTTAAGTCCGCGCCGGTGGGGGAGGTACCGTTTGCCCTGTGGCTGACCGTAGGCATGATCCCCTGGCTTTATTTCTCCGAAACCATGAACGACGCCACCGGTTCGATCTTTTCCAGTGCCTTTTTAGTGAAGAAAACGAGCTTCAATTTATCATTTTTACCGGTCGTCAAAATGCTGTCGAACGCCATTATCCATGCAGCGCTGCTGTGCATGGTTTTTATCTTGCTTATTAAATACAAATTTTATCCGGTGGTCCTTTGGATAAGTATCTTATACTATTTTTTTGCCATGTTTTGTCTGATTCTGGGGCTCTGTTGGATGACAAGCGCCATGGCAGTTTTTACACGGGATGTCAATAATATTGTGGCTGTATCTATGCAAATCGGCTTTTGGGTGACGCCAATTTTTTGGGATATCCATACCATGCCGAACAAAATCACTTCATATATAAAGCTTAATCCCGTATATTATATTATCAATGGCTACCGTGACGTGTTTCTGTATGGCATTCCCTTTTGGCGCAGGCCAATGCTGACCGTATATTTTTGGTCTTTTACGTTGCTGGTCCTTTTTTGCGGCCATGTCGTATACAAGCGTCTTCGGCCTCATTTTGCCGATGTCTTGTAGGATGTCCGATGATCATCGCCCAACATATCTCCAAGGTATATAAAATATATGCCACGCAGATGGACAGGATGAAGGAAGCCCTCCATCCTCTGAAAAAGAAGTATCACAAGGATTTCTATGCCCTTCGGGACATCAATTTTACCATAGAACCGGGTGAGGTCGTTGGCATCATCGGCAAGAACGGGAGCGGGAAATCAACCTTGCTCAAGATTTTGACCAACGTGCTTGCCCCCACGTCCGGGACGGTCGCCGTGACCGGCCGGGTCTCGTCCCTGCTGGAGCTGGGAGCCGGATTCAACCCGGAAATGACGGGGCGTGAGAATATTTACTTTCAGGGCACCATGCTGGGGCTCAGCCGGAAGGACATGGAGCGGCAGATCCCCGCGATTCTCGAGTTTGCCGATATTGGCGATTTCGTCGACCAGCCGGTCAAAAGCTACTCCAGCGGCATGTTCGTGCGCTTGGCCTTCGCCTGCGCGGTCAATGTTTCTCCGGACATTCTCATTGTCGACGAGGCGTTGGCTGTCGGCGACGCCGCCTTTCAGCGCAAGTGCTATGAGAAGTTTGACGCCTTCAGAGCAGCCGGCAAGACGATTTTGCTGGTCAGTCACGATATGGAGACAATCAAACGCTTGTGCTCCCGAACCATACTGCTGCACAACGGCCAGTTACTGCAGGACGATGTTCCGCAAAAGGTTGTCCTCTCCTATTTTCGCCGTTTGTTTCCCGAGGAGTACGTCGTCACCCAAAAGAAGAAGAAGAAGGAAAAGACGGGGATCGATGTCGTCACGTCGGCAGCCGAGGGCAAAAGCGGCGAGGCGGAGTTCGAGGCCAGTCTCTCCATTGACTACGATACCAATCAAATGGCCTGGGGCGCCGGCGGCGGCCTGATCCGGAAGATTGCCATCGCGGGGCTCGTGGACGGCAATATTTTTGCCGACGAGTCCCGTTTGACCTTCACCTATTTCTGTGAATGGGATACTGCGGCGGTGAGCCAGAAGATCGCCGAAGCGACGGTCACGCCCAACCTGATCGTTGGCTGTACGGTGCACAACAAGGCCAATATCCTGGTGGCCGCCTTTAACACCTATGAAGGCGGCTTGCGCATTGATCCCTTTGCCGGTCGGGGGGCCGTCGTGACCAGCCATCTTCAGCTGCCTCCCCTGGCCCCGGGAGATTACTTTTTCAAGCCGGCCATTGCCGTGGGCAACCAGGACAACAATGTCATGCTGCGGTGGCATGAAAATCCCATTCATCTGGTTTGTACCACCCAGCGCGCCTATACTTTTGGCGTGACCCATATCAAAACGACGCACGCCGTGCGGATGCTCGACAACTAGTGTTTCGTCCTTGAAATAAATCTATATACTGGTCTCCAGTTAAGGAGGTCAGGATGGGCGCTCGGATAAAGGTTGAGTTGACGGAGGAGCAGGCGGCAACGCTACGGATGATGGCTGGGTCCGGCAAGACCGAACAGCGTATGGCCCTGCGGGCCAGGGTGATCCTTCTGGCGGCCGAAGGGTTGGGACTCAAACAGATTGAGAAAGAGACTGCCTTGAACTGGCAAAGCTGCCTGAAATGGCGCAAGCGCTTCCTGGCGTACGGCCTCGAAGGTTTGAAAGATCAAGCGGGGCGCGGTCGGCCACAGTCGATCACCCCGGAAGAACGGGTGGGCGTCGTGGCTCTGGCCTGTACTACACCCGTCGACGGCAGCAGCCACTGGAGTGTGCGTAAGCTGGCAGAGGTCACCGGCCACAGCAAGTCCGCCGTTCAGAAAATCCTGACCGAGGGGGCCATCAAGCCCCACAAAACCAAGTATTGGTGCGGCAAGAGCCCCGACCCGGAATTCGCGCAAAAGCAGGCGGCCATCATCGGCCTGTACCTGAACCCGCCGGAAAACGCCCTCGTTCTCTCGGTGGACGAGAAGTCGCAAATCCAGGCTCTTGACCGGACCCAGCCGCTGCTGCCCATGCGATCAGGTGAGCCTAAGCGGCTGACCGCCACCTACAAGCGTCACGGCACGACCTGTCTCCTGGCCGCCTTGGCGGCTCACGCCGGGACCGTCGAGGGACGTTGCGTCGAAAGCACGAATCATGAGGAATTTCTAAAGTTTTTGAAACTGTTCTACCGCAAGTACCCCGGAAAACACCTGCACGTGATCGTGGATAATCTGGCTGTTCAGAAACACCAGAAGATCAAGGACTGGGTGGCAGGGAAGCGTCGTATGACCATGCACTACACGCCGACCTACTCCTCCTGGCTGAACCAAGTGGAAATTTGGTTCAACATCTTTGCCCGCGACGTGCTCCGGGACGGTAGCTGGTGCTCAAAGCAACAGCTCGTCGGCCAGATCATGGAGTACATCAAGAACTATAACGAGCTCTGGGCAAAGCCCTTCAAGTGGACCTACACCGGCAAACCGCTGGTCGCTTAAATATGTATTAAATTTGAGGACGCGACACTAGATGCTCAAGGCCAAGATCGTCGCCCTTGCCGCCCGGGCGCGGCAGTTTTTTGCCCACGTCACGCAGAATGGCTGGCGAAGCGCCGTGGCCACCACGCTGGCCTTTCTGGCGGCGAAGGTACGTCCGGCTAGGCGGGCGACGCCATACGGCGCCCTGGATCCGAGCCGTTGGGATATCGCCTTCGAAGCGCAGGATGCGCTGCAACCGGCACCGGGACGAGTCAAGCTGTTGGCCTATTATCTGCCCCAGTTCCATCCGATTCCGGAAAACGACCGCTGGTGGGGCGAGGGCTTTACCGAATGGACGAACGTGGCCAGGGCAACCCCGTTGTTTCCGGGCCATAACCAGCCGGACCTGCCTGGCCCTCTGGGGTTTTACGATCTGCGCGTGCCAGAAATCATGCGCCAGCAGATCGCCATGGCCAAACACCATGGCATCTATGGATTTTGCTTCCACTATTATTGGTTTTTCGGCAAGCGCCTGTTGGAAATGCCTTTGGAACGCTTTCTGGCGGACCCGAGCTGTACTATGCCGTTTTGCCTCAACTGGGCCAACGAAAGTTGGTCTCGCCGCTGGGACGGCATGGACCAGGAAATCCTGATCCGGCAGGAACACAGCCCGGAAGACGACCGGGCCATCATGTTGGATTTACTCCGCTACTTTTCCGATCCCCGCTATATTCGGGTGGAAGGGCGGCCGGTTCTGCTCGTCTATCATGCACGGTTGCTCCCGGACATGACGGCCACCCTGAAACGCTGGCGGGAAGTCTGCCAAGAGCACGGCGAAAGGCCGCCGTATTGCGTTATGGTGCAGTCCTTTGCCAACCATGACCCCCGCCAGGACGGTTTTGACGCGGCCGCCCAGTTCCCGCCGCACTTGAGCCACAATCCGGCCGGCTTCAAAACAACTACCATCGACGGTATCCGGTCCGATTTTTCCGGTACGGTCATTGCCTATGAGGAGATGATGGGGCAGACTCTGGCCGGTCTCGACGAACCGTTTCCACTGTTTCCCTGTGTCTGCCCGAGCTGGGACAACACGCCCCGCCGGGGGGGGGCGGCCACGATCTACGCCGGGGCCACGCCGCAAAAATACGCCGCCTGGCTGCGCCGGGCCTGTGAACAGGCCGTGGCCAACCTGCCGGAGGACCGGACCTTCGTCTTCATCAACGCCTGGAACGAATGGGCCGAGGGAGCGCATCTGGAACCCGGCCGACGCTACGGCTACGCCTTTTTGAACGCCACTAGCCGGGTGCTGGAGGAAATGGCCACCGCCGGCGACGCCGTAACCGATCCAGCTCTCCGCCTGCGGGTGCTGTTCGTGGCCCATGACGCGGCTCGGGCCGGGGCGCAGGTTTTACTGTTGGAACATATGCGGTGGCTGGCTCGCCATGCCGCCGTGGACATGCATTTGCTGCTGCTGCGGGACGGCCCGCTGCGGCCCTCCTTTGAAGCGGTCTGCCCGGTGCTGGTGTGTCCGCCGCAGCGGATTGCCTCGCCACGGATCAGGGAGTGGTGTGGCGAACTCGACCTCATTTTCGGCAATACGGCGGTGGCGGCCGCAGCCTATCCCTCCCTGGCCAGTCTGGGCGTGCCTATGATCACCCATGTCCACGAGCTGGAGCACTCCCTGCAAAACTTCGCCGGAAAGACGGTGCTGGACGCGATGACCCGGCACACCGCCCGCTATATCGCCGCCTCCGAGACCGTGCGGCAAAACCTGGTCGACCGGCATGGAATCGCACCCGAGGAGGTCCAGACGATCCGCGCCTTCATCACCCCGCCAGCCGTTGCCCCGTCCGAATCCGAAGACCGGAGGCGCTGGCGCCAGGCCCTGGGCCTTCCCCCGGACCGATTACTGGTCCTTGGCTGCGGCTCGCGGGACTGGCGCAAGGGTGTGGACAGCTTCGTTGAAATTGCCCGCTTGGTCCTGTCCGCTCCCGATTGCCCCAAGACGACCTTCGTCTGGATCGGTGGCGGCCGGGATCCGTCCATTGCCGATCCCATCGCCCTGGCGCGCCGCCATGGCCTGGACCGGAACGTCCTTTTCGTCGGTGAGCAGGAACGGCCGCAGACCTACTATCAGGCGGCCGACCTTTTTGTGCTGCCGTCCCGGGAGGACCCCTTTCCCCTGGTCTGCCTGGAAGCGGCGGCCTGCCATGTCCCGACGATCTGCTTCGACGGGGTCGGGGATATGCCGGCCTTCGTGGGCCAGGACGGCGGTTTCGTGGTCCCCCGGGAGGACGTGCCGGCCATGGCCGAACGGGTGCGGCAGCTCCTGGCGGATGCCGATCTGCGCCGCCAGCTGGGCCGGCAGGCCCGGGAGAATTTACTGGCGTGGCACACTACGGACATCGCCGTGCCGCGCATCCTTGCACTTTGCCGACAGGTGGCCGGCAAGCCCCCGCCGGTCAGCGTCATCGTCCCGAATTACAATTACGCCCGCTACCTGGACCAGCGACTGTCCTCCATTTTTGGCCAGACCTTTCGGGACCTGGAGGTCATTCTCCTGGATGATGCCTCCACGGACGACAGCCTAGCGGTCCTGGCCCCTTGGCAGAAGCGCACGGGGCTGCGTCTCGTCACAAACGACCACAACAGCGGCAATGCCTTTACGCAATGGCGTAAGGGCGTGGAGCTGGCCCGGGGAAAATTCATCTGGATTGCCGAGGCCGACGACGACGCGTCGCCGTGCTTTTTGGCCACGCTATTGGCGGCCTGTTCCCAGGCGAGGGTCGTTTTGGCCTACAGCATCCCCCGGGTCATCGACACGGCGGGGGAACCGGCCTTTGGGTTCGATTACCGGACCAATTATCTCGCCTATGCCTCGCGGGAACGCTGGCAAAAAAGCTATGTGGTCTCCGGACGTGAGGAGATTCGGGAAGCCCTGGCCGTTGCCAACTGCCTGCCCAACGTTTCGGCCGTGGTCTTTCGCAAGCCTGCGGCGGAATTGCTGGGCGATTGCCAGGCCTTCCGTTGCTCCGGCGACTGGTTGTTTTATTTATTGGTGGCCGACCGGGGCGATATCGCCTATGTCCATGGCGACTTGGCCTTCCACCGCCGGCATGACCAAAGCGTGGTCGCCCGGGACCAGCAGGAGAAACGGCGTGTTTTACGGGAGGAGATGAAAAGGATTCATCTTTTTGCCGAACAAACCTTCGGCCCCTTGCCTGAGACCACCCGCGAGCGGATGCGCCGGTTTCGAGAGTCGCTGTGACCAGACCGCCGTCGCTGTCTGCGTGTGCATAGAATTCCCAAAGCTCTTGTAGCATCCTCCACGAAGAGAAGGAATGTATGGCCAATATAAAAATTGAAAATCATACGGCTTTGTTATGCTTTCTTATGGTGGCACGACATCATCATCTTGATTTCACCCTGGAAGGCATTTTACATAAGTATGCCATACAAGATACTGAAGTGGAAATACCCCTTTTGCTGCGTATCGCCAAGGAACATGGCTTTCGAGCAAAAGAGGTAACGCTGTCCTGGAAAAAAATCTTTAAATTGGGGAATATTTTCCCGGCTATTGCAAAACTCAAAAATGGTAAGAGTGTTATCTTTTCAGGCATTCAAGCTGGCGATGACCCTAAGGTCGCCTTTTTAGATCCTTTGGATTTGAAAAGCGGCTTTAAACTGTTAAGTCGTGAGCAGCTTGCGGAAGTATGGGATGGGACGACCATCTTCATCAAACGCAACTATAAATTGTCCGATGTAAATCAGCCATTTTCGCTCAGGTGGTTTTTGCCAGAAATTCTTCGAGAAAAAGGGCTGTTCCGTGACGTCGCCACGTCATCCATGATTATAAATATCCTAGCCCTAGGCAGCCCAATCTTTTTTCAACTTGTCATCGATAAAGTTCTCGTCCACAAGGGATTTTCTACCTTGCATGCGTTGACTATTGGCATGATGATATTGCTTCTTTTTGATGCGGCATTTAATTACATCAAAAGAACAATATTGCTTTACGCTACAAATAAAATCGACATGCGCCTCACAAGGCGAACCTTTAGTCATCTGCTCTATTTACCTATCGATTTTTTTGACACGAATTCGTCTGGTGTCCTGTTGAAGCACATGCAGCAGACGGAAAAGATCCGTGGATTTCTGACTGGCAGATTGCTCTTCACCTTGCTCGATCTGAGCGTTCTGATCGTTGTCTTCCCAATTATTTTTATGTACAGCGTGACGCTGTCCTTCATCGTTATCGCCACGGCGTTGCTTATTGCCACTATTTTAGCCTTTGCCATCCCTATTTTTAAAAAACGGCTGCAAGATTTGTATACGGCCGATGGAGAACGACAAGCGACCCTGGTGGAGGCCATTCATGGGATGCCGACCATCAAGGCCCTGGCTTTGGAGCCGCTGCAGGCCAGAAATTGGGACAACCAATCGGCCCGGGCAATTTCCATGCAGTTCCGGGTAGGCAAGCTCTCTGCTTCCATCCAGACCATTACCGATTTTATTCAAAAAACCATGTCCATTGTCTTGCTCTGGGTCGGCGTGAGTTTTGTTTTCGACAATACCCTGACCGTTGGCGCCTTGATTGCCTTCAATATGTTGTCCCAACGCGTCAGTTCGCCGCTGGTGAGTTTTGTCTCCCTGCTCAATCAGTATCAGGAAGTCGGACTTTCCATTGAAATGCTGGGCAATATCATGAATCGTCCCACAGAGCGTCCCCTGGCGGCCCGCGGCCTGACCCCGCCGCTTCATGGTCGCATCGATTTCGAGCATGTTTCGTTCCGGTATCCCCAGGGCACGACCTACGCCCTCCATGACATCAACCTGTCCATTCCGGCGGGCGCCTCTGTCGGCGTCGTGGGGCGAAGCGGCTCGGGGAAATCGACCTTGGCGCGCTTGGTGCAAGGCTTATATCCTCCCCAGGATGGCAACATCAAAATCGATGGACTGGATGTGCGGGAAATTGATTTGCCGCATTTACGTCGCAGTACCGGCGTGGTGCTTCAGGAAAATTTTCTCTTTCGCGGGACGGTGCGGCAAAATATCTCCTACACCAAACCGAGCGCGACCTTCGAAGAAATTGTTATGGCCGCCCGTTTGGCCGGTGCGGATGAATTCATTCAAAACCTGCCCCAGGGCTATGACACCCCTATTACCGAAAATGGGGCCAACCTTTCCGGTGGGCAACGCCAACGCCTCTCCATTGCCCGCTCCTTGCTGCTCAATCCACGCATCATGATTCTTGATGAAGCGACTTCGGCCTTGGATGCGGAAAGCGAATCCATCATCCAAAACAACCTGAAATCCATCTCCAAGGGGCGCACGATGCTCATCATCAGCCACCGCCTCTCGATGATCGCGGGATGTGATGGGATTGTCGTTTTAGATAGAGGAAAAATCATTGGCATCGGCAAGCATCACGAACTGCTGCAGTCTTGCAAGCTGTACCGGGAACTCTGGGAAATGCAAAATCGCTATCTCATCACTGACGTGAAAGAGGAGTTGTCGGCATGATCAAGAGTATGACGAAAAAATTCCTGGGAAAATTCGATAAAAAAATTCTGGCTAAATTCGATCAGTTTCGCGGTATCGCGGAACTCGACAATAATGCTTTGGAATTTCAGCCTGATTCTGTCGAGCTGGAAAAACAGCCCGTCCCGCTTGTGGTCCGTTTGACCTATTATTTGCTTTTGGCCCTGGTTCTCGGCGCGCTTATCTGGTCCATTCTGGCCAAAATGGACATGATCGTCACGGCCCGGGGCAAGCTTATCTCCACAGGCAAACAGGTGGTGGTCCAGCCGCTGGTGAATTCCATCATTAAAAAGTTTCATGTGGACGTCGGGCAAATTGTCAAAAAAGGACAGCCGCTTATTTCCCTGGACCCGACATTTGCCATGGCGGACGAGACGCAGGTGCAAGTTCGCTTGGGGGCTTTAAAAGTCCAAATGAAACGCATGGAATGCGAGTTAGCGGGAACGCCATTTCGGGAGACGCCAGACATGGATCCGACGGAAGCAACCCTACAGATGAATTTATATAAAGGAAGACAAAATGAATATAAGGCAAAACTTGAAAATTACATAAGTCGTATTGTACAGGCAGAAGGTGAAGTATCTTCATTTAGCAAGCAGTTGGAAAGCCTCAAGGTACAACTTGAAGCTGCCCAAGAAGTGTTGGCTATGCGGAAAAAAGTCTTTTCAGAAGGTGCAGATACAAGATTAAGTGTCCTTGAGGCTCAAAGCAACTACTCTTCAATTCAAGCAAGGGCTGAAAACACTGCAAATGATTTAAAAGTACGTCAGCAACAAATTGCACAGGCGAAAGCCGAACGGGATGCTTTTGTCAGCAATTGGAATAATGAAACAGCTAATACGCTGACTGCGACCAGAAAAGAGCATGATACCCTGGTCGAGCAGTTCGCCAAAGCCTCTCGCTATCGGGAATTGGCCGAGCTGGCCAGCCCGGTTGATGCCGTGGTCCTCGATATGGGGCAGTATTCCGTTGGCTCCGTTGTCAAGGAAGGGATGCCCATGATGACCCTGGTTCCCCTCAATACTCCCCTTGAAGCGGAGATTTCCATCGAAACCAAAGACGTTGGCTATGTGCATGTGGGCGACGAGGTGCGACTGAAGCTCGATGCCTTTCCCTTCCAGCGCCACGGCACCATGGAGGGGAAGCTCCGCGTCGTTTCCGAGGATGCCTACGTGGCCAACTCCGGGGAAAGCGGCCAAAAAGTGCCTACCTTTCAGGCCAGAGTGGAGCTCACGAACACCAAGCTGCGAGATGTCGCCAAGGATACCCGTTTGTTGCCCGGCATGACCCTGACAGCGGAAATTGTTGTGGGCGACCGCCGGGTGATAAGCTTTCTGGCCTATCCCATCATTCGCGGTTTGGACGAAAGCTTGCGGGAACCCTAAGCCGGGCCTTGGCCGGCCGGAGTGGATTGCGACGACGCCGAAGGACTAACTGGCGTCGGTGCTGCGCCTGGCCCGAGGCTGTGGTCGGTCTCGGGCAACCTGAAAAAACGCCGCGCCCCTTGGGCGATCCCGAGGGACTCGCCACCTGCCTGGGGAGGCATCGCCTTCGAGGCCATGCTCGCAACGCCCCCCTGGCAGCATGAGGCGAAAGAAACGCTCTCTATTTCGCGGGCTGGGCGAGTTCTTTCTGCAGAATATTCACATAGACCGTCCGGGCTGTTTGTTGCACGACAATCAGATTTTGCAGACGGACGATCTCCGCATCGATGAAACGAAGCGTATTGATATTTCTCTTCGCTTCATCTGACAACATATCGAAATCATACTCTTTTCCATCAATCATAATCGCAGCCACAGTAACGTCCTCCCCTTTTAAGTTTCCCAGCCTTACGCCGAAGCGGGGTGCAATATTCCCAATTTCACGAGCCAGGTCAAGGCTGCCGCAATCTTTTTAGGAAGCAATGCTTAGCCCATTCCAGTTTGCGTCAGGGCGTTCACCCATTCGAGCTGGCGCGGAAGGCAAACGGTCTTCAGGTCGTAATTCTCCCGGGCAAAGGCCCTGGCGTTCTGTCCTAATCGTGCGCGCGTGGGAGGATCGTCCAGCAACGAACAGACCGCATTCGCAATGCTTGGTATGTCGAAAAAATCGACCAGTCGTCCAGTTTCGTCATGCCGGATCGCCTCTCGTACCGGTGCTGTATCGCTCGCCACGATAGCACAACCTGTACTCATCGCCTCCAGAAGACTCCAGGAAAGCACAAATGGGTATGTCAAATAGACATGGACTGTAGAAATTTGGAGAAGCGCAATAAAAATATTATATGGCACATTACCTAAAAAATGGACACGTGCCCAGCTCTCATCAGGTATACGCGGATGAACTTCATTGGCAAAGATGTCTCTCCACTTTTGGCTACTTTCAGGCTTTGCACCATAGCTTACGTCGTCACCCCCAACGAGCATCACGTGCGCATGCCTATGCCGTTTAAGAATCTCCGGCAGTGAGCGCATAAAGATATGATAGCCCCTGTACGGCTCCAAATTGCGATTGACGAAGGTAATGACCTCATCCGACCGCGTCAGGGCGAGCGACTTGTTGAGCGTCAGGCCGATGTTCGGATTGGGGGCTATGGCGTCCGTATCGATGCCGTCATGGACCACGGTGATTTTCGAACGAAAGGGCTCCGGAAAGGTGCTTGCCTGCCAGAAGGTCGGAGAAATGCCGGCGTCCGCGATTTCGAAATGGAGCAGGCTGTTGAGGTTTTTCAAACGAAGCCGGCAGACCTCCCCCGGGTCCTCGTGGGGAAACTCGGGATCGAAATTCATGTCCGCGCCAACGAGGCGATAAAAGAATTCGCAATAGATGCCGAGCTTGGCCTTGGGCCAAACATCCTTCAAGAAAAGGCTTTCCCCCCACCCGGGATGGGCGACGATCGCCTCGGGGGAAAAGCCCTGCTCCTTGAGCCGAAGCGCGGCCCGAAAGCAGGCCTCCGCCCGGATGACCTTGGTCTCGAAATCGATGAGCCAGGGATGGATATTCGGCGTGCTGCCCTTGGCGGCGGCATAGCGCACCAGCTTCACGCCCTGCCATTCCCGCACGGGGCTGTCCTGCATGGTCATGGCCACGACGTCATTGGCCGGATCGGCCGCCAAGGCCGGCGCCAGGAACTTGAACTGGCCGGGGAAATTCTGATGGATAAAAAGCAGGCGCATGCTCACTCCGCCGCCAGGATGCCGAGTTTCAGCAGCCAGACCAACCCTCTGAAGACATACGGACGCCGTCCGGGCGGCACGGCGGCAACCAGGTCTCCGGCCGTCATCGGACCGGAAGCGAGCCGATGGAGAACCGCCCGGCATTCCTCTTTATCAGGCATGACAAGGGTAGCGAAGGCCACCATTTTCAAGGCCCGGTAGCGTTCCAAGCGTTCTTGGGCGGTTTCCGGATTGCCGTCAACCAGGCGCAAGCGCATCGACGGGGTCATCTGTCGGGTCGGATAGACGCCGAAGGCGTAAAAGGGGTCGAGTCGCGCCGGCCAGGGGTGGGGCAAGGGGGCTTGCGTCGACGCCTTGGCCTGGCGTATGGCGGCAAGCTCTTCCCACAAGGTTTCGTAGCGGGCAATGATGGCGGTCCAGTCGTAGTCGGCTCGGGCGCGTTGGCGGCCGGCCTCGCCCATCTGCCGCCGCAAGGCCGGCGCTGCGAACAAGCGGGTAAAGGCGCTGGCGGTTGCGGCCACGTCCACGGCGACCAGCGAACAGGTGTGGCCGCAGTACATGTCGTAGTTGTCGATATCGATGGCGTGGCGCAAGGCCAGATCGGTTCCGAGGCCCGGGCCCGGGGTCAGCGTGGGGATGCGCAGGCCGTCCACGCCGTCGCGCACCGTATCCCTATATCCGTCCCAGTCCGAGACCACCACCGGCAAGCCGGCGGCCATGGCCTCGATTGGCACCAGGCCGAAGGTCTCCTGTATATTGTCGGAGAGGGAGCAAAAGACGTCGGCGCAGGCCCAGGCGGTTTGTCTGGCCTGTTGTTGGCGCCCGTCGAGGGTCAGGGTGCGCACCGAGGGGCAGGCGAGCGCCGCGGCTTCCGCATAGGCGGCGGCTATGGCCTCGTTGGCGTGCCAGCCGCATTCCACCAGAAGCAGGCGTTGGCCGTTCGGCAAGGTTCGGGCGGCCTGTTCCAGGGCCTGATACATGGCCAGGGGGTGCGCCTTGGCGTGAAAGGAGAGGCGCCCGGAGAAAAGGACGACCAGGGTTCGGTCGTCGGCGCCGACGGCGGTTCGGGCAGCGGCGCGCTGCTCCGGGGTGAAGCAAAAGTCCTTGGTATGGATGCCCAGCGGGATCACGGGCATTTGCGGGAGGATGAAGCGTTTTACGTCCAGGCGTTGGGTCAGATAGGCGGCCTGGGCCTGCAATATGCGCCGGACGTTGTCCCGGACGGCTGTGGAGGTGCAGATCAGCGCGTCCCAGGGCTGGACCGGGGCGGTGAGCAGTTCGGCCAGGGAATCCATGGCCCGGGCCGAGGCCGTCGTATGGGTCACGCCGCACAGGCTCCAGGCGCCATGCCCGAAGGCGGCGCGTTGCCAGGCATGTTCGCCGAGTCCCGGGCCCGGCACATACAGGGTGCCAGGTTGCGCCAAGGCGCCGAGGTGGAGGTTGTCCACGGCCTTGACGGGTTCCAGCCGACCGGCGGCGCGAGCGGCGGCGGCGAATTCCCGGGCATAGGCCGGACGTTGCACGAAGGTCCAGAAGGTATCCGTTCGCGCGGAGGCGAAAAAGCCGCGCAGAAAGGATTTGCCGGCGGCGTTGCGTCCCATGAGCTTGGGACCTGCTGTCGTATAGGCTTCGGGATGGTAGTAGATGGCGGCGGTCATGGCTCCTGCCTTTCACAGCAATGCCGGGCCTCGCTGTGGAGGCAGCAGCAGAATCGTCTTTTTTGTCCGACGCTTCTACGCCGGAACGTGCAAGGCCGCCAGGGCGCGCATGTCCGGTTCGGGGCAGTTTTGCCGGGTGGCGACCGCCCAAAGATCATAAAAGGGATGGACGCGACGTTTGCTTGCGATAGACGGAAAGCCGGCGCCAAGCAAGGCGTTGATAAGCGTTTGTTTCGTGAAGCCGCAGCGATGCGCCATGTAGAGGTTGCCGGCAGCCAGCGCGGAACGCAGGCCGTACAGGATGTCGAGCGGCGCTATGGGGCCGGCCGGCGAGATATAGGCGGGATCGAGCAACTTGTCCTGGGCCACCAGTGCGCACACGCTTTGGAGGTCCGGGCAGGTGATGACCAAGAAGCCATCGGGGCGCAGCACCCGGAAGAACTCCCCCAAGGCGAGCGGCACTTCATGAGGATAGAGGTGCTCGATGTTGTGGGAAGAATAGACCGCATCGACGGAAGCATCCGCCACGGCGGACATATCGGTCATGGAGCCCACGACATCCGGCTCGACCTGGGGATCGATATCCAACCGGACTTCGGCCCAGCCGTCCGTATTGAACCCACGGGTGGTCCTATCCTTCCGTTTGTGGCCGCAGCCGACATGCAGGAAGTGTTTGGGTATATTTTTCATAGGACATGAATAGTACTAAAAAGCCCCGCCTCTAAATGAGGCGGGGCTTCTGCTTTTGCCTGCTATATGGAACTAACCACTAAGCTGAGAAGTTAGTGGCAGTCAGATCAGCAAGCGTAGTCGATCCAGTCAAAGAAACCGTACCAAGATCCGTTAAGCCGCTTGTCGAAGCATCATACTGGTAGAGTTCCACCGTCGTCGAGGACGAACTGGTTGCAAATGCCACCATGTACTTGTCAGCAGCATCAACATAAATCGTATCAGCACCCGCACTGGCCGTTGAGAAATTAGATGTCGTCAGTCCATCTATATCACTCGAGTAAAGGACAGCGATGTTCGTATCAGTGCCAGTACCATTGGTAAGATCAATACCCGAAATGGTGATATTCGACGAAGTCGTAACAGTAGCCGCTGTCGCCAAGGTGTTAACCTTAATCACATCAGCTCCTGTCCCGGAACCAGCCGTAAAACCAGTAACGGTATCATGGCCATCCGTGGTCGCCGTATAGGAAACCGTGTCACTCCCGCCAGCAGTCAAATCGATGGTATCATTTCCACTACCACCGGTAATCGTATTATCACCGCTACCGGCCTGGAGGTTATCCGCGCCAGAACCACCAAGCAGGATGTCGTCTCCGGCACCGCCAATGATGGTATCGTTCCCGACGCCGCCGCTCAAGGAGTCGCCGGCAGAACCGCCGGTGATGCTATCATTCCCGGAGCCGCCCACAATTGTATTCGCGGCGGAGGTGCTACCGGTAAAGGTCGCATCGACGGTGGAGCTCGAAGCGTTAATGCTAAAGGTCCCGGTCAAGTCGCTCGCGTCGACGGTCGCCAATTTGGTGGCACTCACAACACTCATAAGCGTCACGTTATTAGAACCAGTCGCTGTCAAGGAGGTCAAATCCGCAGCAGTCAAGGTTCCAATTGTCAGAGAATCACCGCTAGTAGTTCCGGAATTAATGGCCAGCGTTTCTTCATTGCTGACGGTCAACGCCGTTTCGCTAATAGCACCAGCACCAGATTTGCTCGTGATGGTCAACGAATCACTGTCCGTATCCGTCAAACGAGCGAAACTGTCCGTACCACCCGAGAAGCCAAGTTGCAGAGTGGAAATACCCGCCCCAGCATTTGTGACGAGGACATTGGCCGCATCAAAATCAAGTTGGGTAAAGGTTGAATTATTAACGAAGACGGCCATGTCTTGAGAAACGGCGGCGGTAAAAGACAGGGTCTCCATCCCGCTGATTCCCTGGGCAGTGCTCGCCGTAGCCGCAGTCCCAGCGAGAGCCAACGTATTCGTCCCGTCACCGCCGGTCACGACCGTGCCGCTGGTAAGGGCAGATGTAGTAAAGTCAAAGTAATCGTTTCCGGCACCGCCAAGGATCGTATCGTTGCCGCCACCACCGTTGATGGAGTCGTCGCCGTCCCCAGCAGTAATGGAGTCAGCCTTTGTTCCACCGGTGATGGTATCGTTGCCGGCACCGCCGTCAATGGTGGTCGATGCGGCAGCCTGACCGATCAGGGTGTCTTTGCCAGCCGAACCGGTGATGCTGGTCACGCCGGACGCGGCAGCGCCCATGGTCAGGCCAGTGGCCCCGGTCAGCCCGGAGGCATCAATCGAACCGCCGGTGATGACGCCGGTGACGGCGGTGGTGGTGATCTGGTTGTTCCCCGTGAACACGACGGCGGTGGTCCCGGAGGTCGCCGTAATGGCCCCCACGGTCTGCGCGGTCGTCGCGGTCGTCGAGTCGTTAATGGTCAGGGTCTCGACACCCGTAGCAGTGACGTTTTTCCCGTTGAGCATATCAAGATTGGCTGTCGTCGAAGCGTTGGCGATCGTGATAGCATCAGCAGCACCGGTGCCGGCGCTGACCACTGTCAGGGCACCCGCATTGGCGGTACCATAGAGATTCACGGTGCCGGCAACGCCGGAGTCAAAGGTCACGGTACCACCATTGGAACCGCTGGATAAGTTGGCCGTCGAGATACCGGCCTGGATATTCGACAGGGTCAAAGGGGCATTCAGGGCCGCATCCGTAATCGTCACGCCCTCGATATTGGAGACGTGGGTCAGGGCCGTGGTGGGGATGTTGGCCAGGAGGATACCCAGGGTGTCCGTGCCGTCACCACCATCAATCGTATCCGTGGCTGCGATGGCGCCAACATCAATAGTGTCGTTGCCGGCACCGCCGCTCACCGAAAGCTTCTGCGTGATAGCGCTGACAGTCAGGGAATCATTGCCCGAACCGCCGTTGACCGTGACCACCGTGGAGGCGGACACGCCGGTTTGAGCAATCGTCGTCAAATTCACAGCACCGGTAGCGGAGGAAGCGTCAAACAAAGAAACATTCAAAACTGTGGCACCAAGTCCGACCGTCTGAGCAGCCGAGCCCGTGAAGTTCAACGTGGTCGCGGCATTGTCAGTCAGCGTGTAGTAGCTGGTGGATCCGGTCGCGTTCGTGGTGACTGTCTCGACACCGTCGATCGTAATTACCGGAGAAGCCAAAGAAGTACCCACGCCGTTCACCGTGAGAGCGGCCGTATCGGTGGTTCCGGTGGTATCGGCGTAGTTAAACGTCGCTGCAAACGCAGTATCCTGTACCGTCAGGGCCGCACCAGCAACAATGTCATTGACGGTGGTAGCGCCTGTCGTCCCGTAAAGGCCCAACGAGGTCACCTCTCCAGCATTCGCCAGGCCCAACGTGCCCGAGCCAGTAATGGTAAGGACCTCAATATTATCCAAATGAGCAGGCGTAACCGAACTGGCAGGACCGGCAAGCTCTACGTTCAGGGTATCGGTGCCCCCGCCGCCATTCAGAGAATCGAGCGTATTAAGAGTTAACGCCGTGCCAAACGCACCACCCAATGCCGCGTTGAAGGTGTCGTTGCCCGTGGTGCCGGGAATGTTGTCCACGCCGGTGGTCAGATTATAGGTCTGACCCGTCGTGCCGACCGGCGTCGGGGTATAGCTCAAAGATTCATTGATCCCATAGAGCATATAGTGCGTCAGCGCGGTCAGGCCGGCGCCCTCGATGGCAGCCTTGGCATCCGCCGCCGTGGCGCCGCCGCCCATCTGGGCCGCCTTCGCCACGTAATAGGCATTCTCATCGAAACCGTTCGAGGGGTTCACGCCCTCGTTATCGCCGTACATCAGATAATGGAAGTACACGTTCGTAGAACCGGAAGCCGCATACCATGCGTTTATAAACGTGGCCGCCGTGGCGCCGCCGCCCATCTGCGCGGCCTTCGCCGCGGCGTACTGGTCCGCGTTGAAATACTTGTTCGGGGACAGCCCTTCCTGGTAGCCGTACCGCAAATAATGCTCTTCCAAGGTCAGCCCAGCTGCCGTGATCGCCGCCAACGCTTCCGTCGTCGACGCTCCCATCTGGGCAGCTTTTTCCTGCAGATAAAAATCCGCATCAAAACCTAACGAAGCAACTGTGGCCATTGTAGCCTCCTCAAGGTTGATTTTCCGGAAAATCCCTCTCACGGGGCCTTCTTTCCGAAAGAAGGACATATGCGCAGTAGTCTTTACCCCTGATGTCCAGCAAATGCAAGCGGTCCCGCCCGGATAATCCAAACGAATCGTTCCAGTGGCCCTGGAACCTATTTTTACTTATCATTGTGATTTTATTTATTTATTAAAAAAAGTTAACTCGCATGGCTCTGGACGGCTTGAATTCCATCAAAATTTCTTGGGACCCGCCGTGAACGGGTGCCCTCCGTAACAGCCCGTTCCCTGCGTTGCGCCGTCCCGCTCGTGCGCCAGTGAACAAGAGACGACGCACCCGTTCACCTCTACACGAAACCATTTTTTCCCCCACGCAGAGAGAACCCTGGCTGCGTGTCGGCGTCTGCCCAAGGAGTACTGAATGCTCAGCTAGCAGTCCGTTGTAAAAAGCGTGTTTGGCTCAGCCTCGGTATATCGGTCTAAGGTTTCTTGGACACGGATTTGTAGGAATCTCAGCGTCGAAGGAGAATCGGGCCGCCGCATCTATTTGCATAAATAAAGTGAATATTGTCTAGAATTATGTATTAGTTTACAATTCTTTGAGATCATATTGCTATATTTGTCTTGTTCATGAAACTGTGTTTCCACGGTTGAATTAATTAAAACAAGATTAGTCTCATTTTTCTTTATCAAATCCAATCCTTCAAAAAGCGCGCACCGCGGGGAAAGGAACTCAAGCATCGCCGCATGCGCCCACCACGGTGTCAATATTTTGTTTTTTGGATAGTTGTTTTCGATATACGAGAGCATGTCATACTCTGCAATATAGGTTGCTGGCGGTTTTTTATTTAGGAAATCATGGGATGCTTCTGTAAGTTTATTTACGAAATCATTCCCTGCGCGAGGAACAAGGGAAAAGAGGAGCAAGACTACCGGCACAAAGTTTAGCCCCCTTTTTCTATTTAGAAGGGCAGGTAAAGGTACAAAAAAAGATAAAACAACAATACCAATATAGAGATGGCGAGCCGGTCCTGTAGTAAAAAATACCCAATACATTATATCAGCAACAATGCCGAGCCCAAGTGTAGCTACTAAATATATTTTATTTCTATTAAAAATAAAAATTATGCATGTAACAAACACAACTAAAAAAACACAAAATAAAATACTCAAAAAATAATCATGCAAAAATGTATGACTCCTACATATAAAACTGCCTAGCATATCATTTAAAGATACACCCACTGGAGAATAAGAAGAAATAAAATGAATATGCTGTACCCAATTGGCCCAATAGCCTTTAAACCCAAGAGCAGTTAACCGCCACAACTCAAAAATGGAAAAAGGAGCCAAGCCACCCACAGAAAAAACAGAAACAAACAGTATTTGTTTTTTTATACAATCACGACGCGTTAAGCACTCATAGAGAGAATACAAAAACACATAGCCAATAAAAATTATTACAAAAATAGCTGAAATTTCTTTTGTCATAACAGCTAAAGCAAAAAATAAACCAGCAAAGAGACTACAACACAGAGATTTTCCATATTTTCTTAAAAAAATAACTCCAATAATTACAAGCAATGCAGCATTAAACTCGCCAATCATAGCATATAGATGTTCATAATGCCAGCAAGACAGCAAATTTACAACAATTAAGCTCAAAACCATATAACACACAACGCAAAATACATTATACTCTTCAAGAAGAAGCAAAGATATTGTCAAGAGCAATAAAAATTCAATGCCAACTTGAACTAAACCAGGAAAAAAAGGATTAAAACCGAACAAGCGAAAAACCAAAGCGACAGGTAAAATACCAACAGGGCCTTCTCCGATTGCATAATTAAAATATGAAATAGAGTAATTTGCACCAACGTAATTTATTGTCGTTGCATAACCTATCCCTTTTGCCAAATTTTTTGCCACAATAGCATACCCAACATCATCATAACAGCACAGTCCATTTTGAATAGCAAGATAGAGAGGGAAGCTTAAAAGGATAAAGACGACAGCAAATAAACAAAAAAAATTTATCAGGTATCGCTTCATACCACCGCCAATTCATGTCAAACTCTGAAAGTCCCCGACAGCAATGCGGGTTACTATCGATTGTCTCTTTCTAAATCTCAACGAATTTCTATTAAAAATGATAGACACGATACCCATTTTCCTCAAATGCTGGATGCAATAAAATATTGTTAGGCCACGCGACACTCGTATCTGGGTGTAAAACATACCAAACAACATGAATAGAGTGCATCATGTGAAGTAGCCGATCAGAATCAGTGACAGACATTATTTTTTTATTCATAGCCAGATGGTTATAAATATTTTTATTCTTATCAGCTACGGTTGAATAGGCAGCAACATAAGATATTCTTCCAGAAAGCCCGCTGATAATAAGCTGTTTATCACCATCTGAGTCCTGAATGACATCATCCAAATTACTATGTATACGTATATAATTTATCACATCAAGCATTGCAAGAGGGACTTTTATATTTGTATATTTTCCAGCCCATTCCGGACCTTTTTGTACATTTTTCCCAAGATATAGTGGGGTTAGTATAAAAGACAACAAAAAACATATGCCAATAGTATTTATTATCTTTTTGATTCTTAGAAAATGAGCCGGAAAAGAACCTGCCATTTTTTTAAGAAATATTTTTAAATTTGAACTTTTTTTAAAAATAAAAAAATATGTTAACCCGCATGAAAATGCGGAGACTATAAAATACGACCAAACAAATGGCCTATGCAGAAGCTCTTCTGGCATGCCATTTCCACTTTTGTTGTATGCCAACCCAAGGGACATGACTACATAATTTATTACAACAAAAGCTGGGAAATAGATTATATATTTTTTTATATTATTTTTAAAAAAACAAATCTGTAGAATATATAAAAATATGAATATGCCAAATGTTTCAAACAACAATACCGCAACCCCAGTAAATATTGTTACCAAAAAATTATGGGACAATAAATTTTGTAAGATTGCTTTAATATTTTGGTTCTCCGTCATGCCTACAAAAATTTTTATATAATCAACTGAAGCAGAAAAATTCAAAATGATTGATGGGAGTGTTTTTATGGTATTTAAAAAGTATAAAACCAAACAAAATGTTAATGACGCCAAAATCGTTAGAACTACTTTCGTTATTTTTTTATATTTATAAAACAAAAAAGGATAAATAAATATTAAATAAGCTATCGCAACAAATATTTGTGCCCGAAAGAATATACAAAGTATAGCCATAACATATGAAAAAAAAATTAACCGAAAAGATTGATCTTTAATAGCTTTGAGCATGGACACCCACGCTAAGGCTGCGCATGATATTCCATAACTTAATCCCGGTGAAATGGATACAAGCCAATGGAAACCAAACCAAGGATTATTCATTCCGTGGTGGCTGGCGTCGGGGATAAAAAGCAACCCGATAATAGCAGCTAGCCCAGCGTAGTTTCCCAAAAGAGGTTTGATCAACGAAAAAGCAGAAAGACCAATAAAAAAGAGCCCAAGTGGAACCATATATGCATTATAGATAAAAAATGAGCTTATTCCTGTTAATTCAACTAATACAGCAGGAATTGTATATGAGGCGTAATGATATAATCTCTCTTGCCCATCTATGCATAGTATGCTTTTCATCCCTCCAACCAATCCAGATCTAGAAATCATTGAAATGATATTTGAGTGGTAAAATCCATCAACCCATGGCGCTATATTCGCAACATTGTCCCTAACCGTAATTGGATTAAAAGAAATTTGTGACCATAATGTTGCGCCTATAAGTGACATGATAACACACAGCATTACTACAAAACAATCTTTGTTTCGATTTGAAGACACACCATGTCTTTTTTTTAAAGCGCTGACAATTTTTAGTAATATAATTAATAAAGTCATTCCACAAAACTGCCAGGCGATGTCAAACCCAAACGAGCCTGCAATAAATAAATAAATAGAAAAAAAAATATACCCGCATAAAATATTTATTGGAAAACTACTTTTACTATGTTTTCGCATTAGTACCATATTAAGCACAAGATCACCGAGAAAAAATACTGATACTATAACCAGTGAAACAGCACAAAGAATGCGAAAAAAATTTTTTTGTTGTGCGTAATACAGCCAAAATGAAATAAAAAAACTACACGTAACGATACAAAAGATGTCACATACGCGACAGGCTGGCAAACACCTCGCAAACAACCTACATTTTGCACGCTGTTTCTGGTTCTTTTCTTGTGTCATTCTTGTTCTCTATTTATGAATAGACGCCAATACTACACTTCATTCATAATCGAGACCGCTGCGTAATTCTCTCAAGAGGGAGGATGCCCCGTATCTCAAGTTCGCGAGTCGGCAGCCGTGACCGATTTTCCCCAGGTTCAGGCTGTTGTTGCCCTATTGGCGGCATTTGCCAATCAACGGGGCACATCCCCTCTGGAGATGCCCCTGAGGCCGTTTTTTTAGATGGAAGGCCATGTGGCATTGAACAGGAACTCCAGTTCAACCTTGGCCAGGCCGCGATATCTCGTGCGGAAGAACCCTAGCCGCGCTTGAGTGTGCCAAAAACGCGCTCCACCTTTGACCGGACACTGCTGATTTGGCGGTTGGTGAGTTCCCGATTGCGGACAGCCTTGTGCATAATGCCGTCCGAGAGCCCTCGAACCTGGAGCACGTACCGGTTCAGCTGGCTGCTGTACCCCTTGTCCGCATAGATGCTCTCGCCAGCTCTCATAGCGGCTTCATCCAGCACAGTGCCGAATTCCTCCGTATCGGACCGATTGGCCGGCGTGGCATGCCCGCCGAGCACAAAACCCTCTCGACTGTCCGTGACTGCGTTGATTTTATACCCATAATTCGCCAGGTTGCATTGCACAGCCAAGCCGCATCGGCATCATCGGAATAGTTGATGGTCACATCCGGCGCGTCACCGGAGTCTTCCTCGCGATCTTCGGGCCGCACGTCGAGAACCTTGGTCGGACGACGTGCGGAAGAAACGACGCTGGCATCGACAATGGCCCCTTCGCGGACGAGCAGCCCCCGGCGTTCCAACTGGTGGTTGAGCTTGTCCAGCAGGCGCTTGAGGATGTTGCGTTCCACCAATCTCTGGCGAAAACGGCAGATCGTAGTGGCGTCCGGCACCTCGTCGTGGTCCCGGGAAAGGCCCACGAATCGAACAAAGGAGTGGCGGTCGCACAAGGCCTCTTCCACCGCCGCATCGCTTGCGTTGTCCCACCGCTGGAGCAGAAGAATCTTGAACATGAGCAACGGCGGATAGGCCGGGTTGCCGACGGCATTGGCCACCCGCTTGAGCTTTTGGTGAAGCACTTTTTCGAGGGGCTTCCAGTCGATGAGGCGATCAATCTCGTCCAGAAAGCAGTCCTTGTGTTTGCGGTGAGCGGTAACATTATCGGCAATACCAGGCTTCTTGGATGTACGTTTGCTCATAGTCGCCATCCATCTGTTTGGATGGAGAGAACATACACCAACTCACTAAAATTACAATATGTTATTGAAATTTACCGTGCATTGGTCTCAATCAATAACACATGTTCTTCTATCCATACACCAACATATCAAAAAGTTCTTGCGCCGCTGCCCTCATTCCCCTGCCAAGCCCCTGTGAAACGCCCCGCAAACATCGCCCAGAGGCATTTCCAATGTGAGGCGGGTTCCCTGAGCATTCTGGCCAGGGGATGGACGATGTTGAGAAGACAAAACCAGCGCGGGAACTGATGGTTGCGCAACAGCTCCATCCTTCCCATGCCATAGGCGTACCATTTCGCCGTGTTCGCGCAAGAAAAATCCGGGCAGGGATGGGCAACGCCAACGGAGCCGACCCGCATGATTTTCCCCCCCTGCGACAGTAAGCGGAGCGCATAGTCGGTCTCCTCGCCGCTCTGCCACGGCGAAGCCGCTCCGACACCCAGCCTTTCATCGAAGGCGCCGACCCGGCGCATGGCGGCATGGCGGAAAAATAATAGCCAGGAAGGCGCCTGCCAAAACATGCCAAACCTGCCGACCGCTGCGATTTTTCCGGTGCCGGTTGGCGCAGCGGCATCCTCAAGGCACGGCACCCCGACGCAGGCGTCGCTCTCGGGATGCGCGCGGAAAAAATCCTCGAGCGCGGCCATGGTCGGGGGGGGGTAGTGGCAATCGTCATCCGTCAGGGCGACAATCTGGCCGCTGACGGCCGGGAAAAGCCGATTCCTGGCAGCCGACAGGCCGCATTCGGGCAACGGGACGCTCTGCACGGGAAATTTTGCCGCATACCGCCTGACGAGCGCCAGCATGGTGGCATCCGGACATTGCAAGCCGGCCACAAGACGAAAATTGCGTCTGGTTTGCTTTTCCAGGGAGTTGAGAAGGCGCTCCACGCAGGCGTGGCGATTTCGTGTCGTCATCAGTAGGTCGATGCGCATGCTATCCCCACGCCGCGAAGCCGAGTTTCCTTCGCAACCCTCGATACAGCATATGCCCCATCAGGCAAAACAGGGCACTGCCGAAGACGATATCCTGGCCAAAAGAAAATCCGCGAAGCCGTTTTTGAAGCGCTTCCAGCCCGCCGTGCGGAAGCTGCCGGAGATGTGCGGCGAAAAAACGGGCCTGGGCCAAGGCGGCCTGGCACGGCGATGCCTGCCATTTTTCGAGAACCCGATCGAGTTCGTCCGCCGTCGCGGCCAACTGGCGCAGGCACTGGCCGGAAAGCTGCCCCGCCCTCCCCCTTTCCAGGCCAACGACGGCGTCCGGCAGGTAGGCAACGGCTCCAGCCGCTTCCTGCCACAGGCGCGCATACCAGTCCGTATCCAGGAAATAACACAGCGCTTCATCGAACGGGATGGTCGCCAACCGCGCCTGAACGAACAGGACCGAGGGGTGACCTAGGCGGTTGACGACAAGCGAGCGCTGCGGAAATTGCCGCAAAAACGCCCTGACCGCGCGTCCGTTGCGGCGATACACGCCGGGCGGGGCGTGCTTTTCCCAGACGCTTCGGGCGCACACGGCAATCAGGGCGTGCCGGCTCTCCAGGGCTTCCTGCACCGAGCCCAGGACGTTCGGGGTGGCATAAAAGTCATCCTGATGGAGCAGGGAAACATAGTTCCCCCGTGCTTCCGACAAGACCTTGTTCCAATTCCGGGGAGCGCCCAGGGCTGGGACGTTGCGGGCATAGCGAATGCGCGGGTCGTGCAGCGCTGCGACAACACGGGCTATGCCCGCAGAGGACGAATCGTCCTGGATGACGCATTCCCAGTCTTGCACGTCCTGGCGTTGCAAACCGGCAATGGCCCGGCGCACGGCAGCGGCATCCTCATAGGTCGGCATGCATATGGAAAATAACGGCGTGCTTCCACCTGCCATGCTTCACCTCTCCATCCAACCTGGAGACTGCTGCCACTTCCTCGATGGCCTACCGATGTTGCGATGCTGGAATCGCAATAGCCTCAAAAATTGGATTGGCATAGGATTTTCCTGGACACCCACTTGGACATATAAGCACGGCTATCCAGGACATCTGTTGAAAAGATATCCAAAAATGCTTAGCCGCGTTGGACTGCGTTCCCAAAATTCCGCGCTGCACCTCAGAAGGCGGCCAACAGCAAATCGGGCAATTGCCGGAGGGAAGGCAGGGAAAAATCTGGCGCGGGCCGGCCATTTCCAGCGGCCGGAGCCGCGCCGCACAGTACAGATAGAGACCGGAAGTTTCGGGCCATGGCGATATCGCTTTCCGGCGTGTCGCCAACGACCAGCACTTCCCGGGGACTGACCGACAGGGCCGTGCAGAGCATGTCCAACATGGTCACGCTCGGCTTGCCGGCGATATAATCCGGTGGCCGGCGGATGGCACACTCTACGGCCGCGACCAACGGCCCGCACCCCGGCTTGGTGATGCCGTCGGCGGCCGGATAGGTGACGTCCAGATTGGCCGCAATGAAAAGCGTTTCGTCCGTGACGCAACGGAGGGCCGTGGCCAGCTTGGCGTAGGTGAAATCCGTGTCGAAGCCCACGACAAGGGCGTCGGCCGGGGAATCGTCCACCAGCCGAACGCCGGTGTCCGCCACCATGTCGGCCAGGGCGACGGTGCCGCAGACATGCACCTTCCGCACCCGGTCGGCCAGCCGGCCGACAAGCAAGGATATGGCCTGGCCGCTGGAATAAATATCGGAAATCGCCGCCGGGACGCCGAGGGAGATGAGCTTGGCCGCGATGTGCTCCCGGGTCACACCCGAAGCGTTGGTCAAAAAACGAATGGCGTATCCGCGTTCCCGGAGCGCGTGAATGGCCGTATCCGCGCCAGGAAGAAGCGTTCGACCACGATAGACCACGCCGTCCAGGTCCAGGGCGATGGCCTTGACCGCGGCCAGGGCTTGGCGCGGCGAAAGGCCGTCCCGGTCACTCATGCGTACTTGCCCCCGGCCTCTTCGATGAGCGTCTTGTAGCGCTTTTCCAGCATTTCGATGCGAAATTTATCCTCGTCGAAGATCATGCCGTAGAAATCGCGCTTGTTTTTGAGCCACAGCAGCTCGAAGCCGACGGCCTTGAGGATACCCTTTTCCGGATCATCCTCCAGGGATTCAGGGCACTTGAAAATGACCTTGCGGGTCTCGTAGCGGTCAAGCAGGCCCGGCCCCAGGCGCTTGAAAAACGGAATGGCTTCCCTACCGACGCCGCCGCCCACGGCGCATTCCAGCTTTTTCTCCTTGGCCTTGCGAAACAGTTTCTCGGTCTCGGCGAAAACCGTATCGGTATTGATGTCCTCGCGGGAAAGGCCCATGGAGCCGGTCAGATCGACCCGGCCCATGACCACGCCGTTTAAGATATCGATTTCCGGCAGATCCATCATGGCGGCGAAATTGCGGCAGGCCTCAAGCGTCTCGATATTGACGGCCACTTCGATATAGGCGCGCTCCTCAGTCGGGAAAACCTTGGGCACAGCGCGCAAAAACTTCTTGAGGGCGTAACTGGTCTCCACCATGGGGGCCACCACCCGCTCCACGCCCAGGGTCCGGGCCTCGTACATATCGCGAATGGCCTCGCAACCACCGATCTTCATGGTGAGCCCCAGACCGGCCATGGTGACGACTTCCTTCAACCGCATGGCCTCTTCCAGCCGGGTGCCCTCGGCCTCGAATTCGGCCTTAATGCCGCAAACATGGTGATTTTCCCGGAGGTCCTTTAAGACGTCCACCATTTTGCGTTCCAATATATTCACGGTAACCCTTCCTCGTAAGGAGACAATCAGTCGTTACACTGATTGGTCCGCAATTCCTGTGGTTCCAAAAATGGATACATATCTTCCAAGCTGGGTGAGACGATGCGGCCGTCCGGCAGCTGCCGGGAGCGCAATTTCGGCTCAAAGCCTTGTGTCGTGTCAAGCAAAACATTGATAAGGCGTGGCCCGGCACCGGCTAAAACGTCTTCCAGGCCGGCGAGGAAATCCGGACCGGCCAGGGTCAGGGATGGCACGCCGAAGCCCTGCCCCAGCGTGGTGAACTCCGGCAGATACACGCCGGACGACGGATCGGAACCCATGAGCCGGCCCTGGAAAAAAGATTGCTGGGTCTGGCGGATGGACGAATAGCCGTCGTTATTGAGCACGAAAAGCAGCACGGGAAGGCGCATGCCAGCCACCGTGGCCAGTTCCTGGACATTCATCATGAGCGAGCCGTCGCCGGCCAGGCAGATAACGCGCCGCCCTCCCCTGGCCACGGCCGCGCCCAGGGCCGCCGGCAGGTCGTAGCCCATGGAGGCGCAGCCGGAATTGGCGAACATGCGCTGGCCCTTCTTAATGCGGCCGGCCTGAAAGGGAATAACACAGGCCGAGCCGTTGCCGCAGACGATAACGTCGTCCGCAAGCAAGCGGTCGAACAGGGTTTCGATGAAATAATAGGGGTTGATACAGCTCCCCGTGCAGGTGCGGTGACGCGGCAGGACCACCGGATAGCGCTTCACCCGCTCCCGACACCAGGCCAGCCAGTCGACATGTGCGGCCGCGTCGAAACCGCGCGCCTCGATTCGAGCTTCCAGGCTCGTCAAAAAGGCCTTGGCGTCGGCCACCACCGGCAAATCCGGCCGCACGGTCGGCTTGGCCAGCTCGCAAGGATCGATATCGACCTGGATCATGAGGGCGTCAGGCGCGAAGGCCTGCCAGTTGTAGCTGACCTGCCGGATATTGAGGCGGCTGCCGATCACCAGCAGGACATCGGCGTTCTGCACGGTAAAATTGCCGGCCCGGTCGCCCACGGTGCCGGGGCGGCCGCAGGCAAGCGGATCGTCGGAATCCAACAAGTCATGAGCGGTCCAGGCCGTGGTCACGGGCAGAGAGAGGCGATGGACCACCCGGTCGAGCACGGCTTCGGCACCGGCCAGACGCACGCCGCTCCCCACCAGGATGATCGGACGCCTAGCCGCTGCCAGCCGGGAAAGAACGGTATCACAGACCGCATCCAGGGCGGCACCGGCCAAACCTGGGGCCGGTTCGGGCACAAACCCGACCAACGCCTCCGGCGTCACCTCGCTGCCCTGCACATCCAAGGGAATATCGATCCAGCACGGGCCCGGTCGGCCAGTCGTGGCCAGATGCAGGGCCTTTTCCAGGTGGAAACGGATCTCGGCCGGCTCGTCCACCCGGACGGCATACTTGGTGATGCCCCGGACCATGGCCAAAATATCGGCCTCCTGGTCTCCAAGCTGGCGCAGGCCCTTTAGGTGGCAGGACCCCATGCAGGTGGCCCGTTTGACTTGGCCGGACACGATCAACATGGGGATGGAGTCGGTCCAGGCCCCGAACACGCCGTTTAGGGCGTTGATGCCGCCCGGACCGGTAGTGACGCAGACGCCGGCCGGACGCCCCGCCACCCGGGCGTAGCCTTCGGCGGCGATGGCACACGCCTGTTCGTGGTGGCAGCACACATAGCGCAGGCGTTTTTCCCGACCGATGGAATCGTTTAAGTGCATGGCCCCGCCGCCGGTAACCACAAACACGTCGGTGATGCCATGGTCGGCCCAAAAGGCCGCGACATAGTCGGAAAGCTTCACAGTACGACACTCCGGGTCGGTGTGGTCTCCGGCTGCTCGGACAGCCGGCAACGCATGCGAAAGGTAAAGAATTCATGGCCAAAAAACGAGAGCGGCACGACCGCCGCCATGACCAGACCCTGGGAGAGCCAAATCGTCAGGCCGAGCACATCCACCAACAGCCACAGTCCGGCAATACCCAGCAGCGCCCCGCCGCCGTAGACCAAATAGCACCGCAGATACTCGGGCAACCAGAACCCGCCGCTTTTGAAAATAAACACCTTGTAGGTGACGAAGGATACGGTGATGCAGACGACGTTGGCCAGGGTGGCCACAGCCACGATGGGCCAGCCGCGCAGGAGATAATAAAGCCCGACGGTGACGCCGTAGCCCAAGGCGGTATTGGCGGCCCCAACAATCAGATAGGGCAGCCCGCGCGCCTTGGCCCGGGCGATGATATCGGCCAACATCAGCCTTTGCCCTCACCGGTCAGCCAAGCGCGCAAACAGGCGGCCGCGTGGCCGAGCTGCGCTGCATCGAGGCCGGGATAAAGGCCGATCCAAAACGAGCGTCGCAAAATGGTGTCCGTGCCGGAAAGGTCCACCGGGCACCGGTGGACCATGCCCGCAGCGCAGGGCTGGCGCAGGATATTGCCGGCAAAGAGCAGTCGAGTGCCGATCTTGTGGGCGGCCAAGTGCTGTAGCAGCGCCTCGCGCTCGCCCGCCTTCGGCCCCAGGGTCAGCAAGAATCCGAACCACGAAGGATCACTTCCCGGCGTGGCCCGGGGCAAGGAAAGAAGCGGCCCCTCCAGATCGGCCAGGGCGTCGGTCAGCACGGCGAAATTGCGCCGTCTGGCCGCGATGAACCCCTCCAGCCGGTCAAGCTGGGCCAAGCCTACGGCCGCTTGCATGTCCGTGATCTTCAAATTGTAGCCCAGGTGCGCATACACGTACTTGTGATCGTAGCCGGCCGGCAGCAGGGGAAACTTCCAATCGTAGCGGTGGCCGCAGGTATTGTCATGTCCCGGCGGACACCAGCAATCCCGGCCCCAGTCCCGAAAGGACATCACCAGCTTGCGCAACAGCGGATCGTCGGTGACGACCGCCCCGCCCTCCCCCATGGTGATGTGATGGGCGGGATAGAAGGAAAAGGTGGCAAGATGGCCGAAGGTCCCGCAGCGGCCGTTCAGACCGTCCCGGTCGAACGTCGCGCCCAGGGCGTCGCAACAATCCTCGATCACCCACAGATCATGGGCCCGGGCCGTGGCCATGACGGCAGCCACATCAAAGGGATTGCCCAGCGTATGGGCGAAAATAAGAAGCCGCGTCTTGTCGGTGACGGCCGCTTCGATCTGCTCGGGCCGCACGTTACCGGTGGCCGGGTCGGCATCCAGAAAAACCGGCACCAGACCATATTGGACAAGCGGCGCTACCGTGGTCGGGAAGCCGGCCGCCGTGGTGATGACCTCGTCTCCCGGACGCAAGCGACGTTCCCCGAGCTTGGGCGAGGTGAGCGCGGCCACGGCCAACAAGTTGGCCGACGACCCGGAATTAGCGGTCAGACAAAATTTGCGGCCGAGAAAGGCGGCGAACCGCTTCTCAAAGGCATCGTTGAAGCGGCCGGTGGTCAACCAAAAATCGAAGCTTGCCTCGACCAGATTTTCCATTTCCTCCGGGCCATAGCGCTTGCCGGAAACCGGGGCCGGCGCGGCATCCGGCACGAACGGCGGCTTGCCATGGAAGGCATGGTAATGATTGCGAGCGGCCTGGCGTCCCAAGGCCCGCAACAGCCGGTCGCCGTCCTCCCGGGAAAGCTCCCCAATCGTCCGGCAAGACGCCTCGGACACCCGTCTGGTCTCCCAGGTATCCAGCAACAACCTCTCGCCGTCCGGCAGTACGGTCACGGCAAGCAGGCCTTCGCCTTCGTCGCCGTCGGCCGGCAACACGACCAGGGCACTGCCCTCATGGGCGCGGACCACTACGCTTTTGACGTGGCCTTCAAGCAAAACGACTGCTCCGGGGCGAAGAGGAAACGAGCCGACATTCATACGGTTTCTTCGTAAGCCTTGATCTGTTCGAGGGTCAGGGAACGCAGGGCCTCGCAGCCGACGCGATCCTTCCAGGCCCGATACCAGCGCATGGTAGCCCGCAAGGCGGTTTCCACGTCGTAGCGCGGTCGCCAGCCCAAGTGCTGCATGGCCTTGGAGCAATCAAGCCGCAGCAGGCCGGCCTCATGGGGATGGTCCCCCGGCTCCACCAGACAGTGCCCGCCGCCCCACAGGGTCGCTACCGTGGAGACCATGCGCCGCACATCCCAGATATCGACCGTAGGCAACGGCGCGAAATTCCAGCCACCGGCCACGGTCGGGCCGTCGTCCAACAGCCGCGCCCCCAACGTGAGATAGCCGGACAAACATTCCAAGACGTGCTGCCAGGGCCGCACGGCCTCGGGAAAGCGGATCATGACGGGATTGCCGGCGGCAAAGGCCCGGATGCAATCGGGAAGAAGCCGGTAACAGCCAAAATCTCCACCGCCAATGGCATTTCCGGCCCGCCCAGAGGCTACGGCCACGTGATGGACCTTGTCGTAATCTGCCGCCGGGAAAAAGGATTTGGCGAAAGAGCTGGTGACAAGCTCGGCGCAACCCTTGCTGGCGCTATAGGGATCGTGGCCGCCCATGGGGTCGGACTCGCGGTAGCCCCAGCACCATTCGTTATTTTGATAGCACTTGTCACTAGTGACGATGACCACGGCCCGAAGCGCCGGCAGGCGCCGGCAGGCGTTCAAAACATTGGCCGTACCCATGACGTTGGTGTCGAAGGTGGCCAGGGGATCGTCGTAGGACGGCCGGACCAGCGGTTGCGCGGCCAGATGAAACACCACCTCCGGATCGAACGCGATCAGCTCGTCGGCCAGGGCGGCGGCGTTGCGAATGTCGCAACGGCTTCCCGGCACCACGGCCGGCAGATCGACCAGTTCGGCCATGGACGGGGAACTGGGAGGGTCCAGGGAAAGTCCCCGCACCGTCGCTCCGAGCCGATCGAGCCAGAGGGACAGCCAGGTGCCCTTGAACCCGGAATGACCGGTGACCAGGACTCGCCGGCCGACGTAGCGCCGACTCCAATCATATGGCTGCATCGTTATTATTGCCTCGTCAAAACCTGTTGCCGTCAACCACAGGAAAACAAATTCCGTCCCCGATTACGTCGATGTGTTGTCGCGTGCCGCCGACCGGGAAGATGACAGCTGCCCTACTGGTGGCGCCGCCTCGTCGAAGTTGACCCGTTCCTCTTCAATCACCAACGGCCGGGCCAAAAGTTGCGTGTGCATAGCGCCGACATATTCTCCGACAACTCCCAGAAAAAACAACTGCACCGAGCCGAAAAAGAAAATGCCCAAGAGAATTGGAGCGATGCCCAAGGCAAATTCCTTCCAAAAGAGCAGCTTATAAACAAGATAGGCCAGAGCCACAAGGAAGCTGACCACGGAAAAACCGAATCCCAGTAATGTGGCCAAGCGCAAGGGAATTTTCGAGTGATTGGTGATGCCGAGCATGGCCATATCGTAAAGGGTATAAAAATTATTATGGGTAATGCCGCCCCGGCGCGGCGGCTTGATGAATTCGACCAAGGCCGGCTCGTGGCCGAGTTCGGAGATGATGCCCCGCAAATAGGGATAGGAGTCGTTTAGGGATCGCAATTCCTCCATTACCTGCCGATCGTACAGGCCGAAGCCGGTATAGTCCTTGACGATGGTGACCTCAGAAAGTATGGCCAAAAGCTGATAATACTTTTTGCGAATAAAACTCATGATCGGGGAATTGAGTTCCTGTTTCTTCACCCCGAGCACCAACTTATAGCCTTCCTGCCACTTATCGATAAAGTCCTTGATCAGTTCCGGCGGGTCTTGCAGATCAGAGGCCATCAAAATGACAGCATCCCCTTTTGCCTGCATCATTCCGTAAAACGGCGAACGAATATGGCCGAAGTTGCGGGCGTTGACGATGAGTTTGACCCGCGTATCCGTCGCGCAAAGTTCCTTGATCAAGGCAACAGTTCGATCTTTCGAGGCATTGTCGATATAAATATGCTCGTATGTATAGTCCGGAAAAGACGTTGCGAAAACGTCACGAATGCGTTCATAGAGCAATCGCACATTGGCTTCTTCCTCAAAACACGGAGTGACGACACTGACAAATGGCATGGCATATTATCCATTTTGGTCTTGAAGGACCTTGAGCGTGCGCGCAATGGCTTCCGATAAGCCGATGTGCAGGGAAAGCCCGAGTTCCTGCCGGGCGCGGTCGATAGCGGGAACATAGCGAGCAGCCGGCCTGTCGGGATCGGGCGTTTGGGCGACGGTCACCGGCACCCCGCCGGCCGCCGTCGCAATGCGATGCGCCAAGTCGGCAATGGTGATGGCCTCGTCGGACCCCACATTGTAGGCCCGGCCGGATCGTCCCTGGGCCAGGATGGCCAAAAGCCAGGCAACCAAGTCCGAGGGATACATGTAGGACCGATACGGCGTACCGTCGCCGAGGATGGCAATGGGCCGTCCGGCCAGGGCGTCGGCCAGGAAATTCCCAGCCGCAAAATGACGTCCCAGCGGCAAGCCTGGGCCGAGAAAGGCAAAGGGCCGGGCAATGGGGATCTCCAGGCCGCCCGCGCCGGCAACCGTGGCACACAAAAATTCGGCCGCCCGTTTGCCCTCGCCGTAGGCATTGCCCGAAGCGAGCGGATCGGGACTGCCGGGATAATCCTCGGGGATGCGGGAAAGATCCGATGGTTGCTTGCCGTAGACCGCCCCGGAACTGACGAAAAGCATGCGCCGGGTGCCGGCCCGACGGCAAAACTCCAGGACCCGGCGCGTTCCCTGGACGATGGTATCGTACATCGCCAAGGGGGCCGAAGCGTTAAGCGCGGCGCTGGCCGTGGCGGCGGCATGAACCACGTAAGCAAAAGGACCGTCAGGAAAATCGAACGACCGGACATCGCCGGGCCACAGGGTGACGGCAGGATGGGCGGCAATGTCAGGCAGGCGCTGACGCACGCCTTCAGGTGAACGGGTGAGCAGGGTTACAGCGAGCTGCATGTCAAAACGCCGGGCCATGGCCAAGAGGGTCCGAACCAGCCATTGGCCGAAAAAACCGGTGCCGCCGGTCACGAAAAGACGCCTTCCCGTCAAAAACGGAACAAGCGTTTTCGCAAAAAGTACCTCGTCGGCAACATCCCACCCCATCATCACCGACATCCCTCTTCGCCGCGCGTTTTCCTGCGTCCTCCTCCCCTCTGTTCCCCCGTGCCCCGACGCCGAGACGAATTTATCGGAAAAGCCGCAAAGAGCGCGGCAACGTCGTACCACCACGCCCATCCGCCATGGCCGCTACCGTTCCTCGACGTCCGGCGAAGCACGTTACCGCATTGCACCATCATTTTTCGCCCCGTTCCTTCCAGATGTGCCTGAGCCAGGCATCCTTGGGACCGCCGGGATGATCGCGTAGCATGTCGTCCAGCTCCTGCGGGGTCAGACTGGCCTGCCAAGCCTCGAATCGCGCCTGCTCCGCCTTTTTTTGCGCCGCCAGAACCGCCCGGGCTTCCTCCTCCTGGTCGAGCAAAGCCTGTTCCATGGACGAGACATAGCCCTTGGGCCGGCGATAATAGCCGTTTTGCGCCAACGCCCGAAAAGCCCAGGAACACGGGTCGGTCACGGCTTGCCCTTCCTTGTCCACCATCTGCCCATGTGCCAGCTCGTATTCGATGTGATCCAAACTTTGAACAATACGATCCGTAGGCTTCCCCACGGCAAGCAGGTTTTCCATGATTTGCTGCAGCTGCTCCACGCCGAAACCGGTTTTCGCTAACCTGGGCCAGGTAGTGCGAAGCACGGGAAGAGAGATAGAAAGATTCTTTTCTCTATCTATCAATACATTACCAATGCTTTGGGTAGGCGACTGGGTGGGTGGAATTGTGGGTAGTCTACTGGGATGGTTGGTGGGTGGATGGTCTCCTGGGTAGTCTTTTGGGTAGGCGACTGGGTAGGCTTTCTCCAAAGCGCTTTTATTGAGGGAAAACCACATGCCTTTCACGGTTCCCCGGCTGCCATAATGCGATGTCAATATTCCTAATTTTTTAAAGCGCTTAAAGATTGTCTGCACGGTGCCGACGGGAAGACCGGTTTCGGTGGCAATGCCGGCATAGCGAATGATTTCCCCTCCATGGCCGGCCAGATAGGCCAGAACATGTTGTTGGGCGGTTGTCAGTGTTGTCCAGATGTCCTCGTTCTCGGCTGGGTGGTTTACTGGGTGGGCTTTTGCAAAGGCTTCCGGGTAGGCTACTCCATAGTCTTCCCGAACCGTCGTTGGGACGGTTGGTGGAATGGTTGGTGCCTGGTTTACTGGGTAGTCTACTGGGTTAGTGGGTAGGCTTTCAGGTTGGCTACTGGGTAGTTGGAATGGTTGGTGGGTAGGCTGCTGGGTGGTCGAGTGGGTGGGCTTGTCAAAATTCACAATCGCCCCTCGCTCCGACTGCTCCATGATGGTCAGCTTGCGGGCGGTCTTGGCGGCATTATGCGCCAAATTCACCTGTGATGCTTGTTTGAGCTTTTCTCGGAGGGAGAGCGGCATGAGGCGTCTCCTTTACCGCGCGAGGATGGCCAACAACTCACCGGCCAAAGCCCGAAATGCGGTGGCGCCCGGGCTTTTCGCAGCATGGCGGATGACAGTTTTCCGCATGAGTTCCGCTTGTTGGATGTCGGTATTGATGGGGATGACCGTGTCGAAAACCCGTTCGCCGTACGCCTGCTGAATCTGTTCGATGGAGACCCGGCTGATCGCCGTACGGCGATCCACCTTATTGATCAGGAGGCGAAGGAAGCGACCTGTCGTACCGGCGCTGTCGGCCTGGGCGATGTCCTCGATGGTTTGCACGGTTCGGTCCAGGCCATCCATGGCGTAGCGACTGCCGGCCTCCACCGGAACGAGAATGAAGTCCGAGGCGATCATGGCCTGAAGGGAAAAGAGCCCAAGGTTGGGTGGGCAGTCGATCAACGTGAGATCGAAGTTGGCTAAGGCATAGTCGCGCAGGCGCTCCCGCAGCAAAAACCAACCGAAATCCTCCCGCCGGGACAGGTCCGGTTCCAGGGCGGCGCTCCCGGATTTATTGGGCAGGACGGAGAGGCGTTCATACTCCGGGGCCGGCGTGATGCAGCTTTCCACGGGAACGTTTTCGCTATCGAGCAGTTCGAGTAGGCTATTCCCAGGCCAGGGGCTGTCCAGAAAGGTTCCTGTGAGGTTGCATTGGCTGTCGGCGTCTACGACCAGGACCCGTTTTTTCTTATTGGTCAGGGCGTGGGCCAGATTCGCCGTGGCGGTGCTTTTGCCGACACCCCCCTTATTATTCGATATGGCCAGTATATGCCCCATGACAACTCCTTTTTTTGGACAAAGGAATACTCCCTCTTAGAATATTTTTTTCATAATATCCAATATGTTTCTCGGGGTAAATATGTTTTTTTTCCAGGAAGGATTATGACTTAGGTGGGACTGAGGTGAGATCGTTGTGGAATATCCGGCGGCTGGATTGGTACCGCACCGGCCGAGCCTTCGCCAACGTTTTGAGAGCCAAGTCGGTCGTGTTTAGTCGGGATATTTGGCTCCCCAACCTGGAGCTTGTCGCGTGGCTTGTGGATTGTCTGCGGGACGAGGCGCCGACGTGTTGGACATCGGTTTCTGCGGTACGGAGGAGACGCGGATCATCTACGCCCCGTGCCTGGAGTGGAACACCCGTGCCGTCGTCGAGGCGGCCGGCGGCGTTCCCGTCCGCAGCAAGACGGGGCGCTTTCATCAGGGAGACCATGCATGAGGAGGACACTGTTTTCCGCGGGGAGATGAGCGCGTATTATTATTTCCGAGATTTTTTCTAGGGTCATGACTAGAACAGCGGGGAGTTTCTTAGAATTTTGAGCAAGACCTTAGACCTTGCCTTTTCTCTTGAAAATCCCGAAGACAATGGTCTTTGCACCAGCACTTCGGCCGCGAAGACCTTTGACTCTCCTTGGTCCTGGTGAGGAAGAGGATCGCTCCCTATCCCGCGAGCGGAGAGTTGAACAGCCGTCTGTTCTCGCCGGACAAGGCTATCGCCGAAGGTTTGAGTTGTTATGCAGGTTCTGCTAAGGAAATTACGGAGATTAACGGCACCATCGTCGATCGTGGGCAATGTTTTTTCAACCTATGGCGCTCCAATACCGAGCTGGTCGTCCTTTTCAATGTGGAGTCGCGGAGCGACCGGCGGCTGATGCTGGAAAAGACCCAAGCCATTCTGCAACCATACATGTGAACCGGGAGTCATAAGTGATCCAGTCCGTCATTCTGTGCGGCGGGAACGGTAGCCGTTTGTGGCCTCTTTCCCGCGTATTGTATCCCAAACAATACATCAAGATCTTCGACGGCCAATCGTTTTTCCAACGGACGGTGGAGCGGTTGCGGGCCATCGACGACGCGATGTCTCCCGTCATCGTCTGCAACGAGGAGCACCGTTTCTTTGTGGCCGAGCAGCTGCAGCAGCTGGAGGTCAAGGGGGAGATCGTGCTCGAACCCGCCGGGCGCAACACCGCCCCGGCCGTGGCCGCGGTGGCTTTGATAAAGCACGAGGATGATCCGTTGTTGCTGGTCCTGCCGTCCGATCATTTCTTGGACGAGGCGGCTTTCGCGGAGGCCGTTCCCAAGGCGGCGGCCCTCGCCGAACAGGGGTATTTGGTCACCTTCGGCATCGTGCCCCAGAGACCGGAAACCGGCTTCGGCTATCTGCAGCGGGGAGAGTCTCTCGCCGAGGGTTTTTGCGTGAGGCAGTTCAAGGAAAAGCCGGATGAGGCGACGGCCGAGGCCTATTGCCGGTCCGGGGAGTATTTTTGGAACAGCGGCATGTTCCTGTTTAAGGCGTCGATCTACTTGACCGAGCTGGAAAATTTCGCGCCGGATATGTTGGTCTTCTGCCGCGAGGCCGTGGAGGGGCGCACCTCCGACCTCGACTTTGTCCGCCTGGGCCGGGAGGCCTTCATGCGCTGTCCGTCGGATTCCATCGACTACGCCGTGATGGAAAAGACCGGGCGCTGCGCCGTGGTGCCCATGGACGGGGCCTGGAACGATTTAGGCTCCTGGTCGGCGCTTTACGGGGTCGCCGAGGACAAGGACGGAGCGGGTAACGTCGTACGCGGCGACGTCATCGCCCAGGACACGTCGGGTTGCTATCTGCGTGCTGGGCATCGCCTTTTGGCCACGGTGGGCATCAAGGACCTCGTCGTGGTGGAAACCGCGGACGCCGTGCTCGTGGCGAACAAAGATAGGTGCCAGGAGGTCAAGGCGGTCTTTCAGCGTTTGCGGGACGCCGACCGTAGCGAGGCCGTGCACCAGCGCAAGGTCTACCGGCCCTGGGGCACCTTTGAGACCATCAACCTGGACGAACGGTTTCAGGTCAAGCGCATCATGGTCAAGCCGGGCCATAAGCTTTCGCTTCAGATGCATTATCACCGTTCGGAACACTGGGTCGTGGTCCGGGGCACGGGCAAGGTGATCAACGACGATCAGGAGTTGATCCTCACGGAGTCGCAGTCTACGTACATTCCACTGGGCAAGAGGCACCGCCTGGAGAATCCGGGCAAAATTCCGCTGGAGATCATCGAGATCCAGACCGGCACCTACCTGGCTGAGGACGACATCGTGAGGTTCGAGGACGAGTATGGGAGATGAGGCGAGGGAGGGCATCGGATTTGGAGCCGATGGGCCCATTTTACAATGATACAAGAGACCGTGATTGTGGGCTTGGAGGATAGCGGTCGCCCGCGTCGGGATGGACGCAAGGAGAGGCTCGCGTTTTTTCGAGAGAGCGTGTCAAGCAGGAAGCGGCATGAAGAAGGCGAGGAGGCTATTCGCCCGATCCGCATCGAGTTCTTCAAATGCGCTTACCTAATTTTAGGGAATATGACGAGGGCATCATCAAGATGACAGTGAATTGGATTCATGTGCTGCTGATTGTTTTTAAATGTAGTTTTCTTTCGTTATGTCTATACAGCATCGGCGTAATGATTATGCGGCTGCTGCGGGGAGATGTGCCCTCGGCCGCACTGGGCATAGCGTCCGGTATCGTTCCATTCCTTCTGGTTGCTTGGTATATCCAATTTCATCTTCATCGTGAAGTTCTTCTTTGGTCCGTGCCTATTGTTGGTTGCTTTGGATTTATTTTTTATGTTTTGTTGCCGGCGCTCCGCGGAGTTCGTTCCGTCAGAAGAGAAACTGTTCGAATTATAATATGTTCTGGCATCTCCATGCTGATTTATATCGCAGTTGCGCAGACGAGCGACGTCATGACGCTTGCGAACAACGATATATATAGCTGGTATTCAGCTGCCGGAACATTGGCCGGAGTCGCCGATTATGCCGCGATGAGCCCTGGCGCAGCTCAAGCCTGGAATTCTTTGATCCGTGATGCTGCTGGAACGAATTGGCTGATTGCCTTGGCCGGGTTCGGAATGAACGATCCGATCCTGGAGGCGAATCTCTTTCTCATTCTGCTCACTTCTTGGATCATGATGGCCCTTCATGGAATCCTGACACGTTTTTTCAAAGTTCGATCTCTGCCGGCCTATCTTTGCGCTGCATTGCCCATCTGTAATCCATTCATCCTATATGTAGAGTTCAATTACTTCTTGGCGCAACTCGTCGCGACGTTCGCCTGCATAACCCAGATCGAGGCGTCCTTCGCATTGCTGACGAAAAAAAGTGTCCGCTTGATTCCGAACTGTCGTTTGCTGCTGCCGCCTCTTTTGGTGCTGTTTTGCGTCTATCAGAGCGGTTTCGCCGCGTTCGAATTCATAGCCTGTGGGGCTGCCTTCTCTTTTGCTATGGCGGGTGGAGTTCGTCGCTTGCCCCGGTTGAAAATGTTCGCGGTTGCCTATGCGATCACGCTGGTTGTTACCCTCGTTTTGCTGCCACAGGTCACTTGGCATCTCATCAAAAGGACGTTGCTCGTTTCCTCTTGCATCGTAGGTTGGCCCCTCCCATTGCTTCCTTTGGGATTTTTGTGGAACATTCCGTTCCCCGATGGAAAGCAGTCCAGTTTATGGTCCGGTTTGCCTGGAGAGCCTTCCGTCTACATCCTGGTGCTGCTTTTCGCCATCGCGATGTGGCTCATCCTGTGGGGGCAACGCTCCGAGTGCCGCAGGATGTCACGCCTGAAACGTAGATTTGCGGGGGGCTGGTTATGGCTCCTTTTTCTGACGGAGAGCTATCTTGCTTGGTTCATGATGAAGGGGCCAAGCTATCAGCTCTGGAAATTCGCAGCATTTTTTTCACTTTCTCTGGCTTTCGTGCCAGCTGCGACACTCGCATATGGAATTTCCGCATTGGAGCACGCAGCCAGCCGTTACAAGGGCCGACTGTTTTTTGTCGGCCGCTTCCTGTTTCGATCAGGCATTCTGGGCAGCGCTCTTGTTGTCATAATTGTTTGCGGTTCCGGGACGCGTCATCATTTACGGGATATAACACCACAGATAAAGGATCTGATTCAGATTAGAAGCGCCGTTCCGTATGGTTGCAGCCTAGTCATAGATCTTCCTCCTTATGGTTTTAGTATGCTTCCTATGCTCATCATGTCAAAAAAAGCAAAACTTTATCCGCTATCAAAGACCTATTTACAAATTTTTAATTGTCCTAAGATAGAAAGTAGCGAGGCTATTTCTCCAACACGTCCAATTTATCAACTTTTTTCATCAAAAGCGGCGCATCAGCTGGTGCAGCTTGATACTCATGCTGCATCCGGCTTGTCGGAAGTCGGATGCTTCGCCTTCCGGCCATTCGAGCCAATACTTTTTACGGATTGTAGTTCCCGCATGATGTCTAGTTCACGGGGCGACGACGTCCAGTTCGCACGCGGTTTTTCGGGTCCGGAATCGTGGGGACGGTGGTCCGACGGCGATGAGGCTTCGATCGTCGTGCCTATCCCCCCCGACCTGAGTCACAAGAACTTGCGATTCTCCTTGAAGATATGTGCATTTACCCCACCCAGCGTGCAGGAACAGAGATTCTCCATGTCCATCAATGGTCGGGGATATCGGCAATTCGCTATTTCTAGATCCAAAACTATTACGTTGAATGTTGATGTTGCGGAGGCACAGGATACGTTGCGCCTGTATTTCCGGTTCGAGACGCCTCTTCGTCCTATGGATTATGTTTCCGGAAGTACGGATACGCGGCGGATTGCAATCGGGTTCATCTCCCTTTTGCTCAAACCGGAGAAGGTGACTTCATAACAAAATGCTTTTGATTGTCCTCCGATGGATTGTCTTAGATTCTTGTTGTGTTATAAGAATGAAACATGGTAATGAATATTAAGATTGAATTTTTAGACTTGAGGGCATGGTCTTTCCGCCATTTGGATTTCTGGGTATTTCCCAAAGGAGCGACGGCCGATGAGCTTCTGCGGTTTTCTTATTTTGATGGTTGTCGTTTTGCATACTATACAGATTAGCTTGCGGGAAAATTAACTTTGGTATATCTGATTTCGGATCGTCTCGCTGGCAACTATTCATGACTATAACAGGATTTCAGTGCATGAACACTCTAGATATTTCCGTCGTCGTCCCCATCTACAATGAGGCTGGGAATATTTCGCCATTCCTAAAAAGGACCACTGCCATTCTTGCGTCCATGGGGGTAACATATGAGATCATTTTCGTCCTCGACCCCTGTACCGACGATACCGAAGAGGTCGTCCAGGCGGAAATCAATCACAACCCTTCGGTGCGCTTGATGGTTCTTTCGCGTCGTTTCGGTCAGCCCGCGGCCACCATGGCCGGGATCCTGACCTGTTCGGGGAAGACGTGCGTGGTCATCGATGTGGACCTTCAGGATCAGCCGGAGCTGATCGCGCAACTGTACGCCAAGTTGACCGAAGGCTACGAGGTCGTGTGCGCCAGGCGGAGGTCCCGCAAGGGCGAGACCCTGCTCAAGCGAGTCGTGGCGGCTACCGGTTATTACCTCGTTAACAAACTTTCCGACGTGCACATCCCGCGCGACACGGGCGATTTTCGCATCATGACCCGTCGTGTGGTGGAGGAATTGAGACGCCTCAACGAAACGAACGGTTTCCTGCGCGGGCTGGTGGCCTATGTGGGCTTCAAGCAGACCTTCGTGGAATACGACCGGGACGAACGGTTGGCCGGCCGGGGCAAGTACAATCGTTTTACCGGATCGCTCAAGATCGGTCTCAACGGTCTCGTCGGCTTCAGCAGCAAGCCGCTGGAAGTCATGGGCTTCGTCGGTTTCTGCATGGCTCTGCTTGGTTTTTTCCTTGGAGTCTGGTATCTTGCACAAAAACTGCTGGGTGTGGACCTTACGCCGGGGCTTTCGACCACAGTGATTCTGGTCACGTTTTTTGCCGGCGTACAACTCCTCGGCCTCGGACTTATGGGTGAATATGTGGGCCGCATTTACGACGAAGTGAAACGGCGTCCCATTTTTATCGTGGACAGAAAGGTGAATTTCGATTTGGAGAAAAGGCAGTGTGGCCATCGGCACGAGCTCTAAGGTCGGCGTCATGTGCCAGGAAGTTATTCGGTCATATTTTTTGCTTTCTCTTTACAAATATCTTTTGGTGGGCGGGATCAATACTGGAATCGTTTGGGGTAGTATTTATGCATTCAGTGAATGGGCGTATTCCCCTATGCCAGTGGCAGTTACTTGTGCCTATATCGTGTCCATCAGTTTTCAGTTCTTCACTAATCGGACTTTTACGTTTTCCTCGTCTGGTGCCATTCGGGTCGAATTCAAACGCTATATGATATTATTTTGCACGAATTATGTGATGACACTTGGTGTCATGTATTTGATTACGGAGGTGCTACATTTTTCGCTTCTTTTGGGAATGGTAGCGAGTGCCGTCGTGACAGTTCCTATCAGTTATCTTGTTAGTTATTTTTGGGTATATAACGTGGAGAATAGAATTTTTTGCAGTCTAAAAAAGGCCACCTTGGAAAGGAGGAAGCCTTGAACAGTCATAAAACCGAAGGAAAGGAACCTGTGGTTGAACCCGCTGACGGGCAGAGTCCTATCTCTGTGAAGAAAAATGCTAACTTTTTTCGTGATGAGAATGAGCGTTATCGGGATAGCGTCCATGCCATGGACACCTATCGAAGGATTTCCTCGGTTTTAAATGATAACTTGAATGGTCTAGGGTGTCTCCTTGACATAGGGAATGGTGGTGTCTTCGATTATGAAACCAGCGGCATTGGCCATATTGTCGGGCTTGATTTGTTTTTGGATAGTTTGTCAAAGAGCGAAACTATTCCTTTAAACGTCGAATTCGTACAAGGCAGTGCTTTGCAAATCCCACAAAATTTGTCCGGTTTTGATGGCGTTTTGATGGTGATGCTTGTTCATCATCTTGTGGGGAAGACAGTTGAATCTTGTATTCGAAATGTACGTACTGCTTTCTCTGAGGCTTATCGAGTATTATCACCTGGCGGACGATTGATGATTGTGGAATCTTGTGTCCCTAATTTATTTTTTAATTTTGAAAAAGTTATTTTCCCAGTTGCAGTGCCGATAATTGAAAGAACTATTAAACATCCTCCCACGATTCAGTATCCGCCGAAAATACTCCTAGAACTTATTAAGGAAGCGGGATTTGAAGATGTCAAGGCGGAATATATACCCAAGGGTCGCTTTATATTGCAATTTGGAGTTAAGGTCCCGTCCTGCTTGACGCCAGCCAGGCCGGTTCTTTTTACGGGGCGTCGTGTTTGAATCCGGTGTGTTGGGGGTATAGGTAAAAATGATCAGCTCGATCGGCGAGGGAGGCTTTCCCGGTAGGCCAGGGAAAGCCTCACGACAGGATGCTTGCGTAATGTTTCCCTTCGTTCTCTCTCCGCTCGAAGGGGACACTGCCGCTCCGCAGTGGACGGGATGCGACTTCCTTGTCGGGGGTAAGTCCACGCCGGTTCTGGAATACAGCGGAAACGACGACGGATGGACGGACGAACTTACGAATTTCCATGAGGAGACCCTCGGGGACGCCCACCCCATCGACCAGGCATCTCGTGCCGATGCGTTGCGTCAGCTCGGTCTGTACGCCTCGGGCCGGAAAAATATTCTTGAGGTCGGCTGCTCCTCGGGGTACCTGTTGTCCGAACTGAAACGGACCTTTCCCGAGGCATTCGTCATGGGTGCGGATGTCGTGCGGCAGCCTCTTTTCCGTTTGGCCCGCCGTCTGCCGGGCGTGCCGCTGTTCCGATTCGATATGTTGCGCTGTCCGCTGCCCGACGCCTGCGTGGATGCCGTCGTCATGCTGAACGTCCTGGAACACATCGAGGCCGATTGTGCGGCCATGGCCCAGGCGCTTCGCATCCTCAAGCCGGGAGGCGTCGTTATCGTCGAGGTGCCATCCGGGCCGCGTCTTTACGATGGGTATGATCGGGCCTTGAAACATTTTCGACGCTACGGTGCCGGCGAGCTGCGGCGAAAATTGACGTCCGCCGGTTTCGAGGTCGTGCGCTCGAGCCACCTCGGTTGTTTCGTTTATCCCGCTTTCGCTGCGGTCAAGCTTCTGAACCGATGCCGCGGCGAGCAGAGCGAGGCCGTCCACAGCGGAGCGAGTTTCCTCGTGCGTGCGGCCTTCCGGTTGGAGAGCTCACTCGGCCGCATCGTTTCCTATCCCTTTGGCATCCGGTGCCTGGCCGTGGGGCGAAAGCCCGCACGCAAGCCGGGAGAATCGTCCGACACCACAACTCCCGAGGCTCTTTGATGATCATCGTCACCGGCGCGGCCGGCTTCATCGGCAGCAATCTCGTGGACAGACTTCTCGCCCTGGGCGAGGAAGTGGTTGGCATCGACAACTTTTCCTCCGGGCAGCGGCGTTTCCTCGACGACGCGTTGAAAAACGAACATTTTCGCCTCATCGAGGGTGACCTGCTCGACGAAGCACACATGATCAATTGGTTCGCCGGCGCTGAGCGGGTCTTTCATCTCGCGGCCAATGCGGATGTGCGTTTCGGCACGGAACACCCACGCAAGGACCTGGAGCAGAACACCCTCGCCACCTTCAACGTGCTTGAGGCCATGCGCAAGAATGGCCTCAAGCGCATCGCCTTCTCGTCCACGGGCTCGCTCTACGGCGAGGCCGACCAGATCCCCACGCCGGAAAATGCCCACTTTCCCGTCCAGACATCGCTTTATGCCGCCTCCAAGCTGGCCTGCGAAGGGCTTATCGCCGCCTACTGCGAGGGCTACGGGATGCGGGCGAACATCTACCGCTTCGTGTCCATTCTGGGCGAACGCTACACCCACGGTCATGTCTTCGACTTCTATCGTGCCCTCAAGCGCGACCCCGCGAAGCTGCATGTTTTGGGGGACGGACACCAGCGCAAATCCTACCTCTATGTGCAGGACTGCCTGGACGCCGTGCTTCTGGCCATGGACAAGGCGCAGGGCAAGGTGAACATCTTCAATCTCGGCGTGGACGGCTACGTCGAGGTGAACGATTCGATTGCCCGCATCTGCGCGGACATGCGGGTTGCGCCGAAGCTGGATTACGCAGGCGGCGAACGCGGTTGGATCGGCGACAGTCCGTTCATCTATCTGGACACGACGAAGATCCGCGCCCTCGGCTGGAAACCGAAACGGACCATCCTCGAGGGCGTGGACCGGACTGTGGCGTTTTTGGCCGCCAACCCTTGGGTCTTTGAGGCGCGGAGCTAGCGCCTTGCTTTAGCTGCGTGAATGAGTTGATTTCTGCAGAAAACGTAGGGAACTAGGGGGCCGGAGCCTCATGCTTATGAATTTGGAGGGCCGTTCGGGGCTCATCACCGGCGGAAGCCGGGGCCTGGGGCTGGAGATCGCCCGTCGCTATGCGGGCGCGGGAGCTCGTTTGGTCATCGCCGCACGCAACGCCGACGCCTTGACGTGCGCAGCGGACGAACTGCGGGCGATAGCAGGTGCGGCAGACCGGGTGGAGACCGTCGCTGGCGACGTAACCCGACCGGAGGATGTGCACGCCATGGTCGCCCGGGCTTTGGCCGCATACGGAAAGGTCGATATCCTTGTCAATGACGCCGGGATGCAGGGACCCATCGGTCCCGCCGAGACGGTGGATTGGGCCGCCTGGGTGCGGACGGTGGAAGTGGATTTGTTGGGCCCTGTCCTGTTGTGTCGTGAGGTCCTGCCGCTGATGAAGAAGCAGGGCTACGGCAAGATCGTGCAGATTTCCGGCGGTGGAGCCACGGGGCCGCGACCCCGGTTCAGCGCCTATGCGGCGGCCAAGGCTGGCGTCGTGCGCTTTGTCGAGACCCTGGCCGGCGAGGTCCAGACCTTCGGCATCGACGTCAACGCCATCGCGCCTGGGGCACTGAATACGCAGATGCTCGACGAAATGCTTGCCGCAGGTCCCGAACTTCTGGGCACGGAGGAGTACGCCAAGGTCGAACGCCAACGCGCCCAGGGCGGTACGCCGCTGTCCAGGGGTGCGGAGTTGGCCGTGTTCCTTGGTTCCTCCGCCAGCGATGGCATTACGGGGAAACTCATCTCCGCAGTCTGGGATCCCTGGAAGGAGCTGCCGGCCCATCGCGACGAACTCAACTCTACGGACGTTTATGCCTTGCGCCGTATCGTTCCCAAGGATCGCGGCCTGGGCTGGGGGAACGACAAATGAGTGGAAAAGGCATCGCGCCTCTGCGTGCGGCAATCGTTGGCTGTGGCTACATCGGTAAACGTCGCGCTGCCAATCTGGCCGGGGCGCGACTCGTCGCCTGCGCCGATTTGGATGTCGACCGGGCGCGGGCTTTGGCCGCCGACGCTCCCGGCTGCGTCGCTACGAGCGACTGGCGGGAAGTCATCATCCGGGACGATGTGGACTTCGTCGTCGTGGCCACCCTGCACGATGCCTTGGCCGAGATCACGGGCGCAGCGGTCGCCGCCGGCAAGCATGTCCTGGTGGAAAAACCCGCCGCCCGCAACGCGGATGAGTTGAAATCCGTGGCGGAGTTGGCGCGAAAGACCGGCGCCTTGGTGCGTGTGGGCTTCAACCACCGCTGTCACCAATCTTTCCGCAGGGCGCGCCAATTGGTGGACGAAGGGGCCTTGGGGCCGCTCATGTTCGCCCGGGCGCGCTACGGGCATGGCGGCCGCATCGGTTACGACCGCGAATGGCGCGCGGACCCCGCGAAATCCGGCGGAGGGGAACTCATCGACCAGGGCGTGCACCTCATCGACCTTTCCCGCTGGTTCCTCGGGGACTTCTCGCAGGTTTCGGGCAACGCCCGTACCTTCTATTGGGACATGCCCGTGGACGATAACGCCTTTCTGCTGCTCACCACGGCCGAGGGCCGTGTGGCCTTCCTCCATGCCAGCTGCACGGAGTGGAAGAACACGTTCAGCTACGAGTTGTACGGCCGCGACGGCAAGCTCACCGTGGAGGGGCTCGGCGGTAGCTATGGTACGGAGCGGCTCACCTGGTACCACATGCTGCCGCAGATGGGCCCGCCGGAGACGATGGCCTGGGAGTATCCCATGGCCGATAATTCCTGGCTGGTCGAGATGCAGGATTTTCAGGAGGACATCCGGCTGGGGCACCAGCCAAATCCGGGCCTTGCAGATGCGATGGCTGTGCTTTCCATAGTTTCCACCATCTACAAGGAATCAGGTTATGATTATCGTCCGTAGTCCGTTGCGTATCTCTCTTGGGGGAGGCGGGACGGACCTTCCATCCTACTATCGCGAGCACGAGGGTTTCCTCATCGCCGGAGCCATCGACCGCTACGTCTACGTGACGGTGATGCGGCCCTTTACGCCAGGAATTTTTTTGAAATATTCCGAGCTGGAACGCGTGAAGGTGGCGGATGAAGTCCGCCACCCCATCATTCGGGAGGCTATCAATGAATTGGGTTTCAAGACCCCACAGCTCGAAATTACGACACTTGCGGATATCCCGGCCGGCACGGGACTCGGTTCTTCGGGAAGTTTCACTACGGCTCTTCTGAAGGCGCTCTATGCCCACCGCAGGCGGCTCATCCTTCCGCAGGAATTGGCCGAGCAGGCCTGCCATATCGAGATCGACCGTCTTGGGGAGCCTATCGGCAAGCAGGATCAGTATATCGCGGCCTTTGGCGGTCTGACTTGCTTTACCTTTCATCGCGACGATACGGTGACGGCGGAGCCGTTGGCCCTCAGCATGGATACCATGTTCGATTTGGAGGATAACCTTCTTCTTTTCTTCACGGGATTTTCTCGTCGTGCCGGGAGCATCCTGAAGGACCAGGATACGCGCACCAAGCAGAACGATGACGAGATGCTGAAGAATCTGCATTATGTGAAGGAGATTGGCCTGCGTAGCCGGGAAGCCTTGGAAAAGGGAGATATCATGGCCTTCGGCCGTCTGCTGCACGAGCACTGGGAGTACAAGAAATTCCGTAGCAGGGGCATGAGCAACCCCAAGATCGACGAATGGTACACGTTCGCCATGCAGAATGGAGCGGTGGGAGGCAAGCTTGTGGGAGCGGGCGGTGGAGGCTTCCTCATGTTCTACGCGGAGGACCGCAAGCGTTTGCGGCAGGCCATGGCTTCCGCCGGACTGGAAGAGGTCCGTTTCAACTTCGACTTCGAAGGGACGAAGGTTCTCCTTTCGTGAGCACTGCGGGAGATCTGCTGCCCGTGGCTATCCTCATGGGCGGGCTGGCCACGCGACTTGGGCCCCTCACCTTGAGCCTTCCCAAGGCATTGGTTCCGGTGGGCGGTCGTCCCTTTGTCTTTCGGCAGTTGGACTTCCTGCGGGGGCAGGGCGTGCGGCGCGTCGTCCTCTGCATCGGGCACTTCGGCGGGCAGATCCGCGCCGCAGTGGGCGACGGCTCGGCCTTCGGCCTCGACGTGCGCTATTCCGACGACGGGCCGCAACGGTTGGGCACGGCCGGGGCGGTCCGGCGCGCATTGCCTCTGCTCGGGCCGGAGTTCTTCGTCCTCTACGGCGATTCATATCTGCCCGTCGACTTCGCCGCCATCCGGGAGGCGTACAAAAAGAGCGGACTGCCGGCGCTGATGACCGTCTTCAGGAACGCCGGCCGCTGGGATGCCAGTAACGTCCGCTGCGCCGACGGCCACGTGGTCCTCTACGACAAGCGTTCTCCCAAACCGGATATGCACTATATCGATTATGGACTTTCCGTGCTTTCCTCCGCAGCCTTGGCGGGTGTGGCGCTGGATGAGCCGGCGGACCTGGGCGACGTGTTCCATGCGCTTTCTTTGTGTGGCCATTTGGCTGCATTTGAGGTATCGACCCGTTTTTATGAAATCGGCTCGCCGGCTGGTCTGCACGAGGCCGAACAATATTTCACCCACAAAGGATAGGAACAAGGCATGAGCTATGCTGAACAGCATCTGGCCGAGGCCGCGGAGGTCATCCGTCGCCTGGACCCGGAAGATGTGGAGAGGGTGGCCGACCTTGTTGCCGGCGTAACAGAAGCCGGCGGCCGGATATTCTTCCTCGGCGTCGGCGGCGGAGCTGGCAACTGCTCCCATGCCGTAAACGACTTCCGCAAGATCGTCGGCGTGGAATCCTATGCGCCCACGGACAACGTATCCGAGCTTACGGCCCGCACCAACGACGACGGCTGGCCTTCGGTTTTCGTCGAATGGCTCAAGACGAGCCGCCTGAACGCCAAGGATGCGCTTTTCGTCTTCTCCGTCGGCGGCGGCGATCTGGAAAAAAACATCAGCCCCAATCTGGTGCTGGCCCTGCAGTATGCGCAGAAAGTCGGCGCGAAGATTACCGGTGTCGTCGGCCGCAACGGGGGCTTTACCGCCAAGGTCGCGGACGCCTGCGTGGTCGTCCCCGTGGTGAACCCGGAAAACATCACCCCGCACACCGAATCCTTCCAGGCCGTCATCTGGCACCTGCTCGTGAGCCATCCGAAGCTCAAGGCTCGGCAGACCAAATGGGAAAGCGCTGCGGAAGGGAAATAGCGTCATGCCGCGCCGTGCCGCATTCCTGGACCGCGACGGCGTCCTCAACGCCGCCGTCGTCCGCGAGGGCAAGCCCTATCCGCCGGCCAGCGCGGCGGAGGTCGTCATCCTGCCCGGCGTGGCCGAGGCGCTCTGCCGCCTCAAGGCGGCGGGGTACCTCATCATCGTCGTGAGCAACCAACCGGACGTGGCGCGCGGGACGACCACGCGCGAGGCCGTCGAGGCCATCAACGCCCGCTTGGCCGCGGAATTGCCCATCGACGAATTCCGCACCTGCTACCACGACGCCGCCGACAACTGCCCCTGCCGCAAGCCCAAGCCGGGAATGCTGCTCGCCGCGGCGCGCGAGCACGACCTCGATCTTTTCGCCTGCTTCATGGCGGGCGACCGCTGGCGGGACGTGGAGGCCGGACGGAACGCCGGCTGCGCCACGGTGTTCATCGACTACGGCTATAACGAAAACCAGCCGGAATCCTACGACATTCGCGCGCATTCCTTGGCCGAGGCAGTCGATGTCTTTTTGAGGGGAGATGGGCGCACCACGAACAACATGTTAGCATTTCCGGGAGGCATGATGAAAACCCTTGATCAATTGAATGTGAAGATTTTCGCCGACGGAGCCGACAAGGCGGGGATGCTTGAGATGTACGCCAAGCCCTACATCAAGGGCATGACCACCAACCCGACCCTGATGCGCAAGGCAGGCATCAGCGACTATAGGGCATTCGCGCTGGACATCCTCAAGCTCATCCCGGACCGCTCCATTTCGTTCGAGGTGTTTTCTGACGACTTGGTCGAGATGGAGCGCCAGGCCCTTGAAATTTCGGGCTGGGGCGAGAACGTCTATGTCAAGGTCCCGGTTAGCAATACGAAAGGCGAATATACGTACGACGTGGTGCATAGGCTATCGGCCAAGGGCGTGAAGGTCAACGTGACCGCGTTGATGACGCTGGCCCAGGTCGGCCACGTGGTGGACGCCCTCGACCCTGCGATCCCCAGCTATATTTCCGTGTTTGCGGGAAGAGTCGCCGATACGGGGTGCGATCCCGTTCCTTTGATGGCCGCCGCCGTGGAGATGATGAAGCGCAAGCCTCTGTCTGAGCTTATCTGGGCCAGCCCGCGCGAGCTTTTGAACATCTTTCAGGCCGATGCCGTCGGTTGTCAGATCATCACTGTCACCAACAGCATTCTTAAGAAGCTTGTCCAGGTGGGCTATGATCTTGATGAATACTCGCTCGATACAGTGAAGATGTTCTACAATGACGCGACTGCAGCCGGGTACAAGATTTAGTTTTCCCGGCTACGGGCGATGGGGAGCCATCGTATGGCGATCCCAATCCCGATCGTCTTGAGCGCGAAGACGCCAGTCCGGGGAGCGGCTGACGGCCGCTGAAAAGCATCGTGGCGAGCCCCATTGGGACGACTTGTTTGATTTCGGGGAGGCGAGGGCAACGCTTGGGGGCACGTTGGATCGCGTCCCGTTGGGAAGGCGCACGGGTCATACGCATTGGTGAGATCGTGCTTTCGCCGATGCGATTAAGAAAAGGCCTGGGTAGATTTTTTTCGTGAGAGGGGGAGACAAAGTTTTTCCTTGTGAAATGCTCACGGTGAGCCAGGGAGAGAGGCTTCGCCGCACCGGCCGGCAGGTTGTGCGGCCCGGTGCGGGTGAAGGGGGCACCGGGCCTTCCGCACTCTGCGGAGCCTGCACGGAAGTAGGGCGTTGGAACATGTCCCTTGTTCCGGGCGGCAGCCGCTGATGGGATGCGGGAGTGACGCGGCCCCGGACCGGAGCGGTATGTCTCCGGTGGCGTGGAGGACGGCTGTTTGTCTGGGGGACTTTACTTCGAGGACCCGAAGCCTGTCCGACGGGAGGAACGACTGCGGCCCCGTGTTGGAGCAAGGGGCTCGATGCGGGAATGATCGTGGGTGCTGTTCGTGGGAATGTCTTTCGGAGGGGATTCGTTTTTTTGTGTCGCGTGTCCCCGTCCTTCGTGCGGCGTCGGCGGCGAGGGCATCGCGGGAGCGCTTCGCTCACGGAGTGCGCCTGTCTCGGCCCGGCTCGTTGCCGCGTTTTCAGGCCTCGGTGATCCGATATGGCCTAAAGGAGTTCACCACCGGCGCGTAGGCGCGGGATCGGGGATAGATCGGGAAGGCAGAGCACGCGCGGAGCATGGGCCGTTTAGAGATACGGTTTCGTTACCGTGAAAACCCTATTTCGATCTGGCAGGATATTGATATGAAAAAGGCTCTTATTACGGGAATTACAGGACAGGACGGTTCGTATCTAGCCTCGCTGCTGTTGTCCAAGGGGTACGAGGTGCATGGCATCAGGCGTCGGTCCTCGTCCTTCAATACGGCGCGCGTCGATCATCTCTATCGGGATCCGCATGAGGAGGGCGTTAGCTTCTTCATGCATTACGGCGACCTGACGGATTCGAGCAATCTCCTTCGGATTTTGGAGCGGGTCCGGCCGGACGAAGTGTACAACCTGGCGGCCCAGAGCCATGTGGCCGTCTCCTTCGAGAGTCCGGAGTACACCGCCGACACTGACGCCCTGGGGACGTTGCGCTTGCTGGAGGCTATCCGCATCGCGGGTTTGGGAGAAAGCGCCCGTTTCTATCAGGCATCCACCAGCGAGATGTTCGGCAAGGTCCGGGAGACTCCGCAAACCGAGACGACCCCCTTCCATCCGCGCAGCCCCTACGGCGTCGCCAAGGTCTATGCCTACTGGATCACGGTCAACTACCGCGAGGCCTACGGCATGTTCGCCTGCAACGGCATCCTGTTCAACCACGAAAGTCCGGTGCGGGGCGAGACGTTCGTCACCCGTAAGATCACCCGGGCGGTGGCACGCATCAAGCTCGGCCTGCAGGACGTGCTCTACCTGGGCAACCTGGATTCCAAACGGGACTGGGGACATGCCGAGGATTACGTGAACGCCATGTGGCTGATGCTCCAGCAGCCCGCGCCGGACGACTTTGTCATCGCCACGGGACAGACGCATTCCGTCCGCGAATTTTGCGAGCGCGCGTTCGCCGAAGCGGACATCGCCTTGAGCTGGGAGGGCAAGGGCACGGACGAGGTGGGCGTGGATGCGGCCTCGGGCAAGGTCCTGGTGCGCGTCGATCCGCGCTATTTCCGCCCGTCGGAAGTGGAGCTCCTGCTCGGCGACGCCGGCAAGGCCCGGAAGATTTTGGGCTGGTCTCCCTCGGTCGGGATGGAGAAGTTGGCGGCCGAGATGGTCCGGAAGGATCTCAAGGCGGCGGAGCGCGACCAGCTTTGTCGTTCTCGGGGATACAACACGTTCGACAAGTATGAGTAGGGTGAGCCCTCTTTTTTGTAGTTATGGTCCTGGCGGGGAGAGGGGGACCGCGGAGTGACGTGATCGTCGGCAGGCAATTCCCCGCGCGACGCGCGTCGATGGGTGACGAGGTTCGCTGAGGGGGGGGTATGAAAAAGGCTCTGATCGTCGGCATTGGCGGGCAGGACGGCTCCTATCTGGCCAAGTCGCTTTTGGAGAAAGGCTATTCGGTCTGGGGCACCTCCCGCGACGCCGGGAGCTCCTCGTTCCGGAACCTGAGGGCGTTGGGCGTGCTGGACCGCGTGGAAATCGCCACTATGACCTTGAACGATTTCCGTAGCGTACTTCAGGTGCTGCGTCGGGTCGAGCCGGACGAGCTCTACAACCTGGCGGGGCAGACGTCCGTGGGGCTTTCCTTCAAATTGCCCGTGGAGACCTTCGAGAGCATCGCCATCGGCACTCTGAACCTGCTGGAAGCCGTCCGATTCCTGGGCGCCCCCGTTCGTTTCTGCAACGCCGGTTCGAGTGAATGCTTCGGGAAGACGCCGACTCCGGCCACGGAGGAGACGCCTTTCGCCCCGTGCAGCCCCTACGCCGTGGCCAAGGCCTCGGCCTTCTGGCAGGTCGCCGCTTACCGCGAGGCCTACGGTCTGTTCGCCTGTTCCGCGCTGCTGTTCAATCACGAATCCCCCCTGCGCCCCCCCCGCTTCGTCACTCAGAAAATCATCCGCACCGCGTGCCGCATCGCGGCCGGGAGCGGGGAGATGTTGGAGCTCGGCAACATCGGCATTAGGCGCGACTGGGGCTGGGCTCCGGACTACGTGGACGCCATGTGGAGGATGCTGCAGCAGGACGAGGCCGGGGACTACGTCGTCGCCACCGGGCACGCCTATTCGCTGAGGGATTTCGTGAAGTTCGCCTTTGCCCATTTCGGCCTCGATTGGCGGGAGCATACTCGGATTGATCGGGGCCTGCTGCGTCCCACGGACATCGCCGTGAGCTGCGGCGATCCGACCAAGGCCCGCTTGAAGCTGGGCTGGACCGCGTCCATGGATACGCCCACGGTCGTCGAGAGGATGGTCGAAGCTGCCATGACGGCCATGCGCGCGCCTGCGGCGGAATCTGGACAGTCGGCGGAGTGAGGTCCTTCTCTTCCGTGCATTTCTGCAGGAATGGCTTTCGGTCGCATCGCGGTGAGGTGGTCGCAGAAAATTGGACAACCTGTTAAGCTCTAGTCCTCGACGAGGGAGGACGGATTTCGATGTCCAAGCGACGGAAGTTTTCAGCGGAGTTCAAGGCGAAGGTGGCCCTTGAGGCCCTGTCCGGCGAGTTGACCTTGGCCGAACTGGCCAGCAAGTATGACGTGCATCCGACGCAGATCACGGGTTGGAAGCGCCAGGCCAAGGAAGGCATGGTTGCAGCCTTTTCCGGGAAGTCGGCGACCGTGCAGAAGGATGCCGCCGCCGAAATCCGGGAACTCCACGCCAAGATCGGCGAATTGACCGTGGAAAAGGATTTTTTAGAGCGAGCCTTCGCCAAACGGTGAGTCGCGGGCATCCCCGACTCAGTATTTGCCGGCAGTGCCACCTCCTCGGGCTGGCCAGGTCGACGTGGTATCATCGACCGAAGAGCGAGTCGGCCATGAATCTGGGCCTGATGCGGCGTATCGACGATCAGTTTTTGGAGACGCCGTTTTACGGATCGCGTCAGATGCGACGGTATTTGCGGCATCAGGGTATCGAGGTTGGACGTGGCCGCGTGCGGCGGTTGATGCGTAAGATGGGGCTGATGGCGATTTACCAAAAGCCCAGGACCTGTCAGCCGCATCCAGAGCACAAAATCTATCCGTATTTGCTGCGTGGATTGCGGATTGATCGGCCGGATCAAGTGTGGTGCGCCGATATCACGTATATCCGGATGCGGCGTGGCTTTCTGTATCTGGTGGCGATCATGGACTGGCACAGCCGTGCAGTCCTGTCCTGGCGGTTGTCCAACACCCTGGACGCGGATTTTTGTGTCGTCATCTTGGAAGAGGCCATGAATCGTTACGGGGTGCCGGAAATCTTCAACACGGACCAAGGATCACAGTCCACTGGCCAGGGATTCACGCAGGAGCTCAAAGATGCCGGCGTTGCCATCTCCATGGATGGTAAAGGCCGATGGATGGATAACGTCTTTATCGAGTGGCTGTGGCGTTCGCTGAAAGGGGAGTGCGTCTACCTGAGGGAGTTCGAAACCGGCAGCCAGGCTCGCCAAGCGCTCGGGAACTGGTTCCGCTTCTACAACGAGCAGCGACCGCATACGGCTTTTGACGGTCGCCACCCCATGGACGTATACTGGGATGGCCACTCGGCCTCCAAGGCGGCATGAGTATCAACCGGACGAGAGCTTAACTGCGCCGCCAACCTGTCCAACCAATCCAGACCTCCTCAGTTTTGGCTAGCCACAGGGAAACGCTGCAGCTTTTCGGAAGAGTTCATGGTCAAAATCGGATGCACAAAAACAAGGTCTACAGCCTGCACGAGTCGGATGCCTTGTGCATCGGCAAGGGCAAGGTGCACAAAAAATAAGAGTTCGGGCGAAGGGCTTCCCTCGTGGTGACTAAAATCACGGGCATCATCGTCGGGCGATGTCAGTTACAGAATGGCTCCAACCGAGTCCATTGGTCATCGCGTAAGAGTAACCGTGCCTTGCCTCTGTCTCCCCTTGGAGGCAGAATTGAACGATTTCAGCCGATTAGTAAACCATTAAATAAGAACAGGCCCTAGACCGATCGAAAAAATCAGAAGGGATCCGTCCCACCGCCTTCCCCAGCGCATCCGAAATGCAGAACGCAAGGAGGAAGGCGACCGCCGTCGGCGGACGAACGTGTAATTCCTTCGGGGGGAGGGGAAACCAGCCATGGATTTTCTCCGCAAGGCGGTGAAAAAGTTGTGGCGCATTACGCCTTCCACACTGCAGGAATGGGGTTTTCGCGCCGCCTGCGATCTTTTGCTGGAGACCCGCGCCCATGCGTCCGGCCCCGAAGGGGCAGGGCCGTGGTACGTCGTCGGCTGGCACCGCTCCTTGAGCGGTTTGGCCCGCGCCGTCCGTCTGGCGGCGGCCGACCTACGCTCCCGCGGCGAGAAGGTCATCGGCGTGGACGTGACTGGGCAGATGCTCCAGAGGCCGTATTTCAGTTTGGACGCCGTTGCTGCGGAGCCTCTGGCGACCGTCCGCGGTCGTCCGGGGCCAGGGACGGTCGTCGTGCCTCTAAATCCTCCTCAATTCCAACTTGCGCTTCTCCTGCTCGGTCCGAAATTTCTGCACGGCAAACGCGTGGTGGCCTCGTGGGTCTGGGAATTGGAGGATATCCCGGCCATCTGGAGGCACGGCCTCGCCTATGCGGACGAGGTGTGCGTCCCGAGCCGATTCGTGCGTGAAGCCATCAGAAGACATACGCGGAAGCCCGTCACTCTCGTGCCGTACCGGCTCGAAACCCCGCGCCGCCGAAAATCCGAGTTCCTGGCCGACGGCATCCTGCATTGCCTCTACATCTTCGACATGGCCTCCGACGTCGTCCGAAAGAATCCATCCGCAGCCGTGGAGGCCGTTCGACGGGCCTTCCCGACAGGCGGGGCGGAGCTGACGCTCAAGGTCTGCCAGCCCGGCACGAATCCCGCCGCCTTCGCCAAGCTCGAAGCCGTAGCAAAAGACGCTGGCGCGCGGATCGTCGTGGCGTCCCTATCCGACGAGGAGCTCGATGCCCTCTACTGCGCCAACGACGTCTATCTCTCGCTGCACCGCTCCGAAGGCTACGGCCTCACGATCCGGGAGGCTATGCTGCGCGGACTGCACGTGGTCGCCACGGGCTGGTCCGGAAACATGGATTTTATGACCGGCGGCCTCGCCCATCCCGTGCCCTACGAACTTGTGCCGGTGCAGGTTGGTTCCCGGAACGGCGCGACCTGCTGCCGTTGGGCGGAACCGGACATCGACGCGGCCGCAGCCATCCTGCGCGATCTGCGCGGAGAGCTCGCACGAGGACGGACGTCCCCGCAGGGGCCCGGAGCAAACGCAGGCCACGGGGAAGGCGTCCTTCCCGCCGCGGATCCCGCCGCGGGGCGCGGCCATTAACTGCTGGCGAACTTCAGAAAATTAAGATAGTGCCGGATGCGTTACATTATCTTAGGGTGGGATCGCTTGGACGCGGGCGAAATCGAGACTTCACTCCGCACCTCGGGCGAAAAAATCACTGGAGTCCGCTTTTGATCCCGAAGATGCTCTCTCCGCTTTGGACCTACAGGGGGTTCATTCTCGGCAGCGTCAAAAGGGAATTTCAGTCCAAGTATCGGAATTCGCTTTTGGGCGCGGCCTGGACCGTGCTCAATCCCATGGCGATGATTCTCGTCTATACCGTCATCTTTTCCCGCATGATGCGGGCGAAGATGCCCGGTTCAAGCGGACCCTATAGCTACAGTCTCTACCTCTGCGCCGGCCTGCTCCCGTGGGGCCTGTTCACGGAGATCGTCTCGCGGGCGATATCCGTCTTCTTCGACAACGCCAACATGATCAAGAAATTGAATTTCCCCAAGCTCTGTCTGCCGATGATCCTCATCGGCAGCGCGCTGCTCAACTTCGGCATCATCTTTGGGGTATTCACCGGCTTCCTCCTCCTGTCCGGCAACTTTCCCGGGCTGCCGTACCTGGGCATCCTCCCGCTCCTGCTCGTCCTCATCCTGTTCTCCATCGGGCTGGGTGTCATCTTCGGCGTGCTCAACGTCTTTTTCCGCGATGTCGGCCAGATGTTCAGCATCGTCCTCCAATTCTGGTTCTGGCTGACGCCCATCGTCTATTCTCCGGCCATCCTGCCGGAACAACTGCACAAGCTGCTGCAGCTTAATCCGCTATTCGGCCTCATGACGGGGTTCCAGTCCATCATCGTGTCCGGCCATTGGCCGGACTGGCCCACGCTCTGGCCGGTCACCGTGCTGTCGCTGCTCCTCTGCCTCGGAGGACTCGTCCTTTTCCGGCGCCACGCCGGCGAAATGGTGGACGAACTATGAACGGGACGATCACGGTCCGCAACGTCGGCAAGGCGTACAAGCAGTACGCTTCCCGCTGGTCCCGGCTGGCGGAATGGCTCGATCCGCGGCACAAGCCGCGGCACACCCTGCACTGGGTGCTGCAGGACATCGACTTCGCGGTCGATTCCGGCGAGGCCGTCGGGATCATCGGCATCAACGGTGCCGGGAAAAGCACCCTTTTGAAATTGATTACCGGCACGAGCCAGCCCACCACGGGGACTATTCACTGCCCGGGCCAGATCGCGGCGATGCTGGAGCTGGGGATGGGCTTTCATCCCGATTTCACCGGCCGCCAGAATGCGGTCATGGCCGGGCAGCTGCTGGGCCGCAGCATGGAGGACATCGACCGGCTGATGCCCTCCGTGGAGGCGTTCGCGGAGATCGGCGACTATATCGACCAGCCCGTCCGGGTCTACTCGAGCGGAATGCAGGTCCGCCTGGCGTTCAGCGTGGCCACGGCGCAACGACCGGACGTCCTCGTCATCGACGAGGCGCTTTCCGTGGGCGACGCCTATTTCCAGCACAAAAGTTTCGACCGCATCCGCCAGCTCAACAAGGAAGGAACGACGCTCCTGCTGGTTTCGCACGACAAGATGGCGATCCAGAGCATCTGCGACCGCGCCATCATGTTGAACAACGGGAAGATCGCCAAGGAAGGCAACCCGGAAGAGGTCTTCGATTTCTATAACGCCCTGCTCGCCGACAATACCGGAAAGAATGTCCAACAGATACAGATAACCGGAGACCGGGCGCAGACGCATTCGGGTACCGGAGAGGCCACCCTGGCGGGCATCCAACTGGCGAACGCATCCGGGAAGCCCATCAAGATCGTCCATGTCGGCGAGCACGTCTGTCTTGAGATAAAAATTTTGATCCATAAAGACATCCCCAAGCTGGTCGTCGGTTTCGTCATCAAGGACCGCTGCGGACAAGACGTCTACGGCACGAACACGGCACATCTGGGATCCGTAAAGACTGATCTCCATGCCGGGACCGTATTGAAATATCAGTTCAATTTCGACTGCAATATCGGAATTGGAAATTATTCCGTCAGCGTCGCTTTGGCGAATTCAAGCACCCATATTAATAAAAACTATGACTGGCATGACCTCGCGTTGCTTTTTGATGTTGTTAATGCAAACCTCCCTTTTTTTTGTGGAGAAGCATATCTTTTTATAGATGTAAACATTAAAAAAGATAGAGGTTGTTCAACATGAATAAAATATTGACAAATATTAGAATGTTAATTATCCATTTTTTAAATATAGAAGGATATTTATTAAATAATAATAAATTTTGTTATAACTTAGCGCATCAGTTGCTATATACACATCGAATATTTGGAGATGAAAATAAATTAATAGTTGGCAATGCCGTTGAACTAAATGACGCTTTAATCAACACATCATCCGGAAAAGTCATTATTGGTGACTACTCTTTCTGCGGGCATAATGTTTTTTTGCTCACCGGAGCACATGCTATAGAACAAAAAAATTATAAACGTATTATCAGTATCCCATCCAAAGGAAGGGATATTATTATCGGCCGAGGTGTATGGCTGGCCTCAAACGTAACGGTGTGCGCTCCATGTATAATAGGTGACCACGCAGTAATCGGCGCAGGGGCCGTGGTGTCCGGCGAAGTCCCGGCCGGGGCGTTTATGGCCGGCGTACCGGCAAAAATTGTAAAGATGATCAAATTTGATGGCGAATGATAAACTTTTATCGCGCATTTGAAGACCACCATCGCGGTTCTCGGGAACTAATCAAGCAGCGTTTGCTAGCCTATCGGCCTTTTTTCGCGCCGTTGGTACAGACATTTCCCCGTGCATCCGCATTCGACCTGGGATGTGGACGTGGGGAATGGCTCGAAGTGCTGTCCGAGGCCGGGTTCCGGGCCGTCGGCGTCGATATGGACGAGGGGATGCTCCGGGCCTGCCACGAGTTGGGCCTGACGGCCCATCAAGGCGACGCCATCGAAGCGGTCCGCAAACTGCCGACGGCAAGCCAGGCCATCGTTTCGGCATTCCACTTCGTCGAACACATCGAATTCGATCAGTTGAATATCGTCTGCGCCGAAGCCCTCCGAGTCCTGCGCCCGGGGGGACTGCTGATCATGGAAACGCCCAACCCGGAAAACATCCGAGTCGCCACCTGCAATTTCTATCTGGACCCGAGCCATCATCGCCCCATTCCACCGGACCTGCTGGCCTTTTGCGCCCAGTTCGCCGGCTTCGCGCGCATCAAGACCGTGCGGCTTCAGGAACCGAAGGGCCTGATGGACAAAAAGGACATCAATCTGTTGGAGGTCCTGGACGGTGTCAGCCCAGACTATGCCATCGTGGCCCAAAAGACGGGCGAACCGGATATCGTCTCGCTTCTGGACCACGCCTTTGCCCGCGAATACGGTCTGGACCTGCAAACCCTGGGCATTCGCTGGCAGCGACGTTTCGATCAGTTGGAAGCCCGCGCGGCACAGGCCGAGCTGCAATTTAACGCTCTCCTAAGCAGCCGCTCCTGGCGCATCACGCGCCCTCTCCGCACCGCCGAGCGCATATGCGCCGACATGGTCACGGCCGCACGACGATGGCTCGGCCGATGCAAGCGCGCGAACGCCGACGCAGCCGCAGCCATCCCCCGAGGGGGCATTCGGTGCGTCTCGGCGGGCAAGGCGGTCTGCCGCGCCATCGTCGTTCGGGTCATCACGCAGGTGCTCCGGCGATCATGGCTCCAGACTTCGGCCAAGGCCGTGCTGAAAAGATGGCCAGGGCTCTATGGTCGGTTGGCGCGCTTCTATTGGCACAACGTCCAGCCTCCGGAGCCGGAGGAAGTCAGCCCGGACAGCCTGCGCACCCTGCCCGCTCAGGCGCGCCGGATCTACCGCGAGTTGCAAAAGGCGGCGAAGGCCGCACGCGTTCGGGGGAAGAAATGATGCGCATCGTCATCGACATGCAAGGAGCGCAATCGGAGAATCGATCTCGCAGCATCGGCCGATATTCCCTTCTCTTCGCCAAGGCGGTCGCCCGCAATCGCGGCGAGCGTGAGATCCTTCTCGCGCTCAACGGCTCGTTTCCGGACACGATCGAACCCATTCGCGCGGAATTCGACGGTCTCCTGCCACAGGAGAACATCCGCGTCTGGTCCGCTCCGGGACCGACGGCCGAGAATCTCCCCGGCAACGAACACCGTCGGCGTGCCGCGGAATTGCTGCGCGAGGCCTTTCTCGCCGACCTGGAACCGGACATCATCCATGTCTCCAGCCTCTTCGAGGGGTACGCCGACGACGCGGTGACGAGCATAGGACGCTTCGACCGCCATACGCCTGTCAGCGTGACCCTGTATGACTCCATTTCACCCCACGGCCCTGGGTCCTCCGACGCCGAGAATCCTGGCTATGAACGATACCGCATGGAGAAGATCGCGTTTCTCAACTCAGCGGATCTATTGTTTCCCGTCTCTGAAGTCACAAAATATGACTGCCAGACGTATATTGATGGATGGAATATCCACATCGAAAATCTATACCCGGGCATCGATCCTCAATTCGTCACGAAAGAGATCGACGATGCGAAAGCGATAGACATCCGCAACAAATTCGACATCGCCCCAGAATTCATCTTGCATACCGGCGGCGCCGATGGGCACAAGGACCTTTCGCGTCTCATCCAGGCCTTCGCAGCACTTCCGCCTGCCGTGCGCGCCGGACACCAACTGGTCCTGACCGGGGGAATTCCGCCCCAAGAATCCGAACCCCTGCGCCGGACGGCACGGTCCGCCGGCCTCGCCGACGAGGACGTCCGGTTCACCGGGTCCGTCACGGACGCGGAGCTCGTGGTCCTCTACAACTCGTGCGAACTCTGCGTCTTCTCCTCCCTGCACGAAGGATTCGGCCTACAGGCCCTGGAAGCCATGTCCTGCGGCGCGCCGGTCATCGGAGCCGACGCCTCCGGCCTGCCGGAAGTCGTCGGCCTGAAGGAGGCCCTGTTCGATCCGTTCGACGTCGCCGCCATCAGCAACAAGCTGGACCAGACCTTGCGGGACGGGAATTTCCGCGCGCGCCTGCGCGAACATGGCCTGCGCCAAGCCAAGCTGCTTTCCTGGGACCAAACCGCGCGGCGGGCCATCGCGGCCTGGGAGGCGCTCCCCCAAAAAACATGCCCCCGCGGCCTCGATCCTGCCTTGATCTGGTTCCGACTCTGCGATGCATTGGCGGAAACGGTACGAACATGGGAGGAAGACGAGGTCTCCGATCTTTGCCTCTGCCTTGCGCGCAACCAACAGTCCGGCATCGAACGCCAACTTTTCATCGACGTCTCCGCGCTCTGTCTGCATGACGCCGCCACGGGAATCCAACGCGTCGTGCGCAGCTACCTCATCTGCCTGCTGCAATTTCCTCCGACCGGATTCCGGGTCGAACCGGTCTATGCCTCTCCGGACGGCGTCTATCGCTATGCGCATTGTTACCAACAACGTTTCCTTGGATTAAAGACGTGCATCGAACAGGATGTTCCCATTCGTTGGCAGCGGGGCGATATCTTTTTCGTATTGGATTTGCACCATCTGGTTCAGCTCGGCCATGCCGATTTCTATCAAAAGTTGCGAAGCCAAGGCGTCACGATTAAATTCCTCGTCTATGATCTGCTCCCGATCCAGTTCCCCGATTATTTCAACGTCCCGAATCTGAAGCGGATGCATGAAAATTTCCTGAAGCTGATCGCTTCGACGGAGGGAGCGATCTGCATATCGAAATCGACCGCCGACGCATTCGACCGCTGGATCGAGGACAACAAGATCCGCAAGGCCGCGACATTCTCCAATCAATGGGTCCACATCGGCGCGGACATCGAAGGGTCCTCGCCCTCGCGCGGGTTGCCCCCGGATGCAGCCCCGGTGCTCGAGGCCATGCGCGCCCGGCCGAGTTTCCTGTGCGTCGCCACCCTGGAACCCCGCAAGGAACAACGACAAATTTTCCATGCGCTACGGCAGCTCTGGGACGAAGGCAAGGACGTCAACCTCGTCCTGGTCGGTCACGAAGGCTGGAAGGTGAAAACGCTCGCCGAGGAACTGCGCAAGGCTCCGCAATGGAATCGGCGACTCTTCTGGCTGAAGGGCATCAGCGACGAATATCTGGAAAAGATCTACTCCTCCGCCACCTGCCTCATCGCCGCCAGTCTCAACGAAGGGTTCGGCCTGCCGCTGATCGAGGCTGCGCAGCACGAGCTTCCCATCGTTGCCCGCGACATCCCGGTGTTCCGCGAGGTCGCGGGGGAGAACGCCTATTACTTCACGGGAACGACGGCGGACGACCTCGCCGCCGCGTTGCGGAACTGGCTCGCGCTCTACGGGGCCGGACGACACCCGAAATCGGACCGGCTTCCCTGGTCCACCTGGCGGGAAAGCACCGAACGCCTGAAAACCGCGCTTATCGACGAGAATTATCCCCGGCGGCAGCTCTTGGTGGATATTTCCGAACTGGTGCAACGGGATGCAAAGACAGGGATCCAGCGCGTGGTCCGCAGCATCCTTCGGGAGTGGCTGACCCATCCCCCAATCGGCTATCGCGTCGAACCCGTCTATGCCACCATGGACCAGGGCTACCGCTATGCACGCCGTTTCACGTCGGATTTCCTCAGTGAACCGAACGCGGAATCGCCGGACAACCCCATCGACTATGCACCGGGAGACGTCTTTCTCGGTCTTGACCTCCAACCGCATATCGTTCCGGCTAACAGCACATGCTATCAAGAATTGCGCAACCATGGCGTGCTCGTTTTCTTTACGATCTATGATTTGTTGTGCTATCGGCTACCTCAATATTTTTTACCCGGAGCCAAGGAATCCTTCACGCGCTGGCTCGAGGTCGTTTCCCGATCGGATGGGGCCGTCTGCATTTCGAAATGCGTCGCGAATGAAATGTCGCAATTCCGACAGCAACAAGGACGTGCCACTTCCCGACGGTTCGAGATCAAATGGTTCCATCTTGGAGCCGATATCGCCAAGGATCGATGCGCTCCTGAGGATGGTTCCTCAAAAGAGCGCGACTTGCTTCAAGGGCGCGTCACTTTCCTCATGGTCGGCACCCTGGAACCCCGCAAGGGACATGCCCAGGTCCTCGCGGCGTTCGAGGAATTGTGGGGGGCCGGTCGGGACATCAATCTCGTCATCGTCGGAAAGAAGGGCTGGATGATCGACGAGCTGGTGAAGCGGCTCCGCCGGCATCCCGAAAAGGACAGACATCTCTTCTGGCTCGAGGGCCTCGACGACGAGGGCCTGGAACGAATCTATGCGGCGAGCACCTGTCTGATCGCGGCGTCCTACGGCGAAGGCTTCGGCCTGCCGCTCATTGAGGCGGCGCAGCACGGACTGCCCGTCATCGCCCGGGACATCCCGGTGTTCCGCGAGGTTGCGGGCGACCACGCCTTCTATTTCGACGCCGAGGACGCCGCCGGCCTGGCCCGGGCCGTGGAAGCGTGGCTCGAATCGTTCAAGGCGGGGTCGCAGCCGGATTCGCGTGGGATGCAGTGGCTGACCTGGCAACAAAGCGCGCAAGAACTGTTGCGGGCGATCGGCATCGGCTGACGCTCGCAGGCAAGAACAGATGATTGGCATCGTGCGTGAGGCCGATAAGGATCCGAGCCCAGACCTGGCGATTGGCGACTTTCTCGGCGAACGTCAGTTCCCGATTGCGGGCAGCCTTGTGCATGATGCCGTCCGAGAGTCGCCGGACCTGGAGAACATACCGGTTCAGTTGGCTGCTGTACCCCTTGTCCGCGTAGATACTCTCGCCAGCTCCCGCTCCGACTTCATCCAGCACGGTGACGAATTCTTCCGTATCAGACCGATTGGCCGGCGTGGCATGCCCACCGAGCACAAAACCGTCCCGACTGTCCGTGGCGGCGTGGATTTTGTAGCCGTAATACGCCCGATTCCCTTTGCGCAGCCAAGCCGCGTCGGCATCGTCAGAGTAGCTGATGGTCACATCCGGCGAGTCACCGGCATCTTCCTCGCGATCTTCGGGCAGCATATCGAGAACCTTGATCGGACGCCGTGCGGACGAAACGACGCTGGCATCGACGATGGCTCCTTCGCGCACCAGAAGTCCCCGGCGTTCTAGCTGATGGTTAAGTTTGTTCAGCAGGCGCTTGAGAATATGGCGCTCCACCAGGCTCTGACGGAAACGGCAGATCGTGGTGGAGTCCGGCACTTCGTCGTGATCCAGGGAAAGACCCGTGAATCGAACAAAGGAGAGGCGGTCGCACAAGGCCTCCTCCGCCGCCGCATCGCTTAAATTGTACCAGCGCTGGAACAGGAGAATCTTGAGCATGAGCAGCGGCGGATAGGCCGGGTTGCCGACGGCATTGGCCACCCGCTTGAGTTTACTGCGAAGCACTTTTTCGAGTGGTTTCCAGTCAATGAGGCGATCGATTTCGTCCAGGAAGCAATCCTTGCGCTTGCGGTGAGCGGCAACATAGTCGGCAATGCCGGGCTTCTTGGAAGTACGTTCGCTCATGGTCGCCTCCATCTGTTTGGATGGAGGGAATGTACATCAACTGCTTAATTTACAACATTTTATTGAAATTTACCGTGCAGCAGTCTCGAACCAGCTGAGGTACTGGGGCATTACCCCCAGCTTTGCCTTTGTGGAGTAGCCCCAGACCAACGGCGTGGCGGAAAGGTTCAATAGGACCCTCAAGGACCAGGCCATCCTTCAATCTGAAAAAGGCGGTCCTCAAGGTCGCTTGCTGAGCGGACATGCCCCTTTGGCTGGCAAATGCGCCGGCTGGGGCGAAAACATCCTGGGCCTGGAGAAAAATCAGCCACGACTGCCGCCTCACGAGCCTGAAATCGGGGTAAACAGCGGCTTGCGAGAATTATGCAGCGGTCTCAAGGTAGTTCTCTGGGCTAGCGTACACAAATTTCCGTTTGGTGCGGTGACCCCCACCACAACCGCTTGGGACGATACAGGCAACGGCACGGGGACGATGGTGACGGATGGCACCGTAGCCTTCTCGCTGCCTTTGGCCAGCCGCGTCCGCCAATAGCTCAGCGAACTCTGGGAAAGACCATGCTGCCGGCAGTATGCCCCCTGGCCCAGACCGCTACGGTGCCAAGCCTCGATATGACTGGACCAGAACGACGCCTTCTTTGAAAGCCGTCCCCTCGCTGATGCTGCCATGCTCGTTCCTCCTGAAAAAGGGAACATGCCAGAAAAATCAGGAGGCGAAAGAAGGAGTTGTTTTGACGGTTACCGCAATCTGCAAGGTGGCTACGTAAGCAGTTTCCCGAGTATTTTCTGCAATCCATCCTGATGGGCGGCGTATTTGATCCAGAGCCTGAGTTCCAGTGGGCAGTCAGGCGTATTGGGAATCTTGGGCAGAAAAATTTGCGGGTCATAGCCGGTGGAGATGAGGGTAAAGCATTTCTGTTCAGACAGCACGAGGGCATGGCTGGCGGGATGGAACGTTTGGAAATCCGCTGGAGACTCCGCCTGGAACAGAATCTTGTCCGTGGCGAGGTTCGTCAGGCGCAAGGAGGAGATCTGCACGGTGCCGCAGGCATTTATCGGATCAAAGCGCAGCGCCTTTATGGACAGAACAGCCGGCTGCGGAATGGTGCAGACGATCTCCTGCCATCTGTCTTTGCACATGGAAAACTTCAGGGAAAATTTTTCATCATACGACGCTCCCCCAGCTTGTGGGAAAAAGATTTGCGCATACAACATCCCAGGGGCGCTCATCTGCGATTGCTGCATTTGGAGCTCGTACTTCTGACAAGCGGTTTCCTGTTCTCCTAACTGGGCAAGGAGTTGATCAAACAGTTTGGCGTCGTCCCTTTCGCCGCTCTGTTCAGGTGGAAGGGGCGTCCTGTCGGTTTCCGCGTTGTCCCTCTTCGCTGCGGGATAGAGGAACGGAAAGTTCAGCTGCTGGGCTGCGTCCAGGTCTGTATTGGTGCCAGCCTGTCTTTGAAAGAAAACATTTTCGTTTAGAACACGTGTATATAACCGCGAGTAGAGATTGATTTCCTCGTTGGAAATGGCTGAACCTGGCTGTTCCTTGTCTTGGATCGGTTTGTGCTCCACTGGAGCCGTGCGCAATTGTCCGGCATGTTGCGTGCGCAAACCTGGCTGGATGAAATCAAGCAGCTCAGGGTACACCCCGGCCAACGGTTTCGGGAATGTTATGCCCAGCTTCTGTTCGATGAGGTGGAAAACACGCACCGGATCTGCCAGGAGTTGGTCGTAGGTATGCACGGTAAACGGACGGTCCTGGCAAGCGGCAAAGGCGTCCCGATTGTGCATCAGCCAAAGCAGCAGCCCCTTGCGCAGGGAAAAATTACTGCGCTTGGCAAGGGATCCCGCCACTTCCAGGGGATTACGCAACGTGAGGATAAAACCTGGCTTGTAGCCCAACGTATCCAGAAGAGGCAGCCACAACGGCATCAGACGGCACATCCGCGGATCCTTGATCGCCCACAGCCCCTGTGCTTGAAAATGTTCGGCGATCAGGTTGGAAATGCGCTGTTTGGCCCTGGCTGCTGCGTCGGATTCCAGCCACCAGTCCGGCAACGACCCGATCATGTTGCTGTTATAGCCAAGTTCTTTCAAGAGAAGATCATGGACAATGACAAAGTCATTGTTTTCCCAGTATCCGGCTTGGTTGCTCGGGGTGGGCGGCATCATCGCATGCCCTAAGTTGACACCCAACAGATGCAGACATCCCGTGAGCGCTGATGTGCCGCTGCGGTGCATGCCCAGGATGATAAGACAGTCCACGGGCTGTGGATTGCATCGCGACATACCAGAATACCTCCTCTAGAAAATGGCCAAAATGATCTTTAACAAAGGAATGGATTGCCCAGCAGAAGGCCACCGGAATTCCAGTTCGATTGATTGTGGAGAACGCTTACGCCCGCGATGGACTGGATCAGGGGTTGCATGAAAAGTATCCCATCGAGGGCATCGCGCCTCACTGCAGAGGTCGCACGCACCCGAAGCGTCAAGGCGGCAGACCGCGCAGACTCAAGCGGAGACGCGGCAAGATCGAACGCTTCCGTGCCTGGCTGCGAAACGTCAGGTGTTTGGGGTTGCGGTGTGCGTTTCATCGAGAAAATTTTTTCGCCTTGTGTCAACTCGGGTGTGCCGCATCCTGCTGGGCCTTTTTGCGAGAGCTTCGCGCTTTCGCGATTACGCCCGTTCCCTCGGCCGTGACCGTTTTTTTGCAGAAGGCTGCTGTTCCGGCTTGGTGACAATACATTGATGCCGTGTTTTTGTTAATATTTTTCAAGGCGATGAATGATTTTTATGCCCGGCCTCAAACGTAACACTGTGAATTTATTAATAATTTTTAACAAAAGAGCGCCGCGCGTCCAAAGAAAATTGCAACCGAAGGCCTCGCTGCAAACGTCTGCATGGCCGTTCTGCTGGGGGACGACAGCCGGGAAATTTTGTCCGATTCCTTGTGCTTCCAGGCGACTCGCTTCATGTTACAGCCGTCTACCCTCTGCCTTGCCCATCTGCAGATAATGGCGAAGCGGATTGATATCGGCCGTGGCAACATCGGGATTGTGTTTAAGGTAATTTTTGACATTGAATTCTTTGCTCGGATTTCTCCCTTCCTTCCATCCAACTTTGTCGAAGTCCACGAGGGGATTGAGCCCAGGTGACATCAATTCATCATAATTGCTCAAATAATAATATGTATCGAAGTATTCGTTTGGCCATCTGAATTCAGCCCACCCATAAATGACATAATGCAGCACAGGATCAATTCCTGATTCAGCCACATCAGGATATCGTGTTTTGTAGTATTCGACATCGAACAATCCGCTTTTTTTCAAATAATCAACGGAATCTTTTAATTTGTTCCGAAGTTTTTTGCTGTCCATACGCTTCAGCAATTTGTAAACAACTCCCAAAACAACCTTTATGCGTTTTTCAGTTTCGCTATTACGACGCGACGCGGCTTCCTGAATGTGCTGGAGCTCGCGCCTGGAGCGTTCGAGCGCGCTGGCCAGCGAATTTTTCTCCGCCTTCAACCGGGTTGCGGCCTCCTGGCTTTCTTTCAATGTAATGTTGAGCTGTTCCAGTTTTTCCTCTGCCCCAGCTAACGAGGTAAAATACTCTTTTGTAAGAGATTTTTGATTTAAATACTTGGATTCAATAACTTTTTTCTCCGCCTCCAACCGGGACGCGGCTTCCTGGCCCTGTTGCAGCTCGCGCTTGGAACGCTCCACTGCGCCAGCAAGTGCATTTTTGTCCGCCTCGAACCTGGCTGCGGCTTCCTGACTCTGTCGCAGCTCGCGCTTGGAGCGCTCTAACGCGCTACCCAGCGAAATTTTTTCCGTTTCCAATCGGGACACGGCTTCCTGACCCTGCTGCAGCTCGTCCTTCGAGCGCTCCAACTCGTTGGCCAGCGCATTTTTCTCCGCCTCCAACTTTGTTGCGGCCTCCTGGCTTTCTTTCAATGTAATGTTGAGCTGTTCCAGCTTTTCCTCTGCCCCAGCGAGAGAGGTAAAATATTCTCTGGTAAGAGATTTTTGGTCTAGATATCGAGATTCAAAGAGTTTCTTTTCGGTTTCAAACCCGGCTGCGGCTTCCTGACTGAGCTGGAGTTCACGTTTCGAGACTTCTAACGCATTTGTCAGTGATTTTTTCTCCGCCTCCAACTTTGTTGCGGCATCCTGCCGTTGTTGGAGGTCGCGCTTCGAGCCTTCGAATGCAGTGGCCAGCGTATTTTTTTCGGCTTCGAACTTGGCTGCGGCTTCCTGACTGAGCTGGAGTTCACGTTTCGAGACTTCTAACGCATTTGTCAGTGATTTTTTCTCCGCCTCCAACTTTGTTGCGGCCTCCTGCCGCTGTTGGAGTTCGTGCTTTGAGCGCTCCAATGCGCTGGCCAGCGTATTTTTTTCGGCTTCGAACTTGGCTGCGGCTTCCTGACTGAGCTGGAGTTCACGTTTCGAGACTTCTAACGCATTTGTCAGTGATTTTTTCTCCGCCTCCAACTTTGTTGCGGCATCCTGCCGTTGTTGGAGGTCGCGCTTCGAGCCT